>Ga0316363_10000163_pt1 | contig 104946 bp, 92 predicted proteins | sample Sb_taG_3_FD_200459 | JGI IMG/M metagenome (GOLD analysis project Ga0316363, IMG submission 200459) | Peat soil microbial communities from Weissenstadt, Germany - Sb_50d_a_PC metaG (v2) (version 2) | ecosystem: Environmental > Terrestrial > Soil > Wetlands > Peat | place: Germany: Weissenstadt...
CACGGGACTGGGCGATACTACTTAGATCGGACTGCTGTTGCTTGGTGAGTAAGATTTCGCTGCCAGTAGCCATGACAGCTTCGATGCTAACAGTCTAGTAATGGTTACTCTGCGACAGGCCACTAGGCGTCTGATTATAAGCCTGGGTCCGGGCTTTCCATTTCGTGAGAACTGGGCGCGACTTCGTGCAATCAGTAAAGTGGTTCTGTTCAGGAGGTTGCCTCACGCTATTTACAGCAGCATGAAGGAAAGAAGGGAGAAGATATTCGCCTCCTGCCCGGAGGCCAAGAGACACGACAATTGGGACGTAGGCGTTATGGTGGACGACAACCGAATAGAGTTTTCACAAGAAGTCGCGATCACGAATATCCAGAGGCTCTTAGACGAGAGGGAGAAGTACTATAGAGACAATGATGGTGAGGTAGAAACCGACAATCGGGACGCCGCTCTACGGGAACTCGGGAAACTGAAAACAGATTTTGAGAAACCGAACCCAAACTAGTCCAACCGCGCTCACGACTCACCCCCGAAAGCCAATAAAACCAGCCTTTCGCATGTTGTAAATCTTTAGTTCAAGCCCCCGCCGTGTTTCTCTATCGACAAAATGAAGCATTTCGTTGATAGCGCCAATTCCCCCCTGCTCGTCTGGCAAGGGTTCCACTGGGTTTCCGCAACGCAAACTCTCGACAAAAAGATGACCGAGCGCAAACACGGAAACACGGGGAGGCGAAAAGGAGCGGGTTCCAGCCACCCCGAACGTCACAACAGGCTTAGCGTACTTTAATTTCCCTTTCGTCAAATGACCCCCTTTTCGCCCCCGCTGTCTAAAACAATTCCACCAGATTGTGTTACGACCGCTTGGGCTCGCGATTCAGGACTCGCCACTGCATTTGTGGGGAACTTTGATAAAATTCGGAAACGGAGGCGACGTTTGGGCCACAGAATATACCACAGTGCCTTAGGTGGGCCAGAAGCGCACTTGGAACTCAGTAGCAGCCATACATGTCCTGCCTGCCAAGGCGGTCAACTCCGTAACTTCCGGCCACTGACCCGCGGCATACAGGAAGCACTGAAGGAAATTGCAAATCCGCTGAGACTGTTCTTGGTGTTCGAGGATCTTTACTACGGCATGGGTCTTAAGTTGCCGAACTTCTCCCCACAGTTTGAATGCAGTTCTTGCTTGGCGAATATCGCGATCTGCTTCAAATGTGACAAACCGTGGAAATTGGCCAGGCCGTTGACAAACCGAGAACGGGTCACGTGTCCTAACTGCTCAACCGAGATGTATTATTCGATGGGCTAACCCCCTTGCCCATGCCTCGCCTAAACACGACAAGCCGCGCGTGGGTTGATCTATGTCCTGGTCAAGTCAAATTGGTTGCCGATATTTCCGCGCCGTCTTGCACCGTTCATCCTGCAAATTAGGGTGTCCTCCTTTTCTGTACGTTAAAACCCGCATCAATCGGCCCTTTCGTCAACATTCGACATCATGCCAAATAGGGTGTACCCATACTTGCATGAGCACAGGCGTCTATATCCGCGTATCGTCACCCAAAGGCCAGAAGACAGACAGCCAACGCGCCGAACTGGAAACGTGGCTGAAGCGTCACCGGCAAAAAGGCGTGCAGTGGTTTGAGGACAGGGAGAGCGGAGCAACCCTTCAGCGCGAGGCTTTCCAAAGACTACAAGCCGCTATCTTTGCCGGAAAGGTCACAACAGTTGTGGTGTGGAAGCTGGACCGGCTGGCCCGCAGCCTCAAGGAAGGTGTCAACGTACTTGCCGACTGGTGCCAGCGCGGAGTGCGGGTCATCGCGGTCACGCAGCAGATTGACCTTAGCGGCCCGGTCGGACATTTGATCGCCAGTCTCTTGTTTGGCATTGCTGAAATCGAGTTGCAGCACGCGAAGGAGCGACAGGCTATCGGCATCGCCCTTGCCAGAAAGCGCGGCGTGTACAAGGGAAGGCGCTCAGGGACAACCAAAGCTGCACCGGCCCGAGCACGGGCGTTGAAAAAGCAAGGACTGACGGTCCTTGAGATTGCCACCGCGCTTGGGGTGAAGGAGCGCACCGTCTACCATTACTTGAGCCGTGGATGAGTGCCAAATAGCGTGAAGAAAAGGTGCCATTCAGTCGTGAAAATGACATGACGAAGGCCCTCACCGGGCACTTGCAGCGTCGACGTGAGGCGATGCCCGATGGCAGAGCGTTGCCATTGCTTCCCCTGATCTGCCTCTGGGGCGAGACTAGTGGTTCAGGTTTAACGCGCTCAGCGCGGACGCCATTTGCGGTTTTTCATCTGCTGTCCGTAATGCTTGACGGCCTCACTAATGAATTCCTGCATCGAAGAAAATCTCGCAATCAACGGGCGCAGGTTCTTAAGATCATCTTCCAGCAAACGAACGGTGATCGCTTTCCGGAGAGACCGCGACGTTGGCGTGGGACCCGTACGTTTCCACGCTTCGATCTCGGCGGCCAGGGCAAAGACACGCCCTTTCGCACCGGGAAGATGATGAACTGGCATGTGCTGCCGACGCGCCCAATTCTGGGCGGTACGCTGCGTCACACGCAGGTAAGGAGCGATCTGCTTCCAGCCTTCCAGTTCCATTTCCATAGCATCCTTTCCCTAAGGGCGGGCGGCCATTTGACCGCCCAGCAGAAAGAGGAGGACCGACAGGGCACCGAAAACAATCCGGTCAGCCCAAGTGATCTGGAAGAAAGCCGATACGCAACCGATTACCACGAGGAGCAGCAGCACAAGGATGTGCCCTCCGCGGCAATCGAGGGAATTCAGAAAAGACCCGGTGGGTCGGCGTAAGGTGTTCACGTCTACCTGCCAGCTGCGACATAAAGTTGGCGACGAGAGGCGCAAACTCCCGTTGATGCCAGTCACAGCTAACACTAAATTACGCCAAGTATTTTGCGTTTGGAAAGCACTGAAAATGCGAAAACCTTGAGAAGCAGGATGACCCGCTGAACCTTGCGCGTTCAGCAGGTCCCGTCAGGTAGACGTGAATAACTCAATCCTGAGCGGGGACGCCGCCCTGAGCGTGGGGGCACACCCGCCACCACTCACGGCTACAAGATACACTTTGCGGCACCGCAGAGGCAACCGAAGAATTGCGAACATCACTGATGCACCTTTAGTTCGCTTTACCATACCAGAGCCGATAGTGTTCTCGGGAAGAATTGCTACAATTAGGCTTGCGGGCTAAAATCCGCTGACCCGGCATTCCGATGCCTGCCCAAAACACTACTACATCATCCTGGGACTCTCTTCACCAATGGTGCACGAGGTGGCTGCCGATAATTGGGGGATTTATTCTAATTTTCGGAGCGATCTTCGGAGCCATCAAATACGTCGTCGGCTCTGAAGTCTCTGGGATGGCGAACGACATCACGACCATAAAAAGCGCCCTTCAACCCCTTTGCGTTTCCTTGTCAGGCGCGCTTTTTAGGTAGAATACCGGACGGCGATCTGACATCTGCACCGGAGCCGCTGAACCGCGATAGCTGACGATTACTCCCGAGAAGGCGTGAACACTTACGCCCGTGGATGTCAGCAATTCCAGTTTTTGCCAGCCATCCTTCGATTTGTAATAAGTGCCGTGATCCGGCGGTTCCGCTGAATCCTGAGCGACGGCGACAGCGCACAGGGCGACGAGCACGGCGACGGCGAGGTTCCTTTTCATAGTTGATTTCTAAGGCGCATCAAATTCCAGCAGAATGCGGAAAGGCGCACCCTTCTCCAGTAAAACTAGCTTGCGGGCATTTTTAGTACGGTTAGCTGCGTAAATTCTTCCCGTAGTGCCTCGATTTCTTTCATGATTTCTGGCAAGGGCTTCGTATACGGCGGCGGAAGTTTTGGTAATTTGGCTTGAATGCCGGGTGGAACGAACAGTTCAATTTGATAGCCCATCCCATGATAAAAGAGGTGCCGTTCCAGTAGGTCGTATCTCGCGAAACATGCTTCCCACTGCTTGATTCTGTCCATAGGAACTACCCCCATTTTCTCTTGGAAAATGAACCGGATTTCGGTTTTCAGCCCGCAGCCGTCAACACTGGATTTCACCCGCCAGATCGTGTAAGCCGCAAGTATTGCCAGCGCGTCTAATGTTGGGTATTCGGGCCACAGCTTGCCTAGCAGCGGTTCTGCGGTCGCACTGCCAATACCGATGGAATCGAATATCGCGGCTTCCGTTACCAGCGTTTTTTCTATGTTCCATAGTGCGCGTTCGCCCTGATGACTTACTGCAACCAGCAATGCGAAATCGGGCAGGTTTTCATCTTCTAGCTTGCCTTCGTGGGGCAATATGTGGGCCGTATAAAAGGCTTGCGTTATGCGTTCTATTTCTGGCTTCAATTCGGCGAACGTAGCGTTGAACTTATCGAATCCGTGGCTGATTTCTTGGGCAAGCGCGTTCATGTAAAGCACATCGCCAGCGCCCGCTATCATGATCGACCCCGATGGATTCGCCCGCCACCGGCTTATGATCTTGCCGGAATCTGCCTTATCGCCGCTACTGTAGGTTGTTTGTGTATCGGTGGCTGTAACCAGCACGCCGCCGCCCGAAAGATGAATGGCGATTGTCATCTGGCGTCTTCGCTGAAGCCGCCGAACGGGTATCCCGTGAATTGGAAGCGGCTTCGGAAATGGCCTAATGATAGGCTACTCCCGGCCTTGCGTAAACTACATACTTCCGCTTTTTTAGTAAATCCTGTGGCCTGATAAAGGACACTTGAACCGAAACCAATGAGGCGAGAACATGAAGAAAGTGGAAACACGGGGCGGACCATAGGGAAGGAAAGCGGATGCAGGAGCCAGACACCAGTACCAGACAAGCCCTCGCAATGTTCGCGGTTTTTTCCAGCGTGGGCGTGCGGTCCTACGACGTGACGTTTACGGACATCGAGGGCGAGAAAATACGCTATCAGGTCAATCGGCCCGTTGAGAAATTGTGGCACACAATTGACAAGGCGTTACATGCAGCAATTGAGGCTAAGGAAAATTACATCATCCGCCCGCGCTTCACGGAGCCGCAGATTATCCAGCTTGACGACCTCGACGGGACCAAGGCCGACCGCGTAGCGCCTCATGCGTTCATGATGCTGTATACCTCACCCGGAAATTGTCAGGCATGGATTGCCGTAAGTGACGGCCCGAAGGACGAAGCCGCCGCCAAGGATTTGGCCCGCAGACTTCGCAAGGGCGCCGGAGCCGACCTCACCGCCAGCGGCGCGACGCGGATTAGCGGGAGCGTGAATTTCAAGGGCAAGTACGCGCCAGAATTCCCGCTTGTGACATTGGGCCAGGTCAAGGCCGGCCACATCACCACGATTGCAGAACTTGACGCCGCCGGCATCGTCGCTCCGAAAGATGAACCGCGACAACCCCGACCGGCAGCCAATGGAGTTTCTGCAGGGCGACCGACACGGAAGAAATGGCCGAGCTATAAATTCTGTCTCGACAACGCGCCACTTGCCCACGGCGAGAACAAGCCGGACACGAGCCGCGCCGATTTCACATGGTGCCGGACGGCTATCGAGTGGGGATGGAGCACCGAGGCGACCGCGAGCCGATTGCTTGAATTGAGCGCGAAGGCCAAAGAGAACGGGGAGCGTTATGCGATCCTCACGGCCACCCGCGCAGCGGAATCCGTGGAGCGTCAGCCCTACCGCTCCAAATCCACGCCCCGGCCATCCTAGCGGCGTATAACCCGCCGTACCAGACGTTACCAACCAGCCAATTTCGGAAAATGCAGGCATTGTGCGACACTAGCTGTCGCGCCAGCAAACAATGAATACGTTCGCGTTTGCCCCTGACATCGCCGCCACCGCCATCAGCCCGTTCCTAGGCCGACCTCCATTAAACGTGTCATATCAAACATCTTATGGCCGGATGATCCACGGCCTTTCCGATCAAATTTTACAAGCCGGTGCGCTTGATAGGTTTCAAGGAAAGGTAAATCTGGTTTTTACGTCACCACCCTTTCCGCTGAATAGAAAAAAGCGTTACGGGAACAAGAACGGTGACGACTACATCGAGTGGCTGAGTTCATACGGCCCGCTACTAAAGAAGATGCTCACGCCGGACGGCTCCATAGTGATGGAAGTGGGCAATTCTTGGGAACAAGGATCGCCGATCATGTCAACGCTTCCGATCCGTTCTCTTCTGCGATTCCAGGAAGATAATGATCTTTACCTCTGCCAGGAATTTGTCTGGCAGAATCCAGCCAAACTCCCAACGCCCGCGCAGTGGGTGAATGTTGACCGCGTGCGAGTGAAGGACAGTTTTACAAAGGTCTGGTGGATGTCGTCTTCGAAAAAACCGAAGGCTGATAATCGCCGCGTCCTTCAGGAGTACAGTAAATCAATGAAAGACTTACTGAAGAGTGGCAAGTACAACGCCGGAAAACGACCTTCAGAGCATAATATCGGGGAACAATCTTTCCTGATCGACAATGGTGGCGCGATTCCCGGTAGCGTTCTCACTTTTGCGAATACCGAAGATACGCAACCACACGTCGCTCGATTAGGCCAACCTCGCTCAGCAAAGAAAAAATACGCGACATTGTGCAAAGCCTTACGAGCGAGTTTACCAGCGGTGAAATGAGAGATGCCGTCAATATGGCTTCATTGCCGCCTATAGAGGCAATCGTGGCGACAAACAAGCAGAGGGTCGCTTCGTTAACCCAGTCCGACTTTGTGACGGAACTGCCCGTCACCGATCAATTGAAGATCATTGTCTCGCTGCAAGATCGCAGCGAGCACGACCCCTACGTTACGATGAGTCCAGCTGCGACTCCGGGTGAAGTGCATGTCATTATCAACGCCCTCCACCCCTACTATCAATCGCTGGAGGCATGCGCAGCGGAAGAGTGCATTCACCAGTACATTTACGACGCGGTTGCGGAATATCGAGCGCATCAACTATCAGCCAAGATCGTTCCCGACACCGTGCGGCGTTTGAAGGATGCGCTTCTCAAAGTGCCTATTCATCAAAACGAGAATGCAAATTTCGATGTTCATTTCCAGAACAAGCAAGCACTGTACGAGGACAATCCTACCAAATAGATTACATGCCGCTATATCCGCCCAGAGCGTGGCAAATCGAGGCAATGAGGCGTTGGATTGCCGCCGATCATCGCGGGATCATTAGTGTTGTCACGGGAGGAGGCAAGACAGTTTTTGCATTGTCTTGCATTGCACAGTTGCGCCCCGATACAACGCTGATCGTGGTTCCCACGGCAGCTTTGCTCGAACAGTGGTGGGAGGAATCTGCGTTCTATTTTTCGATTTCCTTAGAGGAAGTCCATATTGTCCGCATCTCAGGGCGACTAAAAACGGGAAGTATCAATCTGGCGGTGATTAACACTGCCTCGCAGTTGCCTTCCACTGGTAAATGGGGGAACCTGCTGCTGATTGTGGACGAATGCCACAAGGCAGCCAGCGAGACCTTCCGTAAAGTTTTGGACATTAAGGCAAAGGCGTCTCTCGGATTATCGGCGACGCCCGAACGCCCTTATGATGATGGCCTTGCGGACGTTCTGATCCCCGCCCTCGGGCCGGTTATTTTCACTTATGACTACGCTGCGGCCCTAGCTGATGGCGTCGTTGTCCCGTTCACGCTGAACAACGTCGTGTTCGACCTTGAAGAAGACCGTCAACTTCAATACGACAAGCTGAGTAAAGCAATCGCCCGGTTGATGAACCAGGAAGGTCCAGAAAGCCCAAGGACTATCGCGATGATGCTCAAACGGGCCAGGGTTTTGAACCTGAGCTTGAACCGCGTGAAAATTGCCCTGAAACTCGTGGCGATGAATCGCTCGAAACGAACGTTGATATTTCACGAGGACATTCAGGCTTGCGAAATTATCGCGGCAGTGCTGGAAAAATCGGGCGTTCCAAGCGGCATTTATCACTCCAAAATGCCCGTCAAAGCCCGCGCCGAAGCTCTGAAGAGCTATCGTTCAGGGCGATATGAAGTTCTAGTCACGTGCAGGGCTCTCGATGAGGGTTTCAACGTCCCAGAAACTCAGCTCGGAATAATTGCCGCCAGCACCGCAACTCGGCGACAACGTATTCAAAGGCTTGGACGAATTGTTCGCCCGGCACCCGACAAACGAACTGCGAATATATACACCCTGGTCGCTACTCGCCCCGAGATCGAGCGGCTTAAGGAAGAGGAGAGTTTGCTTGAGGGCGTTGCTTCTATCCGTTGGAGCAAGGCATGAAACTCTTCATCGGCGGTGATTGTGACAGCAAAGACGTGTTTAACTTGCTCGATCCTTCAGCTTTTTCAGAAATGGATTTCGAAGCCCATACTGTCAAGGCGCTCGTTTGCGCGTACCCGGAGTATTTCTGCATAGCCTTTCGTGCAGACTTTTCCTTTGAGAATGAAATTCGGCGGTCAGACCTCGCCCTCGTTCACAAATCGTTTTCACACTGGTTTATTGTCGAGGTCGAGCTACTGTCCCACTCCCTCATGGGACATGTGGTACCTCAAGTTCGCTGTTTCCGGTACGGTGATCCGCTTGCCGCTTGTGCGGGGTTACTGTGCGATGCAATTCCGCAGATGGATTTTTCCCGTGCCGTTTCCTTTTTACAGTTCATTCCACGTTCCGTCGTCGTCGTTGCAAACCGGATGAGCGAGGAATGGAAATCATGCTTCAGGGGCTTGGACGTTCAGATGCTAACTCTTTCCGTCTATCGCCGCGCCGATGGTCAGATCGCACACGAGCTTGAGGGAAGTTTATTTGTAATGAGAGAGAATCTGGGCTTCTTTCGATATTCCGCAATTGATCGTTCATTACGACTTCCTCTTACACTGTCGGATATTGAAAACCGGATCGACATCGTAGACCCATTTGGTGCAACTGGAAGCTGGATTGTCAGCCGGACGAAAGAAGCACTTTGGCTAACGAAGGAGGTGGGCGATCCAGGGCTACCCGACAACGAAATGCTGCAAATTGTGCGGACGGCTAGCGGCGGCTTGAAGCTATGCCTTACTTCACTGCGATGAAGGGGGTAAGTTTCACCGACCGCCCTGACCCATTACCAAACCGTAGTCAGACTGGCGGCGCGAATGCGCCTATCACGGCTGATAATCGGCACACCGAAATAAACGCCGGTTGCCGCCACTATACGGTCTGGCATGTCCGGTACTTCGGCCCGTGGCACCTGCCGCATGGCTTGGACAATAGCGGCGCTAATGACGGCCTCAGTAAAAACATGTTCGGGGTCGGCCAGCGCTTGCGTCAGCTCATCATAAGCCGCCGCCGGGAGACGGTTCTTCTCGACCAAATAAACCACCTCAGCTAAGCTTATGGTCGAAATGGCAATCTTGCGTCTTGCGGTCGCCGCTTCGTTAATAAACGCTTCGGCGGCTGCAGACAACCTCTTGTCGTCGAATAAGTGCCAAAGGGCGGTGTGCGTATCGGCAACGCCAGCGATCATCAAAAATGTTCACCGAAGTTCTGGAACATATCGGCGCGGTTGGCGTCGATTTCCTCTGCCGATGGAGCCTGCCCGTATTTGGCGAACATGCCGCGCCCCGTTTTGAACGGAGCACCCGATGATTGGCCTTCGAGCGTGGACGCGAGATCACGTTCAAGAACCTCGCAAACATAGCCTTCGGGGGAAACGCCATGCGCGTTGGCCTGGACTTTCAGGGCCGCTTCAAGCTTCTCTGGAAGTTCGATCATCATGGCTGATTTCCTTTCTCTATGACCAATTGTAGCGATTTCCACGGCGTGGTCAAACACTCATCACAGGCCCCTAATATCGGCCTCTCCTCCGTTTTCCCACTTTCTCCGTCTTTGCTCGACCTGAACCAAACACCCTTCCCATTTCGGTGTTCTTGGCCGAAGTCGTTTTCTCTCCATTTTTTTCCCCACTCAACCCGCGCCTGACAAGACCGGCGTTATTCCAGCGGTGCTCCCTGTCAAGGGTCTGCGATGAACGCGGAAAGGACCGCGCCCTTGACATGTCCGCGCCGCTGAACGCCTCAGAACCGTCGCGGGTTTCGCGAAGAAAAAAATTGGTTTTGAAGGAGAATACGATGCAAGACACCACCGAAAGAAAAGACGTTTACAGCCGTATCACAGCGCAGATTGTGGAGCATTTAGAAAAGGGCGTCCGTCCGTGGACACGTCCCTGGAATGCCGAACACGCCGCAGGGAGAATTACCCGGCCTCTCCGTCACAACGGCCAGCCTTACTCCGGTATCAATATCCTGTCTCTCTGGATGTCCGCTCTAGGCCAGAATTTCACGGCACCAATCTGGATGACGTTTCGGCAGGCCAGCGAGTTAAACGCCCATGTCAGGAAAGGCGAGAAAGGCTCGCTTGTGGTTTATGCCAACGCAATCACCCGCACCGAGCATGACGAAAAGACCGGCGAGGATACCGAGCGCGAAATCCCTTACATGAAGGGCTACACCGTGTTCAACGTCGAGCAGATCGAAGGCTTGCCCGAAATCTTCTACGCGAAGGCGGCCCCTACTCGCGATCCCATCGCACGCATTGAACATGCGGAGAAATTCTTCGCCAGCATGGGAGCAACGATCAAGCATGGCGGAAATCGCGCCTACTATGCGCAGGAATTGGATTACGTGCAGATGCCACCGTTTGAAGCTTTCCGCGATGCTGAGAGCTACTACGCCACTCTTGCCCACGAAGTCACCCACTGGACAAAGCACCCGCAGCGCCTCGACCGCGACTTAGGCCGCAAGAGCTACGGCGACGAAGGTTACAGCCGCGAAGAACTTGTTGCCGAGCTTGGCTCCGCTTTCCTATGCGCCGACCTCGAATTGCATCAGGAACCACGCGAAGACAACGCCGCCTATATCGCGAATTGGCTGGAAGTCCTGAAGAACGATAACCGCGCCATATTCACGGCAGCCGCCCACGCTCAACGCGCCGCCGACTACCTCAACCAGAAAGCCGCTGCGCAGGTCTCCATGACCTGCGCCGCATGATTTCCCTTTTTTTCGTGACCCGTAGCACGGACGGGACGAAGGCACGATAGCCGAAGGCACGATAGCCGCCGCCGCTTGCAGTCAATGACGCGGAAGATCGACTATTACGATCTGACAATGACCAAGGGCAGCGAAGACCCGAGCGACCCGAAACAGACCGTTCGCATTCTGACAATCATGTTTGCTTCTGAATATTGATCCGTGCAGGCCCGCGCTGGCGTTCTTGCTGGCGCGGGTTTTCCCATCAAACAAAATTCGGCTCGACACGAATCGGAAAAAGATTCAACACTCCGCAACCACGCGGCGCGGTTGCCGTGTGATTCTGAGGAGAAAGCGAAACCCACAAACAGCAAAGCCCGCCAGTGGCGGGCCGTGATGCCGGTCGAAACCGGGGAAAGTTTTTCGTCGCAGGACAACTCTCCCCGAATCAAGACCCCTAGTCAAGCGAAAAAACGCATTTTCGCTAACGGGTTGTTTTGCGCCGATTTTCCGGCCCTCCGAGTCGGGTTGCTGTGCAACCAACAGGAGAAATCTATGCAAAACAGCAGTCTCATACACGCGACGGGGTACGCCGGACGTGGCAGGACAAAGCATGTCTCCGCCTGTCTGCCCTTTATCTCTGACGTTCGGAACGGTACGAGTTTCGCGCCGTGGCCGGTCTGCTCGGGGAGCACAACTAAAGACGCCCGCTTCGTGCCCCTGCCCCGAAAAGCGGCGATGAAGATTTATCACAAAGCGGTTCAGTGGAACCGGCGCGACAAGCTTGCAGGAACGCATGGCGGCGTAATCGGCAGCCATGTCCTACTCGTGCTGCATACGTTGATATTCGAGTTTCTAAACCAAAAGACGGGTCGTCTCGATCCCTCTTACAGTTCTTTGCAGAAGGCCACGCGGCTGTGCCGTCAAACCGTTGCCGTCGCCCTCGCGCGATTGAAGGAACTCGGAATCATCAACTGGATAAGGCGATGCATAGAGGACAGAGACGCGGACGGGCGCTTTGTCTTGCGGCAGCAAACGAATGCCTACGCGATCCTGCCGCCCTCCCAATGGCGCGATTACATGGATGTAGAAATCCCCGAACCGCCGCACCCGGCGACATGGGGAGCGTGCCCACCCCTGCCCTCTCTTGTCGAACAGGCGGCGACTGCGGCGCAGGAAGGAGACAGCATGGCCTCGATTGTCAGGCGGCTTGAAAACGATCCCCGCGATACTCTCGCGTCGGCTCTATCAAGTCTTGGCCGGTCGCTCGGCATCAACTGAAACCCCTGTTTTACTGGAGTCTACAAGCTGGAATGAAACCACCTGAACTACCTATCTCTTAATACACCACCGCCCTAGACCACAAAAAAACGGTAATCGGCATCGCCGCCAAAAGCGGCGATTAATCCATCTTTAGGCTCGCTGCGCTCGCAGAGAAGCGGAGCGACGCCGTTAGGCGTCGCAACCATTCACTTGAGATTAATCCCTAGAATTGAAACACGCGCTCACTAGCAAACACCAGAAAAGAGAAACACGGCGGGGGCAATTGGAAAGATTGCGTCCCGACTCAGCAGAGTAAAGGTACTGCGAGAGGAAAACAGGATTGACCAGAATTGCAATCTTGGTATTGTGCACATCTGCACTTTTGAGAGTTGGAACATGCACACAGTTGCAATCACGATTAACAAGGGCGGCGTCGGAAAAACCACGATGACCAAGAACCTGGCAACTGGCGCAACCGCCGCAGGGCTTAACGTCTTAGTGCTCGACATGGACACTCAGCAGAACGCTACAACCTGGGGACGGCGGCGCAGTAAACAACACAACAAACCCCTGCCACTCACGCGGTTTATAACCGAGCGCGATTTACCGGAGGAATTGCAACGCGCAGAGAGTGCCGGATGTGATCTTGTTCTGATCGATACTCCCCCCGGACGCAGCAGTGAAGCTCCTGCCGCTGTCGAAGCCTCCGACCTTGTCTTAATTCCGTTTTGGAACGATCAAGATGCCTACGAGGGCGTTGCCAAAACTGCGATGCTCGTGCGGCGCATGGGAAAGCCAGCTTTTGGCATCCTGAATTTTGCGACACCTAACAGCCGCAGCCACGAAGAAACCGCACGTACCGTGCTTGAAGCGATCCCCCTGCCATTGGCTCCCGTTGTTTTGCACCGCTACGACGCGCACAGGCTAGCAAACGTCAAAGGCTTGACGGCGCAGGAAATAGAACCGGCCAGCGTCGCAGCTAACGAGGTTACCGCACTGTGGGACTGGCTTAGTGCAGTTCTGCAATTGAGCACAAGTGCAGTCGTGCACAAGGGAGCCGCATGAGCCGCACAAGACCTCAGACTTTCCGCAAAAGACGAAGGAAAATTTGGCGACAATGGAGAGGATTGCGCTGTGGCGTTTGGCCTGGTGCAGTCTTGCAACTTAGCACAAGTGCAGCAGTGCACAAAGGAACAGCATGACAAAGCCGAACAGAGCCGCAGACTTTCTGCAAAACATGAAAGAGGATTTGCCGGTGATGGCAGCTCCAATCACACAACCCAAGCCGAAAGAGGCGAGAGAAAGGAAACCAACTTCAACTCGCACCGGCCTGAAACACATCGGCGGCTATCTCGATACCGACACTGTGGAGAAGGTGGCCATCCTTCGTGCGCGGCTCAAACTGGACAATTCTGAACTCATAAAACTTGCCGTTGACGATCTTCACCGGAAGCACATGGCGAAGCGTGCATTCGGCGATGCGTGATCGAAATTGCAAATTTGCATTGTTATTGCAATCCGGCAATTGAGCACAAGTGCAACTGTGCACAAATCATCTTGCGGAGCAGGGGCCTCCCAGCGTGCAATAGCGTGCAAGGGTGCGCGGCGAGGGTGGTAAATTTGGCATCCATGGCAATGTAGATTCTACAAGTTATGGTACGCATTGGATGGGGCAGGGTCCGAATCCCACTCTCTCCGCCATATTTTCTAATCCCTTGAAAATAGGAGCCTAGCGCGTCCGGCTACCCATTTCCGCTAGATCCCGGCTACCTAAAATCGCTGTCCCATTGTAGACCCACGTATCGGCTTGAAAGGAACAAGAGCCGTGAAGAGTCTGCCATCAGTCAGCCTATACATCCGCATCGCCGACGAAAAAGGCCGTCGGCGCTATGAGAGAGTCCGTCGCCGGAACCCTCAAGTGTGTGGACCGAGGGATGCCTATTGCCTTCACTTTTACGCGCAAGGGAAACGCAGGTGGCTGAGCGTCGGAACCGACCTGAACGCCGCCAGCGCCGCGCGAGGCCAGAAGGAGCAGGAGCTCTTGGTTCTGAGCAAGGACGAAGCTACCCAGCCCAAACCATCCCCCGCCGCACCCAAGACGCTAGAGGAGCTTCGAACGGCATTTATCCACGACAAGAGGACGCTCTTTGCCATCGTCTGGGTCGTAGCCACCTTCTGATTCTTCCGAGCTTTTGCTCTCGTCCGAGCCTTGGAAGCCGCACGCACCTTGCGAGTCTTTTTGTTTGCCATGTTCTTCCTCCTGTTACACAAGTAGTACACAACTCGGCGTACTCTACCTGCTTCGGGAGAGAAGTAAAACGAAAACATTGCGGGCGATCTATTGTGAAATCATGCGGCGGCAGAGAGGGCTGACCGCCCCTGCCCGAGAAGCAGTGCCTCCAGCCGTTGGCGACAACGCGCTTCGCTGGCAGCATATGCAACTGGGTCTTGAGATTGTAGACGGCGATGACGGCAGCGTATTGCGCGCTGCGCTTGGTGAAGTGTGCCTTCGTTGTAGATCATTCTGTGCTCCTGAAATCCTTGCTTCGGCCTAATACGGCAGAGGGAGGTAAAGCAGCAATTTGGAGCACCTGATTTAGGTTGGCAGGAAGGCGACGCAAGGTTCCCGCCACTATCGCGAGTATGCTTTTGCTGCCAGCGTCCGCGCAGGGATATTATGCTCGGTTATGGCAATCACTCTGAAACGGCAACTCGACGATAGCGAGAAACAGAAAATTCTGGAACAGCATGGTCGAGTCTGCTTTGCAACAGGTCATCCCATAGGGGATGACGAGGCACTCCACTTCGACCATATCCGTGCGTTCGCGCATGACGGGGCAAGTGAACTGGACAATATTGCACCGATGTGCGAGGTGCATAACAAACAGAAAGGTACGCTTCCATTGGAGGACTTCAGGGTCAGCCTCCGACTGAAGCAGTTCTTTTCAGAGGGTGACGGCCTCACGCTGAAGCATCTGCTGACCCATTTGCAGAAGAACAAAGATTTGAAGATCTTTGGTCAGCAGGTCGTTGTCCATCAAGCCGACGGCGAAGCGCTGATTGAAACTGGCTCGGAAAAATTCTCTGGCACGGTGCACAAGTGCCCTACAACTGGCTGGCAGTACTTCTACGCAACCCTTCCGGTCGAAATTCTCAACAGTGATGATGAAGACGAGGAGAGGATTGGATTACAGCCACGGTATTTGATCTACGACAAGGTTTTCGATCTGTATCGCCACTTCCAGCGCCATCCCGTGCTGCAGCCTTCAATTGGTAGAGTAAACAAGAATCGAATCGTGATCTTCGATGGTCAGCACAAAATGGCCGCTCTGCTGTGGACAGGACGCCGCAATTTCGAGTGCAAAATATACATAGACCCGGACCTCCGACTCCTCAACGACACCAACATCGCAGCACACGATAATTTTTCGCAGACGCGATTCTTCGCATCCGTCATGATTGCACGGTTGGGAAGTGAATTCGGTGCAGATTTTGAAAAATACAAGAATCTGGAAGATGGAGCCGTTAAGAGTGAAGCTGGCTTCATGAAGTATCTCGACCGAGCAGAGGGTCAAGCGCTGACGCGTGCAGACCGGAATAAGAGATTCCGGAGTTATCTTTACAATTCAGTTCTGCAAAGCACAGACAACAAGCTGTCCAACTACGTCTCAAAGGGTAACCGCAGCACTGATGAAAAGCCTCTGACGATAGATGTCCTCTCGAAGTCTATCTTTTCGAGCTTCCTGTTTACACAGCCCGCCGAGGACAACATGGCGACAGATGCTTATAAGCGGGACAAGGAGATTGAAAACGTCATCTCCTTAATGAATATGATCCACGATCTAGCACTCGGATTTTGGAACCCGAAGGCTGGCAAGAATGATGAAACGCAGCGTAAATTGTTGCGACTGTTTGGATCAAAATCCATGATGTCATGGTCGGAGTTGCTCAAAGATGCGGTTTGTGCACGACTGGAGATCTTTAGCGAAGAAGATAGGGTGCGGCCCTTTTACCGAGACATCTCTCCCGTTGAGCACGACAAAATCAAGACGATTCTGGCAAAGTTGGTGAACTTCAAAATCTGGAAATCGCCAGCTGATAGCGAAGTGGACAGAGTGCTTTCCGATAACAAGAGTGCGGTTAAGGAATGGCTGAAAAAACAGGGTCTGGATATCGGCTATTTGCTAAGTTGAATCGCACGTTGCAAGTGTTCCACTGAACCGCAGCGCCTACGAGCGATTCGGTCCTTCGGCCGGACCTCGGATTGGCAGGGGGGACCCAGAACCTCACCTACCAGCGGGCCATCGTTCGTCGATCGCCTTGATGATTTCCTCGGCCCACCGCACCGCGTCCGCGATTGCGCTGATTGTCGCCGGAACTCTTTTCCCGCCATCGAACTGCGCCAACTTACGTGCAGCGAGGATACTCGCCGCAATCAACAGCACGCGCTTGCGGCCCTCGTCCACGCCGACAAGAGTAGCATATTCGTAGTTTGTTCGCCTGCTGTCGAAGTGGATTTTACTTCCTATCCGCGATCAAATAGGATTTCGGCTACCTAATCGGCTACCTAAAGTGGCCGTTTTAGCCAAAAAGAAGTACCCAGTTCAACTGGGAAATTCAAAGCAGGGCCAATACGAGGTCTTTGATAGGCAGTGTTTTAGCCAGTGTTTACGAGGGTTTCGGAGAATCTTTGGTGGGTCCCACTCTCTCCGCCAGTTCTTTCTAGAAACACGCTCCTACTGTGCTAGAACGCAGTTGAAATTAAAAAAATGGAGTAGCCTGATGAGATAACCGTGTCGGCTCCTAAACGACCGAGTAGACTTGGTGCGCTCAAGCAAACCAAGGCTCGGAGGAAAGGAGCCGAGCGATGAAGATTATAGGTTGTGATTTGCATACGCGCTACCAGCAGATTGCGATGCTGGACCAGGAGACTGGCGAGCTGATCGAGCGTCGCTTAGAGCACGAGAGCGGAGAGGCGCGCTCATTCTACGCGGCCCTGGCAGGGCCGGTGCGAGTGGGGATCGAGGCCACCGGGCACACCCGCTGGTTCGAGCGCCTGCTGGGCGAACTCGGGCATGAATTGTGGATCGGAGATGCGGCCGAGATCCGGGCGTCGGTGGTGCGCAAACCGAAGACGGATGCGCGCGACGCAGCGCACTTGCTGGACTTGCTGCTGACGAATCGCTTTCCGCGGATCTGGCGGCCAGCGCTGGAGGAACGCGATCTGCGGCAGTTGGTGTGGCATCGGCAGAAGCTGGTGTGGATGCGCAATGCAGTGGGCAATCAACTGCACGCCTTGGCCATGGGCGAAGGGTTGTGCCGGAAGCAGAAGCTGTTTACGAAGAAAGGCCGGGCGGAGTTAGAAAGCCTTGCACTCGGTCCCTGGGCGAGTTATCGCCGGCAGGAGTTGCTGCGGATGCTCGATGAGCTGGACCGATCGTTGCAGCGACTGGATGACGCGGTTCAGCAACAAGCCGAACAGAACCTGGAGGCGGTGCGGCTGATGACCCATCCCGGAGTAGGTCCGGTGACTTCGTTGGCCTTGGTGCTGACGATCGGTCCGGTGGGACGGTTCCAGCGCAGCAAGCAAGTGGCGAGTTACCTGGGACTGAATCCGCGCGAGCATTCTTCGGGAGGGCGGCAACGGCTGGGATCGATCAGCAAGCAAGGCAATCCCATGATGCGTTCGTTGTTGGTGGAAGCCGGACACACGGCGGCGCGTCTGGACGCGGAGCTACGGCAAGACTATCAGCGGCTGAAGCTGCGCCGTGGCAGCGGAGTGGCGAAAGTCGCCATCGCCCGCAAGTTGGCGGTACGGATGTACTGGATGCTGCGCAACCCGGCCAATTATGCGCAGCTGGTTCGCATGCAAGGCAGCCCGAGGGGCACCCTGGTGGGCCAGTAAGACATCGTTGGCCTGATTGGGCGCCTTGCCTCCTCGAGAAAGTCGGGGAGTTCGAACAACGAATCATGGTCGGAAGTAGAGTGATCGGATAGATGGTTGGTGGAACCAAGATTCCACCGCACGATTCTAAAAGCGAGCCTCGGTCGCATGAGCAAAGAACAAAAGCAACATCACGAGCAAGAGCAACACCAAAATCAAAAGCTCCCACGAAGGGAAAGTCAAAACCGGAGGGAGCGCGGCCCAAAGACAGCAGCATCGCCAGGGCCTCGCTAGAAGTGTCTCTTGACAACGCCGACACGGTTATAGAGGGTGCCCCAGGTTCGCGTCCGTTCTTTGAACGCCAACCTGGGTTGACGAACACTCTCCCGGGACTGTTTGCAAAGGGGCCTCAATTCCGAACCGTGCTATATCGTTGACTGCGTTATCCAAATAGGCTAATCTACTATAAGATACATTATCTTAAAGATAATCGTCGATCTTTGACAACTTGACCTGGGCGATGGTGGGGCCCTAGACCTCGGTCCGAATGCCGGACCGGTCCGGTCCCAAAATGGGACGCAAGACCCGTCGCGTTCGCCCTAGCTCCCATGTTCTCTAGATTTTGCGTGTAACTCCTGTAAACTGAAAGATCTAGCATATAGTCGCAAGATTGATCCATTGTTTTCTAGATTTTGGAGACAAAGGGGGAGGGGTACCCGGTACTAGACAGTAAACTCCGTCCCAATCTGGGAATGCGGCGATCTAGTGTAAAGTAACCTTCCCCGTCAGTTCGATGTCGGCTGCCGAGCGGGCCACAAATACGTCGAAGTCTCCCGGCGCCACCGTCCATGCGTGGCTCTTGACGTCATAATACGAGAACGCTCGCCGGTCGAGTTTCACCGTGATGTTCTTGGTCTCACCTGGATTTAGGCTTACCTTCGCAAAACCTTTCAGTTCCTTGACTGGGCGAGGGACGGGAGCGTGATGGTCGCCAACGAACACCTCTGCGACGTCCGCGCCGGCGCGAGTACCGGTGTTGGTGACATCGAACGCGACGCTCACTTGCTGATCCGGCGACGGAGAAGAAATGGTCAGATTCTTGTAGGCGAATGAGGCGTAGGACAGTCCGTAGCCGAAGGGGAACAGCGGCTTGACGGCTGATTTGTCGAAGTGGCGATAGCCGACAAAAACCCCTTCACTGTATTCAACTTTCTTGCCGCCAGCCTTCGGATAGTAGCTGTCATGCGTCGCATTATCCTCCCACCGGCGTTCGATGGAAATCGGCAAACGTCCGGATGGACTGAAGTCGCCAAAAAGCAGTTGCGCCAGCGCGGTGCCGCCTTCCTGACCGGGATACCACGCTTCAAGAAGCGCGGGGACACGATCAACCCAGGCAGTCATGTCAACCCCGCCGCCGGACGTCATGACCACGATCGTTTTCTTGTTCACCGCCGCGATCTCGTTGATGAGTTCGTCCTGGCCTGGAGGCAGACGGAGAGTCCGGTCGCCGCTTTCGCCTTCGCTGGCGGTGTCAAAACCTGGGGCGACGACTACGGCATCCGCGCGAGCAGCCAGCGATTTCGCCTCCGCAGTAACCAGCGCTTCCGGACGGACGATGCCAAGGTTTGCCGTGGTTTTGCCCCACCCGTTGTTGGCATAGTAGTCGAGTTCAATCTGGTGCGGGCCGGTCGTAAGAGTAACGGGAGTCTCCCCAACGAAGGCGTACCACTGTTTCCAGTTGTCGAGCACGAGCTTCTTGTCGATATAGAGCCGGTAGCCACCGTTTTCGCCAGGCCCCTGCACGAATGCAAGATATTGTCCGGGGGCACTGGGCGTAAAGAAGCCGGTCCATCGAATGGAGACTTTGCTATCCGCGCCGTCGCCTCCGCGGGCTGGTTCGTAGTTGACCTGTTTGTCGGTCCGCACGATCGCAGGTGCGCCGCTAAGATCCGAGTTAAGGAAAATCTCCGTCTTCAGACCCTTCTCGCCGCCGGTCGCTCGCGTGGTAAATTCCATCTCCTTGGAAATTTCATCAAGGGTTGGAATTCCCCGCGAGTAATAAACTTTCGCGCCATCGCCCAGGTAGTTCACCATGCCTTCCAGATAGCTTACTGGTGTGAAGGGCTTGGCCTCCGCGCTGCCGCCTCCGCCAGGTTGCGCGGGATAAGCGTCGGGACCGATGACGGCGATCATCTTGATGCTTCGCTTCTCTAGGGGCAGAAGGTTTCCATCGTTCTTGAGCAGAACCATGCCCGCGCGAGCGGCTTCCAGTGCGGCTTGCTTTCCTGCAGCATTCAGCAGCGGGATTGACACGTCGGTTTGGTCGTGCTCGAGCCATCCAAACGCAATTGCGGTCCGCAGGATGCGCCGGACTTTATCGTCGATGGTGGCTTCGCTGACCTTGCCGGCTTTGACGGCTGGCAACAGCGTCGTGCGGTTCATGAACTTCCCCGAGGGCATCTCGAGGTCGAGACCGCCATTGGCGGCGGCAACGCCGTCATACGTGGAAGTCCAATCCGACATCACGATTCCTGGGAACCCCCACTCCTTCTTCACGACGTCCGTGTTCAGATGGCCGTTCTGGGTCATGTGCAGACCGTTGGTCAGGTTGTAGGAATCCATGATGGCTCCAACATGAGCTTCCTTGACCGCGGCTTCGAACACCGGAAGATAAATCTCACGCATGGTGCGCTCATCGATAATGGAATCGGAGTTATGACGATCGAATTCCGAATTGTTCCCCATGAAGTGCTTGATGGTTGCGCTGACCCTCTGGTTTTGCATGCCGTTGATATAAGCGACGGCAATACGCGCGGCGAGGAACGGGTCTTCGCCGAAGTATTCGAAGTTGCGGCCATTCATCGGGGCGCGATAGATGTTCACGCCTGGCCCAAGCATGAAATGCACCCCGCGGGCGCGCGCATCCTGACCGATGGTGGCGCCGATCCGTGCTGCCATTTCCGGGTCCCAGGTCGCCGCCAGACCGATGCCGCCAAATACCGTCGCTGAACCGTAATTGCGCACGCCGATTGGTCCATCCGCCATCTTCAGCCGCGGCAAACCGATCTTCTCGTTGGCACGAATGTAGAAATCGTCCACACCGCCGATGAGGTCAACCTTTTCTTCGAGAGTCAGTTTCTTAAGCATCGAATCAACGCGCGCCTCGACATCCGGTGAAGATGTCTGCGCCTGGGACGATGTAAGGAAAAGAGGCAGCAGCAATAGAAGTAAGAAAGGCTGGGGCCTGCGGATCATTAGAACCTCCACCTTCGAAGTTGATAAAGACTAGTCGACCATTTTCGGTCGCGTTCTCACGGAATCTTCTGTGCTCCGATCAGTTCCAGCGCAAGCGTGGCCAGTTCGATATCCTCGCCCGACGAAAGGCCGCTGACTGCAACTGCACCGGCAACGGCGCCATCCTTCCAGATAGGGATACCACCGCCCCAGCCCACGAACCTCGGATCCCCGTAGTAGGCGATGTCATGCCCCTTTTCGGGGTGGCGCACCTTTTCTCCGATTTCCTTTGTTGGTTTTCGTTCGCGGGCAGCAGTCCAGGCTTTATTTGCAGCAATTCGGATCGAGGAAATCGGCGCTCCGTCCATACGGGCAAATGCGATGAGTTCGCCATGCGAGTCGGCGACGGCAACGACCACGGATTTTTGCACGTTCGCGGCCTTTTGCACGATGAGGTCAATGATTCTCTTCGCCTCGGAGTAGTCGATGACGGGAACATTCCTCATGGGGTCGGAGGAAATCTAACCGAACGGGGGCACAAGCACAAGTCTCGAACCCTTGCAGCCGGGTGAGATCGCTGTTTGAGAGAACAAAAAAACCGAGCTGGGCAAAATGCCCAGCTCGGCCAATATCGCACCTCAGAAAACAAGCTTCAGCGCAAACTGAATGAGACGCGGGTTGCTGTCCGGATTCGTGGACGTCACCTGTCCGAATCCATTGCCTGTAGCCGTGCCGTTGAAGCCAGTCCCCGGAGTGGCAAATCGCGGGTGATTGAACAGATCGAAGAACTCCGTCCGGAATTCCAAGCCAACTCGCTCGCCAATCATCGTCCGCTTGAAGACAGCGAAGTCAAAATTCTTGATTCCGTCAGCGCGTAGCGAGGAATCCACGCGCGACTCGGTACCAAAGCCCCACTGCGGTGGCGCGGCGAAGCACGATGTATTAAACCACTCTGTAAGCGAACGTGGGCCCGATTTTGAGCATCCGGCTACGACGTCCGGACGCACGTTGCTGACACCGAAACCTGCATTTTCCAAGGAAGTCGAGGCGCCAGCCCAAGAAATCTTGAGCGGAAAACCGCGCTGGAAGGTGGTTACGCCGTCGATTCCCCAACCGGACACCACTTTGTCAGTAATTCCTGTGCTACCTGCAAGGAACTTCTTGCCGTGTCCGAAAGGAAGATCGAGCACATAACTGATGACCAGCCGCTGCGAAACGTCTTGAGACGAGAGCGACCGCTCCCCAGCGAGATTGTTCCAGTCTTGCACCTGCCCCACTCCGCCGGTTGAGCCTTCGAGCCAACTGGTAAGCGTATCGGTGTTGCTCAGCAGCTTCGCGTTCGTGTAAGCCACCAGCAGGGTACCGCCACCCTGGAATCGACGAGTTACGGAGGCCTGCAGCGAATTGTAGCTACTGCCGCAGCATCCATATCCGGCCAGACTCAGGTTGGTGTACTGCGGGTATGGACGATCGAGCTGTCCGGCAAGAATTGTGGGACTTTTCACAGGGTTTAGGGAGGGATTCGGACTCTGGAGGGGATTCGGAATTGATTGGTCGATGACGACGTTCTGATTAGGATTGGCGCAGGCTGGGCAGTACTGCGCAGCCGCCTGGGCAACGAACGAATCGGCGATTTGATTGATATCGATGTTGGGGTTGTACTGCGCCAGATGGACGCCGTGCGAACCTGCATAGGCTAAGTCCAGAAAGAACCTCGCCGGCAACTCACGTTGAATATCGAGATTGTACTGCTGGACGTATCCTGGTTTCGGACTGGTATACGGCGCCAGTGTGGGGGCACCGTTCGTGGCCGCAAAGGTCGAAATATTTCCGCTTCTGCCTGGCGGGGCTACAATTCCAGTCGCGCCAAAGGGACCTGTGGACGCGCACGAGGAGGTAAAGGCAGCATACCCTCCACCCACTGCGGTGCAACCGCTAAAGTCAAGGTTAGCGTTTGGCGACAGGCCATGGTTAATCGTGGCAAAGAAGGGTGTGGTCGCCAAGTTGATCAGATCGTTGTCGGGATTAAGCTGGAAGGAGACAAAGTTCGGAATCCAGAACACTCCGTACCCGCCGCGGATCACAGTCTTCTGATCCCAACTATAGGCAAATCCAATGCGCGGAGAAAACTCTTTCTTATCCAAGGGTATGTTATTCCTTGTATTGTTTGGGGGCGTACCAACCAACGACGCGTCACCGATACACGGCGATCCGGGAGTGCCGTTGCAGCCTGTGACAGTGGCATTGACGAGGGTCGGATTGAAGTAGCTCAAGCGGTTGTAACGGTCTGACCACGGTCCCTGAAGTTCATAGCGCAGCCCCGCGTTCAATGTCCATTTCGGGCTGACGTGCCAGGTGTCACCCCCATAAAACGCACGATAAGTCTGACGGCCGGCGGTTTGTGCCGGAACCTGAGCCGCACCTTCTGTCTGGTTCACGAAAGAAGCAGGGCCGAGTTGGCCTAAGCCCAGCAGAAAATCAGCGAACGGGAACCCGGTGTTGGCAGAGGGCTTGAGCGCGTTGTCCGCCGTCCAGGCTCCTGAGAAACCAAAGGCCCCGCTGGCAATGTTGGTCTGGTAATAGTTGTCCAAACCCAACTCATACTGAGCGCCGAACTGAAAGGTGTGCTTGCCGCGAATGACAGTCAGAGATGGCGAAACGTTGTACTGGGTATTGTGATCGCCAATCGCGCTGTTGCCTTGGCTCTTGCCGATATCGCCGGGGAACGGAAATGCCGGCGTAGGGGGCGTCCGCATGATGGAGGGAACCTCGCTGTTGTAGCTCGCTGGCCATCCCAACTGTGCGAGATCGTACCCGGCAAGCAGCGGCCCACGGAGATAAATGAAACGGCTGCCTGAAACGTTCAAGTCGCCAATGACGGTCGGACTGAAGACGTGGTTGAGATCGATGGCCAGAGCTTTGGTGTGATAGTCCTCGGCGCAGCGGTCCTGACACAAACCCGTGCCCAAGGGATTGGTCGGAAGATCAAGCAGGCCAAAGTAAGAAAAGCGCCCGAATAGACGCGTTTTGTCTGTGATGTTCTGGTCACCGCGGGCTACGAACTCAGTGTTGTTTCCACCGCTGCTGGTCGCCGAGGTGAAGTTCCCGGTTGCGAATGAGGAACCACCCGGAGCGACGGGAGAGTAGTATTTATCCCACAATGTGGTCGCGGCCTTGCTGAACTCGTTCGTCGGGATTTTGTTACCCGCGTACGCTGTGCGTGCTCCCGTAGCCGGATTCACGCTGTAGGGGTCGTAGAGCTGAACGGCCGGAAGCAGCGCAGAAAAATCGCCCTGTCGAAACGCCTGGATCGGCACGGTGTTGGTGACGACACCGCCGGTGCGCAGCCGGAATTGCTCCCAACTCACGAAAAAAAACGTTTTGTCCTTAATGACCGGACCGCCAACGTTGAATCCAAATTGGTTCTGAACGTACGGAGGAGGCGTGTTGGTCTTGCCGGCCGCCAGTTCGCTCTGCTTGTAGAAATACTCGTTCGAGTTCAAAACTTTGTTGCGGAGAAACTCGTAAGCTTCGCCGTGGAACCTATTGCTGCCCGACTTAGTGCTGAAGTTCATAATGCCGCCGGAAAACTTTCCAAACTCCGGCCCCAGGTTGTTGTACTGGACCTTGAATTCGCCAACCGAATCCTGAGTTGGAATCACGATAGGGAGGTTGATGTAGCCGATGTTGAGCGGCTGGCCGTCGAGGTATTCCGCGCTCTCGTTCGCGAACGAGCCTCCCACCTGGTAGTTGCCCCAGCTAAACGGGTTTTGGCCGACGGGAGTGCCGCCTGATCCGCCTTGCGCAACCGCTGCCGGAGAAATCGTAATTAAGTTGAAAATATTGCGGCCATTGAGAGGAAGTTCGTTGGCCTTGCGCTCTTCCACGACTTGGCCCAGAGACGAGGTCTCCGGCTGGAGCAGCGGAGTTTCCGCAGTTACTTCTACGGTCTCCGTGACCTGGCCCACCGGCAGGGTCGCGTCAATATGAGTATCCTGCTGAACCTGGACGACGACATCGTTGCGGGTGAAGTGCTTGAAGCCCGCCTTCTCGATGTCTAGCCGATATTGCCCGGGGATCACGTTCACAAACTGATACAGGCCCTCACTGCCCGTAGTCTGAGTACGCTTTTCCTGCGTCCCTGTATTGGTGAGGGTGACTTGCGCGCCGGCTACAACCGCTCCGGAAGAGTCCAGCACGGAACCATCGACGGTGCCGAAAGTACTTTGACCGTGAAGAGAAAGAGAAGTCGTGACCACTAGAACCATGGAGAAAAGCAGCGCCCACAATTTGCGAGACGGCATATCCAAACCCCCACACCACATTTTTGGGAACCGCGAAAGTTTGAAACACGAGAGCACTCGCTGTCAAGTAAAAAGTAATCTTTTTACACTAGGGTTATCGTTTTTGCACTCAGGGTAATCGTTAAACGAGGGGAATCGATTACTTTGCGCGAGTGCAGTGTTATGCTTGCGGCCATGGCCGTGACCATGATGGACATCGCGAGGGATCTGCAGGTCTCAGTGGTGACGGTGTCCAAGGTTCTGCGCAATCAGGGGCGGATCAGCGCGGCCACTCGCAAGCGCGTGCTGCGGCGCGCGAAGGAATTGCATTACCAGATGAATTGGATCGCTCGCAGCCTGGTGACGAGGCGCACCTACACCATCGGCCTGCTGCTTCCAGAATTCACACACCCTTTCTTTGCGGAGATTGCCCGGGCGGTGGCGCAGACGGTGCGACCACACGGGTATCATGTGATCATTTCATATTTCGAGGAAGATCCCGAATTGGAGGTGAGCGAAGCTGATTCGTTATTGGCCCGGCAGGTGGATGGACTGATCATCGCTTCGGCCCAACCGGTCCGTTGCCTGGACCTGTTTCAGCGGATTCAAAGGCGGAATGTAGCCTATGTTTTAATTGACCGCCCCATCGCTGGACTGCAAGCATCCTTCGTTGGGGCCGATAACCATGCCATCGGCAGATTGGCGACCGAGCATCTTATCGCGCGCGGATGCAGTCGCATTGCCCACCTGCGTGGTCCCGAAATTGGAATCGCCGCGGAACGCCTCGAAGGCTACCGCCGGGCGCTGGCAAAACGCGGCTTGCGTGTGCAAGCACGTTACGTCGTGGCCGGGGGACACGGAGATGAGACGGGATATGAGGGCATGCGGCGATTGCTGCGAGTGCGTCCGATTCCGGACGGTGTTTTCTGTTACAGCGACCCGGTTGCAATTGGCGCCATCAAGGCGATCCTGGAGGCCGGCCTTAAGGTGCCCCACGATATTTCCGTGGTTGGAGCCGGCAATGTTCATTACTCCGATCAACTCACCGTTCCACTCACCACAGTCGATCAAGGAACTTGCCAAATCGGGGCACGGGCCGCCGAACTTCTCCTTGAGCGAATCGGACTGAAGCGCTCGTTGCGACCAAGGAAAATCCTGATTCCGCCCAAGTTGGTGGAACGGGAATCAACCCGGCGGCAACCTTAGAGGGCCAACTGTGCAACCCATGTTTGCTATGTTGTGTCTCTGATGATTCTCATGTTGGGGTACATTCAGGTGCTTGCTTGGACCAATTGCGAACTCGGCGCATTCGTTTGTCACCAGACGAGCGCGCCGCGGAAAACCGCATTAGATGAGTGTGCAATTAGCGCCCGGAGCGCGATATGCTAAGCGTCTGAGGGAATCCCAGGTTGCTGAACGCTCTGCGACGCGTATCGTTGGTCATGATGTTGGTGCTGTGGGCAGCGGCCCTCGCGGCACCTGTGTTCGAGGTCAATCTACCGCGCGGATTGGATTTCACGCTGCAGAATTCGCCCACTGCTCAGAAGTATCTGATCGAAACCATGCCCGGAGGAGTTGCCCTGCTCGACTACAACAATGACGGCTTGTTGGACATCTTTCTCGTGAACGGCGGGCACCTGACCAGCCCAATGCAAATGCCGGAGAACTTCGAGCGTCATGACCCGCGTTACTGGAACCGGCTCTACCGTCAGAACAAGGACGGGAGTTTCACCGATGTGACCGAGCAAGCGGGATTGGCGAATGCCGGTGATGGGAATTACGGCATGGGAGTGGCAGTGGGCGACTATGACAACGACGGCTATCCCGATCTGTACGTCACCAGTTACGGAAAGAACGTTCTGTATCATAACAACGGCGACGGCACCTTCACGGACGTGACTGCGAAGGCAGGAGTAGCTGCGGGTGGCTGGTCCGTTTCCGCCGGATTTTTCGACTACGACAATGACGGAAAACTAGATCTGTTTGTGACCCGATACATGGATTGGGACACCAAGCACAGTAAAGACTGCGGGGGCAATTATCACACTTATTGTCCGCCGGAAGAATTTCCCGCCACCACCAACATTCTGTATCACAACAACGGCGATGGAACCTTCACCGATGTGAGCCAGCGCTCCGGCATCGCGGCGAAAAAGGGGCGCGCGTTGGGTGTGGCATTTGCCGATTACGATGAGGACGGCTTTACGGACATATTTGTGGCCAACGACGGCATGCAGCAATATCTGTTTCACAACAACGGCAACGGAACCTTCACGGAACTAGGGCTTGAAGCCGGCGCTGCGCTTTCGGAGGACGGCAGGCGGTTATCGGGCATGGGCGTAGTCTTTCAAGACTATGACAATGACGGCCGGCCAGACATTATCGTGACCGAACTGCCCAGGGAAATTTACGGTGTTTATCACAACGACGGCGGCGGTTCGTTCAGTTATCGTAGTCTCGAAACCGGCCTTGGCGTGCTCTCAAGTGGAAGCTCTGGCTGGGGCGTGGGCTTGGAGGACTTCGACAACGATGGCTGGAAAGACCTGTTCGTCGCCCAAGGCCATGTCTTGGACAATGTGGAGCGCATCGACCCTTCTCTGCACTATCTCGAACTCCCGCTGCTGGCGATGAATCATAATGGCCGGTTCGAACGCGTTGATTCGGGCAGTACGACTCCCGTAGCCGGGCGCGGAGCTGCGTTTGGTGACTTAAATAACGACGGCTGGGAGGACGTGGTAATGACCTATCTTGGTGGCCACCCGCAAGTGTTCCTCAACCGTGGGGGCAAGCTGCACTGGCTAGTGGTTTCACTTCGCGGCTCGCGCAGCAACCGTGACGGATTCGGCGCCCGGGTTCGAGTAAACGGACAGACACGGTTCGCGACTTCCGCCGGAAGCTACGCGTCCTCCAGCGACAAGCGTCTTCATTTTGGACTCGGAACAGCAGAAACAGCCAAGGTGGAAATCGTTTGGCCATCGGGTATTCATCAGACTTTGAATGATGTTCACGCCGATCAGTTCCTAGACGTCCGTGAGCCGGAGAAGCCGTGATCCGCGCACTATTACTGTTGTGGTTCGCATCGCAGACCATATCGCCGCAGGCCGCGCAACACATGCAGGCCGGAATTGCGGCGGACAAACAGCGACAATTCGATGTCGCCATCGCGGAGTTTCGCAAGGTCACTGAGCTCGAGCCGAGCTATGCGGACGGCTTCATCAGCCTTGGCCAGGCATACATGGAAAAGCACGATATCGCGTCGGCCATCGCGCCGCTGAAGCACGCGCTCGCTGTCGATGCCGACCTTGCGCCAGCTCACCAGTTACTCGGCTACGCCCTGCTGGCGCAAGGCTATGCGGCCGAGGCTATTCCACATCTCCAACGAGTGGACGATAAGACTGGCTTGGGAATTGCGCAGATCCAGACCGGGCAACTGCCGGAGGCGGTGGCAAATCTGCAGGCGGCGCTGGCCGCGCGCCCGAATGATCCCGACCTTCTCTATTACCTCGGGCGTGCCAGCGGTCTGCTATCGAAGCAATCGATTGATACTTTACTGGCCGCTTATCCCGACTCTCCCCGGGCCCACCAGGCGCTGGCAGAAAACTACTTCGTGCTGCGGCAAATGCCGGAGGCTGAAAAAGAGTACCACGAAGCCTTGCGGCTGCGGCCGGATGTGCCCGAAGTTCACCTGGAACTGGGCAAAGTGTATGCGGGCGCTTTTCAATGGGCTAAAGCGGAAGAAGAATTTCGGACACAGGCCAAGCTGCAACCCGGCAACGCCGAGGCCGCTTACCGTCTGGGAAGCGCGTTGTTAGAACAAGGCAAAGCGCATGACGCACGCGCAGAACTCCTGCGCGCCGACAAGTTGATGCCGGACATGCCCGAGACCCTCTATTCACTAGGGAAAGCCGCTTCACTCGAGGGAGACGCCGCCGCTGCCGAGAAAGAATGGACCAGACTTCTTTCCATCGAAAAGGAAAGTTCACTAGCGGCGCAAGCGCATTTTGGATTGGCCAGTCTCTACAGGAAACAGGGAAAGACGGCAGCAGCGCAGCATGAGATGCAGGAGTTCCAAAGATTGCAGACCAGCTCCAATCAGCCGCAAGCGCCTGGCAAAGAAGAATCTCAACATTAGGGAGTTTGCAAGTGTAGGCGCGGGCGTCCACGCCCGTGCGGGTCCAGTTGACATTTAGAGTTAATCAGAGTTTTTCTCGGCAGGCCGCGTAACCGGTCTGTTTCTGCAGCTCTATAACAAAGGCGAAAACTTGCTTTCTTGACCCGGTCGATCAGGAGAGCACGCCGTGCCGGAGTCCGCGGAAGATGATTCCGCATACGCTGGCAGTATAGGAAAGCCCAACGTTTCCAGATCGTGCTTGAGCCCCGCGATTGATCGGAACTGAATCGCAGGCATCCCCAGCGCGCGGGCAGCCCGAATATTGTTCTCGCGATCATCTACAAACAACGCTTCCGGTGCTGAAATGCCAAGGCCGTCCAGAGTGTGCTGATAAATGGCTGGGTCAGGCTTGATTAATCTCACTTCAGCAGAGAGGGTCTTGAAGGAAAAGTTTTTCATCCACTGGCAGTTTGTCCGCACATGTCTCACCAGATCCCAAGGCATGTTGGACAGCAAGCCAGTTTTGATGCCCACGGCGTGAAGTTGGCTCACCCAATCGAGCATGCCAGGGTTGGGATGGTCCCAAATCTCAACCTCCACCTCGCGGAGAATCTCGATCTGTCGGTGGTCAAGCAAAGTATTGGTCTGTGCTGCCAACTTCAACCAATACTCCTCCGCGGTAAGATCGCCGCGGTCGTAAGGACCCCGGCTGGCTTCCCACAGCTTATAAAACAAGTCGAAACTCACATTGAACATTTCCGCCATACGCCCAAATTCTTCTGCCGTAGGGCAGCGCGCCAAAACCTGACCATAATCGAGAATTACCGCACTGATCCTGGGGGAACCAGTATGACGTTCAGTGGACACCGGACCCTCCTGCATTCCCCTATATTCTCCTCTTCCCCAGTTTTTCGTCCAATCAATTCATCTGCGGCTACACATGCGCTGGGTTGTCCGTAGCTAGAAGGCTTCTGCGATTTCCAAGTAGGCGCGTATACTGTGCGAACCTGAAAGCGGGATTGCGCCAGCATTGCGGGACAGACAAAGGCATAGTACAAATCCGAGTGTAAGAGATTCGGATTGGACTGAACCCTCGCGCAACCAGTTTCGCCGAGGCAGCCGGCGATGACAGAAACCTCCGATACGCTCGTGGTTGGCGTGGATGTTGGCGGCACCAAGGTTGCCGCCGGCTTAGTGAACCGCAATGGTGAAATCAAAACTCAAGTTCGCAACCCGATGGCGGCACATGGCGAAGGTAGCGAAGGACTCGCGGCAGTCGTATCCGCGATCGATCTTCTTTTTAGTCACGATGCAAAAGTGCGAACTCTGATTCGCGGCATTGGTATTTGCGCACCCGGTCCCTTGGATCCGGCGACCGGAGTTGTGATCAATCCTCCGAATGTTCCGTGTTGGCGCAATTTTCCGCTGGCCGCCGAGATCGAGAGAGTTTACCGGGTGCCGGTGAAGGTCGAGAACGATGCCAACGCGGCGGCGCTGGCCGAAGCACGCTGGGGCGCGGGTCGTGGCTATCGCCACATTTTCTACGCGGGCATCGGTACCGGGATCGGAACCGGCATTGTGTTTGATGGACGAATCTACAATGGCCGGACCGGCGCCGCCGCCGAGGGCGGACATATGAGTATTGACTACCACGGCCCGCGATGCGGATGCGGCAAGCCAGGCTGCATCGAAATTCTAGCTGCTGGGCCTGCCATTGGGCGAAGCGCGCGCGCTAAGTTGGCGTCCGAGCAAGATGCTGGCTCTAGCATTCTTAGTCTTGCCAAGGGAAACATCGAAGCCGTTACCAGTGAAATGGTGGGCCAGGCTTATGCCAGCGGTGATCCAGTCGCCAAAGAAGTATTACAGGAAACCGTCGACCTGCTTGCACTGTGGTTGAGCAACATCGTCGATCTGTTGGAACCAGACGTGATAATTCTCGGTGGCGGTGTGGCGGCGATGCTCACTCCCTTCTTTGGCGACATCGCCAGTGGGCTGGCGAAATACTGCATTATTTCTCGCTGCCGGGAGATTCCCTTGCTAAAAGCGCATTACGGCGCCGATGCGGGTATCGCTGGCGGTGCCGCACTTTGCTCGGATTGCTGGAGCTAGTCATGGCGGGTTGAGCGGATTTGTTCGGCAAAATACCGTAGCGATGCGTGTGCTACAACTTTTTCGACGACTTAATAGGAGCCCTCATATGAGATCAACTCGGCCGCGATGTTTTCGCCATCTCGCCGGTACTGTATTCTCTGTGGCGTTCTTTTGTTCGCTGGCAGCCTTGCCACTCTCGGCCTCTGACCCTTCTTCCCGGACTCTGCACTCGGATTGGCAGTTTCGCGCGGTCGGAAACACAGACAATCCCGACGTCAAGCAATGGCATCCCGCGCAGGTTCCGGGCGTGGTGCACACTGACCTGCTGCGCAACGGTCTCATCCCTGACCCGTTCGATCGGGATAACGAATTCCGCTTGCAGTGGATTGGCCTGGCCGACTGGGAGTATCAAACGACCTTTCAAGTCGATTCGGGCGCGCTCGGGCACGATCATGTCGATTTGGTGTTTGACGGGCTGGATACGTTTGCCGACGTCTACCTCAATGATCAAGCGATTCTCCACGCTGACAATATGTTCCGCCGCTGGCGAATTCCCGCAAAATCGCTATTGAAGCCCGGTCAGAATACGCTCCGTATCGTTTTCCATTCCGCAATCACGAAGATGCTTCCCTACGTCAAGTCTCTGCCTTACGTTTTGCCCTCAATATCAACCCACAATTTTGGGAATGAGGAGAACATCGCTACCGCCCCGTACACCCGCAAAGCCCCGTATCAATACGGCTGGGATTGGGGACCGCGTTTCATGACCGAAGGCATCTGGCAGCCAGTGCGTCTGGAGACGTGGGATACGCTGCGCATTGACAATTTCCACATCCACCAACAGAAAGTTACCGCCGGCACCGCCAGTGTGACCGCCGAACTCGACCTCGAAGCGGGCAAGCCCACGACAGCTACTCTTGCCTTTGCTCACGATGAACTGTCTGGAGCACAGGTCAACGATGGAACCCAGACTCTGCAACTCGATGCCGGCATGAATCACGTTTCATTTCCAATTCGTGTGGCGGCGCCGAAATTGTGGTACCCGGTTGGATACGGCTCCCAAAGCCGCTATCGGTTTTCTGCCGTGATCCGCGCCGGCCGCGAAGTCGCGGCGCGAGCGGAAGTAAAAACCGGACTACGCTCCCTGGAGTTGCGCCGTGCTGCCGATCAATGGGGCAAGAGTTTCGAGTTCGTGGTAAACGGCATCGAGGTTTTCTCCAAAGGCGCGGACGTCATTCCGTTCGACAGCTTTCCCAACCGTGTCACTCCGGAAATTCATCGCAAAATTCTTCAGGCCGCTCGCGACGCCCACATGAATATGGTTCGCGAATGGGGCGGCGGCTACTATGAGTCCGATGATTTCTACGATATCTGCGATGAACTGGGCATTATGGTCTGGCAAGAATTCGCCTTCGGCGGCGACATGATCCCTGGAGATGTAGCTTTCCAGGAAAACCTCCGGCAGGAAGCGGCCGACCAGATCAAGCGGCTCCGCGATCATCCCAGCATCGTAATCTGGTGCGGAAATAATGAGGTCGAAACTGGCTGGTACCACTGGGGCGACCGCCAGGAATTCAAAGAATCTATTTCATCGGAAGTCCGTGATCGCGTCTGGCAGGATTACCTGATCATGTTCGCCGACATCCTCAAGAGCGCGGTTACGCAATATACCGATCCCGTGCCTTACTGGCCCAGCTCTCCCAGCGCCAACTTCGAGGAAATTCCAGACAATCAACACAACGGCGATATGCACTATTGGGCGGTGTGGCACCAGCAGGCACCGGCGGAAGACTACACCAAGCAATTTCCCCGCTTCATGACGGAATACGGATTCCAATCTTTTCCCGAGATGCGAACCATCCGCGCATTTGCCAAACCTGAGGACTTCGATATTCGTTCCACGGTCATGCAGGCGCATCAGAAAAACAAGGGCGGCAATGAACGCATCTTGACTTATATGTTGCGCGAATACCGCGAGCCCAAGGATTTTGCTTCGTTCGTTTATTTGAGTCAAGTGCAGCAGGCCGAGATCATCAAGATCGGCGCCGAGCATTTGCGTCGGCAGCGGCCGCGCACCATGGGTTCGCTGTACTGGCAGTTAAATGACTGCTGGCCGGTGGCTTCGTGGGCGAGCATCGATTACTACGGGCGTTGGAAGGCCCTTCACTATTATGCCCGGCGCTTCTATGACGATGTGCTGGTCTCGCCATACCTGCACGACGATAAGGTGGATGTGTACGTCGTATCGGACAAGCTGCAGCCACTTTCTGCAACGATTCACACCCGGCTTCTCGATTTCTCTGGAAATGCCTTGCTTGATCAAACCAAGGACATTCAAGTCCCCGCACAATCCAGCGCGATCTATCTCACTTTCGATAAAGCAAACCTAGCGGCAAAGGCCGATCCTCATCGCAGCTTTCTGGTTTTCGACCTGGAAGTGGCGGGGAAGAAAGTGTCCCGGAACCTTATATTTTTTGATGTGACACACAACCTCGAACTGCCGGTCATGCCCAAGATCGAAGCTAGCCTCAGCAAAACGGGCAGCGACTACACCATCACGTTACAGTCATCGCAACTCGCTCGTGGCGTCTATGTTTCTTTTGCAGATCTCGATGTCGAAAGCTCGGATAATTATTTTGATCTGCTTCCGGGAGAGTCCGCCACGGTCACTCTCAAGTCTGCTGCAACGTTCGATCAGCTTAAAAGCGCGCTGAAAATCATGTCTCTAACGGAGGCGTACGCTGCAAAGTGATCTGCCGCCCACATCTTCGGCTTCTGACGGGATGTATACTGTGCCAGAATTTCAAGGCGCCGAGCCCACGCCAGACGTGGACTCCGAGGATTACGCGTGAACGTCATCACCATCGGTGAGGTACTTTGGGACATCGTCGGACAGGAAGAACACTTAGGCGGCGCTACGTTTAATTTTTCAGCCCACCTTAGCCGACTGGGGCATAGGGTCTCATTCGTCAGTGCAGTTGGCGCGGACCAACGGGGCCAAAGTGTCATCGATCGAATGTCGCAGCTTGGTCTAACGACTGAATATCTGCACCGGGAAAAAGATCATCCCACGGGAACAGCTTCAGTTGCGCTGGCCAGCGATGGCCAACCGAAATTCGTTCTGCACCGGCCCGCGGCCTACGATTTCCCGCAGCTCACGGCGGCACAATATGATCGATTGTTCTCCCGTCCAGTGGATTGGATTTATTTCGGAACGCTGCACCAGATTTATCCCCAGGCCCGGCAATTGACGATGGATCTTCTCGATCGAGCATCAGGAGCGCGCCACTTCTACGATTTGAATCTACGCTCCGATGGTTACACGCCGGAGTTGATTCAACAACTCATGGCGCGAGCCACCGTCGTGAAACTGAATCATGAAGAGGTCGAAGCCATTGCCCTCATGTTCGGCTCCCGGCAAGGTTCGCTCGAGGAGTTCTGTCGACATTACGCGGACTTGTATAAATGGGCGGGAGTGTGTGTAACCCGCGGCTCCCTTGGCTGCACGGTTCTGACAGACGGACAGTATCTCGAAGCACCCGGCTATCCCGTTCAAGTCGTGGATACGGTCGGCGCAGGCGATGCCTTCGCGGCTGCGTTCCTTCACGGTCTGGGGAGCGGGTGGCCCACCCCGGAAATCGTTGACTTCGCCAATCGCGTGGGTGCGCTGGTCGCCAGCCGCCGGGGAGCCATCCCCGAATGGACGATTGCGGAAGCGAATGCTCTTGAAACAAAGCTCGGACGGCTGGAGACGGCATGAAGCTGAACTCGGTTTTGTTGAAAAGCACGGTGGTGGCCGCCTTGGGCGGTTTGCTATTTGGGTTCGATACTGCCGTCATTTCGGGCACTACGGGCCAACTGTCGCAGGTCTTCAACCTATCGTCGAAGTTCTTGGGGATCACGGTTTCCATTGCCATTTGGGGCACGGTTGTGGGCGCAATGCTCGCCGGGCTCCCTGGAGAACGTTTTGGACGGCGCGATAGCTTGCGAGGATTGGCTCTCTTCTATTTGGTCTCTGCGCTGGGCTGCGCCCTGGCCTGGAACTGGTCGTCGCTAGTTGCGTTTCGCTTTATTGGCGGACTGGGCATCGGCGGTTCGTCTGTGCTGGGCCCGATGTACATTGCCGAGATCGCCCCCGCGAAATGGCGGGGAAGACTAGTGGGGTTGTTTCAGTTCAACGTAGTGTTCGGCATTCTGCTTGCATATTTTTCAAACTACCTCATTGCGCTACTGCATCCGGGCGCCGCGGAATGGCGGTGGGACCTGGGGGTAGCTGCGTTTCCCGCAGTTCTATTTTTTGTGATGCTGTTTACGATTCCGCGAAGCCCGCGCTGGCTGGTCAAGAAGGGACGTGTGGACGAGGCACGAGCGGTCCTCCAGATGACGGGGGATGATAACTACGAGCGGGATCTACAGGAGATCGTCGAATCCATTGATGTTGAACAGAAGCAGGCAGCAGAAAAATTGTTTTCTAGAAGATACGCGTTTCCGATTTTTCTGGCGGTGAGCATTGGGATGTTCAATCAACTGTCAGGCATCAACGCCATTCTTTACTATCTGAACGACATTTTTGCTCACGCTGGATTCAGCCGGATCTCCGGTAATCTTCAGGCTGTTGCCATCGGAGCCACCAATCTAGTTTTTACGATGATCGCGATGTCGGTGATCGATCGCCTCGGCCGCAAAACACTGTTGCTGGTCGGTTCCGTGGGGACCGCAGCATGCCTGGCGGGAGTTTCCGCAATCTTCTTCTCCCACACCCATGAGAGTCTCCTCGTATGGTTGTTGGTGGGTTACATCGCCTTCTTCGCATTTTCCCAAGGCGCCGTGATCTGGGTTTATATCTCGGAAGTTTTTCCCAACACGGTTCGGGCAAAAGGACAAAGCCTCGGCAGTTTCTCGCACTGGTTTATGAACGCGTTGATCTCTGGCATTTTTCCTCTTATGGCTGCGTCTTCCGGCGCTTACCCATTTGTCTTTTTTTCAGCCATGATGGTCGTGCAATTCTTCGTGGTTTGGTTTGTGTATCCAGAGACCAAAGGCTTCACTTTAGAGGAAATGCAGAAGGAATTGGCCATTAGATAATCGTGTTCGCTTGTCGGCACCGCACTGTTTTCCCCCTAGATGGCTCAGTTAACACGAGTTCACTGACTTTGCAGCAGCACACTGCTTCGGTGAATTCTCCCCCCGCTCTTGGCGTCGTTGGCACGCCTTCTTTCATCTACATAGCAGATGGCATTCCAAACCTTCACCGCGCGACTCGTCCGCTCCGTTGGCCTCTCCGAGCTCACCAAGCATCTTGAATTCGAAACGAAGGGCGTTCCCCGCTTTGGCTTCGTCGCTGGGCAATGGCTATCCTTCAAAGCGAACATGCCCGATGGCGAAGAGATCACCCGCGCTTATTCGATCGCCTCCCCGCCAGGAAGCAACAACAAGTTCGCCTTGTGCCTGAACCGAGTCCAGGACGGCTTCATGTCCAACTTTCTTTGCGACATGAAAGCGGGCGACGAGATCCGCTGCCAGGGACCGTTCGGCGATTTCATTCTGCGTCCGCCGATGCGCGATACGATTTTCATAGCCACCGGCACAGGAATCGCTCCGTTTCGTTCCATGCTGCATTGGCTCTTCACACCAGTAATGATGGAGGACGGACGTCCTCGCCCGTCGTCCTCCGGCGATGCGCGTCACCAGGGCAAGCAGCTCTACTTGATTTTCGGCAATCGGACAGAGCGAGACATCTACTATCACGAGGAATTCGTGCGCCTAGCCGGCGAGTACGCAAACTTTCATTACATGCCTACTCTCAGCCGCGGCGGTCCGGAGTGGAAGGGCCTGCGAGGATATGTGCAAGAACATGTCCCAACCGTGGTCAAAGGCCGCACCGACCTTCATGCCTACATCTGCGGCTTAGACAAGATGATCAGGGCCAACCGGGAACTACTGAAGTCCCTGGGCTGGGACCGCAAGTCGATCCTGTATGAGAAGTACGACTGAAGGCCGACCTGAAGTGCGCCAGCTAGGGTGCGTTTAATCACACGACTTCGATGGTTGCGTTATGGCCGGCAGCAGACCCGAGTCTGGCGTCGCGCGTAAGCAAGGTGGCGCCAAGTCTTTCGGCGAGCACGACGTATGCCGCATCGTACGCCGACAAGTTGTGGCGGAGTTGCCAGATCCGGGGCAGCAGAACGAGGTGTGGATAGCGCGTAATCCGCATGTCCAGCAAATCCTGAATTGCTTGTGCCGCGCGGGATGCGGAGAGCGCGCCCTCCCGCACCAGGCGGCGCAGCACCTGCGCGACCTCCAGATCCAGGAGCTCAGGAGCGTGGAGGGAGTGGTTGCGCGAAAAAATTCGGCTCTCGAGGCGCGGGGCTGCCGCGGTCTGAACCAGCCAATCAACGGCCGCGGACGCATCCAGGACGATCACCGCGCCTCACGTTCTTCTCGCACCAGGCGGGCGGTGTCCAGCTCGGCGGCAACCCCTTTCCTTCGATGCAGACGTTCCCGCAGTTCCGCCAGCGTGGGCCGTTCCGCAATCTCTTTGATCTCGGCCAGCAGGTAGTCCGACAGCGATCTGCCAGTCAACGCGGCGCGGGCTTTCAGGCTGCGATGCAGCGCGTCAGGGACATTGCGGAGTTGAATCATTTTTGACATGTGCTTAGCATACTTTCATGTGTAGCACATGTCAACCGAATGGACATAGCCGATGGCCCGAACATTTCGAATCCGCCCCGGTCTGCGCTATCGGTTCTCCTGGCTGAACACGCACAGCCATTTCCCATCGCGCTGTACCCAGAAAACAGAAACAAAGAAATCGTTCGAAACTTCCTTGTTCTTCGGAACGATGGTCTTCTCCGTCATCTTGTAGGTAATCAAGCCGGAAGTTGCCGTGTAGGTAACCAACTTCACGTTGTCCATGAAGTAATCTTTAAGCTTGGAATCCGACGCATGTTGGACCACGGCGGCCTTGCCCTCGGGGCCACGGGAATCGACAAACACCGCGTCCTCGGCAATCAGGTCGGCAAACGCCGCCGTGCTTCCCGCCTTTCGGGCATCCCACCGCTTGCGCTCCTGCACTGTGATCTGATCGAGCAAGTCGGCCTGCGCGGAAACCGGCACCGCCTTCTTGAGGTAATCGCCCGATTCGATGTACGCCTTCAGCCGGTCCCCGATGAAGTGGTGCCATACCTGGTCCGCGGCCTGCGCGTCCTCCATCGACATCTGGCCCATCATGTTGACGATGACGTGCATGCGGGTGCCGCTGCCTTCCGGCTTGAATTCGTAGGTGATCACGGCATCCAGCGCATTGCCGGAGAATCCCAGGGGCCCGGTAAAACGCAGAATCTTGCCCCGCTCGGCATAGTTGACGACCGCGTGCTGCACGCCATTCCCCGAGTCATCGAAAATTTCATAAAACCCTCCCCCGGGCTTGGCCTCGATGTAGAGTCGCTTGGGATGCTGGGAGAAAGAGTGGTCCCACCAGGCGCCGATATCGCCCGTAGCCGCGTCGTACGCCACATTGGGAGAGACCGGCAGGATGACTTCCAATTCGACGGAGTATCCGCCATAAGCCAGCAGCTTGACCTCGGCCTGCGCGGCCGATCCGAGGGTGATGGTGGTCATTGTGACGATCAACAGGATCGCTGACAACGTTTTGAGCGATTTCATAGTGCCTCTTAGCTACTTGGTCAGCGGAAGCGTACCATATTCGGCGCAGCATACTTTCATGTGTAGCACATGTCAAAGTGACGGCGACTGTAGTGATGAACGAAAGCCTAGGACATCGTCCAAGAACGGATGCGAACCTCGGGCACCAGTCCGGATCACAGGAACCGTGGATTGAGGTATCCCGGCCGGGCGTGTCCGTTTTGCGGATCAGTGGAGAGGCCAGTGGAGAGGAATGACGCATCCGAAGTTTGCGGGGCCATGAGGCTCCAGGCTTCGCGATACTGTTCGTAGTGGCCGCAGCGGTCTCCGCCGTAGGGGAAAAAGAGCAACCACTTGTTTTTGATCTTTTCGACCGGGATTAGGTACCAGACGTCGACCGGAATGAGGTAGGCGACGAAGATGTCGATGTCCCCGGATGTGTACCGGGTCTGTTCGCGATTGCCGCACATTCCATGCAGGCCATAGCGACGATTGCGGTGATGGCCTCCCGACTTGACCTACACCCGCCACAGGCGCTGGCCAGAGTCAAGGATGAAGTCATAGCGTTCGCTGTCGCCCCAAGGCTTGGCGACGCCAAACCCGAGGCTGGCGGCTTTGTAAAAGAAGGCCAGTTTCGAGAGTTCGCCGCGACGCTTGGCCCAGAGGGGCCCGCGCACCATGGTGCAAAGCCTCCCTGTTAGCTTGTCGGTCGCGCTCGAGGTTGGCCAGGCCAAGGGTGTGGAAGGCGGAGTTCGCCGCCCTGCGAATGGATTTCTAGGGGCTTCGGGCAATTGCTTTTGCGGCATTTTTCCTTTTCAATCCCAATAAAAAGGCGCGAGCCGGATTTCCGGTCGCGCCCGTTTGTTTTTGTCTTCTATTTCCAGACTACCAAATCGAAGGGGGTAAACCCGCCAAATCTTGAAGTTTATATTTCCATCTTAATCAGCGGGTTGGGAGGGAATCGATAGGTTTGGGGACTTGACAAGGTTTTCCCGAATCGGGAAAACTGGGGTGAAAGAGCCGGGTGCCCAGGTGGCTGGCCCACTCAATCCGTCCTTGGTGTCTAGTCCCATGACATGGTTCAGCATTGGTTACGGTTTGGGTTTCACGGCGGCCCGGAGAGCGATGCGAGCGGACTCGGGTAGGGGAGAAACCCGACATATCCGAGCCGCCTTGATTTGGGTCTGGCGGGGTCCGATTGCGAACGAGGCAGAACTCGGCAGCTCAAGCTGAAGCTAGCCCGCCTGAGCTGCACGCGCAATGACCGGCATCGCAGGTCGATGTGATGGCAACGGGGGCTGGCCCGACTGCTCTGCGCTCTGCCATAGATGTGGCAAGAAGACGCGTGTTTTCGATCTTGCAGATTGCGCGAATCAGTCTTTCACGGCGAAGACCAGAAAATAGTCCATGCCGTCGCCCTTGACAAAGTCATATTGTGAGCGCAAGGCATAACCTGCTTCTGATGCCTCTTTGATAACAATGTCGCGATCTACGCCGTGATTCTCTCCGTTGCCGTTGCGGTCAATGATTCCAACCTTGGCGCCGGGTCGAAGCGAGGCGCGCAGGCTTCGCAGCAGGGCGACGGGTTTATCGACCTCGTGGTAGGTCTTCAGCAGCAGGACGGAGTCAATCTGGTTCACGGGCAGTTGCGGGTCATCGCTTTTGCTCAGAATCGTCTTTACGTTGTGCAGGCCTTCTTTCTGAGCTCTCCGGTCGATATATTGCGTCGCTTCAGGATTGATGTCGACCGCATAGACCGTGCCGGTTTCAGTAATGCGTCGAGCGGCTCGAACCGTGAACCAGCCGGAGCCGGCGCCAATGTCGGCCACGGTTTTGCCAGGAGCGATTTCGAGGATGTCCAGGATGCGGTTGATCTGAAGCCTCTCATCTCGTCCAGGAGAATCAAAAATGGAAAGATCGCCGGTGTAAGGCGTGCTGGTTTTTCGAGGTGCGGTGTGCCGGGCAGTTTCTGAGGGTGAGCTCTGAGCTTGAGTGAAAACCGCGCTCAGGAAAAGAAGAAGCAGCGCAGGCAGCCGAACGCGATGCTTGAACATGGGATTCATCTCCAGACACTTTTTCTCTCAGGATAGACTCCGAAAGGCGGGGCTTGGTGAGCAGTGCTTCTCAGCCCACCGTTTCGGTTGGTGGGGCGAATTGACTTCTGCTAATCTGCTAGGACTTCTCAAACGAGGAAACGTTCAAAGATGCGATACCGCAAGCTACTCAGTGTCACGCTTACATGGTTCATCTATTTCGTCCTGCCACTCTCGGCTGCCGACAAGAACAAGACCAATTCTTCCGACGCCAACAAGCCGTCTTACGAATTGCCGCAGCCGGCAAAAGAGAACCTTGATTACATCATGTACCAGCAGATCCGGAATGAAGGTCTGGTGCACTCGCATGTGATGGAGTTCGCCTCCGCGCTGATGGATGGAATTGGGCCGCGGCTGACGGGCTCGCCGAATCTGAAGCGCGCCAACGAATGGACGCGCGATCAGTTGGCCGCCATGGGCTGCAGCAATGCGCATCTCGAAGACTGGGGCGAGTTCGGCATGGGCTGGCAGCAGCTCAACACCTGGACGCGCATGGCTGCGCCCGATACCGCCGTCTTCATCACCCAGGCCGCGCCCTGGTCGCCGTCGAGCAACGGTGTGATCAGCGGGCAAGCGATATCGATGGACGTAAAGAAGGAAGAGGATCTGGATAAATACAAAGGGAAGCTCGCTGGCAAAGTGGTTCTGCTGGGCGAGATGCGGGAAGTCAAGCCGGTGGACAAGCCGCTGTTTGAGCGGGAAGATGAGAAGGATCTGGCCAAGATTGTCGAGCATCCCCTCGTCCCCGAGCCTGAATACTTCACGCCGGAGATGATGAAAGGGATCGAGGTGCGGCAGAAGGTTTCAAAGTTCCTAGCCTCGGAGCATGCGCTGGCAGCGGTTCTTCCCAGCCGTGATGGCAGGAATAACGGTGGTTCCGGGGGAACCATCTTCGTGGACAGCAGCCGTGGTCTGGGATGGTTCGCCTATCAACGGGAGCACGTTCAGCCGCTTCCGGTTGTAATCGCGGCGATTGAGAACTATGGACGGGTGTACCGGTTGCTCAAGGCCAACGTCCCAGTCACCATCGAGCTGAATGTCGATGTGAAGTTCACGGGCGATCACGAGCATGGGTTCGACACCATTGCCGAAATACCGGGAACTGATCCGAAGTTGAAGGACGAAGTTGTCATGGTCGGCGGCCATCTGGATTCATGGGCAGCCGCGACCGGCGCGACCGACAACGGAGCGGGGACTGTGGTTGCGATGGAAGTCATGCGCATTCTTAATACGCTTCAGGTAAAGCCGCGGCGTACGATTCGCATCGGACTGTGGACCGGGGAAGAGCAGGGCTTGTTTGGCTCGATCGGCTACGTGAAGCAGCATTTTGGATTTGTGCCGCTGTCCACCGCGCCTGACCAAGTCAAATTGCCGGAGTGGATGCGCAAGCCTGCTGGACCGCTTGAGCTCAAGCCCGATCAACAAAAGATCTCCGGGTATTTCAACGTGGACAACGGCACTGGCAAGATCCTCGGTATTTATTTGCAGGAGAATATCGCCGAAGCGCCAATCTTTGCGCAATGGATCGAGCCCTTGAAGGACCTCGGAGTGACCGCGATTAGCGTGCGCAATACCGGAGGCACCGATCACGAGTCCTTCGACGCCGTCGGCATTCCGGGTTTTCAGTTCATTCAGGACAAGCTCGACTACGGCTCGCGGACCCATCACTCGAACATGGATACGTACGAACGGCTGCAAGCGGGCGACCTCGCGCAGGCGGCCACGGTTGAGGCTATTTTCGTTTATAACACGGCCATGCGCGACCAGATGCTGCCGCGCAAGCCGCTGCCGCATCCGGAACTGGAGGAGCAGCGCAAGGCGCCACTCAAGAAGTTGATGCCTGGGGCGGTAGAGGTCGAGGAGACGGGCGCAAAAGAAAACCAGTAACGCGGTCGGCCAGTTTTCCGTTGTTGTATCCCACAACGAACTGTCATCCCGAAGCAAAGCGAGGGATCCAGGTTCTTGCCTACACCACCGCTCTCGTTGTCGCAGGCAAACGCCCAGATCCCTCGCTTCGCTCGGTGACAGGTGTGTTTTTGGTTCATGCGATATCCGAAAACGGTCCAGATGGATGTCTGTCGGGCCGAGAAATCCGTTACTTCTCGCCCCCAAACATTTTGGAGTGAAATTCCATGACCTCGCCGAGGTGCGCGCCAAAATACGACGCGCTGTGATTGCCGGGATAGAGATGGAATTCGTGCTTGATGTGTTCTTCCTGAAGCTGCCGGTCGAGCGCCGTTGCGCCGGTCTCGAAACCATATTCGTCGTCCCGTCCGCAGTTGAAATAGATGGCGAGCGTGCCGATCGCAATCTTGTTCTTCCTGGCTAGCGAAAAGGGATCGTTGTCTTTCCAGTGAGGAACGCTGATGGGATTGCCGAAGGCTGATCCCAACAGCCTGCCCAGCGGAGCACCGGAGCGCAGCGCGGCGTTGAGTTCTTGCGGCGACTCGGTCATAAGGGCTGCGCTTTGCGCGCTCACTGCTGAAAACATGTCGGCATCTGCAAACGCGAAGCGGAGTGCTCCGTAGCCTCCCATGGAAATGCCGGTGATCGCTTTTGCCTTGCGCTCCCGGCGAATGCGGTAGGTGGTTTCGATGTAGGGTATGAATTCTTGCAGGAAGAAATCGCTGTAGCGGACTTTGCCGTCGGCGGAGTTTACGTAGAAGCTGGCCTTGGCCTCCGGGGTGACGATCAGGAAATCACCGACTTTGTGCTGCTGGCGCAGGTCTTCGATCAGGTTCCATCCACCGGTTTTGAACAGGGTCTGCTCATTTTCGCCGAGCCCGTGCAGAAAATAGAGCACCGGGTAACGCTTTGCAGGCGCGGAATCGTAGCCGGGTGGCAGCAACACGCAGTAGTGGACGGTTTCCCCGAGGATGTGGCTCTTGAGGGCATTGCAATCGATGCGGCTCTGCGCCGACGCGGTGATGGTAAACCATAGGAAGAGAGTGAGGAATCTTGGAAGACGGCGCATGAAATCCAGTTTACAGGCTGTGGAGAGTGCCGTTTGGTGGAGAACGTCAAATCCGAGCGGCTGAAGCCGAACCCATTTTATCGGTCCGCGGTATGCCTGAAGGCATACCCTGATACGAATCGAGAATTTTTTTGCGCACGGTTTTTACTCATAGCGCAGGGCCTGTACCGGATCGAGGCGCGCAGCGCGGCTTGCGGGGTACAAACCGGAGAGCAGGCTGACCACAATCGCAAACGCGATGGCGCCAAGCACCAACCACCACGGCACAAACCAAATCTGCTCTGGCGGAAAATGCTGACGCTTCAGATACACGTTCGTGCCTAGATTAATCACTCGTCCAATGGTCCAGCCCAGGGCGACGCCTACGACTCCGCCGAAAACGCCCATCACGCCCGCCTCGGCAAAAAACAATCCTTTCACATCGCCGTCGCTGGCGCCGATGGCCTTCATGATCCCGATTTCGCGACGGCGCTCGAGAATTGCCATCACCAGCGTATTGATGATTCCGATGGAGGCAACCGCCAACGCCAGGCTGCCGAAGATTCCGAGAAACAGATCAAGCACGGCGAAAAACTGCCGCAGGCTGCGAGTCGCGTCGACGATCGAAAAAGTATTGAAGCCCATCTTCTTGATGGCATCCTCGACCGGTTGAACCTGGGTGGGACTTTTTACGTGTACCTCGACAGTGGTGTAGGCCGGCGTACCTCCCGCTACGTTCGTTGTATCCCGCAGGTCGGAAGGCTGCATCACGTGCAAGTTTTGCGCGAGCTTGAGCGGTAGAAAGATGCGCGCCCTGGCCTGACCGCGCATGCTGTCGGGATCGAGATCGCAGACGCCTACTATCTTTAGCGTTGCTTCGCGCGAGACTACCGAATAGGCGGTGCCCGAGGAGTTGTCGTTCTTGCCCGCTATATTTGACGCTGGCGTTGCGGTTCGCTCCGCGTAGCGCATGGTCAGTTGTTGGCCAAGCAGGGGCTTTGCCAATTCGGCGACGTTGGCCTCATCGCTGCCTGCCTTCGGCGTCTTCCCCAGCAATTGTGCGGCGAATGATTTCTGCAGGATCACTTCGGGCGCCGTATCAGAGGAAAAGAAACCACCCTGCATGCCATCGAAGGCATCGTTGTTCTTGGCAGAAAAAGGAAGGCCTGCCATCATGGTCAAATAAGGCTTGTCCTCAAAGCGAAGCTCGGTGATGAAGCGGATGTCTGGATAGGCCTCAACCACATTGGGGAGCTGCGCAATCTTTTGGCGGGCGGGTTCATTGAGGGCGGGACTCTCGGCGGGGGCAGGACCGTTTTCTTCCTGCTCGCGACTGAAGCCGCGCAAGTCGCGCCGCGAAGTTACGACCACCGTGTCGAAGAGCCCTGATTTTTGCAGACGCCGGCCGGCCAACTGCTGCAACCCGATACCCAACGAAAGCATGGCGACCAGCGAAGCCACGCCGACGGAGATGCCAACCGTGGTGAGCGAATTGCGCAGAATGGATTCGCGCAGATTGCGCACCGCCAACTCGGCCATGTCGTAAGTCTTCACAACCCGCCTCCGCGGGTTTGCACGGTGGTGGCCGAGACTCCATTCGATTGATCGCCGACCAATTTGCCATCGGCGAGGAAGATCATGCGGCTGGCGTAGCGCTCGGCTAGGCTGCGTTCGTGTGTCACCATGATGATCGTCATGCCCAGCGTTTCATTGAACTCCCGAATGAAGTTCATGATTTCCGTGCCGGTTTGGCTATCAAGATTGCCTGTGGGTTCGTCGGCCAGCAAGAACCGCGGCTGATTAATCAGCGCCCGAGCCAACGACGCTCGCTGCTGCTCACCGCCGGAAAGTTCCGCGGGACGATGTCGCAATCTCGCACTTAAACCAACTCGGTCCAATGCCTGCCTAGCCAATCCCTCACGTTTGCCGCGATCCACTTCCGCGAAGCGTAGCGGCAACTCCACGTTTTCGAGCAAGGTCATGCTGGGGATCAAGTTGAAGGATTGAAAAACCATCCCGACCGTGTGCAGGCGATATTTCGCCAGCTCCTCCCGTGAGAGCTTTGCCAAATCGCTTTTCTGAACGACCACGCTTCCAGAGGTAGGACGATCAAGTCCGGCGATGAGGTTTAGCAACGACGATTTGCCGGAACCCGAGGTGCCGAGCAGCGCGACGAACTCTCCAGAAGCAACCTGTACCGAGATGCCATCGACGGCGCGAATCAAAGCTTCGCCCATGCGGTAATGACGGCACAAATTCTCCGTGCGGATGGCGATGGAGTTGTTCAAGTTAAATTCGGCTGGGGCGGTGAGCATGGGTTAACGTGCATTTCCCCTTACCAGACGCAAGGTGTCGGCGAGGTTGGGATCGCCGTTGCCGCCCGGTTTGGATTGTCCATCCCCCTCCGAGACCGGCATAACATCACCCTCGCCGGGAGCCAGGAATAAATTGGTCTCGACGCCATGTTGCTTGGTGTAAAGATCGTAATAGCGGCCGCGCAGGGCGTAGAGTTCCTCGTGAGTGCCGCGTTCGACAATTTGTCCTTGTTCGATGACCAGGATCTCATCGGCGCGGCGGATGGTGGAAAGCCGGTGCGCGATGACGAAGGTGGTGCGTCCTTGCATCAGGTAGGAAAGACCTTGCTGGATCAGTTGCTCCGATTCCGAGTCGAGACTGGAAGTGGCTTCGTCGAGAATCAGGATACGGGGCTCGGCCAGAATGGCTCGGGCGATTGAAATGCGTTGGCGCTGTCCTCCGGAGAGCTTTACGCCGCGTTCTCCGACTACCGTATCGTACTTGTCGACGAAGCTTTCGGCGAACTCGTCCACGCGCGCGATGCGGCAGGCGCGCAGGACATCTTCTTCACTGGCATCGGGGCGTGAGAACGCAACATTCTCCCGAATGCTGCCGTCAAATAGAAATGACTCCTGCAAAACCACACCCAGGCGGGTGCGATAAGAATCCAGCCGCACGGTGCTCAAATCGACGCCGTCAACCAAAACCTTTCCTTCCGTTGGCACGTGAAAAGCTGTGATGAGTCCGATCGTGGTTGACTTGCCGGAACCAGACGATCCCACCAGCGCGGTCACCGTACCGGGTGCCGCGTGGAATGAGACATCGCTGAGAACCATCCGGTTTCCGTCGTAACTGAAGCTGACATTTTCAAAATCAATGTTGCCGCGAATCTCGCTTAAAACTACCGTACGTTTGGGATCGTGATCTTCCCGCCGCTCGCTCATGATTTCATGCGTGCGTTCGAGGCCGGCTAAGGCTTCGGTAAGTTGGGTTCCGATTTGAACGATCGACATGATGGGTGCGACGAGGAAGCCAAGGAAGAGCGTGTAAGTGAAGAATCCGCCGATGGTCAACATTCCCGCCGCGATCTGGCGCGCGCCCACATACATGATCACGGCTCCGACCACGCCTAGCAGCACACTGGCGGAGAGGCTCATGACCGAACTGGCGGTTAGGGTTCGCAGCACGTTGTCGAGCAGACGTTGCACACCGCGCGCGAAAACACTCTCTTCGCGTTCTTCGGCGTGATAGCCCTTGACGACGCGAACCCCGCCGAGAGATTCCGCGAGGCGGCCAGTAATCTCAGCATTGATCTTGCCGCGCTCGCGAAAAATCGGGCGAATCGTTCCAAAGGCTTTATAGAGCGCAAGGGCAAAGCACGACAAGAATCCGAAAGCGAGGGCGGTCATGAGAGTGCTGATGCGAAACAGCACGACCAGGGCGATTCCCGCGGTCAGCAGGCCGCCTACAAGGTCCACCAATCCAGTACCGATCAGGTTGCGGACGCCCTCGACATCGGTCATGATGCGCGAGACCAGCACACCGCTTTTGGTCGAGTCGTGGAAAGAGATGGGCAGCCAGCCAATGTGGGCCTGCACCTTTTGACGAAGTTCCGTAATCAGGCGCTGCGCAGCTTTCGAGAGTAACTGGGTCAGCGAGAACGAGGTGATTCCCTGGACTACCGTAGCGGCCAGCACGCCCAGCACCAGCGGCTTGAGCAACTGAGTGTTGTGCTTAATGATGACGCTGTCAATCAGGTATTTGGTGGAGTAGGGAAGAACCAGGCCGGAAACGCGATTGATCACCATCAGCACGAAGCCGAGAGCAAGCATTCCACGGCGCGGGCCAATGAGGTCCCAGACTTGGGGAAGAACGGCGCGAAGCCTTTCTCGGGAGGGGCGGCGGGCTGGTTTGCGATCGGAATCCACTGTATGCATTAGACACTATTTGGCGCGGATGGGGTTCATTTTGTGGCCATCAGGGGAAAGCGGTGATGTGATAATATCGCGATTTAACCCACAGGTCTTATGGCGAACGTTGAGCGCGGCAGTTGTCGTTTCAAAGCGATTCAGGGGGCGGATGGCAAGTTCGTCATCCGGATGGAAATGTTTCATCAAACTGTGCCGCTATTGAAGGACGCGACCGTTGATTTCGAATTGCTGAACGGTACGACACTGGATCAGGCGAGAAAACTCGCTGAGTCCATGAATGACCGGGTGACGGGAGTTGTGATCACCAAGCCGTGAAACTTCTCTTGAACTTGCTGGTGCCAGGCTTTCTGAAAATTGGTAAACCAGTTTAAACTGTATTTGCAACGTGAGCTGTCAGTTGAGGCTCTAATTACCTGAGGACCACGATCTGAATGTTTTCCCAGCCCACCAGCCCCGGGTCTTCCGAAGAGAAGAAGCCCGACTCGGCCAGCCCATCCGGGGGGCACGAACTCGAGCTCTTGCTCGCCGATAGTTGGAACCGTCCTCTGCGGAAGCGTTTGCTCGACCACCTGCGGGACACTTTCGCGCCGCAGAAGCTACCTCCGCTCCATCTCACTTCGCGGCCAGTGGACGTGGGCATGCTGGCGGGCGACATCTTGAGCTTGCCCTGGTATCGCACCGTGTTCACGAACCTGGGCGACGTGATTTCGCCGGAAACGCTGCCGCCTTTGCAACTGGAATCGCGGCCGGTGGATGTGGGCGAGTTGATCGGCGATCAGATGAGTCATATGTGGTGGAGCTCGCTGCTGCGCAGCCTTGCTGATGCGGCTGCTCCGGAGAGATTGCCGGCTTTGCAATTGACCTCGGCCCCGATGGATGACCCGAGCTTGACTGCGGGCTCGATGCAGCTGCCGCGCTGGTCCTCCGTGATCAGCACGCCCAAGGTGTTTTTGCCCGACAAGCCGAAGGCCGCGTATGCTCCGGCCCAGTCGCGAGTGGCTGCGCCGCCGCCCAAGCCGGATCCGGCGGAAGTTGAATTCGTACACGTCCTCGAAGCCGATTTGAAAAGAGACTTGCGACGTTCTATTTTCCGCCAGCGCTTGTGGGTTTCGCTCGCGGTTCTAGAAGTGCTGGCTCTGATTGGCACTTCCATCTGGTGGAAGTGAAAACGGACGTTCCTCTAGATAAAGCGCAGTTGTTCGGATGTCTTCCTCCTCGTGCTTTCCAAAACATTGCGCGATTATAGTAAGCTTCTGGTTTTTCGATTCTATTTCATGCAAAAGATTAGGAGAGTCCATGAGCGACGATTCGCGCGGCCGCGACCTGGGGATAGACCGGAAAATCACGCGGCGTGACTTTCTTGACGGAGTTGCCATTGCCGTGGGCGGATCAGTCCTAGCCTCAAGCGCTCCCTGGCTGCACGCTCTGGGTTCGTCTGATTCGGCTTTCGCTCCCGAGAAGGACGCAAGTTATTATCCCCCGGCCCTGATGGGGATGCGCGGAAATCATGAAGGCACGTACACCTCGGCGCACAGCCTGCGGGACGGAGAGTTCTGGGACTCCGCTCGCCAACGCGAGAGCACCGGTGAAAAATATGACTTAGTGATTGTGGGAGCTGGCATCAGCGGGCTGGCGGCCGCTTACTTCTATCGCCAACAGGCAGGGCCGAAGGCGCGCATTCTTATCCTCGACAACCACGACGATTTCGGTGGACACGCCAAACGCAATGAGTTTCGCGCCGGAAATAGGTTGCTCCTAAGTTATGGTGGCACGCAGTCGATCGAGAGTCCGGCGCGATATAGCAGAGTGGCGAAGGGTCTGGTTGCCGATCTGGGCATCGACACTCAGCGTTTTTATAAGGCTTACGATCAGAAGCTGTACTCGAAGTTGAAGACCGCTTGCTTTTTCGACCGTGAGACTTTTGGGGAAGATCGGCTGGTGTTGGGCATGGGATCGACGCCGTGGCCGGGGTTTCTTAGCAAAGCACCGCTTGCAGAAGGGGTTCGTCGCGACATCGCTCGCATCTATGCTGACAAGGTGGATTACCTGCCTGGCTTGTCGAGAGAACAGAAGTTTGCGCGACTGGCCAAGATCAGCTATGCCGACTATCTCACCCAGGTTTGCAAGCTCAATCCGGAGGCGCTGCCTTTCTTCCAGACTTATCCGCATGACTTGTTTGGCGTAGGTATTGACGCCGTGTCCGCTCTCGCGTGTTTCGAAAATGGAGACGACTATCGATCGTTCACCTATCCCGGTTTTGACGGCTTGAACCTGGGCGAGTCGCGAAAAGAAGAGCCTTACATCTTTCACTTCCCCGACGGCAACGCATCGCTCGCACGCCTGCTCGTGCGCTCCTTGATTCCCGGAGTGATCCCCGGCCAGACCATGGAGGACGTGGTTATAGCTCGGCCTGATTACAGCCGCCTCGACGATGCTAAGAATCCAATCCGGATTCGCTTGAACTCCACGGTGGTGCAGGTCCGCAACCATGGGTCTCCGGATTCGGCGAAAGAAGTCGGAATCGCGTACATGCGCGGCGGAAAGCTGCAAAGCGTGCAGGCGAGCGCCTGTGTTCTGGCCTGCTACAACATGATGATTCCGTATCTGTGTCCCGAGCTTCCCCAAAAGCAGCAGGACGCGCTTCACTCCCTGGTGAAAGTTCCCCTGGTGTACACGCACGTGGCCATCCGCAACTGGACTACGTTCCAGAACCTGGGCATCCATCAGATCGTTGCGCCCGGCGGTTACCATACTTATACGGCTCTCGATTTTCCGGTCAGCCTTGGCCAATATGAGTTTCCCAGCAAGCCCGACGAGTCCATGGTTCTGTTCATGCTGCGCACGCCCTGCAAACCGGGACTGCCTCCGCGCGATCAATTTCGTGCGGGGCGGGCAGAACTTATGCGAACGCCATTTTCGATTTTCGAACGAAACATTCGTGACCAACTGGCAAGAATGCTAGGCGCCGCGGGCTTCGATCCGGCGCGCGATGTTCAAGGCATCACGGTGAACCGTTGGGCGCACGGCTACGCGTTTAGCCCCAGCACCTTGTTCGATCCCAACTGGCCGGAGGACGAGAAACCATGGGTGATCGGACGAAAATCCTTTGGCCGTATTGCGATCGCGAACTCCGATGCGGGCGCGAGCGCTTACACCGACGTGGCGATCGACCAGGCGTATCGCGCAGTCGGCGAGTTAGTAAACCGAAAGTGAGCCCAAGGTTGAATCGATTCTACTTCGGGGGAGGCGGTGCTTTCTGTCCGCTACTGGCTTCGACGAGTCTCTGCACTGGCGGAGCCACCATGAGCAACAATTGCGCCTTCGGCTTCTCGGCTTGCTGCAAGAGTGCGAACTGTTGTGTTGCCCACGCATCCGGGGCGCGCTCTTCGCGGTCGATGCAGTCCAGGGCCTGCAGACCGGTTGTCGCGACTGCGGCAAGATCCTGCGAGACGGGAACAATTTCTTTCAACAGAAATGATTGGGTCTCAAGCGGTTGCAGATTGGACTGGTTGTCCCGCCAGCGCGTCAACCATGCTCTGACTTCTTGTTTGGCTTCGGAATCCGCCCGGCCCGCAATCAGCGCATCCACCAAATCCGCAAAGCGCCTCGCGGTTACGCTCTCCGGCCGGGCCGCATCGATCACGCGATTCAGCGGCGACAGGCTCGTAGCCTCGACGGTGGTAATTTCTTCGCGCGTGTAGTCCTTCACTGGCTCCACAACATCGGTAAATGTGCGAAGCGCGGAAATATCATTCGAGCCTGCAATGCGGCGCAGCATGGGCTCGTAGCTGGAATTATGCGTAAGCCCAAGCCAATCCAGCCAGCGGCTCACATTCTCCAAACCCTGATACATCGAATTGACGTCAGTGACATCCTGTCGCGACCACAGCCGCTCCGCGATGGCTGCGGTTCGAGGCCAGATGCGCGAGTCAATATTCTCCGGCGACACATATTCCGACCACATGCAAGCCTCGCCACCCAGGATGCGCTGCTTCTCTTCCGGACTGAGGTTTGCCGCCGCGCCACTGATCGGATCCACCGCGTAATGTCTCGCCGCCGGCCAGTTCAGGTCGACGTAATATCCAAACGAGAGAAGCCCGCGATATCCCTGTTTGGCGGCGGCCGCTAGCGAATCCTGCCCACGCCACGATTGCACCACGATGTCTTTGGGCAAATCCGGACGCAGAATCTCATCCCATCCCACCATGGTCTTTCCGTGCTTGCGCACGATCTTTTGCACGCGCGTGTTGAAGTACGCCTGAAGATCCTGATTGTTCTTAAGCCCGTGGGCGTGCATGAACGTCTGAATGTTTGGATTCGCGTCCCACTGCTTCCCGTCGACCTCATCGCCGCCAATGTGGAAGTACTGATCAGGGAAAAGTTTTGCCATCTCCCCAATGAAGCCATCGAGAAACTTGTAGGTCCGCTCCTGGGTGGGATCCATGGCCGGATCGAAGACTCCCCACTTGCGCTCGATCTGATACGGCCCCGGGCCACTGGCCAGTTCGGGATAGCCAACAAACCACGCGGTGCTGTGCCCGGGCATGTCGAACTCGGGGACGACGCGAATGCCGCGGTCGCGCGCATAGGCGATCAAGTTGCGCACTTCGTTTTGGGTGTAATAGAGGCCGTCAGAGCCCATCTCCTGCAGCTTGGGGAATTTCTTGCTCTCGATGCGAAAGCCCTGATTCTCCGAGAGGTGCCAGTGAAATACGTTCAGCTTCACGGCGGCCATGCCATCCAGATTGCGCTTCAAGACGTCGAGCGGGATGAAGTGGCGGCCCACGTCGATCATCAAACCACGCCACGGAAAGCGCGGCTTGTCCTGAATCGCAATTGCCGGCACCGCGAAGCCGTCCGAAGTAGTTCGTGCCAATTGCAAAAATGTCTGCAGCCCGCGCATGATTCCTAGCGATGTCACTGCATCGAGTTTCGCGCCCGCAGGGCTGATCTCAAGCGAGTAGGATTCATCTTCGCCGAGTTCCTGTACAGCTCTATTTGCACGTTCGCAGTGAACGACCAGCTTGGCTTGAGCTGCATCCGTGACCTTCATGTCCAACCGAGGCACGCCAGTCTGGCGTCGAAGGTTATCCAGAAACAGTTCGACCGCACGCTGCAGGAGTGCGTCAGAATGACCGTTGATTCCTATCGAGAACAAAGAGTCAATCACGAGCTGGCCAGTCTTCATTTGCACGCTGGCCGGCATCGGCAGGAGACGCACTTGCCGCGGCTCAGTTGCGGACGAAAACACAAATACCGAACACAGCATCAGAACCACAAAAACAGCGCGCACGAAGCGTTCTCCAGGGATTCCACGTGGAAGGGGCAGGATAGTGGAATCGCGAGCAGTCCGCAAATCAGGAGCGTAGCTGGTCCACAGCTTCCCATTCTTGAAAGACTGAGAGCCAGCTGAGAACTGGGAACTGATTCTACCCTTTTCCCACAATCTGAGCGCAGTGCAGCAGATTTACATCCCAGATGAAGGACTCTGAAGACAGACTTTCGATGCCGATTTGACCTTGCTTTCGCGTGCCCTGCTTGCCAACCCACACGACTTGAACCTGAGCGTGATCCTTGTCATGCTGGACATGGAGAATCGCGCCGGCTTTGACCGGACGGATCATTCCCTGCAACACCGCGCCACGATCACTGATGTTTCTGACCTGGGCATGTTGTGTGAAGGGCTGAGACTTGGCGTCGACACCCCAGATACGCACCGTTAGGAATGCAGCGACGCGTCGATTGCGACGACGATCCATAGGGCAGTCTTTTCCAGCGGACTCATGGCATGGTAGGGCATGGCGAGTGTGATTGAAACTTACCGCGGTCACCGCAAAGCGGTGCCCGAAGTCACTTTCCACGCCTCGCCTAGCTGGGAGGCAGATGCCACTGGGCGTTGTTGGCGGGATTAGTCCATGTCGCGCATCGAGCAGGCGCCGGGGCCACGCGGATCGCCACAACTCCCGCACGCCCCCACCGACGGAGATGCGCTTGCAGAACTCTTGGCTGACATCGCGAACACCGAAAGCTGCTGCGCCAGCTTCTTGCTCTGACATTTGGGGCATTCGGCTTCTTGCCCCCCGTAAACTAACGCTTCAAATTGATGATCGCATTCCTTGCACACGTACTCAAAGATTGGCATGAACAACTCCTGACCCTTTTATACTCTCCTATCCATTTAAAATCAGATGGTGGGAACTACGCAAACTACAGCCCGAGAATTTGTGCCACGGCGCGGTTTGCGTGGCGGACACGTTCAAACCGTAGCGAATTTTTTTCTGCGACGACGAATTGCGCTGCTTCCAGCCGAAAGGCGTTTGATCGAAGTCGAACCCGGTGTGCAGGTGCTGTGCCACTGCCACTGGCAACCAGACCGGAAAAATGCGCTTACGGTGATTATTGTGCATGGCCTCGAGGGTTCCAGCGAATCTCCGTACATGCTGGGAATCGCCGCGAAGGGCGTGGCTGCGGGCATGAATGTGGTGCGCATGAACCAGCGCAATTGCGGCGGCACCGACGCGTTGTCGCCTACGCTCTATCATTCGGGACGGTCTCAGGATATCGCCGCCGTGGCCCAAAATCTGTTACGTCAAGACCGGATTTCCCACTTCGCCCTGGCGGGATTCTCCATGGGCGGCAATCTCGTGCTCAAGCTCGCCGGCGAATGGGGAAGCGCAGGGCCGCCGCAGTTCCGGGCAGTTGTGGCGGTGTGCCCGTCCATGAACCTCGCTGCCTCCGCCGACGCTCTGCATCTTGCAGCCAATCGCCTCTATGAATTTTACTTTATGTGGCAACTTCGCCGTCGCCTGAGGATGAAGGCGCGCCTGTTCCCCGAGGTTTTCGACACTGCGCGCTTGCGAGGTGTGAGCACCCTTCGTGATTTCGATGACAAGATCACGGCTTACTACTGCGGCTTTGAGGGCGCGTCGGATTACTACCGGCGCGCCGCCGCCGCCAACGTTGTCGACCGCATTGCTGTGCCCACATTGATCCTGCATGCAGCTAACGATCCTTTCATCCGCATTCTTCCGGAAACGCGACAGAAGATTCTTTCCAATCCCAACGTTACCTTCGTCGAGACCGAGGATGGGGGACACTGCTCATTTCTCGCCAAGCCTGACGGCGACGATGGCCGCTGGGCGGAGAGTCGGGTAGTGGAATATCTGCGTCAGTCCTGACCGTGTGGCGACAGCCGCCCTCGGCTGTCCGGTCGAGCGCAAGCTCGACTTCTTCTCCTATACAATCACTTTCTCGAATGAAACTGGGCGCCAAAATCTCACGAGCTGCCGTTCTGGTTTTTTTGTTTGCGTTTGTTCTCCATTCCGAGCCCATATCACAGCTCAGCCCTTCGGACTACGTCAATGACTTTGCCCGGGTCCTTGATCAGAATACGGTCGCGCAACTCGACAATATTTGTCAGCAAATTGATCAGAAAGCGCACGCGCAGATTGCGGTCGTAACCATCAAGTCACTCGACGGCTCCGACATCGAAAGTTATGGTGTGGATCTATTCAAGAAATGGGGTATCGGCAGCAAAGCTACCGATCACGGTGTGCTAGTTCTGTTCGCGACGCAAGACCGGCGTTACCGCATTGAAGTCGGCTACGGGCTTGAACCGATTTTGCCCGATGGCAAAGTCGGCGGATTCGGACGCGAAGCCGTACCGCTGCTCAAACAGAATGACTACAACGGCGCCGTTTCTCTGATGACTATGCGGGTTGCGGACGTGATCGCACAGGACGCGGGCATTCAGTTGACTGGTACGCGCCCGCGTGCTCCCACGGCAGTGCGAGAACCGAGTCCGGGGCTATCGATTGGTGGGATTGCTATTCTCGTTATTGTTGGGCTGATTCTTCTATTCACGCCCTTTGGACGGTTGCTGCTTTGGGGTTTGCTGTTAGGCGGCCGCGGCGGAGGTGGAGGTTTCGGTGGCGGCGGTTTTGGCGGGGGTGGTGGCGGGTTCGGAGGCTTTGGCGGTGGCAGTTCGGGCGGTGGCGGCGCCAGCGGAAGCTGGTAGCTAGGAACACAAGAGGCACTATGGTTGCGGAAAAACAGATCAACGAATTCATCAGCCGGTTGCGTGCGGCTTCCGGAGAAAATCTTCAAAGTGTGATCCTTTACGGCTCCGCTGCGGACGGCGAATTTCATCCCGAGTTTTCTAATGTCAACCTGCTTTGCGTATTGCGCGAGAGCTCTTTCGCGAGGCTCGCCGCAATGGCGCCCGCAGTCGAATGGTGGACCCGCCAGAAGCAACATGCGCCGCTGGTGCTCACGCGCGAGGAACTGGAGCGCTCCACGGATGTTTTCTCCATCGAACTTCTCGACATGCAGCAACGCCATCGCGTGCTGTTTGGCGATGACGTCCTCAGCGGGCTTCCCATTCCGATGCATTTGCACCGCGCTCAACTGGAGTACGAACTGCGTGAGAAACTAATTCTGCTGCGTGGACGCCTGCTCCTTGTCGCCAATAATAGAAAGCATTTATGGGAATTGATGCTGGGTTCGCTATCGACCTTTACAACGTTGTTTCGTCACGGATTGATCGCACTGGGTGACACACCTCCCAAGGCAAAGCGAGAAGCAGTTCAGGCGCTGGCCGCGCGCCTTTCCTTCGATGCTTCCGCCTTCTTGCAACTGCTCGACATTCGCGAGCGCAAAGCCGAGACTAAGCAGTTCGATGTGACCGATGTGTTTGCCCGTTACCTGGCTGCGGTGCAGCAAGTAACCGCCGCAGTGGATAAAATGCTAGACTCGCCGGGACCAAGCGGCGTCTAAGTTTGACAGCTCTTTTACAGGAGACGAACGATGAAGACAGGTTTGATTGTGATGGTTGTCCTGGTGCTGATCGCGCTGGTCGCGTTTGGAAAGTACGTAGGCGTCCGCAACACTCTGGTGACCAAAAATGAAGCGGTCAAGGCCGCGTGGTCGCAGGTCGATATTGTGCTGCAGCGCCGCGCCGATCTGATTCCTAACCTCGTCGAAACTGTGAAGGGCATCGCGGGGCAGGAACAAAAGGTGTTCGGCGATATCGCCGCGGCGCGCTCCAGGCTGCTCTCAGCGGGCACGCCTACGGACAAAATCGCCGCCAATCAACAACTCGACGGCGCCATCGGACGCCTGCTGCTAGTCGTGGAGAACTATCCGCAATTGAAATCCAATGAGAATTTCCTTCGTTTGCAGGATGAGTTAGCCGGAACCGAAAATCGCATCGCAGTCGAACGCAAGCGCTACAACGACACGCTGCAGGACTACAACACCTACGTGCAGAAGTTTCCCAACAACATCTACGCCGGCTGGGCGGGCTTCAAACCCAACGAAGCGTATTTTGCCGCTACGGAGGAATCGCGCCAGGTTCCGAAGGTGAATTTCTCCACGCCGAGCGCAGCGCCGCAGGCTGTACCGCAGCCAGCACCTGCGAAGTAACGTGCAAGCCGACTTCGCAGTCGAACTCGGCGCCGATGACGAAACGCTCGAGCTACCGTGGGCTGCCGAAGGTGGTGGCCCACGTTATTACGATTTGAAGCGCCACCCCGAACTTCTGCTCAATCTTGAGGAAGCTCGGAGCGTGCAAGAGTTAAGCGAGTTTCTTTGCGCGGTGAACGCAACTGCCGGCGTTCTCGAGACGGCCAAGTGCGACCTCTGGTCCAGCACAGAAATGAATCCCGAAGAGGAAATCTTCGGAGCGGCTCACAAGTTCGGCTCCTATGTCGATCTCCTGTTTTCCGACGCTATTTCTCGCTTTTCATTTGCCCAGCACGAGCAACTGGCAAAGCGCCTGACCCAGCTTTTGCAGCGAGTGCCTGAGATTCCGGCTGCCGCCGAATTTCTCATTCGCCGTTGTTATTACCGCGATGAAGAGATTCGCGATGGCTTCTACATCACGTTTTACCTCTTCGGGTACGGCGACGATGAGATTCAATCACGCCAACGTTGGGCCGTCGGCTTGAAGCTGGTGCAGAATGCGATTCGACAGTTGTCCGGGTGAGGCGAAGGCCAGTCTTGCGGTTGCTGTATCCCATTAAGAATTGTCATGCCGATGCGAATTGTCATCCCGAGCAAAGCGAGGGATCTGGGTGTTTGCTTGCGGTGGCGATTCCGATAGCGCAGGTAAGAACCTGGATCCCTCGCTTTGCTCGGAATGACCGGTGTATTTAGTCCGCGCTATATCTGAACGGCCTAGCTGACCTTCACTGGCTTGTGGAACCACGCCAGTGCTTCGGCGCCATGACCTTTGAGTCTGGTCCGCAACACGGACAACAGAACCATCGAAAGAAAAATTGCCAACAATCCAAAAGAAGCCATGCGAATGTCGACAGCTCGCTTTGGCAAAATGGAAAGCCGTCCGTAGACGAACTCAATGTGTACCCAATAAACCAGCAGGGAAGTTTGCCCAAGTTGTATGAGAGGGCTGAAACCCCACTGTCCCGCTCCCCATCTGCACCACAGATAAACCGCAGCCAGAATCACCAGCAGCAGCCCCAGGCGAATCAGAAAGAAATTTGGACTGGTATGCCAGAAATCGTAAGTCGCATAAAGCTGGCGCGGACGCGCATCCAGCCACCGTGCCAGGTAAATCAGCGCGATTCCACCCGCGCCCGCTAGCACGAAGGTCGCAGCGCCACGCTTCCGCGCCCAATCGCTCAACAGAAAGAAACCTAGCGCGAGACCCATGAACGCAAACGCAGCCCACGGAAAAATCGGAAACAGCCAGGCCTGGGGCTCGCCGAGGTTATGTACGCCGTTGATGTAAGACGCAAGCGGCCAGGGCAGCCAGCGCAGATGTCCACTCGTCCATAGCAGCGGGGTCATCAGGGAAATGCTCATCCCGACACCAGCCGCAGTCATGCCCAGCGCGAACCGCGCGTGCGTTCCGGAGCTGAGCAGTAAGACGACCCAGCACGCAACTCCCATCAACATCATGGAGAGGCCGATGGTGTTGAGGATATCCACACGCAACAAGTCGCTCCAGGGTGCCCAGCCCCAGGCAATCAGAAACTCCTGCAGCCGGAAAAGAAGGCCAAGTGCGAAAATCTCCGCCCCGCGGCGAATTGTAATACGCGCAACCTGACTGGCGGGCATTCCTTTCTGCCGTAACTTGTCGGTCACGAGCGCGAAGGAGATTCCAGCGAGAAACAGAAATAGCGGCGCGGGCAGAGTTCCCCCCAGCTGGGACCACATGAAAAAAGTACTCTTGCGCGCGTCCCCGCCCAGCCAGGAGTCGTAACAATGCGTCTGAAACATCAGCACGCAGGCCAGGCCGCGCATCCAGTCGATGTAGGAAAGCCGAGATGGAGGGGAAGGAGTCATCGTCAGTGCCACAACGATGAGGCACGGAGGCAGTATACAGAACAAAGCCGCGCGAACTGTTACGGTGAGTCTAGAGCCTTTCCCGCAACTTATAGATGCGCAATGCCATGCAACTTTTGGCGCGGTTCCGCGTTTATATATACAGGTAGGCGCTTCAGACGGAACTGAGATGCCTGAAGGCCTCCGGATCTGTTCGATCTTCACGGAGACGCGGATCGGGGAAGGGGTCAACCATGCGTTATCTGAGGTATCTGACTTTGCTGGGCATTTTCTTGCTTCCGGCGGCTTACTCACAAGCCCAGGTTGCGGTTGGCATTCGAGTCGGACCGGGTTTCGGCTATGTCGGTCCGGCACCAGTTTGCGCGTACGGCTACTACGCATATTATCCATACGCGTGCGCGCCGTATGGCTACTATGGTCCGCGATGGTTTGCAGGCGGCGTCTTCATTGGCGCCGGCCCGTGGTATCGCGGCTATTACGGGCATGGCTATGGTTACTACGGACGCGGTGGATATGGTTACTACGGACGCGGCTACTACAGACCCGGCGCGTTCGGATACTACCGAGGCGGTGGGTTTGGTTATGGCCGCGGCTATGCGCGCGGCTCAGTCAGCGGAGGTTTCCATGGTGGCGGCCGCCGCTGAACGCCTGTTAGTTAACTGGAACGGCTGGCAGCAAACGCTGTCAGCCGTTTTGCTTTCTGTATCCAAAGCGCGGCTTTTGATGGATCGCAGATTGGCGGCTGGAAGGTTCTTGCTTTTTGCCGGACCCCCGGGATTACACACCAAAATCGGCCCCTGATTTCTCGGGTCGCTGCCGGGTCATTGATCTGGCAGCTTTTGGGAAAGAAAGCCCGATCAGCGATCTCTGCTTGGTCATTTCCGGTACACTACGCCGCTCTTCATTACGAAGCTTACTTTTTGCAACACGGTGATGTCCTGTAATGGATCTCCGGGGACGGCGATGACATCGGCGAAGTACCCAGGCTTCAACTCACCGATCTGTCCTTGCCAGCCAAGCAATTTGGCTCCGTTCAGCAGGTCGGCTCGCAGCGCGGCTAGCGGGGTCATGCCGTACTTCACCATCAGTTCCAGTTCGCGCGCTTGCGTGCCGTGTGGGAACGGTCCGACGTCCGATCCGACTGCCATGGGCACCCCTGCTGCAAATTGCTTGCGAAACTCGGTTCCATGCAAGTCGAGCATCTGGCGATCGTGCGCTCTCTGCTCGGGCGAGTCGGCATGTTCGGAGAAATATTCGAAGATGGTAAAGGTGGGCACGGCGAAGATGAGCTTTTCATGCATGATCCGCATAGTCTCATCACCGAGTTGGTTGGCATGATCGATAGAGACCACGCCGGCCCGCGCCGCATAGAGCGTACCGGGTTCGCCCGTGGCGTGAACCGCAACCTGCTTGCCGGTGCGGGCAGCTTCTTCGACGGCGGCTTTGAGTTCGGCCTCGGTGTACTGGTAAATCGCGGAGAAGCGGCCATCGCGAACCGTATCCGGCCCGGTCTCATAAATCTTGATGAAATCGGCGCCCTCCTTGAGTTGCTCGCGAATCACAGTCACGAGTTCGGCGGGATTGTTTGCATAGGTGGCGTTCGAAAGCACGTGTTGCGCGGGGTTGTAATGATTGGCGTCCTCATGTCCGCCGATAATGTCTATGGCATTGCCACTGATGCGCAAGCGAGGTCCCGGAACCAACCCCTGATCGATCGCGTTGCGCACCGCGGTGTCAGCCGAGCCGGCGCCTTCAGTGCCCATGTCACGCTCCGCGGTGAAGCCGGCCATCAGGTCAGCCTGAGCTGCGAGAACCGCAAGGATGGTCCGTTGCGGCACGGACTCTTCCACGGTCTGCAAGTCTTCGGCGCCAGGATGCAGAAACAGGTGCACATGAGCATCAATCAATCCGGGGAGCAGAGTGCTGTCGCCCAAATCGATGGTTTCCGCTCCCGCAGGGTGGGTCACCTTTGAACCCACTTCCGCGATGCGCTCACCTTGCACCAGCACTTCGCCTGGTTTCAAGATGCGTCCGTTTTCGATGTCAAGCAGACGCGCTGCATGCAGCACGATCGAGTGCGCTGATTCTGTCTGGGACTCAGCGTTCGAGATCAGAGTGCAAACGAGAAAAAGTGTGGTCAGGGCAGGGACGAAATGTGGCTTTTTCATGGTTTCGGAAGGATGGTACCACTTGGAGATGTGATGTGGCTGCGGATTTTGCACGATTGTTCCGCCGCTGACGGACAACCATAAGTCCCGGCACGACAGTAACGTCGTAACAGGAAGGCCCCGGCGATAGCATGGGAATCGATCTGTTCATACCAAGAGCTGAAGGAATTGGGGAGCCTTTCCATGCGTCAAGCGCACAAAATCGTCGCTGTTGCCGGGGCAGTCTTGTTCGTCGTTGCGAGTAGCTATGGACAATCGCTGGGAGATGTGGCCCGCGAGCACCGTCAGAAGCAGGCAAAGGACGCTCACGCCACGCACAAGGTGGTCACGAACGAGGACATTCCCGAGCAAACGGAGCCGGTCCCAAGTACTTCCGTCAGCACCAACGAACACGACTCTGCTCCCGGCCTGCCCGCGGCCAACGACACTCACGCAGCCGAACAGTGGAAAGCCAAGATCGAAGCGCAAAAGAGTTCGGTTGCGTCCTTGCAAAGCCAAATCGACCAGCTGAATTCCTCGATCCATTTTGCCGGGGGAAATTGTGTCGCCAACTGCGTGCAGTACAACGAACGTCAAATTCAAAAGCAGGACGAAGTGAAACGAATGCAAACGCAATTGGACGATCAGAAGAAACAGCTTGAGGACATGCAGGAATCCGCCCGCAAAGCCGGATTAGGCAGCTCAGTTTACGAGCCGTAGATGCGGTTCGCCAGGGTCCGTATCGATCCAGAGATCGCCTGTTTCGCCGGCCTATTCCGGGTCAATCGCCCGATCCAGGTAAATCCAAAGCACGCGCGAGAACAGCGTCAGCGTGGGCGCCAGAGGTAAGAACAACAGAATTGCCCACAGGGTGATCTTCTGCAGCGACCATGCTGTAGATGCCCACAGCAGCAACCCGAGCGCAACGATCGTGGCCAAAGCCAGGCCATAGCTGATGTACATCGCTCCCAAAAAATAGCCCTGTTCGCGTTCAAACTTCAGCCCACAATTCGGACAGCATTCCTGCATGCGCGGAAATCCCGTGAAAATCGACTTGCGGAAGATCCTGGCGGCGCGACATCTGGGACACATCTGGCGAAGTATTGCCCAGACGGTCGAAATCTCAGGTCCGGTATTCATGAGGAAGGTTCTGAACCAGCTTACCGGAAACTCTGATCCAGCATGAATTCTCGCTAAGCGAAGCACGGGAGAGACGCCCGCGTTTCGAGGATGCTACTTCTTCCGGGGCGGCTGTGGGACGGTCGTGACCATTGCCCGCCGTACCGGAACGATGGCGCCGCGGGCAGGATCGGCGGCAGCGCTGGCGCGGGCCAGCACTTCTTCCTGGATGTACTTCACAAAGTCCTGAATCTGGCGCTGCATTTCTTCCATGCGCTCGCGCATCTGCAGAATGATCGCCATCCCGCTGATGTTCACCCCCAAATCGCGAGCCAGCGACAGGATGAATTCCAACCGCTGCAAATCCTCGTCGGTGTAGAGCCGGGTGTTGCCCTCGGTGCGCGACGGTTTCAGCAACCCTTCCCGCTCGTAAAGGCGCAAGGTCTGGGGATGGATGCCATACATCTCGGCCACCGCCGAAATCATGTAGGCGCCCTTGGCTTTCCGCTTGGTCATCGCCTCTAATTTACATCAAAATCGAAACGCCACGGATTAGCACGGATGTTCGCGCCACTCTACGATCACAAGCCCGAGATCGTGGGCAAAGGAAAAGGCTTTGAAAGGGCGGCTTCACACAGCGTCGAAAAACTCCGACCACGACGCGGCTTTGAAAGGGCTCGGCTTCACAGACTGCTGGAAAAACGCTCGATTCGTATCAGGGCATCGCTTCAGCGATGCCGTAACCGCCGCAAAATCAATAGCGCCTTCAGGCGCTGCGCCTTGCGATACGGCTTTTTCAGCAGCCCCTTCAGCCGTGCCGAAAGCACGTTGTGAAGATAAGGGCTCTGGCTCTGAAGCTGGATGAAAATCATTTCACACTGTCGTGAACGGGCGAGACGGGTGTAGACTGTCGCTGTTTTTGGCCAGAGAAAACCAGCGGAGTGTGCCAGACCTTGATTCCAAATTAGAATTCCCGCCTGTTCCTCGCGAGGTTGGCCAGGTCCGCGGTAGGCTCTGGGTTAAGGAGAACCATCTATGAGAGGCAAGAGATTGTCCGTCGGCCTGAAGGCAGCTTCAGCAATCGTTACCGTAATCCTGCTCGTGACGAGCGCTTGGGCGGCTCCCCGGGAAAACGTGCTACATGACTTCAACGACAGCAAGGGTGGGGCTAATCCTTACGCGGGTCTGATCTTCGACACCGCCGGTAATCTGTACGGGACGACCGTCAACAGTGGTGCTCATTGCTGTGGAACTGTATTCGAGTTGACTCCCAGGTCAGGCAGGGGCTGGACGGAGAAAGTACTGCACAACTTTCCTGCCACCGACAGAGATGGGCTGTTTCCCGGCGCCGTGATCTTCGACACTGCCGGTAATCTTTATGGCACCACGGGTGTGGGCGGTGCCTATGACGAGGGCATAGTGTTCGAGCTGACGCCCAAAACGGGCGGAGGCTGGACGGAGAAGATACTGCATGCTTTCGGCAACGGCAGGGATGGGATCCAACCTTCTCCTGGCCTAGTCTTCGATACGACCGGAAACCTCTATGGCACGACCTCCGCGGGCGGCACCTACAACGGAGGGACGGTGTTCGAGTTGACGCCGAAAGCGGACGGAGGCTGGACGGAGAAGATACTCCATGACTTCGGCGACGGCAGCGATGGCAGCGATCCTGTCGCAGTCCTGACCTTTGATTCAGCAGGCAATCTCTACGGCACAACCGCAAACGGCGGCAGCGGGTGCCTGGGAGGGTGCGGGACTGTCTTCGAGTTGACGCCTCAAGCGGGTCAGCACTGGAGGGAAAAGGTTCTTCATAAATTCAAGCACGACGGAAGAGATGGCTTCTATCCCACTGCTGGCCTGGTCTTAGATGCAAACGGTAATCTCTACAGCACGACCGCTTCGGGTGGCGCCGACGATTCCGGCGTAGTATTTGAATTGATGCCCAAAGCGGGTGAAAGCTGGACGGAGAAGGTGTTGCACAGCTTCAACATCACGGCCGGCCGGTATCCCAGCCCCCTGATCCTCGATGCCGCCGGCAACTTCTACGGCACGACCTCCACTGGTGGCGCTCACGACTGGGGCACGGTATTCGAGTTGACGCATAAATCGGGCGGAGGCTGGACGGAGAAGGTTCTGCATAGCTTCAACAAGAATGGCAGGGACGGCACCGGACCTAACGCTGGTGTGGTTTTCGATGCCGTGGGCAACCTCTTCGGCACGACGGTCGGGGGCGGCGACACCGCAAAGTGCGGCGGGGACGGCTGCGGGACGGTATTTGAGATCACGCCCTAGCCTTGGTCCTTCGGCTGGTGGCCTGGCGAATGACCCTGCCTTCGAATGGCGAACAAATCAGACCTTGGGGCCGCTTTCACGTTCCGTGCGGAAGGGCCGACGGTGGCAGCACCACATTGTCTAGTCTAGGCTACGCTCGAACTTGTTTTTTTCAGGCCACCGCTTCCGGCTTTTCCTGCGGTGCGGGAGTCCAGCCCTCGGGTTTTACCGCGTGATTCAACAGGTAGGCCACCACGCCTGCCGCGATGAGTAGCATTCCGAAGGCGAAGGAACTCATCCCCAGCACCTGCTCGGTCTCGCTGCGTACCACCGAGAATCCCAGCAGCAGCATGGGGGTGATTCCGACGGCTACGGCTCCGAACATTCCGCCGGGAACACGGAAGGGGCGATGCAGCTCAGGTTCGCGGACGCGCAGGAAGATGAGCGCGATGAACTCCAGCGAGAGGCTGGCGCCGTAAAGCAGAATATCGATCGTGACCAGGCGCTCGAAACCTAGCCCGAGGCACAAGGCCCAACCAATGGCGCAGACTACAATCGCCACCCAAGGCGCCCGCGAACGAGGATGCAGTTTGCCAAAGATGCGAGGCAACATTCCGTCCTGAGCCATGGCTAGGGGCAGGCGCGAGTAGCTCATCACCAAGGCGTTGAACATTCCGAACCCGCTGATCATCCCGCCGAGGGCAAGGCCGACACGTAACAGTGGGCCACCAAGCAGCCCCGCGATGTCCGCCCAGAATCCGGTCTCCCACGCGCTGGAGGAAAGACCGGTCATCCACATGGCGGCTACGGGGACGATGTAGCTCAGGGCCACGATCACAACCGCGGCCAGCATGGCGCGAGGATACGTCCGCTGCGGACGCTCAACTTCGGTGGCGATGGTCGAGGCGTTGTCCCAGCCCATGTAGTTCCACATGCAAATCAGCAGGCCGGTAAGAATGTCCACCGACGAGGTAGTCGGCTTGGTCACAGCATGCGTCAGCGCTCCTAGCTTGAAGGGCGCGATGGCCACGATCAGAATGAACGGCGCCGACAGAACGATGAGAAGCCAGAGCGAGGTCGTCGAAACCACGCGGACGCCCGCGATATTCAGCAACGCGCAAACGACAACCACAGCAAGTCCGACCATCCACCCGCGATATCCCACGGCGAACCAGGGAAACAGGCGCGTGAGATAGAGCACAAACAAAGTCGGATAGATCGCCATGTCGAAAATTGAGGCAACCAGCGAGAGCCAGGCTTCCTGGAATCCCCAGAAGTTGCCCATGGCGCGGCGCACCCAGGCGTAGTAGCCGCCTTCGTAAGGCAGAGCGCTCGACAGTTCGCCGATCATGAACGCGGTAGGCAGGCTCCAGAGAATCGGGGTCAGCAGCAGGATGAGGATGGCCTTACCATAACCGGCCCCACGCACGATGTCTTCTGTGCCGTAAGTGCCGCCCGACACCATAAAGAAGGTGGCGGCGACCAGTGGCCACAAGGTGAGGCGAACGGATTTTTTCCGGCTGGGGACGAGGGTCGGGGACTGGAATGGTTGACGCGGCACGCTAGCGGTGGCCAATTTCTATGTGTTCCTCCCTTGGGGCGAATCACTCTCAGCCACCCCGTCGCTTGGTAGCCGCTCTGGGCCTCCCGGTGAACTAAGATTCCGGAAGCTGCGCTGGAGTTACTTCGCAGTGTAGAGATTACGGCAAATTTTTAGAGATGCAACAAATTTCTGAAAAAAAGTTTGGGCAGCAGAGCAGGTACGAAGGTAATGGCCGCAGCAGGCGAGAAGCGTCCTTAGACGTTCTTCCAGAGTTCGGCGCGCGGGTCTTCGGGATTCAGTTTCGCGAGTTCGCGCAGGATTTCTTTTGAGCGCTCGTCCCTGGGCATGGGGACGGCGACCTTGATCTCGACGATCTCATCTCCGCGTGCACCTTCCTTGGTGGCTGATGGGACGCCCTTCTCACGCAGCCGAAGCTTCTGGCCGGACTGGGTGCCGGGCGGAATCTTCAGCATGGTGCGGCCATCGATAGTCGGAACCTCCACTTTTGTACCGAGCGCTGCTTCCGCGACGCTCACGGGAACGGTGAGGTGAATGTCGTCGCCTTCGCGATGGAAGATGGGGTGGTCAGCGGTGCGGATGATCACGTAAAGGTCGCCGGTTGGTCCTCCATGGGAACCGGCATTACCTTTGCCGGCAATGCGAATGCGCTGGCCATCGCGCGTACCGGCTTTGATACGGACCTCCAGCGGTTCGGTCCGCTCCACACTGCCCTCTCCATGGCAGGTGGCGCAGGTTGAAATGTTTTTGCCCGTGCCGTGGCAGCGCGGACAGGTCACATTGAACTTCATGCGTCCGCCAGTTTGGGTGACCTGGCCGCTACCACCGCACTCCGGACACGTGCCCGGCGATTCGATATAGCCCTTGCCGTGGCAAGTTCCGCAGACGTCGCGTCGTGTGATGTTCAACCGCATGACGCCGCCCCGAATGGCCGTCCAGAAGGGAACGTTGACCTGGTATTCCAGATCCGACCCCGGTTCGGGTCCTTCGTGCACCGCACCGCCGCGTCCACCGAACATGCCGGAGAAGATATCCTTGAACCCACCTCCGCCACTGGCTTTGCGGGCGCGACCGCCGCCTCCTTCGAACAGATCAGAGAAATCGAAGCCCCCGAAATCAAAATTTGCCCCCTGAGGTCCCGCAGTATGGGGCTGTCCGCCCGAGAAACCTCCCGGAAACCCAGAGGAAGCTCCTCCGGTTCCGCCGCCCGCGCGTGCATAAGCGTCGGCGGTCGCCGGATCAATGTTGTCGGAATAAAACCCGAGCTGGTCGTAAATCTTCCGCTTCTTAGGATCGCTCAGGACATCGTTGGCCTCGGACAGCCCCTTGAACTTCTCTTCGGCAGCCTTGTCTCCGGGATTGACGTCCGGATGATACTTGCGCGCAAGCTTGCGGAAGGCTTTGCGGATGTCCTCGGCGGAGGCGGCCTTCTTAACCCCGAGGGTGGCGTAATAGTCTTTGGTCGCGGCAGGCATCTCTATTCATGCATCCTACCAAACTCAGTTCTGGACCTTGTGTCTTCCGGCTTCCAGCACGCCGATGCGCTCGTACTTCGGCGCATCCACGTAGACCGGGATGCGGTTCACTCCGGTTAGGGTTTGCGCGAAGACGTACCAGCGGCCTTCGTCCTCCGCGAAATTCAAAAAATATGCTTGGCCGTTCACTTCGAATTGCAATTTCAATCTCCCCTGGGTCAGAAAAAGCAAGCCACGGATTTCACGGATCTGTGTCCGTGACAATCCGTGCAAATCCGTGGCCAAGTTCTTCGCTTACTTCTTGTCTTCTACGTCTATATATTCTGCATCGATTACGCCTTCGTCTTTCTTGGCGTGGCCATTCGTTGAAGGGCCTGCTCCATCGCCATGCCCTGCTTCCGGTCCCGGACCTGCTCCCGGCGTACCTTGGGGCTGGGCCGCCTTGTACATTTGCTCGGCCAGTTTGTGCGAGGCCTGGGTCAACTTTTCGCGGGCCTTGTCCATGGTTGCTTTGTCGCCGCTTTCCAGCGCCTTCTTGGCGTCGGCAATCGCGTTTTCGACATCGCCGCGTTCCGAGCCGGAGATTTTGTCGCCCTGCTCGCGCAGCATCTTCTCCACGCCGTAGACCATGGAATCGAGTTGGTTCTTGGCCTCGATCGCATCGCGCTGGGCCTTGTCCTCGGCCGAGTGTGCGTCGGCTTCCTTGGCCATGCGATCGACTTCTTCCTTGCTGAGTCCGGAAGACGACGTAATGGTGATCTTCTGATCCTTGCTCGTGGCCATGTCTTTCGCGGTCACGTTGAGAATGCCGTTGGCGTCGATGTCGAACGTCACCTCAATCTGGGGCACGCCACGCGGAGCCGGGGGCAACCCGGTCAGGTGGAACTTGCCCAGCGTGCGGTTCTGCGCCGCCATTGGACGTTCGCCTTGCAGCACGTGAACTTCGACCGAAGTCTGGCTATCGGCCGCGGTCGAGAACGTCTCCGTCTTGCGCGTCGGAATCGTGGTGTTGCGCGGGATCATCGGCGTGGCTACGCCGCCCAGGGTTTCAATCGCCAGCGTCAACGGAGTGACGTCGAGCAAGAGCAGATCCTTGACTTCGCCGCCGAGCACGCCGCCCTGAATGGCCGCGCCCACTGCTACCACCTCGTCCGGATTCACGCCCTTATGAGGTTCCTTGCCGAACAGTTCCTTTACCAGCGCCTGAATACGCGGCATGCGGGTCTGGCCACCGACCAGCACGACTTCATTGATCTTGCTGTTATCCACGCCCGCGTCCTTCATGCACTGTTTACACGGGCCGACCGAGCGCTGGATGATGTCCTCGACCATCGATTCCAGTTTGGCCCGGGTCAACTTCTTGACCAGATGCTTCGGACCGCTGGCATCGGCGGTGATGAAGGGCAGATTGATCTCGTGCTCCATGGTGGTGGAGAGTTCGATCTTCGCCCGTTCCGCCGCGTCGCGCAGACGCTGCAACGCCATCTCGTTGCCCTTGCCGCGCAGGTCGAGACCTTCGTCCTTCTTAAACTCATCAATCAGCCAATCGACGATGCGCTGGTCAAGGTTGTCGCCGCCGAGGTGCGTGTCACCGTTGGTGGCCTTCACTTCGATCACACCTTCGCCGACTTCGAGCACCGAAATATCAAACGTCCCGCCGCCGAAGTCGTAAACCGCGATGGTCTCATCCTTCTTCTTGTCGAGACCGTAGGCCAGCGCCGCCGCCGTCGGCTCGTTGATGATGCGCTTCACGTCCAGCCCGGCAATCTTGCCCGCATCTTTCGTGGCCTGCCGCTGGGCATCGTTGAAGTACGCCGGCACGGTAATGACCGCATCGTTCACCTTCTCGCCCAGGTAGTCTTCCGCCGCCTTCTTCAGCTTCTGCAAAATCATGGCGGAAATCTGCGGAGGCGTATGTTCCTTGCCCTGCGCCAGCACCGCGACGTGGTCGCCCGACTGCACCACCTTGTAGGGCACCATCTTGATCTCTTCCGTCACCTCGTCGTAGCGGCGTCCCATAAACCGCTTGATCGAATAAACCGTATTCTCCGGATTGGTGATGGCCTGCCGCTTGGCCACCTGCCCCACCAACCGCTCGCCGGTCTTGGTAAACCCGACGACCGACGGGGTAGTCCGGCCACCTTCTTCATTGGGGATCACCTTTGGCTCGCCGCCTTCCATCACGGCGACGCAAGAGTTGGTGGTTCCCAAGTCAATTCCTATAATCTTGGCCATAACTGGCTCCTCCTAAACTAGATAAGTCCTGTGTAATCAGTTGATTCATGATTGCGAACGATACTATGCTAAGACTTGAGTGAATCGTTGTCAAGTTTTAGATGCGGGAGGAGATGAGGAGGATGCGGTTCTGTCTACCAAAAACACAAACGTCGCATCCCAGACGAGCGGCGGATCGGGAAACAAACACGGAAGGCGGGGGTTCGCGCGAGTTTTCCTCGACCCAGGTTAGCATCCAAAGAACGGACGCGAGCCTGGGGCGCCGGGCTTGTTTGAATCATGGCGTGAGCTTGAACACCACACCACAACCATTGCTCCCGCATCCGGTTCCGGCCCCTTGAGATGCCGTGCCGTACAAGTTGCCAGCACTGTCTCGAATCAGACCCGCGAAGGGATACTTCCCGTCCGTACCGCCGGTGAAACTGTATAGCAGGGTTTCCTTGCCGGTTTTGTCCACCCGGAAAATGGTTCCACAGCCTGACTGCGGAGGATTCTGGCAAGCCCCCGCTCCGCCGTACGTAGTTGTGCCATAGAGGGCACCGTTCGCGCCCCAAACCAGAGGCGCTAGGGGAGCATCTCCATCAGGCACACCCAAGAAGCTGTATAGAACTTTCTCCTTACCACGGGTATCGAACTTGAAGACTGTTCCGCAACCGGATGAAGGGGCGTTACAACTAAGATCGCCACCGAATTCGGTGGTTCCGTAGAGGTTGCCCGCTCGGTCTAGAATCAAACTTGCAAAAGGAAACTCACCTTGCGTCCCCTCGAAGCTGTCCAGAACAGTCTCTTTGCCGGTACCGTTGAGCTTGAACACCGTTCCGAGGTCCGAGACGCCGCCAAACCGAGTGGTTCCGTACAGGATGCCTGCGGCACCTTCTACCAAACCGTTGGGATAGTCCCCATCTGTTGCGCTTGCAGGGAAGCTGTGGAGCACCGTTTCTTTGCGGGTCGGGCTCAGCTTGAACACTATGCCGCTCCCGTTAGTTCCCCCCAAGAAAGTTGGGCCGTACAGATCGCCAGCCGAGTCCCGGACCAGACCTCCATTGGGATATTCCCCGTCCGCTCCTCCGGCGAAGCGATGCAACACCGTCTGCTTACGATTTCTGCCTAACTTAAACACAACTCCGCAGCCAGCGCCGCCGCCGCAGTTCAGGTTTCCGCCATTTGTCGTTGTGCCATAAAGATTGCCAGCCTTGTCTCGAACCAAGAAAGCGCTGGGATTTGCCCCGTCTGCCCCCCCAGTGAAGCTATGCAAAACGTTCTCTTTGCCTGTTGGATCCAGCTCGAACACCACCCCACAGCCCAGCGAACATCGCGTCGCACCGCCATACGGCGTTGTGCCGTACAGATTGCCGGCGGGGTCCCGTACCAATGCTCCGGAGGGATATCCACCGTCAGTTCCACCCAAGAAAGTGTAGAGCACCGTGAAAGTCTGTGCTTGAGACGCAGGGGTCGCAACCGCCGCCAGCGTGAGCACGACCGCAAAAACCGCAGCGTAAGCAGACCATTGCTGCGTAATCCGTTTCGTCGAATGAGTGGATTTGGCAACGCGCTCGGTCGTGGCTGGTATCGATTCGAGTTTCATAGTGCGTAACATCCTTTCAACTCAAGTTGTGGCACTCCAGGCTGTGGCCCGTGCCCCAGGTTCGCGTCCGTTCTTTGGATTCTAACCTGGGTTCACTGTACCTCAAAGGAAGACAGGCGGGTGGCCCACTCAAGACGTTTTCGTTTTTGGCTTGAGTGGGGCTTTGCGGTTGGGCCGAGTCTCCCTGCCGCTCTTTCTCGCTTCCGCGCTGCCCATTCGCATTCAATCTCCACTCTCCCTGCGCAACCCGTCGCGTATTGGCGAAAACTGCTCCACTCCCAATCCTCCGCAGCTTGGCACAACCCGCGCTTCACCAGGTTCTGATGAATATATCGAAGTTTTTCCACAAACTGAGGTTCAGTCCGGACATTGAAATCGTAGTAGCGCTTTTGGGGGGCTGGCCCACCCTTTTTCTTCTTATTTTAACTCTCGAGGGTGCCCCGTCGTTGTCGCGTTTTCTGCGACAGGGCGGGGAATTTGATCTCCCTCGGACAGGATGGAGTCGAAGCCGAAATCCCCGCCCTGTCCCTGCAAAGAGCGCAGGGACAAGGACGGGGCACCCGCTCGGGCAACTCGTAACGAAAGGGGCGGGCCAGTCCCCAGCACGGCGTCCGCAGATTGTTCCGTCACTGTTTCAAGTAACGAAGCGCAACACATCCTGATTTACAAATCTTTGACTCAACAAGTTTTAGTTGTAGTTTCTCCCGCAGGCTAACACCTTCCAACAACCGTCTCCCTTCTCCAGCAATGATTGGCATAACGACAAAACGATATTCGTCAATCAGGCCAAGCTTTATAAGCTGCGAAGGAATATCTACACCCCCGACCAGAATATCTTTGCCTGGCGGGTGGCCCATTCTAGTCGCGTTCTTTGCGACTAGAGTGGGTCCTTTGACGCCGAGAACGGCCCCACTCAAGCCAAATGAACAAAGAACGGCTTGAGTGGGCGACCAGCCCGGGATGAGACTCGTTTCACTCTGACGGGCGGCTCTCAGTCGCGCGGTTTGTTTGTATAGGGCAAAGAATCCACATTTGTTTTCGCCTTTTCATGTCCAAAGGAGGATAATTGTCCCGACATCAACGCCGATCCCGCGACGCTGCCAAGTGTTCGGTTGAACGGTTAGTCGCCAGTATTAGTGTGCCAGCCGAGCCTTGCCAACGGCGGAAGGAGCCAACAATGGAAACAAGTGACATTCCCCGTCGAACTACTCCCGCACAGGAGGTTCAGAATTGGCTGGAGAAGAATAGTGAGTCTCTGAAACTGACGCCCGAAAGCGACATCATTCTGTCAGCTCGCTTGGCGTTAGGCTGCAAAATAGGGGACATGACCAATGGTGAGATAGCGGCAGAAATCTACACGTGGGCCAAGGCTCACGTGTATCTCATGCCTCTCTCCATGCGGACATACTCTCCCACTAATGCGGCGGCTTCTTGGCTCGCTGCCAAGCCGGTAGTGTCCGGCGACCGCAGCACGTTGGACGCCGTGTTGTCCCATATCAAGACAAAAGCCGAGGTTACTTGGGACGATGGAAGCGCCTCCATCACGGCCTCAGGCCTGACCGTTGACCTTACCAGCGACCAGATCGAGGGGAAGGTGGGGTTTGATGGCGTTTCGTTCACTAAGAACAAAACCGCTCAGATGAAGGTGGGATGGGATGGCACGATGCAGTTCAGAACCGATTCCTCTGGCATGACATTCGTCGCCTCGGTCGGACCTCAGAACTGGAGCATGACCTTCACCATCGGACGGCAGGCACCAAATCTTTCAGACGTAACCAATATCTTCGAGAAAGGCGAGACCGCGCTGCGTGGCGTGGTATCGAACCTCAACAAGGTCGACTTAAGCGATATAAGCAAGACGAAGCAACAGTTCTCGCCTTACCTCGACCCGATCAAAGGCGCGGTGGACGCGGCCGGCAAGATCGCCGCTCTGAGACCCGGAGACATCAGCTTCGGAGTTACGTTGAAAGGCGGTTATCCAGGAGCACCGGGGGCTGCGGGCGTGACGGCGACCGCTTTGTTCACGATTGTTTTCTGAGAAGGGGCTGGCCCCCTCCAGAGTGGAAGTGGAGCAGCTATCGATTCCCAGCCTCAGCGCCTAAAGGCTTCGTTGAAAAGGAAACGCTTACGGCACGCCTAAAGGCGAGCCCTGATACGAATCGCTAGTTTTCAGCAAACTGTGAAGCCGTGTCCTTCCCGTCCGAGCCGGAACGAGACTTAATCGGAGATTCCCTAGTGGAGTGTCCCGGAAATAAGCGGCATATTGAAGCGGCCTGATCAAGAATGAAAGCCGCTGAAAACACAAGGTCCCTCCACTCCGCTTCGCTCCGGTCGGGATGACAGGGTTATTTGGCGAATCCCGGCCCTAGCGATTTGAGCAGGCACGATTGGGCATCTTTCCCGATTCGGGAAAAATCTTGTCAAGCCCCCGGGAGCGTCCATTTTCTTTCAAGCTCCTGATTAAAATGGAAATATAAAGTTCAAAATTTGGCGGGTTTACCCCCTGCGATTTGGTAGTCTGGAAATAGAAGAGAAAAACAGACGGGCGCGACCGGAAATCCGGCTCGCGCCTTTTTTATTGGGATTGAAAAGGAAAAATGCCGCAAAAGCGATTGCCCGAAGCCCCTGAAAATCGATTCGCGGGGAGGCGAACTCCGCCTTCTACGCCCTAGGTCTTGGCCAACCTCGAGCGCGACCGGCAAGCCAACCGGGAGGCTTTGCTCGGAATGAAAACGACCATGGTGCGCGGGCCGCTGTGGGCCAAGCGTCGCGGCGAACTCTCCGAACTCGCCTTCTTTTACAAAGCCGCCAGCCTCGGGTTTGGCGTGGCCAAGCCTTGGGGCGACAGCGAACGCTACGACTTCATCGTTGACTCTGGCCAGCGCCTGTGGCGGGTACAGGTCAAGTCGGGAAGCTACCACCAGAATCGCCGCTATGGCCTGCATGGAATGTGCGGCAATCGCCAACAAACCCAGTACACATCCGGGGAGATCGACATCTTGGCCGCCTACCTCATTCCGCTCGACGTCTGGTACGTGATTCCGGTGGAAAAGATCCAGAACCGATGGTTGCTCTTTTTCCCCTACGGCGGAGCGCGCTGTGGCCACTACGAAGAGTATCGCGAAGCCTGGAGCCTGATGGCTCCGCAAACTTCGGACGCGTCGTTTCTGTCCACTGATCTGCAAAACGGACGCGCCCGGCCCGGATACCTCAATCCACGGTTCCTGTGATCCGGCCTGGTGCCCGAGGTTCGCATCCGTTCTTGGACGATGACCCAGGCTGGGTGTCGGGTGCCCCACCCGCTCGGCTCCCTCGCCTTTCGCCAGATATGGTACCCTTCCGCTGACAAACGCCACGGGAGGTTATATGCAATCGTTCAAAACCTTGCCAGCAATCCTGCTGATCATCACGATAAACACCATCACCCTGGGGTCCGCTGCGCAGGCCGAGGTCAAGCTGCTGGGCTATGGCGGATACTCCGTCGAAGTGGAAGTCATCCTGCCCGGTGGCCCAGGTTCGGGTCCGTTCTTTGGACCCTAACCTGGGTTGGGGAACTCTCCCGGGACTGTTTTCAAAGACCAGCTCCGCAGCGCGTTTCATCCTTGACTACCCACTTCAAATAAGATAACCTGCTACAAGATGCATTATCTGGCAGATAATGATCGATCTTTGACAATCTGACCCCAGGCGACGGTGACTTCGTCACCGCGGTCCAAATGCCTACCCATCCGTGGTTCCAAAATGGGACGCTGAGACCCGTCACCCCCGCCCTAACTCCCATGTTCTCTAGATTTTGCGTGTAACTCCTGGAAACTCAAAGATCTAGCACATATAGTTAATCTGTAGGTCCTTTGTTTTCTAGATTTTGCACACGAAAGGGGGAGGAGGGGTACCCGGCACTGAAGAGTAAACCCGTCCCATTTTGGGAGCCTGGCAATCGTCACACGCGTTGGCCGGGGAGGCAGCCGGCCCCGCGCCAGCTAACCACGAACTCGACGGCTGTCCTCTCTTCACCCGAAAGTAGCCTCTAATGTTCCTCTAACCACTTGTCTTCACCGGTTCGGGTTACCATGGTTCTTTGCCCGGACTTCTGGGGGCCGCATATAATTTTGGTACTCGCGCACTAGATTCGAGGCTGCTGTTCATGACCGAGGCCACTGGGGCCGATCACAATCGGCAGAGTCAAGAACTGACTATCTTTCACGATGTGGCCAAGGCGCTGACTTCGTCGCTGGATCTCGACTCCATTCTGCAGACCATTATGGAAAAAATGGCGGAATATTTCCGTCCCGATACCTGGTCGTTGCTGATGGTGGACGATGAGCGCGAAGAACTTTACTTCGCTATTGCGGTAGGCAGTGCCTCGGAGGCGCTGAAGAATATTCGCCTGAAGGTGGGCGAGGGCATCGCCGGCTATGTGGCCAAACATGGCGAGCGGCTCATCGTTCCCGATGTCATGACCGATCCCCGGTTCGCCAAACGCATTGATGAGATGACCAAGTGGGAGACTCATTCCATCGTCTGCTTCCCGGTGAGTTCCCGGTTGCGCGTCTTGGGAGTCATCCAGTTGGTGAATGTGGACATGGAACACTTCGGGGATCAGGAGATTTACTTTCTGCAATCGCTGTGCGACTACGCGGCGATCGCGATCGAAAATGCGCGGGCAGTGGAGAAGATTCAGGAACTCACCATCACCGACGATTGCACCGGCCTGTACAATGCGCGGCATCTTTACAAGACGTTGGAGACCGAGGTTTACCGCTCGGCACGTTTTGGTTATGAGTTTACGGTCGTGTTTATCGACCTGGATCACTTCAAGCTGGTCAACGATACCCATGGGCACTTGATTGGAAGCAAACTGCTGGCCGAGATCGGGTACCTGATTAAAGCCCAGCTGCGCTTGATCGATTATGCCTTCCGCTATGGCGGCGACGAGTTTGTGGTGCTGTTGCCGCAGACGGGGAAAGATTCGGCGCTGGTGGTGGCGAAACGCTTGCGCGACAGCTTGCGTACCAGCATGTTCTGCAAAGATGAAGGACTCAATCTGAATGTGCGGGCTTCGATGGGCGTGGCTACTTATCCGCACGATGCCAAGACCCCGCACGACATCATTCGCCAGGCGGATGAAATGATGTATCTGGTGAAGAATACTACGCGGGATAACATTGGCATTGCGCAGCGCGGAGTGATGAAGTGAGACGGTCGCTTCTAGCTTCTGGCTACTAGCTACAATCTTCGATCCTCTCCGCGTTAGCAACTGTCGAGCTTTGCTCGACCGGACAGCGGAGGGCGGCTGTCCCCACGTGATTCTTACTCTAGTCCGCGGGGACTGGGGCAGGTTGGGCGGCGCGGGTCGTCTTCTGACGGTGCGGCGCGGTTTGCAGCCAGCTCCGGATTTCCGGGAGGGCGGCGCGGGTGGCGATCTCTCCGGCTCGCACCAGGGCGGCGCTGTGCTCGAAGGCATCGTACTTGAAGCCGTTGACGTCGGGCTCAATTAGGAGGTCGGCGGCGGGCTTCCACTGGCTGCTGTTCATTTCTTGCGCGATCGCAAAACATTGGCCGATGACGTCGAATAAATGACGGGGCCCATCGCCGCCCGCCCAATTGCCTTTCAAGTGCACTGCCAGCACGCGATCCGCTCCCATTTGGCGCAGCGGCCGGGTGGGTACGGTGTGCGAGAGCATGCCGTCGATCAGCAGGCGTCCACGAATCTTTACCGGCAAGAACATTCCGGGATAGGCGCAACTGGCGCGCACGGGATCGATCAGTGGTCCGGAATGAAATACTACGCCCTCGCCGGTGGAGAAATCCGTTGCCGTCACCGCCAGCGGGATGCGCAACTCTTCGAATGTCTTGACCTTGAGGAGTTGGTTCAGGAATCCGATCATGCGCTGGTTGCTGGCGAAGCCGTAGCGGGAGAGCGTCCAACTGGCGATGTGCTTGAAGCGGACCCGGGCGGCAACCTGCTCCAGTTCCGCGGCCGAGATTCCGCTGCAATAAGCGGCGCCGATGAGGGCGCCCACGCTGGTTCCAGCGATGTAGCTTATGGGGATGTTTTCTTCTTCGAAGACTTTGAGGACGCCAACGTGGGCGATACCGCGAGCGAAGCCGCCACCCAGAGCCAGACCGATGCGAACGGTTGCTGGTCGTGGCGTCAAGGCGGAGGGATGCCCAGAAAGCCCGCGTCCAAACGCCTGCACCGAACGAACAATCTTGCCCAGACTCTTCACAGGGAACCCCACGCCATCCCGATTTGCCCGGTCGTTCTTTGCTGCCACCCGAGGGGCACAACCAGCAAGTAAGATGCCAGTTCAAGACTCATCGTTTCACAGTAAGGTTGACTATGCCAGATTACTCCGGCAGGATTACCCGGCGTTACCAGTCCGGGTGGCCGTCCCGTACTAACTCCTGTGTTTTCTGATAGGTTAAGGCGTATGATCCGAGAGATTTCTGCGGGCGGGGTGGTGGTGCGGCACACGCCGGAGGGCTGGCAGATGGCCGTCATCGAGCCTCAGAAGGAATCTACTGCATCCTTACCTGACAACCCGCGAAAGAAGACATCGCAAAAAATGTTACTGGCTTTGCCCAAGGGACTGGTCGACCCAGGCGAGAAACCCGAGCAAACCGCTGTTCGCGAAGTAGTTGAGGAAACGGGCCTTACCGCCGTTCGGGTCACGAAACTCGGTGACATTAAGTACGTCTATATTCGCAGCTGGGGAGACAACGAGCGCGTTTTCAAGATTGTCAGCTTTTATCTCTTTCAATATCAGTCTGGCCAGATTGACGACATCGCCCCCGAGATGCGCATCGAGGTAAAGCGTGCGCTCTGGATCCCCCTGGAAGAGGCCGCACAAAAGCTAGCCTATCGAGGCGAAAAAGATATGGTTCGCCGGGCGGAGGCTTATCTGAAAGCCCATCCGGAACTTTAGCGACGGCAGCTCTGTACATACGTCACGCACACCTGTGATCCATAACCTTGACTCCAGTTCGGGCGGCGTCTATCTTGAATGCAATTTGATTGAGGCGCGTGCCGCTGCCATCCTCACCCCACATCTAATGCGGCACGCGCCTGCGGTGTTTTTGGGAGCTTTTTCTGCTCCGTCTGTTGTGATCAAGGCTGGCGAAAACGACTGGGTGATGGATAAACTGCTTGAGCAAGTTTTTTTCTTTTTTCTGTAGGGACGCAGCTGGCTGCGTCTCAGTCACTGACCAAATCTTCCTCTCGACTTCAGAAATATCAGGGTGGGGGGGTCTTCGGGATCGGAGCGTTTGATAGATGAAACATATTCACAAAGTCGCCGTCCTTGGTGCTGGGACCATGGGTGCCCGCATCGCTGCGCACTTCGCCAACGCGGGTGTTCCCAGTTACCTGTTCGACATCGTTCCGCCGGACGCGGACGTGCCGGCTCGAAATAAGATCGCCGCCGCGGGGCTGGATGCGGCGAAGAAATCCAAGCCCGCTGCTTTCATGGAGGCGTCGCTCACGCGCCTGATCACCATCGGAAACTTCGACGATGACCTGAAGCGGCTCGCTGATGTGGACTGGGTAATCGAAGCGGTGGTGGAGAACCTCGATCTCAAGCGGGCTCTGCTAAGAAAGGTGGAAACCATCCGCAAGCCCGGGACGATCATCACGACCAACACCAGTGGACTGCCGGTGGGGAAAATTGCCGAAGGATTCTCTGACGACTTTCGCCGCTCCTGGTTTGGTACGCATTTTTTTAATCCGCCGCGCTACATGCGGCTGCTCGAAATCATTCCTACGCCCGAGACTGACCGCGCTGCCCTCGACGCCGTAGCCCACTTCTGCGACATTCATCTCGGCAAGGGCATCGTCCTGGCCAAGGACACGCCGAACTTCATCGCCAATCGCATCGGCACATTCTCAGTGCTGAACGTCATGCGCCTCATGCAGGAGATGGACCTGAGCATTGAAGATGTGGATGCGCTCACTGGGCAGGCGGTGGGCTGGCCGAGGTCTGCGACCTTTCGCACCATTGATTTGGTCGGGCTGGATATTTTGGGGCACGTGGTTTCGAACATGACCCGTGTGGTGGCGGGCGACTCGCCCGCCCCACTGGACGAGCGCAGCGACCTAAAGTTGCCAGATTTTTATAAACAGATGCTGGACCGCAAGTGGCTCGGCGACAAAACGAAAGGCGGCTTCTACAAAAAAGTGAAGGGCGGCAAGGGCGGAGAAGATGAGCGCCTGGCCCTCGACTGGAAAACGCTGGAATATCATCCTCGTCAGAGATCCAAGTTCCCGGCTCTCGACATGGCGAAGAACGTCGAGCAAACCGGCCCGCGCCTGAAGATGCTCCTGGGCTTGGACGGCAGCGGTCCACAGAAGAATGACAAAGCGGCTGCGTTTCTGTGGTCGGTATTATCCGATCTGTGGACTTACTCCGCCAACCGCGTTCCCGAAATTTCCGATTCCATTGTTGAGATCGATCAGGCCATGCGCCTCGGCTTCAATTGGGAGCTGGGCCCATTCGAACTTTGGGACGCGGCCGGTGTCGAAGCCACCGTCGAGCGCATGAAGAAAGAAAATCGGCCAGTCGCGGCCAATGTGGAGCAGTTGCTGGCTTCGGGCAAGAAAGCCTGGTACCTGGACGATCCCAAAGCCGCCTCCGGCCGCGCTTACTGGGATCTGAAGAGTGGGAACTATGATCCGCTGACGGTCCCGAGCGGAGTCTGGTCGGTCGAAGTTGCGAAGAAGTCGAATGGTGTGGTCAAGAAAAACTCCGGAGCGTCGCTGGTCGATCTCGGCGACGGCGTGGCCTGCATCGAGTTCCATTCCAAGATGAACTCGATCGGCGCCGACATCGTGCAACTCATCTCGCAAAGCCTGAAACCCGGCGGCCCTGGCGACGCCTTCGACGCGTTCGTTATCACCAACGACGCCGCGAACTTCTCCGTCGGCGCGAATCTTATGCTGCTGCTTATGTCCATCCAGGAAGAAGAGTGGGACGAGGTTGACCTCGCCATCCGCACTTTTCAGGGTATGACCCAGGCGATCAAGTTCTCACCCAAACCGGTGGTGGCCGCGCCCTTCGGCCTGACCCTCGGCGGAGGCACCGAGATTTCCCTGCACGCCCCCGCTCTTCAACCACACGCTGAGCTTTACATGGGATTGGTCGAAGTCGGAGTCGGCCTGCTTCCCGGAGCCGGTGGCTGCAAAGAAATGCTGCTGCGCGCGGTGGACAGCGCGGAGTCAATCCGGCCCGGTGGCCGAGGCGAATCCGTTGAACTGATGGAGGCCATGAAGAAGATTTTCGAGACGATCGCCACTGCTAAAGTCGCGACGTCGGCTCACGAAGCTCGCGGCCTCGGCTTCCTGAGAAACTCCGACCGCATCACCATGAACCGCGAGCGCGTCCTCGCCGACGCCAAAGCCCGCGCCCTCGAACTCGTCCGCGCCGGATACGAGCCTCCGCAGCCCCGCACCAGCATCCCCGCCCCCGGAGAAAACATCCTCGCCACGCTGAAGCTGGGCGTACATCTGATGCGCCAGGGCGAGTACATCACCGAATACGAGGTGAAGCTGGGCACCAAAGTCGCCGAAGTGTTGTGCGGCGGCAACGTGACCGCGGGGACGCCGGTGAGCGAGCAGTACATCCTTGATCTGGAGCGGGAGGGATTCAAATCGTTGTGCGGGGAAAAAAAGACGCAAGAGCGGATTCAGTACACGCTGAAGACGGGGAAGACGCTGAGGAATTGAGTAGCACAAGCAGCCAGACGATGCCTTTCAATTGGACCCAAGACGCAGCTGTCAAGGAGCTTGAGGCGCTTATTAGCGAAATTCCAAAACTACGCGCAGGGCAACGTTTCTCCGCCGACCACACGAATTGGGCGACGCGCACATTAGCTCTCATGGAACAGGTCTTCGGGCAGAGTTCAAGGTACTATTTGAGCTTTGCGGCTCTTAGCTGGAATGAGACGAGCGGGTTCATCATCGGCGGGCCAGGCGACCCCGGTGGCGCATGGAACCCGCAGGCTTCCATAGAGCGACGGCACCACCAAGCGTTCCTACGCCACCTCGATGCGGCTCAGGGTTTCTTGCAGGCAGCCCTCGCTGATCTTCAACGCCGGGGTATTGCCGACGTTTACGACGGAAAGGATACGCCCGCTGAATCGAGTGCCCTGGTCAAAATCATTACCCTAGGTGAGCGAAAGCTACGTAAAGCCGTTCGAGACAAGCCAGACAGGGAGAGACAGGTTCAAGACGCTTTCGAGACACTTTTGGTGGGCGCGGACATCGCGCACGACCGTGAAACTGACTCCATCGTTTATTCTTCGAAAACCTATACGCCAGACTTCAGCTTTCGGTCAATTGATCTTGCCGTAGAGCTAAAACTCTGCAATAGATCGGACCGCGAAAAAGAGATCATCGCGGAGGTCAACGACGACATCATTGCTTACAAAACTAAATACCGAAATCTTATCTTTTTCGTATATGACTTGGGATATATTCGTGACGTTGACCGCTTCGCTCAGGCCTTCGAGGCGTGCGAGGGCGTGATTGTACGGGTTATCAAACACTAACACGCCCGGTAAGTCGGGCGGAGTCTATGAAATATCTGGCCATCTTCGAGAAGTCCGCAACCGGATGGGGCGCTTATGCTCCCGATTTACCCGGTCTTGGTATCGCCGCCAAAACATTGGATGAGGCAAAGGATTTGATCCGCGAAGCTATTGAGTTTCATCTCGAAGGCATGCGTGAACATGGCGATGTGATTCCTGTTCCCAGCGCAACAACTGAGTACATCACGGTATGAAGACGTGTAGAGCCGAGACCTGACATGAAAAGCGAGAAGCGATTGGAAGAGGGATATCGCGACATGGCGAGTGACGCGGAACACGAGCGGGAGGCCACAGAGTGGTGCGACGCACTGATCGGCGATTCGTCCGAAACTGCAAGGGAATGGTTTCACAAACTCGATGAATTGAACTGCGAGCCGTTCCCGGCTCGGCGCCAGCCCGCTACCACTAAACGTGATGTCTTCGAGTGAGCCAGCCGTGAGGCGGAGTTTCTCGCGTAAAATCATTCAATCGAAAATCATCGATCAGCGATCTAAAATAGCATGAGGAGTCTTGTATGCGTGAAGTCATTATCGCCTCTTCGGTCCGCACGCCCGTGGGACGCGCCTTCAAAGGCACGCTCCGCGCTACCCGTCCTGATGAACTTGCTGCCGTCGCCATCAAGGGCGCGCTCGAACGCGTGCCGCAGGTGGACGCCAAGGAAATCGAAGACGTCATCCTGGGCTGTGCCATGCCTGAGGCTGAACAAGGCATGAACGTGGCGCGCATTGCCTCGCTGCGGGCGGGCTTGCCAGTGGAAGTCTCGGCGCTCACCATCAACCGTTTCTGCTCTTCTGGCTTGCAGGCCATCGCCATGGCGGCGGAGCGCATCATGAGCGGTGGGGCGGAGATCATCGTGGCCGGTGGCACGGAATCCATGTCCATGATTCCGATGGGCGGCCATAAAATTTCGCCCAATCCCTGGCTGGTGGACCACTATCCCGACGCGTATCTTTCCATGGGTCTCACCGCTGAAAGGCTGGCCCACCGTTTCGACATCACCCGCGAGGCCGCGGATGAATTCTCCTATCGCAGCCATCAGAAAGCGCTAGCGGCAATTCAGGCCAACAAGTTTGCCGACGAAACTGTCGCGGTACCTGTGAGCTTCACCACGCCCAACGGCTCGAAGCCGAAGCGGCAAGAAATTATCTTCAAAGTGGATGAGGGGCCGCGGGCGGACACTTCGCTCGAAGCTCTGCTATCGCTGAAGCCGGCATTCCACGTGAAGGGCACAGTCACCGCGGGCAATTCGTCGCAGATGTCCGACGGCGCTGCGGCCGCCGTGGTCATGTCCGCCGATCGCGCCAAGCAGTTGGGCATCACCCCGCTGGCCCGATATGTTTCGTTCGCTACTGCCGGATACAAGCCAGAAGAAATGGGCCTGGGGCCGGTATTCGCAATCCCCAAGGCACTTAAGATGGCTGGGCTCACGCTTGCGGATATCGACGTGATCGAATTGAATGAAGCTTTTGCTGCCCAGTCTTTGGCGGTGATCAAAGAGGCGGGACTCGACCCAGAGCGCGTGAATCCTAACGGCGGAGCGGTTGCGCTGGGCCATCCGCTGGGCTGCACCGGGGCGAAGCTCACGGCTACGATCATTCGCGAGATGAAGCGGCGCAACGCGAAGTACGGTTTGGTGACTATGTGCGTGGGCGGAGGCATGGGGGCGGCGGGGATTTTCGAGAACCTAAGCTAGACACAAGAGAAGGCAAGAAGGGGACAGGCCTCTCACCACAGAGACACAGAGTCACAGAGATTTATTGATTTTCCGGGTATAGAATTTAGAGGTGTTCTCTGTGTCTCTGTGGTGAAATTGGTTATTAGAGGATTCAATCAAAAATGGCTACGACGACAGCAGTTCCGCAAACCAGAATCTCCGGGGGCAGCTTTCTTCTTCAAGAACGCAAGCCCGACGACGTCTTCACTCCGGAAGACTTCACCGAGCAGCACTTGCTCATCGCCCAGACGGCGGAGGAGTTTGCCCTCAACGAGATCGTTCCCAACATCGAGAAGATGGAGCACAAGGACTTTTCCATCACCCGGGACCTGCTGAAAAAAGCTGGCGAACTCGGGCTTAGCTCGGCCGAGATCCCTGAAGCATACGGCGGTCTTGAAATGGACAAAGTCACCGCCGCGGTGATCGCCGACCGCATCGCGAAATATGCAGGGTTCGCGACGAGCTGGGGTGGACACACTGGCATTGGCACGCTGCCCATCGTCTATTTCGGAACCGAGGAACAGAAGAAGAAATATCTGCCGCGGCTGGCGACGGGAGAAATTGTGGGCGCTTATGCGTTGTCGGAAGCCTCTTCCGGCTCCGACGCGCTCAATTGCCGCGCCCGTGCCGAGCTTTCCAAGGACGGCCGGCATTACATCCTGAACGGCGAGAAAATGTGGATCACCAACGCCGGTTTCGCCGACTTGTTCACCGTCTTCGCCAAGCTTGACGGAGAGAAGTTCACGGCGTTTCTGGTCGAGAAATCATTCTCCGGATTTTCCATCGGCGCGGAAGAGCACAAGATGGGCATCCGCGGGTCGTCCACTTGCCCTATCATCCTCAACGACTGCAAGGTTCCAGTTGAGAACATGCTTGGCGAAATTGGCAAGGGACACATCATCGCCTTCAACATCCTGAACGTCGGCCGCTTCAAACTGGGTGCCATGTGCGTGGGCGGGGCGCGCCTGGCGCTGGAGAACGCCATCGGTTATGCCAAGCAGCGCAAGGCGTTCGGCAAAGTGATCGCCGACTTCGGCCTGGTTCGCGAAAAGCTCGCCAATATGGCAGTGGGCATCTACACCGGCGAGGCTCTGGTGTACCGCACGGTTGGCATGATGGACGTCGCGCTCTCCGAGGTCGACAAGACGGCAGTCGACGCTGCGAAAGAAACGCGCAAAGCCATCGAAGAGTATGCTGTCGAATGCTCCATCATCAAAGTCTGGGGCTCGGAGATGGTCGACTATGTCGTGGATGAGACCGTGCAAATTTACGGCGGCTACGGCTTTGTCGAAGAATATCCCGCTGAGCGCGCCTACCGCGATGCCCGCATCAACCGCATCTTTGAAGGCACGAACGAAATCAACCGGCTCATCATTACTGGCTTCCTGCTGAAGCGCGCCATGTCAGGCCAATTGCCGCTCATGCCGGCGATCAAGAAGTTGATGGATGAGGTTTTGTCCGGACCTTCGGTTGCGGAAGACTTCGAAGGCCCGCTGGCCGAGGAACGCAAGCTGGTGATGTCGGCCAAGAAGCTGGGCTTGTTCGTCGCGGGAGCAGCTACGCAGAAATACATGCAGGCGATTCACGATCAGCAGGAGGTGATGGGAGCGATTGCTGACATGGTCATTGAGACCTATGCAATGGAATCGGCCGTGCTGCGGGCGCAGAAAATCGCCGAAGCAAAACGAGAGAATGCTGCTTCTCTGCCCATTGCCATGACGCGCGTTTATCTCTCGCAGGCGATGGACAAGATCGAAGCCGCGGCTAAGAAAGTGATCGCCGCCGTGGCCGATGGCGATATGCTGCGCACGCAGCTAGCGATTTTGCGCCGGCTGGCAAAGCACGAGCCGTTCAACACGATTGAGTTACGCCAGCAGATCGCACAGAAGGTGATTGAGCGAGGGAAGTACACGTTGGCGTAGGATCGCTTTCACCACAGAGACACGGAGACACAGAGAAGACTTGAGGGCTGACTTACCCTCTTGTTTCTCGTTTTCAATTGCGGACTGCGTTCCTTAAGCGCACAATTAGCATTACAAGAGGACTAGCAAAATGCCCGTAGGCACATTCACCGCTGTCTTGCACAAGGAAGGCGAGTTGTACGTCGCCGAATGCCCTGAAGTCGGCACGGTGAGCCAAGGTAAAACGGTCGAAGACGCGGTGGCCAACCTTCAAGAAGCCACCGAATTGTATCTTGAAGAATTTCCTCCCGTGGATCACGGCCGACCCTTCGTGACTGTGTTCGAGGCCCGATTTGCCTAAGTTGCCTCGCGTCTCTGGCGCGCAGGCAATCCGCGCCATGGAAAGGCCGGGCTTCACTCAAGTCCGGCAGCGTGGAAGCCGTCGTACTCAAGCGGTCAGAATCCCTCCGGGTCCAGCGGCTGCGTCATTCCGCTCCATCCCGAATTAGCGACGGGCACACTGCGCGGCATCTTGAAGCAAGCTGGCGCCTCGCTCGAACGATTCGTTGGGAAGCTTTAGGTGTGTTCAACAGACGCTGTTGAGATTTCGCGGCGAGGGGGCCCGCGCCACACACTGTCACGCTGCGTTCTTCAGTTTCTCCATTACGCTCTGGATCAGCTCTTTCGCGTCGGTCAGGTTCTTCATGACCATCTGGATGTCCATGACTGGCTTACCGGGCCAGCGCTGGCTCTGGCAATAGACGCCGTGTTGTCCGACCAGCGCCATGGCGTCGGTAATCATGTCCATGGTCACAGCCAGGCGTCCGCGCGGGATGCCCATCATAGTCTCGTAGTGTTCCAGTTCTTCCTGCTTCTCGTCGAATACCGGCATGGTGAGATTGTAACGGCTGTCTGGCAGGGCGCATAATCGTGGGACTTGCTGTCCGAGTCGTTGGTTCCTACGTCAAAGCTTTTAAGGCGTTTTCACCGTTACTGTGGCCCGTTACGGATTGTCATCCCGACCGGAGCTGCTCATTCCCGAATGGGATGAGCAGCGGAGTGGAGGGACCTGCTGTTTCGTGCCGGCTACCGCGATCCTGAAAATGCTCTAGCAGTTAGCACTTGGCATTGGCCAGCAAAAGTTCGGGCGCTTGCAAGTTTTGCGCAGCCTGACATCTGGGACCACTGCTAAAAACTTCAAAGGAGATCCTCATGCATAAGCAAATTGTATTTCTGACCTCACTGTTGCTCACCTTTACCGTGCTCGCCGCATGCCAGGACAAGAGCAAGCGTCCCAGCCCGCCCGCCCAGGCGCAATGCAAGTTCTCGGATGGCAAGACGATCACCGTCAACTATTCCAGTCCGCGGGCCAAGGGCCGCAAGGTCTTCGGCGAGCTGGTGCCCTATGGCCAGGTCTGGCGCACCGGCGCCAATGAAGCTACGACGTTTGTCACGGATGCGAACCTGACCGTCGGCGGCAAAGATGTTCCGGCCGGAAGCTATACGATCTTTACCGTCCCCAACGCCGGCAAGTGGACGCTGATCGTCAGCAAGAAAACCGGAGAGTGGGGCATTCCTTATAAGTACGAAGCGGACGAACTGGCGCGCGCTGATATGAAAGTCTCACCCACATCGTCGCCGGTGGAGGACTTTACTATCGCCCTTGCTTCCATGGGTGGGAGCTGCACTCTGAGCATCAGTTGGGAAAACACGCAGGCGTCTGTGGACATCAGCGAGAAAAAATAAGGAAGCAGGAACGCGAAGGGCACGGCTTCAAAGGTTGCGGAAGTAGTCTGATTCCGGCAGGTTTTGGGGAGGGGCCCGACTTCAGTCGGGCCGCTCAGTCGTTGAAAATGCGTCCGCGCTTTAGCGCCTGAGGTGAGTTCTTTCGTCCTCGACGACTTTTCCCGCTGCCTCTTCAGCCGTGCCGCCAGGACTGCAACGGACTGCGGCTTTAGCCGTTGAAGGCATGTGCTCTAACAATCACGAGAGCAGCTTTATTGAGCCGGCTTCCACCGCAGAACGGGTTTTCTGGCGGCAGCGGTTTCATCCAGCCGCGACACCCGGGTGGTGTGGGGTGCAGCCAGTACCATGGCCGGGTCTTCTTCGACTTCTTCCGCAATCGACTTCATGGCTTCGATGAACAAATCCAATTCTTCTTTGGACTCACTCTCGGTTGGCTCGATCATCAGCGCACCCGAGACGATCAGCGGGAACGCCGTGGTATAGGGATGAAAGCCGTAGTCGATCAGGCGTTTGGCGATATCCATAGTCTTCACGCCTTTCTTCGCCTGCACTTTATCGCTGAAAACCACTTCGTGCAGGGTAGGCGTGGAATAAGGCAGATCGTAAACACCTTCGAGGCCTTTGCGAATGTAGTTGGCGTTCAACACCGCGTCTTCGGTGGTCTGGCGCAAACCATCTGGCCCATTGGCCAGCGTGTAAGCTAAAGCGCGAACAAACATTCCGAAGTTACCGTAGAAGGCACGCACCCGGCCCACCGATTGCGGCCGGTTATATTCGAAGCCTAGAGTGCCGTCGGGCTTGGTGATGACCACGGGCGTAGGCAGAAACGGTTCCAGCATCTTTTTGGTTGCCACCGGCCCGGACCCAGGCCCGCCGCCACCGTGGGGCGTCGAAAACGTCTTGTGCAGATTCAGGTGCATCAGGTCGACGCCGAAGTCGCCGGGACGAACTTTGCCGACCAGGGCGTTCATGTTGGCGCCGTCCATATAGAGTAGGCCACCCTTGGCATGCATAATGTCGGCGATCTTATAAATCTCCTGCTCGAAAACGCCGAGCGTGTTGGGATTGGTCAACATGAGCGCGGCCACGTCTTCGTTCATCTGCGACGCAAGCGCGGCCACATCCACCATCCCATTCGCATTCGACTTCAGATTTTCCACCGCATAGCCGACCATGGCAGCGGTTGCCGGGTTCGTGCCGTGGGCGGAGTCGGGAATCAGAATCTTCTTGCGCGGAGCGCCCTTCGATTCATGGTAAGCGCGCACCAAGAGCAGGCCGGTCAACTCGCCGTGCGCGCCGGCGGCGGGCTGCAATGTGATCGCGTCCATGCCCGTGATTTCGATCAGGCATTCGCTCAAGGTCTGGAGGATGCGCAGTGCGCCCTGCGAAACCTTCTCCGGTTGATACGGATGCCCATTGGCCAGTCCGTCCAAACGCGAAACTACTTCGTTTACGCGGGGGTTGTACTTCATGGTGCAGGAGCCCAGCGGATACATGCCGAGATCGATGGCGTAGTTCCAGGTCGAAAGCCGCGTGAAGTGACGGATGATTTCGATCTCGCTTACCTCGGGCAGGTTACCCAGGTCTTTTCTTTCTGATGACCCGAGAAGCTCTTTTGTATCCACTTCGGGCACGTCCAGCGGAGGCAGTTTCCATGCCGCTTTACCAGCCGACGACTTTTCGAAGATCAGTCCTTCATTCTGATTAGTGTGGCGGGTGGCTTTGCGAGTCATGTGCTTCATCGCACCACCTCCTGAACGTCGGCTTGTTCTTTGCCGGATTTCCCCGAGCGCTCACCTGCCGCCACCGAACTGACTGCAGTATCAATCGCCGCACCGGGGGTCATCTCCGTGCAACACCACAACGCGGCATTGCCGAGTTCGGGATAAAACTTCTTCAGGGGAAATCCGCCGATGATCTTTTGCTCCAGAAGCCGGGCGTTGATCGCATAGGGATCTTCGCTGGTCTGCACCACGAACTCGTTGAAACGGGGCGCGCCGGCGAACAACACTTTCGCATGTTTACCGAACTGCTGGGCAGCATACGCGGCTTTCGCCAGGTTCTGTTTTGCCAGCTCTCGCAGGCCAACTTTTCCGTAAATCGTCATGAAGATGTTGGCCATTAACGCAATCAGCGCCTGGTTGGTGCAGATATTCGAGGTCGCTTTCTCGCGACGGATATGTTGCTCGCGTGTAGCCAAAGTGAGGACGAAACCGCGCTTGCCGTTTCTGTCCGTAGTCTGCCCGACAAGGCGTCCGGGCATCTGGCGTACGAATTGCTCGCGGGTGGCGATCACGCCGCAATATGGACCGCCGAAGCCGAGGGGCACGCCAAACGATTGCGCTTCCATGGCAATGATGTCGGCTTGCCGCGGCGGTTCGACGATGCCCAGCGAAACCGCTTCCGCAATCGAGGCCACCAACATCGCGCCGCGTTGGTGTGCGATCTCGGCGATGGCGGCTACGTCTTCAATGGTTCCGAAGAAATTTGGCGACTGAATGAGGACGCACGCGGTGTCGGGAGTAATGGACTTATCCAGTTGATTCAAGTCCAGGCGCGCGTTCTCAGTGAATGAAACGATGGCCAGAGGCATTCCTTGGTGATGAGCATACGTGGCCAAGACTTCCCGGTACTCGGGATGGACGCTGCGCGCGATGGCCACCGAGTGCCGCCCAGTGACTCGGGCCGCCATTATCACCGCCTCGGCGACGGCTGTCGAGCCATCATACATGCTGGCGTTGGCCACTTCCATCCCGGTCAACTCGCAGATCATGCTCTGGAATTCGAAGATGGACTGCAGTGTGCCTTGGGAAATTTCCGCTTGATAGGGCGTGTAGGCAGTCAGGAACTCGCCACGCGAAATCAGCGAATCGATAATCACCGGGCGATAGTGATAGTAAGCGCCAGCGCCGAGGAAGGCATTGTAGCCGTCGGCGTTCTCGCGCGAGCGCTCGCGAAACCAGTCCACGATTTCGGACTCGGCCATCTGCCGCGGAACCTTGAGATCCCGATTGAGCCGGTACTCAGCCGGGATGGGCGCGAACAAGTCGTCGATGGAACGCGCGCCAATGGCTTTCAGCATGGCTTCGCGGTCGGCGGGAGATTTCGGCAAATATCGCATAGGAAGTCTATTTCGATGTAACTTTCGGCCAGCTGACTGACGATTTCCAATTTTCAGTTTTCAGTTTTCAATTACCAATTGATTGCTAGCCGATGGCGTTCCGCAAGCCAGTCCTTCAATTGGCGATAGGCAATCGAAAATCGACAATCTTACTACCCGCCTTCTTCCGCTACGAACTTCTCGTAATCAGTGGCGGAGAGCAAACGGTTCAACTCACTCGGATCTTTGAGCGCAAGTTTGATCATCCATGAGCCGTGCGCATCTTTGTTGATCTTTTCCGGGGCCGTCGCCAACTCGCCATTCACCTCGGTCACGGTGCCGGAAGCAGGAGCGTACAAGTCAGAGACCGCCTTGACCGACTCGACCGAGCCAAACGCCTTGCCCACGGTAATTTCAGCGCCGGGCTTGGGCAGATCGACGAAGACGATGTCGCCGAGCGCCTCCTGCGCATGGTGGGTGATGCCGACGGTTGCGTTTTTGCCATCGGCTTTAATCCACTCGTGCTCTTTGGTGTATTTGAAGTCGGTTGGATAGGGCATGATAGCTCTTGGCTCCTAGCTCTTAGCTTTTAGCTCTTAAAATCAAAACCCTCTGCGTTCCCGCCGAATGGTCAAGCTTGGCCCTTAACTCTTTTTCGGACGCTTGTAAAACGGCGTTGGCACGACCTGTGCCTTCACGCCCTGGCCGCGGATCTCCACCTTTACGGTCGATCCCACATTCGCGAACTCGGGCGGAACATAGGCCAGCGCAATATTCTTTTTCAAAAAGGGTGCGTGGGATCCGCTGGTGACGTACCCGATCTCGCGTCCGCCATCATCGAGAACTCTGTAGCCATCTCGGGCAATGCCGCGCTCGATCATCTCGAGCCCAACCAATGTCCGCGTCAGGCCTGCGGACTTGGCTTTCTCCAATGCCGCGTGACCGATGAAGTCGGGTTTCTCCATCTTGCAGAAACGATCGAGTCCGGCTTCCCAGACATTGATCGTATCCGAAATCTCGTGTCCGTAGAGCGGCAACTTGCCTTCCAGCCGCAGAGTATTACGAGCGCCCAGGCCGCAGGGGACAACGCTGAGTTCCTTTCCCGCTTCCAGCACCTTGTTCCAAACCATGGCGCTGGTAACCTGGTCGGCAGGCACGTAGATCTCAAATCCATCTTCGGCGGTATAGCCCGTGCGGGCGATCAACGTGTTTTTAAGCCCACACACCGATCCGCGCGTAACCCAGTAAAATTTCACAGCGGAAAGATCCGCGTCCGTGAGCTTTTGCAGCAGATTCACGCCCTTGGGGCCCTGAATCGCGATCTGGGTAAAGTCATCCGAAAGATTTTCCACCTTGCAGTTAAACTGGTGGGTATTGTCGCGCACCCAGTTGAAATCTTTCTCGCGCGTTCCCGCGTTGATCACCAGCAGGTATTCGTCTTCGCCTAGACGATGCACGATTACGTCGTCGACAAACGTTCCTTGCGGATAGAGCAGCGCTGAATATTGCGCCTGGCCGATAGCGAGCCGCGAAGCATCATTCATGGAGATATGTTGAACCGCGGCCAAGGCATCGGGCCCTTGCAGTCGAATATCCCCCATATGCGAGACGTCGAAGATGCCCACGCCGGCGCGAACCGCGTTGTGCTCAGCGATAATCCCGCCCGCTGATGGGTATTCCACCGGCATGTCCCAGCCGTTGAATTCAACCATCTTCGCGCCCATCTGGCGATGGACGGAGTTGAGTGCGGTCTTGCGAATAGTCGGCGTGGTCGGCTGAACAGCGGGCAATGGTCCCTCGATCAGAGCAGTGGGCTGCCGGGATGGTGAAACTCATTACCCTAACATGCCAATGGCAAGGGCATCAACCGGGCGGTGCGGGATTGCGGGATTGTGGTATCTACCACCTGATGGCGCTAAGGAGAGGTCAGCGGCAATGACATCATCATGGCAAATGGAAACCGGACAGCGAACCCCGTTTTGTGGCGAGGATGGAACAGCGAGACCCCTATTAGAGTCGTGAGAACAATTGCGAGAGGGAGATTTTGAACCCGTGGGCGATGATTTCCAGGTTTAAGATCGAAACATTGCGCTTCCCGCGCTCGACATCCGCAAGAAAACTTCGGTCGATTCCCACTCGCTCAGCCATCTCGGCCTGAGTCCAGTCGCGAGCCTTCCGCAGTTTCCTAATCCGGTCTCCCAAGCGAGTGAGCACGTCGGCGGCCATGAATTGGCATCATGGCCTGTCGGAAATCATCTACAAATCGTGTTTATGCAACATTCACTTGGGTATAGAATATCGGCTCTCGCCCGAGGCCTTCTTGCCCCGAGCCGCCTTCAGCGCGTACAAGGGGAGGGAGTGCCTCTTGACCTTGGTAGTCATGAGGGAAGTTATGAAAACTGCCCAGATGATGTCGCTGGCGTTGCTGGCTTCACTCACAGCCTGTGGAGGTGGCAGTGGAACACCTCCTGCATCAACCCCGACATTGACCTCAATTGCGGTCGGCCCCGCGTCGCCTTCGATCGCGGTGGGAGCTAGCCAGCAATTCACGGCGACTGGCAGCTACAGCGACGGCAACACGCAAAACATAGCTTCGAGCGTCACGTGGAATTCCTCGGCTACCAACGTCGCCACTATAGCTGGTTCGGGAACGGCTATGGCAGTAGCAGTCGGCCAGACCACTATCACAGCAGCTTCCGGTTCTGTCAGCGGGGCTACAACGTTGACGGTTGTAGCCATCCCATCCTCAATTGTGATTACCCCGCTTGCTCCGGCCCTTGGAGTCGGACAAACAGTGCAGTTCACGGCAACGGCGAATTACAGCGAGGGAAGCACAAAAGACGTAACCCAGAACGCCGCGTGGACTTCAAGCAGCTCTGGTGTTGCCTCCATCAGTGCTGGAGTTGCCACAGGAGTTGCCGTCGGCCAGACGAGTATCACAGCCTCTTATTACTCCGTAAGCGGATCGAGCGCAGTGTATGTGATCGCCACGCCGTATAGCAACGCTTCATTCAAGGGCCAGTATGCCTTCACGCTTACCACTAGTGGCTCCCCCCGCTTGTCAGGTGCAGTCGTGCCCGAGTTTTTTGTCGGTAGCTTTAATGCTGACGGAAACGGGAGCATCTCTGGCATCTTCGACGGCAATACGGCAAGTGGACTGATCACAAATGCGCCCTTGAGTGGCAGCTACAGTGTCAATACCGATGGCCGCGGCAATCTGACTCTCAGTTCACAGTCACTACCAAGCACAAGTTACCGTTTTGTGCTGTCTTCAAACCAGTTGTCACCGATGAACCCCGCTGTGGAAGGCCAGTTTGTGCAGTTCGATGCGATGGGAAGTGCGGTGGGTAGGTTCGTGCAGCAGGATTCCAGTTACTTCAGCAATACAGCTTTGGATGGAAACGACGTCTTTCGCTTCACAGGCGCACTTGCTGGTTCCGGGCCAGCTGACGAGGTTGGGGTGTTCGTCACGGATGGCAATGGCAACATCACATCCGGCTTGGCCGACAGCGATTTCGAAGGTTCGCAAACGTTCGTTAGCAGTACCTACTCAATCGGCTCAAATGGCAGAGGGACGCTCAGCCTGAACAACGGTACGCACGTTTTCAACTTTGTGGTTTATGTCATCGGTCAGGGTAATGTCATCTTGATGTCCACTGATCAGCAGATACCACTACTTGGCTTCACGGAGCAGCAACCCAGCGGCACAATGTTTTCAAATACGACGTTGGCCACCAACGCTTATAGCTTTCTGCTCGACGATGATCCGGCTAGGGTTCAGGGACCGTTCGATACCGTCGGTCGGGTCGGTTTCGATGGCCTCGGTGGTGTGACCGGGGGAACACAAGATGAGTGCTTGTGTCCACAGAATTCCATTTACGACGTGATTCTCTCGAACAACATCATCCAAGGGGGAACCTACAACGTTGCGTCGAACGGACGGACAACTGTTACAGAAAACACAGCGGCTGGGACCCGCACTTACATCTACTACCTGGTTTCGGCGAACCGGGCCTATGTAATGAACGCAGCGGACGGCGCTGTAGGAGCGGCAGAAATCCAAGCACCAACCCCGACCACGTCCACGCTCACCGGTTACTATGCTTTCGCTGGTGTGGATTATCTAAGTGAAGAACTATCTCCAGTTTCCACGGCTGCCGTTGTTTGGATGTACGCTGACGGCGTTGGAAATATTTCTGGTGTCGGAGATATAGTCTTGGGAGGCTCTGGCAGCACCGGATCAGTGAGCAGTGTTGCCTTAAGCGGGACTTACACAATCGATGCTAACGGCAGGGCAGCTGTCAATCTCTCGTCGCCGGTTGGAGCGAACAGCTATGTCCTCTATGTCGTATCAAATGCTCAGAGTTACATACTTGGAATCAGTCCGCCCAGTCCCGCCAATCTAGCCCCTCAAACCTTCGATGGTACCGTCCTCTTGCAGTAAGTTCGGCTCGGGAAAAAGTGCTATTTCCGCTCCCTCGAATCGGCCCCCGCAGCCAATTCTTACGATCCGTTTCCCCCTAACTCATGGATTTGATTGGATTGTGACCCATGCAATGGGTGTATTTTGTAAGATTAAATCCGCATTTAACTAATTGATTTCGGGACCGTTAGGCAGCTCGTGTTCCGTGTCAGCCTTGGCTTGCCTCAGAGTATGGCAAACAGGCTCTCGCCGCCCCGCAACCCATTGAAAGCGCTAGTTAGGATCAACAATCCAACGAGGGCGGTTGAAGCCGTTCTTAGGCCTGTTTGCGCGTTTGCGTGATTCATGAGCTAGAGCGAAATCTGTGTCTTTCGGTGGCTGGCCCACCTTTACGTTTTTTGTAAAGGTGGGGACGGCGAGGTCCGTCGTTCACGGCTTCCCTTCCGGCACGAGTAAGCTGACTTTGTCCGTCCATCACCGTCGCTACTACGTCACCAATTAGCTGCATTTCATCACCTGCAGTTGTTATCATCGCCGGGGTGCTTGCGTCACTCTAGCGGTCTCAAGTTCATCTGCATGATCTCGCGATCGTTTCACCCGCCCGTTGCCAAAAAGCGGCAAGGAGCGGGGCACCCTCTATAACCTTGTCGGCGTTGTCAAGCCTGGTGCCCCAGGTTCGCGTACGTTCTTTGGACGGTAACCTGGGTTGAGGGAGCACTGGGCCGGATGAAGGCTAGCCACGGTACACGAACCCAGGGAATGGTATCAGGAGACCGACGACCCTCCGGTTACCAACGGCACTTTCCCGCCTCCGCCCGCCGCGCTACAGTTCGACCATGGCTACTTCCACGGCGAAGAAGTACCGCTGCCTGCAATGCGAGATGACGGAAGACCGCTGCGATTGTGAAAAATACTGCTGCCTATGCCAATCGCTGATGGAGGTCCGGCTTTGCGAAGATAGCTTGTACTACTGCAAACCCTGCCGGGAAGCCTGCGGCTATAAAATGGCGGATGAAGGGTCGACCTCTTTCTAGCTTCTCCAGCAGCCGGCCTAGATGACCACCGCTTCTTTGTACTCGCCAAACACTTTCCGCATGCTGTCGGAGATTTCGCCTACCGTGGCGTAGGCTTCCACGGCGGCGACGATGTGCGGCATCAGATTTGCCCCGGAGCGGGCGGCGGCTTCGACCTGCTTAAGGGAATCCTGCCAGGGTTCATGATCGCGGCGGGCGCGCAAGGCACGCAGTCGCTCCACCTGCTTGCGTTCCAGGGACTCGTCCATGTGCAATGTGGGGATGGGTTTTTCTTCCTCCACGGTGAACCGGTTCACTCCCACCACCACGGCCTCGGCGCGGTCCACCTGCTGCTGGTATTCGTAGGCGGCGTTCTGGATTTCCTGCTGCACGTAGCCGCGCTCGATGGCTTTCAGCATTCCGCCGAGCGCCTCGATCTTGTCCAGATACTCCAACGCGCGGCTTTCGATTTCGTTGGTTAAAGTCTCAATGTAATAGGAGCCGGCTAGGGGATCGACGGTCTGGGGCGCTCCGGATTCGTAAGCCACAATTTGTTGTGTACGCAGCGCAATGCGCGCCGCCTGCTCGGTCGGCAGGGCCAGGGCTTCATCGTAGGAATTCGTGTGCAGCGACTGCGTGCCCCCCAGAACCGCTGCCATGGCCTGAATTGCGGTGCGGACGATATTGTTTTCCGGCTGCTGCGCGGTCAGCGTGGAGCCGGCCGTCTGGGTATGAAAGCGCAGCATCCAGGAACGCGGATTCCTGGCTTTGAAATGCTCGCGCATAATCCGGGCCCACATGCGGCGGGCGGCGCGGAACTTCGCGACTTCTTCCAGAAAATTGCTGTGAGCGTTAAAGAAGAACGAAAGACGCGGCGCGAACTTGTCCACATCAAGTCCGGCGTCGACGGCGGCTTGAACATACGCGATACCATTGCCCAGCGTGAATGCAACTTCCTGCACCGCCGTCGATCCGGCTTCCCGCATGTGATAGCCGGATATGGAAATCGTGTTCCACTCGGGCACGTTTTCGTTCGTCCATGCGAACAAGTCGGTGATGATGCGCATCGCCTGCTTCGGCGGGTAGATGTAAGTTCCTCGCGCGATGAATTCTTTGAGGACATCGTTCTGCACCGTGCCGGAGAGCTTGCGGACATCCGCGCCCTGACGGCGGGCGACCCCGACATAGAGCGCGAGCAGGATCGAGGCTGTGGCGTTGATGGTCATCGATGTGGAAATTTTCGTTAGCTCGATGCCATCGAAGAGGCGCTGCATGTCTTCGATGGAGTCGATGGCGACACCGACCTTTCCCACTTCCCCCACGGCGAGTGGGTGGTCGGAATCCAGCCCAATCTGCGTGGGCAGATCGAAGGCGACGGAGAGTCCGGTGGTTCCGTTGGCCAGCAGATATTTGTAGCGCTTGTTGGATTCTTCGGCGTCGCCCATGCCCGCGTACTGGCGCATGGTCCAGAGGCGTCCGCGGTGCATGGTGGCCTGCACGCCTCGAGTGAACGGATATTCGCCGGGGTAGCCCACTTGCCGGTCGTAGTTCCAGGCCTCTAGGTCGGCGGGGGTGTAGAGCGGACGCACGGCGATGTGGGACTCGGTCTGCGGGTCGGGAGCCGCTTTCATTTTTTCGGTCATAGCGAAAACATGAGCTACCCTTAGGCTTCGCTGTCCTCCGTGGTTAATGATTCTGACTTCTTCTCCGCACCCGCCAAAACGAGCTTACGCCGAACCACCCAAACAGGCCAGTAAAGCACCCGGCAAGCACGGCGCGGCTGGAGCTTGCATGGCCCGCCTGATACTTCGCGTACTCACGAAAGAAAGCGATGACTCCAATCCCTGCTAAGGCTAAGAAAACAAAACCTGTCACTTCAAGCCAGAGCTGCCCAAGCGCGCGCCGGAAGTGGGATGCCGTGGCGCGCACCGCTTCCGTGATCGCCCCGAAGGTTCGGGTGCGACGAGCGTGCTGTGATATCACCCGGCCTGCGACCCGCGCGGCGATGCCCAGCTTTCGACTGATGGAGACGCTCGACATTCCCATGATTTTATCAATATTTGTCGAGCAGGGTTTCGTTTGCCAGGTTTCGGGTTACAATATCGCGGGCGCAAGCAGTTCGACCCCGAAACATTGTGGCCCATAGCCGCATCTAATTTGTCAGCGGGAGCGAGTACGGTTGGCTCGCACCAAGGAGTAAACTTGAAGGCATAGCAGCCCGATCCTGCAAGGGGGTTACGTGGACCAGCAATTGAAGCAGTTGATGAAGGAACTGGGCGAGGCGATCAATGAGTCGCTGGCTGATTCCGAACCCATTGCCGATGTCGTTTCCCGAATCAAAGAGGGCGGCTACGATATCTTCCTGGTGCTCGAAGCTACGATTGGGGTCAGCAAGCCGGGCGAGAAGTCCAGCGAAAAGCCGGCCCTGATGACCACTGAGTTCAAGATTAACGACCAGGACCTCAAATTCCTCAAGTCGCTGCGCATCAAGGTCGAGGACGACGCGGCGTAAGAACCGCGCCGCCTGTGTCTGAATCTGAGTGGGCAATCGCTGTTCCAGCGATTCACGAATCCGTAACAACTGATTGAACCGCGCTCCACCGTAGAGACGTAGCTAGCTACGCCTCTACCGCCATACACGAGCACGGACACTCGCGTCCACCTCGGGCGGAGACGACATTGGCCTTGAGACGATATTATTGATGAACATGTATCGTCCAGTGCCCAAAGTGCCTGACTTCCCCACCATAGAGCGCGAGATGCTGCGCTTCTGGGAAGAGCACCGTATCTTCGACAAGTTGCGCCAGCAGAACGCGGACGGCCCGCGCTGGTCTTTCATCGACGGACCGATCACAGCGAACAATCCCATGGGTGTGCACCACGCGTGGGGCCGCTCGTTGAAAGACATGTATCAGCGCTACCACGCCATGAACGGTCAGGCGCTGCGCTACCAGAACGGGTTCGACTGCCAGGGTTTGTGGGTTGAGGTCGAGGTCGAAAAAAGCCTCGGCCTCCAGACCAAGCGCGAGATTCGCGACTACGGCATTGAGAAATTCGTTCGCGCCTGCAAGGAGCGCGTCCTGACTTACGCGTCGCGGCAGACCGAGCAGTCGATCCGCCTGGGCTATTGGTGCGATTGGGACGATCCCAAAGTTTTGCTGGCGTTGCGCGACGCGCTGGCCGACGGAGATCGGGTTGTAACCGCGAAACTCCCCAGCGGGCGCGTCGAGACAGCCCGCGCCAGCGAAATTGTTCGCAAGCTGGGTTCGGCCGAATACGGCGGCAGCTACTTCACCTTCTCCGACGAAAACAACTATACGATTTGGGGATTTCTCAAGAAGTGCCACGAGCAGGGCTTCATCTACCGCGGTCACGACGTCATGCCCTGGTGCGGACGCTGCGGTACTGGACTATCGCAGATGGAGGTGGCCGAGGGCCGCCGCATCACTACGCACACATCTGTTTTCGTGCGTTTTCCCATCAAGGGTCAGGAAAAGACCGCGCTGCTGGTGTGGACGACGACTCCGTGGACGCTGGCCTCCAACGTTGCGGTCGCGGTGAATCCGGAGATGACCTACCTGAAAGTCCGCCACGGAGACTGGATTTACTACGTGGCCAAGGCGAACTTCGAGCGCGACCGCGTGCAGGATCTGCAGGTCGAAGGCAAACACGAAGCCCACAAACTGCCTTCGATCCGCACCATCCTGAAGGGCAGCGCCACGATAGAAGTGTTGGAAGAACTCCCCGGGAGCGAGCTGCTCGGTCTCACCTACACCGGCCCGTTCGATGATCTGCCGGCGCAGAACACGCCGGGCGGAGTCTTTCCCTTCGGTTCGACAGGAGGCGGCAAAACCGCCGCTGAATCGCATCGCGTCATTGCCTGGAAAGAGGTGAGCGAAGCGGAAGGTACGGGTCTGGTCCACATCGCTCCCGGATGCGGTGCGGAGGATCAGGAACTCGGCAAGGAAAATAATCTACCGTTCCTCGCGCCGCTGGATGAAAGCGCAGTTTTTCAGGAGGGATTCGGACCGTTCACCGGACGCAACGCCAATGAAGTAGCTGACGACGTAGTTACCGCCCTGAAAGCCTCAGGCCTGCTGGTGGCGCGCGAACGCTATCCCCACGTTTACCCGCACTGCTGGCGTTGCAAGTCGGAACTGGTCTTCCGTCCGGTGGATGAGTGGTTTATCCGCATGGACTGGCGCGACCGCATCGAACGCACGGTGCCCAACATCCGCTGGATTCCGCCGGAGGGCGAAGCTCGCGAACTGGATTGGCTCCACAACATGCGCGATTGGATGATCTCCAAGAAGCGCTTCTGGGGACTTGCCCTGCCCATCTGGGTGTGTAACGAGTGCGAAAACTTCACGGTGATCGGCAGTCGCGAAGAGTTGAAGGATCGGGCGCAATCGGGAGAGGGCTGGGATAAATTCGAGGGCAATTCGCCGCACCGTCCTTACATCGATGCCGTCAAGATTCGTTGCCAGAAGTGCGGCGGCCTGGCTTCGCGCGTAGCCGACGTGGGCAATCCGTGGCTGGATGCGGGCATCGTCCCCTTCAGCACCTTGCGCTACTCCACCGACCGGGCCTACTGGGAAAAGTGGTTTCCCGCCGATCTTGTGCTCGAGAGTTTTCCCGGCCAGTTTCGCAATTGGTTTTACTCCATGCTGGCCATGAGCGCGATGATCGACGGCCGCGCTCCGTTCAAGGCTCTGCTCGGTCATGCTCTGGTTCGCGATGCGCGCGGAGAAGAGATGCACAAGTCGAAAGGCAACTCCATCGCCTTCGACGAAGCCGCGGAAGCATTGGGCGCCGAGGTCATGCGCTACATCTACGCCGAGCAGAAGACCGCGCAGAACCTCAACTTCCCCGACTTGCATCCGACTGGCAACGTGGGCCAGACGATCGATGGCGAGGCGCGGCGCAAGCTGTTGACATTCTGGAACTGCTACAGCTTCTTCGTCAGCAACGCCCGCTCCGATGGCTGGAAGCCAGGCCCCGCGGTTCGAACCACCAATCAGTTGGACCGCTGGGTTCTAAGCCGGCTGCAGCGTCTGGTCGAGGCAGCCCGCAGCGCATTCGACCAGTACGAGCACTACCGCCTGATCGATGCCTTCCAAATTTTCGACGACGAGTTCTCCAACTGGTATCTGCGCCGCTCCCGCCGCCGCTTCTGGGCCAACGAAGCCGATGCCTACCAGACGATCTACACCGTGCTCACAACCGTGAACAAGGTGATGGCGCCAGCGTTACCGTTCCTGACCGAGGAGATCTACCAGAACCTAGTGTGCTCGGTAGATCCGTCCGCTCCCGCATCTGTCCACTTGACCCGCTACCCGCAGGTGGACGCATCGCTGATCGACGAGTCGCTGGAGCAGAGCATCGACACCGTCATCCGCATCAAAAATCTTGCCTTGAGCCTGCGGAAACAAAGTGGAAGGAAGACCCGCCAGCCCCTGGGCACCCTGTACGTCCGCCCCAAAGACGCCGCCGACCGCCGCGTCCTCGAAAATCCTGAGTATGTCGCCCAGATCCTGGAGGAAGCCAATATCAAAAACGTCATTCTCATCGAGGATGAGACGACACTGGTAAAGGTCAGCTTCAAACCCGATGCCAAGAAACTGGGCCCGCGCGCCGGCAAATACCTGAAAGCGATCGGACAGGCTTTGAGTCAGGCTGACCCGAAGAGTCTAGCCAGCGGCACACCGTACACAGTGCAAGTGGACGGGCAAACTTTCGAACTAGCGCCAGACGAAATCCTTACCACGTACGAAGGTCCAGGGAACCTGAAGTGCATCCTGGAACAAGGCACGTTCCTGGCGCTCGACACCACGCTCACGCCGGAGCTGTTGCAGGAAGGTATTGCCCGAGACTTCAACCGCGCAGTTCAGGATCAGCGCAAAGCGATGAACCTGAACATCTCCGACCGCATCGCAGTCAGCTATTCCGCCTCGCCAAGAATCGCAGAAGCCATCGCCGCCCACGAATCCTATCTGCGCCATGAACTGCTAGCCGAGCGCCTGGAACCAAGCACCACGCAGAACGGCGGAGCCAAGCTATCGCTAAGCGGCGAGGAGATACTGGTTACGATCTCTCGTGTCTGATCGATGGTGGCCCATCCTGCAGGAGTGGTGAACAGAGCGTGTCAGCGGACACCGGGTCACCCGGCTTGAGCAGAAGTTCAGCTTGCTCTGGTAAGACCTCGAATAGTGGAAGTCAGTACACCTTGCCTAAGCAAACCTTCAACGAATCCGCGCACCTGTTCGCGAGTGAAATGAGGCTTTATTTCATTCACCCGTGCAGCAATGTCAGAAATTGATCCCCGCTGGTTCCTGTGTCCGAACTCTCGGTCAACATAAACTATTGTGCTCGTTAGCTCCAATTCCGCGCTGTTGAAACTCCCAAAAACTGAAAACAACCAGTCAACGTCAGCATTGTGCTCCGCGAGGAAGTGCCCGGCACTCCGCTTCGCAGACTCAGCTCGGGCCCCGGCCCTGATTCGGTATCCATAGCCTCCGGAGAATTCGACAGGTGTGACATCCACGACGCTTAACATTTCTCCTGAACTGAGGTCAGCAAGGACATCGGAATCGAAAGGGCCGTACGAGTACATGGAGAAGTTGTAGCCGAGTGGCACGCCTCGGATGGTCTGAAGAAAGTACATATACTTCATCAGCGCAGTTCGCCCTATGTGACCCGCAGGAGCGCGCTCAGCTAGTACCGGAAGCAAAGCCAAACGTGCCTTGTTTGTCTCGTTCATGTTCCAACACTCCCCTCACAATTTCGTTAGCCTTTTCGGCTAGTTCAGGCCGCACATATAGAAGAACCTGGTTGGTCGGCTTCATATTAAGCACAACGTGCGAATATTTCGACAACGGGAGAACCGTGCCGGGATCAACATTGCTAACGACTGGTATGTCAGGTCTTCCTGTCTTGTACCAGCTTTTCGAAGATTCCTCTTCTGCCACGACCAAATCGCCAAGCTCATTCTTGATGGTTTCGACCAGAGAAAGGTCGACTTCGCTTGAAATCTCTGGGCTGTCATATGCAAGGCGATAATGATCACGAGACGCGAGACGCGCACCGTGCTCACCACCCTGACCATCGGCAAGCAACCCCAGAATTTTCCAGTCATCCCAAGCGAGAAATTCTTTCAGATGCTCTCCCTTTGGGCTGGGGAACTGCCGGTTTGGCAGCAGTTCTTCGAGAGCACCTCTCAAATGCACATCGTACGCTACGCGGGTTTTGTGGAAGTATACCTGAGTGAACATAAAATATCTTGCTAAAACCAGCCCTTCAGCTGCATGCCAACCACCCTGCGAGACTCCCAGACGCGGTGCTCGTCCACGCGTACCTGGAATCGCGCAAACAGTATTGACGACTCTATTGAAGTCGTATTTCCCGTACTGCACCCCCGCGTGAAAGGAATCACGAAGGAGATAATCCATTCGATCCGCGTCCATCTGACCATCGATCAAATCGCGCCAGAAGAGTCGCTGCTTAGCACTCGTGCTCCCCTCGAGCAAAGCGGCAATATCTTCAGCAGTGAATCCATAATTCGTGACGTTCAGAGGGTGATCTTCGATTGCACTCTTCAATTCTGTTCGAACGATGGCGGCAGAGTAATTCTCATGCTTGTATCTAGTGCCGTCGTCCTGCTCCGGGAAAAGGCTCTCCGATGCGTGCGAAAAAGGAGCATGTCCTACATCGTGCAGCAAGGCGGCAAGACGAACAAGCTGCAAATCGCGATTCAGCCCCTCTTCTTTGTACCCAAGTTCGTCTTGGAGTACATGCGCAGACGCCAACCGAATGGCTGAATACAAAAGCGCTGCCGTGTGCATCACGCCTAGCGAGTGCTCGAACCTCGTGTGCATCGCTCCGGGATAAACTTGATCCGTCCATGCTAGTGGCCTGTCGCAGAGTAACCATTACTAGACTGTTAGCATCGAAGCTGTCATGGCTACTGGCAGCGAAATCTTACTCACCAAGCAACAGCAGTCCGATCTAAGTAGTATCGCCCAGTCCCGTG
>Ga0316363_10000164_pt1 | contig 104755 bp, 102 predicted proteins | sample Sb_taG_3_FD_200459 | JGI IMG/M metagenome (GOLD analysis project Ga0316363, IMG submission 200459) | Peat soil microbial communities from Weissenstadt, Germany - Sb_50d_a_PC metaG (v2) (version 2) | ecosystem: Environmental > Terrestrial > Soil > Wetlands > Peat | place: Germany: Weissenstadt...
AGCCGGGGCGCTCCTCGCCCAATTCCCGGGCAAGTTTTTCGCCGACGGGGAAACCTTCTTCGGCCAAGCGGATAGCGGGCTGCATCACGTCGGCGAGTTTCATGGTGCCATGCGTTTTCAGCGCGAGCGCAAGCCCCGCGACCGTGCCGGGAATGGCGACGGAGCGATAGCCGATGGTGGAAGCTTCTTCGTCCAGCTTGCCATCGGGCTTGATGTACATGTCGCGGGTGGCTTTTGCGGGCGCCGTTTCGCGGTAGTCGAAGAAGGTGGTTTTGCCGTTTGCCAGGCGCACGAGCATGAAGCCGCCGCCACCGATGTTTCCCGCGGCGGGTTCGACCACAGCGAGAACGAACGCCGTCGCAACAGCGGCATCCACGGCGTTGCCACCGCATTTCAGGATTTCCACGCCGGCCTGGGAGGCGAGCGGCTCGTCCGTGGCCACCATGCCGTGTGAACTGCGGACGGCTTCGCGCGGCCAGTCTTTGGGAATATCGAAGAGTTCGCGGAATTCAGCGGGAGATTGCGCGGCGGAACGCGCCGGGACAAAAGTGAATAGGAGAAGAATGCTGGTCAGAAAGAAAAAGAGACGCTTCATGATGAAGAGAAAACACTAAGAGATTAATGAGGAAGCGTCAAGGCGCGGGGGCTGGCACGGCAGAGGAGCTGATGCGGAAAAGAGGGACGCTAACACAGAGGTCACAGAGAACGGAACACAGAGAGCATAGAGAAGAGAAAAATGGGAGTGAAGAAAAACATTGTAACGATCGAGGCGAAGAGGGTATGCGGGGGACGGCAATCTCCCAATCAGAAGGTGGACGGGTTGCAAAGACGCCATTCGGGAGAATGGCGTTCCCGGGGAACACAAGATGGCCACCTGAAGGTGGCCGCTACAGGAGATTGCGGCCGGGTGACTACTCCGCGAGGAATTCGATTTGAGGAGGGCCCGGGAGGAGGCCGGCGTCGGTGCCGCGCTCGATCAAGGCACGCACGGCTTTTTTGCCTTTTTCGCCGTAACCGAGGGTCCACTTGTTGACGTACATGCCGACGAATTTGTCAGCGAGTTCGGGATCCATGTCGCGTGCGAATTGCATGGCGTAATTCAGGGCTTCTTCGCGATGCTCGAGGCCATAGGTCACGCTGTCGCGAATGGTCTTGGCGATCAAGCGGCCCAAGTCGGGGCCCAGAGCGCGCCGCACGGCGTTGCCACCGAGGGGGAGCGGGAGGCCCGTGAGTTCCTGCCACCAGATGCCCAGGTCAACGACGCGATGCAGCCCGAGTTGCGGAAAGAAAAGCTGGCCTTCATGAATGAGCAGACCGGCTTCGACAACTTCGTTTTTCACCGCTTCGATGATTTTGTCGAAGGGTATGACTACCGCTTCAAAATCCGGCTCAAAGAGTTTGAGAGTGAGGTAAGCGGAAGTCTTCAGACCGGGCACACCGATGCGCATGCCCTTGAGTTCCTGCGCTTTCAAAGCTTTTGTGGAGACAACGACGGGGCCGTAGCCTTCGCCGAAACTGGCGCCGGTGTCGAGGAGGATGTAGTTGTCGCGCAGGGAAGGATAGGCGGCGAAGCTGAGCGCGGTGACGTCGTAGGTTTCCGACAGCGCGGCTTCATTCAGCGCCTGTATATCCGAAAGGGTGTGAGTGAACTTGAAACCGGGCGTGGGCAATTTGTGCGTGGCCAGGGCATAAAACATGAAGGCGTCGTCCGAATCCGGTGAGTGGGCCAGCTTGATCTCGCGGGTTTCCTTTTCGGTTTTCGATGCCGTTTGTCTTGCAGCCATAGGGGTAAAGTTTCCTCTGCCCCGGAAGAAGGCCCGCGGAGTTGGCTCGACACCCGTTCGGCGCTCCAGAGAGGAAAACTAGGTGGGTCGAGCGACGATAGGACGTGCGTGACTTTCGGCCGGGCTTACTGTTGCCGAAGAGAGACTAGCATAAGACGTGGCCTGCGGACAAACAGGATGGCGAGGGAAGAAGGAGCGAGGTACAGGAGGGAAAGGAGGTGAAAGAGGCAAAGAGGGATTCCTCGCTGCGCAGACTCCGCTCGGAATGACGGGGCCATTTCGGATTGCTAAGGTCGTGGAAGAGTGAAGGAGCGGCTACTAGACGGCGGAAACGAGATGCGCGATGGCATCCTCGAAAGTGACTTTGCCGTCGAGATAGGGCTGCCAGTAAACGGAGAGCAGGCGTGAATACACGTCCCAGCCGCGCTGGGTAAGCTTTTCGCTAAGGCCCGGGGGCACGGTAGTAGTGGTATGCCGTTGCGGAGGGAGATCATCGTCCGGCGCATTTTGCTGCTCGGCTTCCTGCATGATGGGACGAAGCACTTCGCCGGTGGTAAAGAAGATCAAGGCATGCCAGAGGTCGCGGGGGATGGGCTTGTCCCGCTGGCGGCACTCGCGTGTGATGGCCGCTTCGACGGGCCGTGCGATATCGTGGGAGGCCTCGTGGAAGAGCACCTCCAGAGCTTCGGGGCCCTGGTTGCGGGGATCGGTGCTGGCAATGGTGACACGCAGCGGGTCGAGCGTGGTGTAAGCCCCCGCGGAGTTGGCAAAGGCGCAGACCTCAACGCGAATTTTCTCTTTCGGCCACTTTGATTGGTAAATGTCCGCGAGACGCTCGGAGAGGCCAACGCCCTGTTCGCGGACGAGCGGGGACACGCGTACGACCCAGCGGCGGTTGGCGCGGTCGTGGTCCGCCCACCAGTGCGCGCGATAGATGGGAGCGGCCCCCTCCAGGATAATTCCGATATTTCCAGGGAGCCCGGCGTCGCAAGCCGGTAACTTTCTACCCGTGAGTTCGTTGCAATCCTCAAAATCGCCGAGCTGGTTCTTCAGAAGAATCAAGTCAATGTTGACCAGCAGGTCTTTCCCGGCGAAGTTCGAAACATAGTAGGCGACGGCTTGATCCCAGATGCGCTGTTCCGCAGGGGTAAGAGAGGGCTGAGAACTGGGTGATTGTTTCAAGAGCGGCCCGGCAGGCCGGGTAGCGGTCTCGCGCGAATCTTTGGCGGCGGCGCGCGCCCGCGCCGCGTGGTAGAGAAAATGATGGAGGTTCACCCAGAAGCCGCTGTGAAACTCGAAGACCGGCAAGGGGCCATAAATGGAATCTTCGACCTGCTGTCCGAGGGTCCGGGGTGAAGCAGCGGCAGAGAGCAGGCCGAGGCTAAGAAGAAGTGCGACGCGAAAAGAGGCCAGAGGCATAGGCGAAACCGGAATGTTAGCGTACTTCTGGCTCGCGAAGAAAGAAACTGGCGTCAGAATTCCTGATCCTTTTCCGCCAGCCAGCGGTCGAGCCGGGCCTGCTGTTCCGCATCCACCTCCACGAACGCCACACCCATGCCCAGGCCGGGGCTGACGTACACAACGCGGCTAATGGCTTCAAAAATCTCATCATGATGGGTAATCCGCAGGCGGATCCGGGAACCTTGCGGCACAGGATTGAGCGTATCGATGTAGCAGCCGGTGCGGCTGATGTCGGCGGTGCGCGCGCTCAGCTTCGCGCCGCGCGGGAGTTCCACAACATCCGCCGCCAGCACGAGTTGGCTTCGCGGCGCACTACGCCGCTCTACCGTCACATCCGGCATCTACCTTCTCCTGTCAAACCAGCCCTTGCTGGTTTGTCTGCCTGGAGAGTGGCGAGGCACACACGGAGGTGTTACGCCGGAAGCCGGATGATCCCAGTTCATTTTCCCGCCGAGGAGACAGGCCTGCAAGTGCAGGGAAAGGAGATAGGCGTATCCGTCAACGTTGATGTTTCAATGTGGGGAGGTGAATCAGTCGACCTTCGGATCGGTGGCACTGCCCACTGCACCACGACGGTCTGCACCGTGAAGGATTCCCAATGCGTCCCGGAAGAACGAGCGTGAGCCGGTACGCCCGTACTCGATGGGGATCGCGGCCAGTTCATATTTGGCGGGCGCGCCCGAGGCATTCGCACCGACGATAACGTAGCGGAAGGAATAGCCATCCGTGCGTCCTTCGGCGAGTTCCGCGCCGATCAAGTCGGCCTTTTCGCTTTTCGCGGGGCCCTGTTGAGGAGGCCCGAGGACCCCCAAATTGTCCGGAAGACGCGTGTAGGTTTTGCGGTAGGTTTCAATGGCCTCCGCCAGGGTTTTCATGGAGTCGATGGCCGATTGTTCGTTGTTTTTGATCTCCGCGCGATCCCACTCCTCGGCGAGCGAGGGCAGATCAAGCAGGAGCAGACCGAGGGAGAGAAGCTTCCATTGCCCGGCTTCGCGAACGAAGCCCATGAGCACGCGACGAGAGTCGTCTTCATCGGAAGCGGCGGCATTCTTGACGGTCAGGGAGATGTAGGCAAGGTTGTCGCGGAGTTCTGGTTTGGCGATTTGCAATTGGGTGGTGACGTCTGGAGTGGTGCAATAGGCATTCAGGTTCCCGGCGGCATCGATTTCGGCGCGAGGCTGGCCGGGTTTGTCCAGCAGGACGAAGCGCTTGAGGAGGGTTGTGCGCGTTGCGGGAGTCATGCGGGCAAACGCCTCGGCGTTGCGAAAGGTAAGGAAGCGGGCAAATTCGGTGGGGTTTTGCGAACAGGCGGCAAACAGGATGTCGCGCAAAGTGGACGCAGGGTCGACCGGAGAAGGCGACTGGGCGAGACCCTGCAAAGAAGCCGCACATTGAAAGAAAATGATGAGGGAGAAATAAACGCAGCAACGGCGAGCTTTCCGATCGCGCAAAACGTTCCTCTCAATCCTTGGCGGTTTCCAGGATGGCCACAAGATTCTGGGTGAATAGCGAACGCGGCAAAACGTCCGTACAGCCAGCGGCCCGGGCCATCGCCGCGAGTTCCGTCTGCACGTGGGACAGGAAGGCCACCACGCGCAACTCTTTTTGAGTTGCGCGAAGATGCTCGATGGTTGCCACGGGGCTGCTACGCGCATTGAGATCAATGATGACGAGTTTGGTGGGCGGATCGAGCATGCTCAACAGCGCTTCACCGGTCGTGGCCACCTGGAATTCCACGCCTAATTGTTTAGCGGTCTCCGCGACTTTCATCTGGAAGAAGAGATCGTCCATCAGGGCCACCGCACGTCCCATCCGCGTGTCCTCCGTGTCCGGCAATTTTCGCCGGGCTTTCCAGGTTGTGCCGCCAGTTCACAATCAGACTGCCCCGATAGGGTGCACGATGCAAGCACTTTCCCTGTCTCGAAAGAATGACACGCCGGTGCGTGGATGAGGGATTCGTGGGCTAGGTTTTCACAAGAAGGCAGAAAGAAAAGAAAGAGGGACGTATAACACAGAGCTCACAGAGGTAGGAACACAGAGGTCACAGAGAAAAACTTAAGGGGCCGACCTGAAGATCGGTCGCCACCTAGCAAAGCGGTGAGGGGAAAGCAGATTCCTCGCTGCGGTCGGAATGACAGGGAGTACGTACACGGATTGCTGAGACGACGTCAGGCTATGCACGAGCGCAAATCCCTCAGTGCGCGCTTCCCGGGGGGTGCACGCCAACGGTTTGGTCCGGGATGTCGCCGGGGCGGCCCTTCACGCGGTCGTACACACTGACCTGGCTGACCGAGCCGAGCGCTTCGTTATAAAAGGTGGGCACACCCAGGGCGGTGCGCATTTCTTCGTTGAACTTGCGCAAATTGGCCAAATGTTCCGCAAGAGCAGGGAATTTGACGCCTTCAGTGGTGAGCAGGAATTTCTGGTAGCCGGCATCCCAGAGCCTGGTGAATTGGCCGTGCAGCATGATGGCGGGCATGATGGTCATCTGGAAGTGGCCGTCGGGAACCTGGCGGAACTCCGCGCCGGAGCCATATTTTTCCACGCGCACAACGCCGCGCGTACTTCCGACGGAAAATCCTAGAGCCGCGAGGCTGTCCATGGTTTTCTTTTCAAAGCGCTCGTCGACATTCCACATGGTGATTCCAGAGTACGATTCCTGGTGTTGGGTGTAAAGGGCGACACGCGGTGTCAGGGTGATCGGAGATGTTCCGGGACGGCAACGCGGCTCCGTCGATCCGCGACAGATGTATTCATCGCGATGCCAAATAGATTCGCGCCGCAAAACGAGTGGCGAGTTTTGGTGTTCCCGGCCGGCCCACTGGCAAGACGAATGGCTTCTCCGAAGCGCGGGCAGCAGGTAGAATGGTTAGACGAGGAGTACTATGTCCAGCAAAGCACAGCCGTTGATCGGGCACCCGCCGGCAACGAGCCTGACGAATGAAGAGATCCTGCGGTATAGCCGCCACCTGATCATGCCGGAAGTTGGCATGGAGGGTCAGCTCAAGCTGAAAGGCGCGAAAGTTCTGTTGATCGGGACCGGCGGGCTGGGCGCGCCGCTGGGGCTTTACCTGACGGCTGCGGGCATCGGGAATATCGGGCTGGTGGATTTCGATGTGGTGGATTTTACGAACCTGCAGCGGCAGGTGACCTTTGGCACCAGCGATGTGGGCAGGCCGAAAACCGAAGCGGCCAAGGCGCGGCTGAGCAACTTGAATCCCGACGTGGAAATCACGCCGTACGAAACGAAGCTGACGAGTGAGAATGCGCTGGAGCTGTTCAAAGACTACGATGTGATCGTTGATGGCACGGACAATTTTCCCACGCGGTATTTGGTGAACGACGCTTGTATTCTTCTGGGCAAGCCGAATGTTTACGGCTCGATTTTCCGATTTGAAGGACAGGCTACCGTCTTCGGCATGCCCGACGGGCCGTGCTACCGCTGCCTGTATCCCGAACCGCCTCCGCCCGGGCTAGTGCCTTCGTGCGCCGAAGGAGGCGTGCTGGGCGTACTGCCTGGGATCATCGGTTCCTTGCAGGCGCTGGAGACGATCAAGCTGATCCTGGGGCGCGGCGATTCGCTGGTGGGGCGATTGCTACTATTCGATGCGCTGACGATGAAGTTCCGGGAACTTAGATTGCGCAAGAACTCGAGTTGCCCGATGTGCGGAACGCATCGCAAGATTCACCAGCTGATTGACTACAACGAGTTTTGCGGGATACGCGGGGAAGAAGAGCCGGAAACGGATTTGCACGTTCCGGAGATTACGGCGCGCGAGCTGAAAGAGCGGCTGGATCGCGGTGACGAGATCTTTATTTTGGATGTGCGCGAACCCCACGAATACCAGATCTGCAACTTGAAGGGGCATCTGATTCCGCTGGGCGAATTGCCGCGGCGCGTACATGAGCTGGACTCGTCGCATGAGATCGTGGCGCATTGCCGGAGCGGGAAGCGCTCGGCCGAGGCGGTGGATTTTCTGCGTAAGGCGGGATTCCGCAAGGTGCAGAATCTGCGCGGGGGGATATTGTCCTGGTCCACGGAAGTGGATCCCAGCGTGGCACGGTACTGACAAGCTAGTGCTCCTGCCATAGATGCTGCGCAACCCTGCCGCGCGGACCTCAGGGGTTAAAACCCTTGAGTTTGCGAGGCTTTTCGGCACGGCTGAAGCCGTGCCCTCCCGGCACCTTAGATGGAATGACTTTTGGTTTTCTGCACGACCGGCCGGGGCTGCCGGGCCCTTGGTGCGGCTTGAATTCAGAGTGGCAAGTGGATATCGTGAGAGCGCTTTCAGGTCGTTATCCGCATTTGTTGAACGGGAGGACTCCTTGCTAGGAACGAAAGTCACTATTTTCAATAACGGCCCGTTGCGCATCGAAGGGGATTTCGAGATCGTGGATCAGGAAGGAAAGGCATTCGGGCTGGGTGGGCGGACAGGCGTTTCCCTTTGCCGCTGCGGCCACTCCAGCAATTCGCCTTTCTGCGACGGCACGCACAAGCGGCAGAACTTTACGAACGTGGTCACCGCGAGAGACCTCCCAGCGCCGGCGAAGCCGTAAAAAGGGGACTCATCCCAAGTTGAGACAGTCTCAGGTTGAGACTTTGCACATTTTTGGGCTTATCTTGTCTAAACCTCTGCTAACTCTCTGGATACATTCACGATAATAAGCGAATTCGGCCCCTTAGGGTACAATCTGCTGTCTCGGGCCCTGTCTCAAGCGGGACGCCCTCCTTTGTGGTTCTCAATAACTCATCTATTTTTAGTTAGTTACAAACATTCCCCGGCCACTCCAAAAGGGCCTGTACGTGCATTCCACGGTATTGCCGGTTTTCATTGGCATTTGGGGGATGTGTTGGGAGATTGGGCCAAAATCACGGGGTTTTTCCGCAAGGATCGCGGTCATCTGCCCGCCGTTGCCTATAGCCTCCTGGCGGTTTTTTTCGTTGGTGTAGTGCTGTACACGCGGCAATCCCACGTCTCCGGTTCGCCCAACGTCTACCTCTATCTCGAGGTGGGCGGTTCACTGCTGTGCTTCTGCTACGCCGCGAACGCGCTGGTACGTTTTCGCGGGACCCACGATCGCATCGCGCTGATTCTCGCGTTTGGGTTTGTGCTGTCGGGGATGATCGAGACGCTAGGCTACTTTGGATTAAATGATCTCTTGCGCCTCGGCCCAGTGGCGCTGTCGCATGTGCCCATGGGCTGGATGGTCGGGCGCACGTTGCTGGCGGTGCTGCTGCTGGCGGCCCTGGCCGTGGAACGATTCATACCAACGGCGCGGCAACCGAGCCGGGAGACTGCCGGAGCTTTGTTCGTGGTGGCGGTGGCCGCTTATGTGACGAGCGCCGCGTTCATAGCTGCACCGGCGACCCCGTTAGCGAAGGCGGGGGCGTTCTTCTCGCGGCCCTGGGAAGCGCTGCCTGGCATCTTGTTTGTGCTTGCGGCGATTTTCTTCTATCGCAGGTATCAGCAAGGCAAGAAAAGCGACAGCGACGCGTCCCTGTACGATTATTCGCTGTTTCTGGTGGCGCTGCTGAACGTCTGCTGCCATATCGCCGCACTGTTCTCCCGGCGTCTTTTTGACGGACCATTTTTTCTCGCGGAACTGAGCAAGGTGGCTAGCTACTCGATCATACTTTTCGGCGCGTTGATCGATCAGGCGCGGCTCTTCGATCAGGTTCGCACGCTGGCTGTCAGCGACCCGCTCACCGGGCTGGCGAATTACCGGCGACTGATCGCGGTGATCGAATCGGAATTGGACCGTTCCCGGCGGACGCAGCGCCCGTTCAGCATTGTCCTGATGGACATGGATGGTCTGAAAACCATCAACGACCGCTACGGGCATCTGGTGGGCAGCCGTTCCCTGGTCCGACTAGGCAAGATTTTGCGGAATCACTCACGAGCGATTGACACCGCAGCACGGTACGGCGGCGACGAATTCGCGCTGGTTCTTCCGGAAGCTCCACGGGACATTGCTTTGCGTGTTGCTTCCCGCATTCGCGAGCGGCTGGCAACGCAAGCCGAAAATCCCACTCTGTCGGTCAGCGCCGGCATCGCCGCGTATCCCGAGGACGGGGACACCCCAGAAAAGCTTTTGGGCGCCGCGGACCGCGCACTTTATCGCATGAAACACCGCGGCAGCCCCATGAATTCGATTGCACGCATTGCTGCGTGCCTCTGAGATGGATGACCTATGGCACATGGACATATCCATCCCACTCCCCGCCGGGAAACCCGGATCCAAATGGAGATTCCCGTGGTTCTGGAAGGTAATCGCCAGCTTCCCGGCGCGGAAGCAACGTTTACGGAAAATGTCAGCGCGAAGGGTGCACGCGTGGTCAGCGTCCGGCGCTGGGACAAGAATGCGCGGCTGGTGTTTGCCTCGCGCACAGGTGAGTTTCGCTCCGCTGCTCGGGTGGCCTACTGCCAGCCAATCCATGGCGAAGGCTATGCGATTGGTGTGGAGTTCCTCGAACCGCACGGGCGATGGGTAGTTGAATCTGCAAATTAGCTTGACGAATTTTGGCGAGCGGATAGGGGGGAACTGCTGGAAAATTCTTGAAGGAAGTAAAGTTACTAGCGCAAGAGAGCGCCGGACGGGTCGAGAAGGAGCCGTTCGGCGCTTTCCCTTTTTGGTGGACGACTGAAAACCACCTCACCAAGTACAGAAGTAACGAAGCAAGGAAGTAAAGAAGCAATGAAGCAACGAAGCAAAGAGGACCCCGGGGCATCCGGGGCTTGAGAGTCTGTGTGAAGACGGGGGAATGCGGTCCTCAGCGGCTGGGAAATCGTGTCCACCCAAAGCATTTGTGAAACAGGTTCCGAGTATTCCGCGGTGATTTTTGGAGGTTCCATGCGTCGCGTTTCGCCGTAGTGGAATGGTTGTATACTCGATGCAGATTTCTTGAGCTGTGAGCGTGTTTTCAATCAGTTCGGGGAGGCGTTACCGTTGAACATACTTGTGACCGGCGCCGCCGGCTATATCGGGAGTATCTGCTCGGAAGTGCTGTTATCCCGCGGCCATCACGTGATCGCGCTCGACAATCTTCAGGAAGGCCACCGCGGGGCCGTTCCGCCCGCTGCTACCTTCTGCCGAAACGATCTTGCGATTCGTTCCGAAATCGAAGCGGTTTTTTCCTCGCACAAAATCGATGCGGTGATGCATTTTGCCGGAGAAGCGCTGGTGGCCAAGTCGGTGCGCGAGCCGAGCACATTTTATGCGGCAAACGTCGGCTGCGGGGTGAACCTGCTGGACGCGATGGTGCGCCACGGGGTCAATAAGTTTATTTTTTCCTCGTCCGCCGCGACGTATGGCGAGCCCGAAATCGTGCCCATCCCGGAAGATCACCGCCAAGCGCCCATCAATCCCTACGGTAAATCGAAGCTGAGGTTTGAGCAAATTCTGGGCGATTACCGCGCGTATACCGGGTTGAAGTATGTGACATTGCGCTATTTCAATGCCGCGGGAGCAAGCGTCGAACGCGGCGAAGCCCACCGCGTAGAATCGCACCTGATTCCCAGAGTGCTGGACACAGCCCTGGGAGCCATCGCGCAGCTCGATATTTTCGGCTTCGACTATCCCACGCCAGACGGAAGCTGCGTGCGCGATTACGTCCACGTGATCGACATTGCGGATTCGCACCTGCGCGCGCTGGAAGAGATCGAACGAGTTCCGGGGGAAGCGTTCAACGTAGGGAATAGCAGGGGCTTTTCCAACCTGGAAGTGGTGAAAACCGCGGAGAGCATCACCGGGCGCAAGATTCCACACAAGATGTCTCCGCGACGCCCGGGCGATCCGGCGGTGCTTGTGGCGAGCAATGAAAAGCTGAAGCGGGCGCTGGGGTGGGAGGCCAAGCACTCTTCGCTGGAAGAAATTGTGCAATCGGCTTGGGACTGGCGGCGAAAGTTTCCCAAAGGGTATCCGGAATAATGCAGGGACAGTTTCCAGCTTAAAGGCCCGCCAGGGTTTTGTAGATTACCCCTGAAATCTGAAATTGAAGAGAGATTCCTCCACTGCGGGACGGCCAAAACCGCCGTCCCTCCGGTCGGAATGACAAATCTCGGGTGGTGGACGAGGCGCCTACGTGCAATGGGGCAAGTTCGGATATCAGGTTAAGTTTGTGCCGGGGCGTTGGCGGGCGTGCCCGTGCCAGCGAGATCCTCGTAGACAGCAAGCGTGTTCGCAACCATGCGGTCGGCCGAAAAACGCTCGATGACCTCTTTGCGTCCCGCCTCGCCGAGCCGTTTTTGCAGAGCGGCATCACCCAGGAGGCGTACCATTGCCGTGGCAAAGCTCGATGCGTCTGGCTCCGCTACGATCGCTGTCCGCCCGTCCTCGACTACTTCGCCGAGGGCGCCCCTGATCGTGGAAATCACGGGCAAACCATAGGCCATCGCTGCTTGCAGCGCCGTTCCCAAGCCCTCGAACTCCGATGGAAAGACGAAAGCGTCCAAGGCTGCATAAAACTGTGGCATGTCCGTGACAAATCCCGGAAGGAGGACGGCCTGCTGTAAATCCAGGCGTGTCGCAAGATGCTGCACGTCTTCCAGGCAACTTCCTTCACCAGCGAGCAAAGCGCGCGTGTTCGGAAATTTCTCTCTTACGATACGGAGGGCCTCAATCACGTGGCGCTGGCCCTTCTCCGGTACAAATGCACTGGCGCAACCGAAGAGGAACTCCCCCTGTGCCACGCCCCACCGTTTTCGCGCAGCGTTTCGTTCATCCGTGGAAATGCGACTCGGGATTTCGACGCCTTCATTGACAATAGCGATGCGGTCCGCAGGAAATCCGCTTTCGACAAGACTTCGGGCAACGTCTCTGCTATTGGCCACAAAGCGATCCAGTACCCGGAATCTTGCCCTGGAAATCCAGTTGCGCTGCAAGGGAAAACCAATCCGTCGAGAGGACAGCAACGGCAACTGGCTGTGAGCCCCCGCCAACCAGGCCGCAGTCAAGGCATGGGCTTCGTTTGCGTGGAGCAAATCGAATCTATCGTCGCTCAAAAGCCAGCGAATCTTGCGTGCCGCCGCCAAGCGAAGCATCGCTGGAGACACTTCGTGCACATAGATTCCCGCTCTCCTGGCGCGACGGCCAAGAGGTGAACCCCTTGCGGTGAGAAGCTCCGCCGCATGGCCGCGTTCATACAATCCCTTCAGGAGCAGGAGCGCCTGGCTCTGCCCCCCGCGCCACTCGATCTCCAGGTCCACAATGAGGGGAATCATTTGCCACCGTGCGAAACTTTCTGCTTTTCGGCTTGCACCAAGGCGCCCAATTTCGCGAATTTTAAGCGCACCCCGCGGGCGGCCATTTGCGCGATCACCGCCCCGCGGTACCCGTCCAGAAACCCGGCCCCAAGGAAGAAATGGCGTATCCAGCTCCAAGGTGTGGCCAGCCACATGGCGGCGCGCCAATTGCGCCTTCCTTGAAGGAACATCTCCCTGGCAATAGCCGTGGTGTATTTCTCGAGTTTGGCTTCGTGTTCCGGAAAAGTGCGAACCGTATAATGCAGGAGTTTGCCGCGCAACCGGCCAATCTGGCCTTCATAACGCAGAGCGGAATGGATCACGCCCGAGAAACTGGCTTTATCGCGGCGGTAGATGCGGCGCTGCCAGTCTGGATACCAGCGTGAGTGATGGATCCATGCGCCCAAATAGCAGGTCAGCCGCGGCATGTCGTAAACATCGAATTGGGGGGGCCGCTCTTTCCATCTGCGCACCGATTCTTTCAGCTCTTCGCTCAACTCTTCGTCGGCATCCAGGAGGAAAATCCAGTTTTGCGAAGCCAGGGAAGCGGCATAGTTTTTCTGGTCCGCATGGTTGGTGAATGCCCGGAAGCATACCCTGGCGCCATATTCCCGGGCGATTTCGTGGGTGCGATCCGTGCTGCCGCCGTCGACAACGACGATTTCGTCGGCAATCCCGTGCACGGACTGCAGCACCCTTGGCAAATTTTCCTGCTCATTTTGTACGACGAGACAGACAGTCAGGGGGTTCATCTCTGCGCCACGGTGTCACACCCGTGCCAGTATCTCACACGAGGCCGCTCAGGTTTTGCACATTACTTGGGTTGAAAGGTCACCCGGATGGTGCTGCTGCCGACACGGAACTCCGCGCCGTCCTGCAAAAACGCCGCGCGCACCCGCTGGTCCTCGAAAAACGTGCCGTTTGTGGAGTCGAGATCCTTGAGGTTCACGGAGTGTTCGCGAACCTCCAGGACACAATGGTGGCGGGAAATCTCCGGATCATCGAGGGCCAGGTCGGCGCCTTTGCGGCCGATCACGGTGCGGGGGTTTTTCAGTTTGAAAGACTTGCCCTTGGAGGGGCCGGTGGAGATGGTCAGCACGATGTCCGCGTCCGGCGGCAAAAGCAACCCGTCGTCGACAGGAGGCAATCGCAGCTTAGCAGTCGAAGCGTCGGCCCGCGCGAAGGAAGGCATGGGTGAGATGACCACGGTTTCGTCGGCGCGGCGCTTGACTTCCACGATGGTGATCTGACCGCACCGGGTGCAGCGGAATTGCACCTTATCGTGTTTGGCCAAAACCGCGTCCTTCAGCAAGTGCTGCTGTCCACAGTGAACGCAACCCGTCTGCATATTCCTAACCTACCATGTCAGGCAGGCGGCGATTCGTCCACGGCGCGTCCGCTTGCGGCAAGCGTTACTCCGCGGGCTACGGCCGGCGGCGTGTTTAGTTGTGCTACGATAGAAGTTTCGAGATCACGCAGGAGAGCGAACATGCCCGACCACATTTCGCGTAAAGAGCTGAAGCAGGACAAAGTCCGGGAAACATTCGAGCATGGTGCGGAAGCCGTTCTCTCCCATACTCGCCTTGCCTCCATCGCGCTTCTGGCGGTGATCGTCATTGCCTCCGGCTATCTGGCTTGGAGGTTCTACTCCGACCGCCAGAACGCCCTGGCCCAAGCCGCGTTCGACGACGCCATGAAGATTTACAACGCGCCGCTCGCCATTCCCGGCCAGCCCACGCTTCCGGGAGAAGTGACCTATGCTGAGGAGGCGCGGCGTTCCCAGGATGCGGAAGCCAAACTCACCGTGGTGGCCGAGAAATATCCCCATACGAATGCCGGCAAACTGGCTCGCTACTACTCCGCGCTATCCCTGATGGATCTGGATCGCCTGAATCAGGCATCCGAGGAACTCAAGAAACTGGATGCAGGCTCGGACAAGGAACTTGCGGCTCTCGCGCAATACCAGAAAGCCCTTATCGCCGAGCGCACGGGGAAGAATGAGGAGGCCGTGAAAGAATTGCGAGCGCTCTCCGATGCCGGCTCCGTCCTTGTGCCGAAACCTCTCGTTCTGTTGGAGCTTGCGGGAATTCTTCGCCAGAGGGATCCGAAGCAAGCGACATCCATCTACGAACAAATCAAGAAAGATTACCCAAACACCGCGATGGCGGACGAGGCGGACCGCGGCCTCGGAACAGTCCCGCCGAAGTCCTGAGATTCGGCAGCCCGCAATCTTTCCGGGAGGTCTCGGCCATCGACACACCCTGTGCAGCCGCGCCCTGGGCCATGCAGCCCGCTTCTTCGCGCGGCCGCCGTTTTCCAGAGCTCCCGCATCCCTATCGGAACGAATACGCGCGGGACCGCGATCGCATCGTGCACTCGCGCGCCTTCCGCCGCCTGGAAGCGAAAACACAGGTTTTCACGATGCGGTTTTCCGACCATTTCCGCAACCGCTTAACGCACACGTTGGAGGTGTCACAGATCGCGCGAACGGTGGCGTCCGCGCTTGGTCTCAATAGCGACCTTGTGGAATCCCTCGCCCTGGTTCACGACATCGGCCACCCGCCGTTTGGACACGCCGGGGAGCGCAAACTCAATGAGCTGATGGGTGCCCACGGCGGGCGGTTCAATCACAACCTGCATGCGCTGCGCATCGTGGAGCATTTCGAGCAGCGCTACATCGGGTTCGAGGGCCTGAACCTGACGTTTGAGGTGCGCGAGGGCATTGTGAAACACTCGCGGGATTACAACGCGGCGGAATTTCCCGAACTATCGGAATACCTGCTGGAACTTCGCCCGCCGCTGGAATCCCAGCTAATCGACTGGGTGGATGAAATTGCGTACAACACGGCGGACCTGGACGACGCGCTGGAAGCGAACCTACTCGATGTCGAGGCTCTTTGCCAGGAAGTGCCATTTTTCGGCGAGTTCTATGGCAAGGTCGAATGCGAACATGGCGAAGCGCGTCGCAAGCTGAAGTTCAACGAAGCCTTGCGGCATGTTCTGGACCACCTGGCGAGCGACCTGATCGCCAATACCGAACGCATAGTGCGTGATTCACGCGCGCAATCGGTGGAGGACATACGCCAAGCGCCGGTGCGGCTGGCGCGGTTCAGCGAACTGGCTCGAGAGCAAAACGCCCAACTGAAGGGCTTTCTCTTTTCGCATATCTACAATCACCCGCTAATCACCGAAGACTGCAAACGTTCCATCCAGTGCTTGGAGGAACTCTTCGCGTTCTACCTGCAGCAGGCGGGTTCGATGCCCGAATTGTACGAAGAAATGTCGCGCACAACCGCGCGGCATGTCGTGGTGTGCGATTACATTGCGGGCATGACCGATCAGTTCCTTCTCCGGCAGCATCACGAGCAAGTAGGAGCTTCCGCCGCCAGTTTGCCTTCGGCCGGGCGTGCTCAGAAGTTGGAATGAACCAGTCTTTCCTGGTGAGAACTAGGGCTGCTCGACGCAACGCCGTTCTGCATATCGTCCCGCCGGAAGCCTGCTGGGTGCAGCTGCACGCACGGATTCCCGGCCTCACGCCTTCCTCCACACCTTCTTCCGCGCAACCGAACGTTCCGCGGAATCCCCGGCGTAAACCTGAGTGGAGGTATTGCTGCTTGGGCCTTGGCTCGTTTCAAGATGGTAATGTCTGCTCCGGCCTAGTCCTACACTTCAAAAAACTTCTGATACGTGGCCTCAAGGAAAGGTTAGAATGCAGGCATTTGCTCCCACTATGACCGTGAACACCGAGCGCCGCAAAAAACTCCGCAACCGTCCAGACAGCCTCGTTAACGTCGAGCTTGAATTCGGCAACAGCGGGATGATGCGCGATCTTTCGGAAGTAGGATTTGCGTTGCGAGCGACGATGCCTTTGCGCGCCGGGCAAAAGACGCAGTTTGCATTTTCGATCGAGGAAGCGACGCGCATCAGCGGGGAAGGGCGGATCGTCTGGGTAAAGGAAGAGGGCCGCGTCGCAGGTATCGAGTTCTGCGGAATTTCCCATAGCGCTCGCGAGCAGATTCGCGAATGGCTTGGCCGGGCCGATCAGCCCACTGCACCTGAGCCTCAAGTGCCGGGAATTGCCGTTCCTGATCCGTCGACGCTCGAACCGCTGCGCGAGGAAGCGCGTTCCACTGTTTCGCGCGCCGTGCCGCCTGATTCGATGGCGCAAACCGCGCTGGGTGACATTTCGCCGGAGCGGTTCCCGGTTGCCGCGCTCGAACCGCTCCCGACAGAAGCGGCGGTTGAGCCGCTGCCCGAATTGCAGCCGGGAATCGGATACAGCGAAGGGGTCGATTCCCACGCGGCAAGGCGTTCCCCGCTGACGCGCGTGATCGGCATGTTGCTTCTTCTGGCCCTGATCGCTGGCGCGGTGGTTTACCATCGCCAAGTTGGCCTCGCTCTTATTTGGCTGGGCCAAGTCATAGCCGGCCCTGAAGGGACGCGCGTTCCGCAATCTTCGGTCACGGAGATTCCCACACCGGTTGCTCGTGTGCCGGAGACAACAGGGCCGGTCAGTTCGCCGGCTGTTTCCGATGGTTCGGCTACTTCCACATCGCAGGGGGAGCGCGCTGCCTCTTCAGAAACACAACCTGAGGCTACGAGGAAAGCCATCGAAGCGCCGCCCAGCTTGTTGGCGACGCCTTCTTCTTCCACGAAGACACCGAGCGCGCCTGTGATTCAACCAACTCCGCAAGAAGATCGTATTCCCGCGCCGGGCAGTTCCTCCGGGACAGCCACCGTTACCGGCCAGCAGGAATACCAGCAAGCGGAACAGATCCTGCGCAACAGGAGCAGCGAGACGGAACTGGCAGTGGCCGTGCGCCTGCTTTGGGTGGCCGTGGAGAAGGGAAATGCTGACGCCGAGGTGGCCCTTGCGGGACTTTACCGGGATGGCAAAGGCGTCGCGAGGAACTGCGACCAGGCGCGAATCTTGCTGACTGCTGCCGCGCGGAAGGGAAGCGCTGAAGCGCATAAGCGTCTGGAGGAGTTTATGCGGAACAGCTGCCGATAATTATGGTCTGAGGCAAATTTTTTACGCGCGCCCTCTGAGGGGCCGCGAGCGATCGAAGAAATCGAATCGAGGAGGATCACAGTGTACTGTTCCAAATGTGGTGCGGTTCTGGCAGCGGACGCCGCGTTTTGCGTGTCCTGCGGAAATCCAGTGGTGCATGGGGCGCTTGCGGGCGCGGCGGGGGCACCCGTACCCGCGAACGTGGGAGTCGCGGGGTTCAGCACAACGCGCAGCGTGACTTATGCGGGATTCTGGTTACGCTTCGTGGCCCATCTGATTGACGGCTTGATTTTGGGAGTTGCTGTATTTGCGCTGGTCATTCCGCTGCTATTCCTGACGGGGTTGGCGGCGACGCTTGAGAGTCTGCCACGTCGTATGGAGGGGATGGAGGGACAACCGAATCCGGCGGTCATTGGCGCGATCCTTTCGCTCGTCTTTATGTTTGTGGTGGTCGGTGTCCTGGCGCAGTGGCTTTACTATGCGTATTTCGAGAGCGGGGAGAAGCAGGCGACGTGGGGCAAACAGACGCTGGGAATATACGTGACGGACGGAGCGGCAAACCGCGTTTCGTTCGGGCGTGCCTCCGGACGATTTTTCGCGAAGATCATTTCCGGGTTGATTCCCCTGGGCATCGGCTACATCATGGCGGGATTCACGGAGAGGAAGCAGGCGCTGCACGACATGATTGCGGGGTGCCTAGTGTTGCGGCGCTAGTGTCCTGAGTCAGAATTACTTTCTAAATATCGCAACCCACCATGTCATTCCGAGGGCCACGCGCTGCGTGGGGCCCGAGGAATCTGCTTTTGTTTTCAACATTCAGCAGAAAAGCAGATTCCTCGCTTCGCTCGGAATGACAATTTCCTTTCCTCAGCGAATTTATGACTCAGGACACTAGCTTACGATGACGAATTACAGTGAGGAGTTAGACGGGGGCCAGAGTTTGTTCAACGATGCGGCCGTCGAAGAGATGCAGGGTACGTTCCGCGTGATGGGCGTAGCGTGGGTCGTGCGTGACCATGCAGATGGTTGCGCCATTGACGTGGAGTTCCTTCAGGAGATCCATCACGGCGTCGCCGTTCTTGGAGTCTAGATTTCCAGTCGGCTCATCGGCCAAAAGAATCAAGGGATCACCAACCAGGGCTCGGGCCACGGCGACGCGTTGTTGCTGGCCGCCGGAAAGCTGCGCGGGGTAGTGCTTGGAGCGATGCGCCATTTCGACGCGTTGCAAGGCAGCATGAACCTTTTCTTTGCGTTCGGTGGAGGCCATGCCGCGGTAGGTCAAAGGGAGTTCGACGTTCTCATAGACAGTGAGATCGCCAATCAGATTGAAGGCCTGGAAAATGAAGCCGATTTCACGGTTGCGAATGCGCGAGCGGTCGCTGAGCTTGAGGCTGGAAACGGGTTTGCCATTCAGGAAGTAATCTCCTTCCGTTGGCGAATCCAGAAGTCCAAGGATGGCGAGCAACGTGGATTTGCCGCATCCCGATGGGCCGGCGATGGCGAGGTATTCGCCTTTTTTGAGTTCCAGATTGATCGCGGACAGAGCGTGAGTCTCGAGCTCGTCGGTGAAGAAGATTTTGCTGACGCCTTGCATCTTGATGAGCGTGCCGTTTGGTGAAGTCATGCGATTGCCTCCGGGAGAGTGGGAAGTTGTAAGTGATAAGTTTTCAGTATTACGTTTCGGAGAAGAGTGACCCAGGAGAAAGGCAAACCCAGGAGTGAGGAGAAGAAGATTGGTGGCGTTAGAGCGCAGGAACCCACCCTTACAAACCAAGGGTGGGGCACCCTCAAGTTCATAGGTAGTGTGGCGCAGGAAGTGAAAAGTATGCGTAAGCCGTTCATGAGGATTGCTCCCTAGCGCAAACGAATTCGGTCCACAGCATCCCAGGCAGACATGTCGGAGAGAACGACCTTGTCTCCGACCTTGAGACCTTGGAGGATTTCGATGGTGTTGACGGAAGTTTTGCCGAGCTTGACGTTGACACGCAGCGCTTCCGAGCCGTCATCCACGAGTTTGAACAGGCCGATGGTGCTGTCCGATTGGCCGTGCACGGGGCGGCTCACGAAGAGAACGTCTTTGAGGTTTTCGATTTCGATGGTGCCATCAACGCTGAGGTCGGGGCGCGCGCTATAGGGGAGCGGATCGCTGAACTGCACGTCGACGGTGACGGTGCCGTTTTGCACGGAGGGGTCAATGCGCGCGACTTGGCCCCTGACGATGCCGTTTCTGGTGTCGACGGAGGCCTTCTGTCCGATGACCACATCCTTGGCTTGCGATTCGGCGATTTTGATTTCCGCCTTGAGGTGTTTGGGATCGGCGACACGGGCAAGATTGGTGCCGGGCGTCACGTGCTGGCCAACCTCGACGGGGACGACCTGCAGAACTCCCTGAATTCCGGCACGAACATGAAGGGCATCGGCTTCGCTGCGTTTTAAGTCGTAAAGTGCGCGCTGCTGGTCGACGTGGGATTGCTGCGCCATCAGGCGTGCTTTTGCGGAGTCGGCAGTGTTTTTGGTACGGTCTTCTTCGAGTTGCAGGCGGATGGCAAGCTGTTCCACTTTCACTTTCGATAGCTGTGCGGTGACCTCCGCACCAATCCCTTCGGCACGAAGCTTCTCGTCCACTTCGTGCTGGATTTTGGCTTGCTCGTAATCGCTGCGGACCGCGGCAGTGGCAGCCTTCTGATTAAGGAGATCACTGTTGACCTGAACCTTCAGGTTCTCGAAGTCCGCTTGGGCGGCTTTCAACTGATATTCAGCGTCCAGCACCTCGCGCTGCAACTCCGGGTTGGAGAGTTCCAGGATGACGCTGCCAGGCTGAACGAGAGCGCCGGGATGTAAGACGATGCGATCCACGCGGGAATCGGTTTGAGCAGGAAGCCAGCGGATATCTTCAGGAACCAGCGTTCCCACGCCATGGACCTCAATGAGCAATGGCCCGCGCTTCACTTCGTCGGTCCAAGTGGTGGCTTTATCAACGGAAGGAGCGGCGGGGCGGAGGCGCGAGACGCCATAGGTGACTCCCGCGACAGAGACGACCGCAATCGCAGCATAGACAATGCGACGGATCTTTTTGGCGTGGGCGTTGGATGGGCGTTGGATATCCATGGTTTTCGCTTCCTTACTGGTAACGCAGAGCAATCATGGGATCGACGCGGGTGGCGGCCCGTGCGGGGATGTAGCAAGCGAGCAGGGCCGTCGCAACGAGGAGCAGTGTCACCCCTCCGAATGTGAGCGGGTCGGTGGGAGTCACGCCAAAGAGCAACGACTCCACGGCGCGCGTCAGGGCCAGCGACCCGGCAATGCCAATCGCCACGCCAGCAAAAATGGTGCGCAATCCTTGGCCCACGATCATCCTAAGAACGTCGCTGTAGCCCGCCCCCAGAGCGACACGCACGCCGATTTCGGGCGTTCGGCGGCTGACCGAATAGGCCATCGCGCCAAACACCCCCGCGGTTGCGAGCAATAGCGCGGTGATTGCGAAGAATCCGATGAGAATGACATTGAATCTCCGCGAGCCAAGCGAAGCGGAATACACTTGCGAAAACGTCCGGAACCTCGCGGGCATCTCTGGGTTGAGATCCTGCAGGATTCCTCGCGCGGCCGAAGTAACTGAGCGCGTGTCTGCATCGCTGAGCATGGTCAAGGTGATCCAGGGGATCGGCCGCTGGAGCAAATTTACGTAAACGGTCGGACGCGGAGGCACATCGAGGCCGTATTCGTGAGTGTCACCCACGATCCCGACGATGGTCAGCAGACGCAAGTCGCCATCGATGTTTCCAAACTCAATCGTGTGGCCAATGGGATCCTGATTCGGCCAGCGTTCGCGCGCCAGGGATTCGCTGATCACGGCAACGTGCGGAGAATCCGGGCCATCGCGCTCGTCGAAAATTCGCCCCCGGATCAGCGGAATTCCGAGAACGAGGAAGTATCCGTCCGTGGCGGCGCAGAAGTCCGCGTTGCCGATCCGTTCCTTCTGGCGAAATAAGTCATCAAAAAGCCGAGAGAAGGCCTCTAAGCTGTCGGGAGTCTTGGGAACTTCGTCCTGCGTCATCAGTAGAAACATGCCGTCAGGCAGGCCGCCGTCCATGGGCAGGCCGCTGGTTGCGCCAACGTTGCGCAGGCCAGGGATTTGTTTGAGCCGGTCAATCAGGTTTGAAAAGAAAATCCCTTGTGCCGCCCTTGCTTTCGAATCATTCCACTGCGGCCACGGAAGCGCGACGTCCATCGTGACGATTCTATCCACGCGGAACCCGGGATTCACTTCCAGCACTTTTATGAGGCTACGCCCAAGTAAGCCTGCCCCGACCACGAGAATCAATGTGATGGCGATCTGCGCGGCCACGATTGCCCGGCCAACGATCTGTCTACTTTGAGAACCCTCTTGTCCACGTCCTCCCTCGGCGAGGCCCTGGCGCGGGTCCACGGAAGTCGCGCGCACGGCGGTGAAAGCCCCGAGGCCCGCGGCGACTGCGGTGGATAGCAGGAATGCGAACACGAGTACCGGGAAATTGATCGAAACGGCGTCCAGCCGCGGCAGATTATCCGGAGCGAGCGCAACCAATCCCGCCACACTCCAGAATGCTCCCAGTACGCCAAGGCCGCCACCGACCAGCGAAAGCAGGAAAGCTTCGGTAAGGAATTGGCGGATCAGCCGGCGGCGCGCGGCTCCAAGCGCACTGCGAACGGCGAGTTCACGGTCTCTGACCGACGCTTGTGCCAACAGCAAATTCGCTACGTTCGCGCAGGCAACGAGGAGCAGAAATCCCACCGCACCAAGCAGGACAAGCAGAGGCCTGCGCGCGTCGGCTGTGATCGAGTCCCGCAGCGGGACGACGGTTCCATCTTTGAGGAGATAATTATTCTGCTCGCTTGAGGTATCGTGAATGCGCCGCGCGATCGTGCTGATGTCTTGATTCGCTTGCTCGACGGTCACACCATCGCGGAGGCGGCCGACCGCATAGTAGTTATGCGACGTCCGGCTTGGGTTTTCGCCGTCCAAATCGGCCGGTAGCCATAGATCCACGTCTGCCGGGAAACGAAATCCGGCCGGGAGCACGCCGATCAAGGAGTAAACCGCGCTATCAATCTTCAGGTGCGACTGCGAAAGGTCCCGCGGCGATCCGAGAGCTTGCTTCCAGTAGCCATAGCTGACAAGAGCTGTGGGGGCAGCTCCTTTCTTCGCATCGCTGGCGGTGAAATCTCGCCCTAGGATTGGCTGAACACGGAAGACCTTGAGAAAGCCGGGCGAGACGTGTGCAACCGTAGTGCGCGTCGGCTCCGCAGCCCCCGAGACGGACACGACGTAGCTGTTGTACTTTGCAATCGCCTGGAAGCTGCGGCTCTGATCGCGGAAGTCGTCGAAGTTCGGGTCCGCAAGATGTGCCCGATGGCCCTCCGAGTTGACCTCGAAGATGGCCATGATCCGATTCGAATCGCTGTATGGGAGCGGACGAAGCAAAACGCCATAAACGACGCTGAAAATGGCCGTATTCGCACCGATGCCGAGAGCGAGGGTGAGAACGGCGACGGCGGTGAAGACGGGGGATTTGCGCAACACGCGGAGGCCGAAGCGCAGGTCCTGCAGCAAAGTTTCAAGAAAGGGAAGGCTACGGGATTCGCGATGGTTTTCCTTGGCCTGTTGCGTGCCGCCGAAATGGATTAGGGCCTGGCGGCGGGCTTCGGCGGGGGGCATGCCGGAGCGGAGGTTTTCTTCGATGGCTAATTCCAGGTGGGAGGCCATCTCGGCTTCGAGATCCTGATCGAGCTGTGTGAGGCGGAAAAGTGCGACGAAGCGCTGAAGGGATTGACGGAGGAAGGCGATCATGATCTGCCCTCCGGAAGGAGTAGTAAGTCTTCAGTTTTCAGTTCTGAGTTTCGGAGAGGAGAAACCCAAGACCCACTCTTCCAAACTAAGGGTGGGGCACCTGGCCGAAAGAATTGGCGGAGGGGGGCGAGCATCATTTGGCCTCCTCTTCCGGCATCGCCAGCACGCGATTCATCACACTGGAAAGCCGCCCCCAATAAGCGGCATCTTCGGAGAGTTGTTTGCGGCCGGCTTTGGTAATGGAATAAAACTTGGCCTTGCGATTGTTGTCGGAAGTGCCCCACTCGGCGGAAATCCATCCGCGCTGTTGAAGGCGGACGAGCGAGGCGTAGATGGTGCCCTGGTTGAGAAGGACTTCGTTGCCGCTGACCTGCTCTATGCGGCGGGCGATGCCGTAGCCATGGAGCGGCCCCATGGCGGCGAGGGTTTGCAGGACCATAAGGTCGAGAGTGCCTTGGAGAAGATCGAGTTTGGAATCGCTCACGAGGCCTCCTGTGTGATGACCACATGAGGATAGCACGTCTTCTGTGGGAATGCCACAGGAAAAAGATGTGACTCGTGATTCGTGACCCGTGAAAGATAAGGACCAAGAGCCTGCAGGATGCCGACGCTACCAGGTGTGGGGAAGGAAGAGCGATGAGACGCACTGGCGGGAGTGGTTGTGCCACTAAATGAGATTGTGGAAGAAGCAGTGGACATGGGTTGGCTACTCGTAGCGCAACGAGATCGCGGGATCGACGCGGGAGGCGCGGCGCGCGGGGATGTAGCAGGCCAGGAAGGCGACGAGAGCAAGGAGCGCGGTGACGATGGCAAACGTAGCCAAATCGGTCGGTGAGACACCGAAGAGGAGACTCGCCAATACGCGCGTCAACAATAGGGCTCCCGCGAGACCTGCCAAGACTCCAAAAAGCGCGAACCTCAATCCGTGCGCCAATACAAGCTCCATTACGTCGGCCCTGGCCGCGCCGAGAGCCATGCGAATCCCTATCTCGTGGGTTCTGCGCGCGACGGAATAGGCGAGTACTCCATAGATCCCCATAGCCGCCAGAATGAGTGCCATCCCAGCAAAGATACCTAGCAAGACCATGAGGAATTGGCGTTGCGCCGCCGGCGCACCCGCTACCTGGTCGAGGGTGCGGATATCGGAAACTGGCTGGTTCTTATCCAGAGTCAGCACTTCACGGCGAATGGAGGAAGCCACGGCCAGAGGGGCAAGGGTGGTGCGAACAACCAAAAGGCGTGGACTGAGCAACCAGGGGTATTGGGCGCAAGGAATATAGAGCTCGGGTTCAAATCCGGCATCAGGCCCCTCGGTTCGCACATTCGCTGCAACCCCGACCACGGTAAGCCAAGGCGTTTTGTCGTTCGTGCCCGTTCTGAGGCGCTTCCCGATGGAATCCTGCCCGGGCCACGTCCCGCGTGCGAGAGCCTCATTCACAATAACCACGCGCTGCGACTTCTCTGTGTCTCCGTCGGTAAAGGCCCTGCCCTCGCGCAATGGAATTCCCATGGTCCGAAAGTAATGAGGTGCAATGACGAGGTAGTTGGCATCCGGCGTTAGCTCGGGGGCAGGGTTGGGGTTGTCTTCCGTGACAAAACCCATGCCAGCATGGTTCTCGATGGGTAGGCCGCTGGCGACACTAGCCGATTGGACTCCAGGCAGCGCTTCCAGCCGCAGAAGGAGTTGTTCAAAGAACTTGGCCTGGTGCTGTTGGCTGCCGTATTGAGGCCCGCGCAGAGGAATGCGCATTGTTAGAACATGGTTTGGATTGAAGCCAAGGCTGAAATCGCTGAGCCGGATCAGCGTCTTCAGCATCAGCGCAGCGCCAATCACCAGGACGAATGCCAGGGAAAACTCAGCTGCGATCAGGAGGCCACTTAGCCTATGACCCCGCGACCCTTCCCTCGAGCCTCTACTGCTCTCCTTGAGGGCAACATTCAGGTTCGGCCTGGATAAGCCGAGGGCGGGAATCAGGCCAAAAAAGAGGCCCGTGGACATACTGATCAGGAGCGTAAAGCCAAGCACCTTGGTGTCGAATCCTACGCTGTCAATTCCTGGAGTGTCCGCCGGAGCCAAAGCCAGCAACGAATTGATTCCCCAACGAGCCAGGAGTAAGCCGACTATCCCTCCGAACGCCGACAGGAGGAGGCTCTCCGTGAGGAGTTGACGAACCACCCGAGCGCGATTTGCGCCCATGGCCGCACGAATCGCAACCTCCCTTTCGCGAGCGGCGCTCCTAGAAAGAAGGAGATTGGCGAGATTCACGCAAGCAATCAAGAGGACAAACGCCACCGCACCCATGAGCACTTTAAGGACAGGGCTCACGTATCCCACCAACTGGTCGCGCATGGGGATCACCTGCACACCCCAACCCTTGTTCTCGGGGTACTGCATCTCGATGCGGCTGGCGATGGTATCCATTTCTGTTTGCGCCTGGGACAAAGTAACCCCGGGCTTAAGACGCGCCAGCGCCAGAAATTGATGGTCGGTGCGGCCTGGATCGCTAAGGCGCAAGCCGGAGATCCAAACCTGGGCGTTGGTTTTGAGGAAGGTCGTGTATACGTCAGAAAAGTTGGGAGGCATGATGCCCACGACCTGATAGCTCTGACCATCCAGAGTGATCGGCCGCCCGACGAGGCCGGGATCGCCGCCGTAGCGGCGCTGCCACAAACCGTAACTGACGATGGCTACAGGGGTGCTGCCCGGTACGTCATTTTCGAGTTGAAAACCCTGTCCCCGGATGGGTTGAACCCCCAGCAGGGAGAAGAGGTTGGCGGTGACGCGCTCACCTCCGATTTCGATGGGTTCATCGGCACCAGCCAGGTTGAACGAAGTTGCGTCCACCGCCCCGAGCGCTGCGAAAACCGTGTTCTGCCTGCGCCAGTCGAGGAAGTTGGCCGCCGAGACAATGTTGGTGGTCCAACCCCGTGAAGGGTTTTGTTCCCATACGATCACCAAGCGGTCGGAATCCTTGTAGGGGAGCGAGCGTAAGAGGACCGCATTCACGACGGAGAAGATAGCGGTGTTCGCGCCGATGCCGAGGGCGAGGGTGAGGACGGCGACGGCGGTGAAGCTAGGATTCTTGCGTAGCATGCGCAAACCGTAGCGCAGGTCCTGGAGAAGGGTTTCGAGGAACGGGATGCCGCGGAGGTCGCGGACGGATTCTTTGGTTTGTTCGAGGCCGCCGAGTTTTAGGAGGGCGTCGCGGCGGGCTTCTTCGGGGGTCATGCCGGAGCGAAGGTTGTCCGCGATGTGCATTTCGAGGTGGCTGGCCAGCTCGTCGTGCAGTTCGCGGTCGAGCTGTTCTTTGCGGAAGAGGTTTCGGAGGCGGAAGAATGTGGAGCGGATTTTCATGGGTGGGCCTCTGGAGTGAGTGATTCGTGATTTGTGAATCGTGATTCGTGGAAGAGAAAACGAAGAGGGGAGAGAGGCGGCGCCGTGGCGTTGGAACGTAAGAGCCCACCCTTAGACACCAAGGGTGGGGCACCCGAGTAGAAAGTCGTAAGTTGTAAGTTTTCAGTTTTAAGTTTCGGAGAAGAGTGACGCAGGAGGGAAACAAAACCAAGAGCAAAGACCGGAGTGTCTGTGCCACAGAACTTCTGCGCCGCCCGCTTCATGAGGCCTGCTCCTTGGGCGACAGGAATCGGGCGAGGATGGCTGTGGTTTGCTCCCATTCTTGGGTTTCTGTTGCGAGTTGCTTGCGGCCCGCGCGGGTGAGCTTGTAGTACTTGGCTTTGCGATTGTTGTCGGAGACGCCCCACTCGGAAGCGATGTAGCCTTCCTGTTCGAGTTTCAAGAGGGCGGGATAGAGAGTGCCGTAATTGACGGAGAGGAGATCTCCGCTGGTCTGCTCAATCCGGCGAGCAATGCCGTAGCCGTGGAGCGGGCCGAGTGTCTGCAGAGTTTTCAGAACCATCAACGCCAGAGTGCCTTGCCAGACGTCCGGTTTATCGCTCATAGCGCTCCTATGGGAAAGCAATATAGAAGCTACAACAGCTCCTATGGGAAAGCAATAGGAAATTTCAGGGTCATTCGAGGCAGACCGGGGGCCCGTTTCTTCATTCCGAAGCGCGGAGTCTCTTTTGCCCGGAACCCAAGAGAAGAGGGATTCATCGCACAAAAGACGTGCGATGGAAAACCGTACCTCACTTCGCAGACTCCGTTCGGAATGACAGGATCGTGCCCTTTCTGCAGACTTGTCTAGCCTATCCTTCCAGGAGCTAGTCATGTGATGGCCCCCCCAGGCAGGGTGAGAAACGGCGGTGAGGTATACTCATAGCTCGGGGAAGTTGAAGCCAAACATGGCACAAAGCAGGAAAAAGGGGAAAGCGCCGGCGAAGACGCGCATGCGGAAGCGTTTGCGTTTCGCGAAGACGCGTCTGCACGAGCTGTGGATGATCGGGAAGGCGCTGACGGACACCAAGCATCCAATCCTGGTGCACATCATCCCGATGCGGCGCTGCAACCTGGATTGCACGTACTGCAATGAGTATGACGATGTGTCCAATCCCGTGCCGCTGCAGGAAATGAAGGAGCGGTTGGATATCCTGGCGGATATGGGCACGACGATCATCACCATTAGCGGCGGCGAACCCCTGATGCATCCGGACCTGGACGAAATCATCCGGCATATCCGCAAGCGCGGGATGATGGCGGGGCTGATCACGAACGGATTCTTCCTGAATAAAGAGCGGATCGAGCGGCTGAATGAGGCCGGGCTGGAACATCTACAAATCAGCATCGATAATGCGGTGCCGGACGAAGTTTCGAAAAAGAGCCTGAAATCGCTGGACGGGCGGCTGGAGATGCTTTCGGAGTTCGCCGTGTTTCAGGTGAACATCAATTCCGTGGTGGGCGGCGGGGTGAAGAACCCGGAGGATGCGCTGACGATCGCGCATCGAGCGGTGGAGCTGGGGTTCACCAGCACGGTGGGGATTATCCACGACCACGACGGGCAATTGAAGCCGCTGGGGAAACGCGAACAGGAAATATTTGAAGAGATCATGGAACTGGGGAAGCGCTCGTTTTCGCGGTTTAACGAGTTTCAGCACAACGTGGCGAGGGGAAGAGAGCACGATTGGAAGTGCCGGGCGGGCTCGCGCTACCTGTACATTTGTGAGGATGGGCTGGTGCACTGGTGTTCGCAGCAGCGAGGGTATCCGGGGATTCCGCTCAGGGAATATACGGACGAACGGCGGCACCGGGAGTACTACACGCATAAAGGATGCGCGCCGAGGTGTACGGTGAGCTGCGTGCAACAGGTGGGAATACTGGATAACTGGCGGGGAGCACAGACGTTGCAGCCGGAACCGGCGGGCCGGGCAGACCTGGTGCAAATTGCGAAGTGAAGAAATTGCCGCAAAGCGCGGAGAGCACAAAAGGAAGAAAAGCAAGAAAAGAACGGAAATTGCGGGACGAAACAGCCAGCGTTGCTATCCTCGCACATGGAACTGCGCCTGGCGTTGACGTTCGGCGCGGGGTTTAAAAAGATAGAGGTATGTCCACTCCAGCAATCGAGATAGAACATCTATCGAAAGAGTATCCTTACGGATTTTTGAACCTGAAAAAGAAAATATCTTTAGAAGACCTGAGCATGCGGGTCGACAACGGCGAGGTGTTTGGTTTCCTGGGACCCAACGGAGCCGGAAAATCCACGACCATCAAGCTGCTGATGCGTTTGATTTTCCCGGACGGGGGGACCGCACGAATCCTGGGGAAATCCATTGAGGACGTTTCCGTGCACCAGGAGACCGGCTACCTGCCGGAGCAGCCTTATTTCTACGATTACCTTACCGCGGCGGAATTGCTGGATTACTTCGCGCGATTTCACGGTTTGACGGCGACAGACCGGCAGACGCGGGTGCAGAACATGCTGAAAAAGGTGGGGCTGGAAACCGCGAAGAAGATTCAGTTGCGGAAATACTCGAAGGGCATGCTGCAACGCGTGGGACTGGCGCAAGCGATCCTGCACGACCCGCAGGTAGTGATATTGGACGAGCCGATGTCGGGGCTCGACCCGTTGGGGCGCCGGGAGGTGCGGGACATCATCCTCGAATTGAAGAAAGATGGGCGGACGGTGCTTTTCTCGACGCACATACTTTCCGACGCCGAGATGCTGTGCGACCGGGTGGGCGTAATTGTAGGCGGGAAACTACGCGGGGTGGGCACGCCGGGAGAAATGGTGGGAATCAAAACGCAGGGAATGGAAATTTTATTCGAGGTGGCGGAGGGGAAGAACCTGCCGCTGTTGGGCAAAGCGACACGGACAGGCGAGCGCTACCGGGTGCAGATGCCCGAAGAAGAGTTATACGGAGCGATCGAGCAATTGCGGGCGGCAGGGGCGCGGATTCTTTCTGTGGCGCAGATCAAGCCGACGCTGGAAGAGTTTTTCATGAACCTTGTGGAAGCGGACCGGGCACAGGCGAATGCGGTTGAGGTGAGTGGAAAATGAAGAACGTAGGGACAGTGGCGGCGAATACGTTCCGGGAAGCGGTGCGAGACCGCGTCCTCTACAACCTCGTGTTTTTCGCGCTGCTGATGATGGGCGCGGCAATTCTGGTGGGCCAAATATCCATCGGGATCGAGGAAAGCGTGATCGTCAGCCTGGGATTGACGGCGATCTCGGTGATTGGGCTGTTCATTGCGGGGTTTATCGGCGTAGGGCTGGTGTCCAAGGAGATGGACAAGCGCACGCTGTACGCCTTGCTGGCGAAGCCGGTGCAGCGGTGGGAATTCTTGCTGGGAAAGTTCTGCGGACTCGTGATGACGCTGACGGTGAATACAGCGGCCATGGCCGTGGGATTGTACCTGGCGCTGTGGGCGGTGAAACACACGCTGGAAAAGAGCGACGCCTGGATACTGGTGGCGGTGTATCTGATCTTACTGAAGCTGGCGCTGATCGTGGCGCTGGCGCTGCTGTTTTCGTGCTTTACAACGCCGTTTCTGGCAATTCTGTTCACGGCGGGAATCTATGTGGCGGGGCTATTTGCGGGAGATCTGCGCGCGGTGAAGGCGGTGGATTTGAGCCCAGCGACAATGAACTTGTTAAAAGGAGTTTCCTATCTGCTGCCAAATTTTGAGAACTTTAACGTGATGGGAGCGGTGGCGCACGGCCGGGCCGTGCCGGGGACGCTCGTAGCGCAGACGACGCTGTACGCGATGGTTTACGGAGCGGTTGTGCTGGCCGCGGCGGCGGCGATATTCTCGCGCCGGAACCTGAAATGAAGCGAAGCGGAATCATTAAAGCGACGTTGGGCGTCCTGTTAGCGCTGGGTCTTGCCGGCGTGTGGCAACTACAGAAGAAGATTGACGCGCAGCGGCAGGCGCTGCAAGAAGAACGCGATGAGTTGGTGCTGCGCTCGCCGAAACTGATCAAGCGGATGAGCCTGGAATACGCGCCACTGGTGGGCGCGATGTACTGGACGCGGGCGGTGCAGTACTACGGAGAGAAGCACCGTTTGAAACAAAAGAATCTGGAGTTGCTGTGGCCGCTGCTGGACATCACGACGACGCTGGACCCGAATCTGATCGTCGCGTACCGGTTCGGCTCGACGTTTTTGAGCGACGCCCCGCCACGAGGAGCGGGCGATCCGGAGCACGCGGTGGAACTGCTGCGGCGAGGAGTGCTAGCCAACCCTGATTACTGGCGCTTCTATCAGGATATGGGCAACGTCTATTATTTTGACAAGAAGGACTATGCCAGGGCAGCAGAGGCCTTCGCAGAAGGCGCCAAGAATCCGCAGGCGGCCATCTGGATGAAGGTGATGGCCGCAAAGATCGCTGCCGATGGCGAGTCGCTGGAGACCTCTTATTTCCTGTGGCGAGACATTTACCAGACGACCAAAGAGCCGCAGATCAAGAAGAATGCGGGGTTGCACTTGCGGCTGGTCAAGGTGGATTTGGACTTGCGAGAGCTAAACCGGCTCGCGGATGAGTATGAGCGCCGGACCGGACGGCGGGCGACGAAGATGAGCCAACTGGTGCAGGCGGGATTATTGTCACAATTGCCCGGCGATCCGGACGGGTACCCCTATGTGTTGGGCGAAGGCGGCAGAGCCGAATTGAATCTGTATAGCCCGATGTTGGAAGAGAAGTTGATGAATAAATAGAGGTGGTTGCTCGCAGGCGTCATTCATTCTTGACAAAGCAGGGCCAACCCAATTCAACTCCCACCGAAGAAGCCGCAATGCATAATCCGAAATCGCAGAGGGATTCCTCCGCTCCGGGACGGCAAAAAGCGCCGTCCCTCCGGTCGGAATGACAAAATCCGGGTGGCGGGCCATGAAAGTGAAGCCAACTTCTGAGAAGTCAGAATTACCCACTGCAATGGATTGAAACGCCAGAAGTGGCCGTCCAAAGGCGATCAATTCCTGCCGAAAACATCAGCAAATCACACCTTATTGTTCCGGAACACAAAGCACGGTCATGTGAGGATCGATGAGGAGTTTGCGGGGTTCGGTCTGCGTGATAAAGGAAAAAGGCGTCTCGTTGCCGTCGGCGATTACCGTCCCGAGGAACACGCCGTGCCCGGAGCCGGAGCTGACGAAAAGAGGAACAGGCGCTATGAACGAGTGGGGCACGCCTGAGGCGAGCAGCTTGCCGCGCACTTGGAAGCCCTTGTCCGTGCGGCGCGATGTGAAGCTCACCCTGTAATGAGGAATGGAGGTTCCCCAGACATATTCGGCGAAGAACCACTCCATGGAGCGGCCGCCCTCGAGATCCATTTTCGGAGTCATGACAGCTTCGACTTCGCGTTGGAATTGAGCTGTGGTGAGGCTTTTCTGGGCGTACTTGGAGACCAGCGACTTCAGCAGAGCCATGAAGCGCGCGTCAGGATTTGGGGTATTAGGCTGGCGCAGCATTTCCCGAAGCATATGCATGATCCAAGCACCTTTGCCATAAATCACTTGCTCGTACGCGGAATCCGACTTGGAGGAGGACAGACGCATGCCCATGATGAGCGCGCCGCTCTCGGCAGGCGGGCGGTCATCGTTGGGGCCCTTGGTGAGGAGACCCTTGCGGTAGCGAACGAGCCAGGCGCGGAGAGTCTGGTCCGGGTTTTTTTGTGAGTCGGCAAAAAGCAGCGCGAGATAATTGGCGATGGCTTCGTTGATCCACTGATCGCGGTAGCTGGACCAGCCCACGACATTGCCCCACCATTGGTGAGCGACTTCGTGAAAAGGAACAATTTGCGTGAAGAGTTCCTGGGCGGTCGAGTTGAGGCCGGCACGCTGCTGGTTTTCGGGAGACAGGAAGGAGTAAGTGGAGATGTAGAGAAGTCCCGGCCAGCCCTGGCCGAAGGCGCCAGGTATTTGTGAAACGCCGAGATGATGAAAGGGAAAGGGACCGGAATACTGTTCGCAGAAATGGATGGAGGAATCGACTTGACGGGCAAGCTGCTTCAAAGTGTCGGCGGGACTCGGAGCCGGGGGCTCGTAAGCGATGCGGGCGTTAGGGAAATCACCGCTGGGAACTTTGATGGCCGGACTGAGCTCGACGATGGTACGGCCCAAGCGAGCCTGGATGGCCTCCTCGAGTTGTTTATTCGCATAAAGATCAATGACATGGTTTTCCGAGGCCACAGAAGCCAGGGCGTATTCGCCGAGGTTGAAACCGGCTTGGGTGACCGGCTGTTCCGTCCTCCAGTGGGCGACGCGGAAATCACCCTCTTCGTGTTCATCGGATTTTTCGCCGGTAGCGACAAGGCGAAGACGCTTGGGCCAGCGGAGGGTCATGTCGTAGAGTGAGAATTCGGCGGTGTCACCGTGGTGGGGGAACCAGCTTTCGCGCTCGCCGACAAATAGGACGGCATTACCGGCGTTTTCGATGACGTTGCCGCGATAGCGAAAATTCAGGGTAAAGGTTTCGCCAGCGGGAGGTGGTTTGGGGAGGAAGACGCATAGGGAATCTTCGCCGCGGTAACGCAACTGCTGCCCGGTGAGGCCCTCATTCTGGAAAAAGGCGAGAGGCGCGCCGGAATTGAAGGAGATGGATTCGACCTTCAGGGAGCGCGCGAGCTGAATGAAGAGGAGTTGCTCGCCGCCGGTGACAGAACGGAAATCGGCGGATGTAATTCCTTCGAGGGAGTAGTCCGGATAGATGGTGGTGTTGATGTGGTATCGCAGAGCGGTGAAAGGAACCTGTGGAGGAGAATATCCAGGCGAAGAGTAGGAAGTCCAGACGTCGTATTGCGGGAGAATGCCGACGAAGCGGGGTTGCCCGATCATGAAATTCTCCGAGCGCATTTCATCGGCCAGGACGTCAAACGGGCCGGTGACAACGCCATCAATTCCCGCATGGAAAAAATGCCGGGGAGCGGAGGAGAATTCCTCGAACAGGATGCGCAGGGAGTGGGAAGAGTTGAGACGCGCAACACTGGCTTCCCAGACGGCCGCAAATGAAGGATCGGGAGAGGGCTGGAGGCCGGCGCGCTGGAATTGTGCCAGGAGGTCCTTGGCGGTGTCATCGGTGAAGCGCACGAAGGCGGAGACGAATTGCTGGTCCAGCACGGGGGTCCCCAGGAAACGCGCCATCTGCTGCTTTTCTGCGGGATCGCGAGGGAGAGAAAGAGCGTGGCCCAGACCGGAGAAGACAAAGCCGGTGATGCGGCCTTCAAATGGGGCGTAGAAGGCGAAGCGTCCCACCTGAAAGGTGAGGACGGCATCGCCATGATGGATTTCGATGTGGTCTGGAGCGGAGACCGTGTAGACGTTTTGTGAATCAAGGGAGAGGGCGTTGAGCGAAGCGAGAAGGTCGCGGGGAGAGCGATCAGCGGCAGGGCAAGGGGCTGGCCACGAAACGAGAAGAAGCAAGCAGGCGGAGAGGAACTTCACGGAAAGAGTGTAGTCATATTCGGCATGAAGGAACAAGGCCGTGGCGGGTGGGGTACCCCAGCGGGCTAGAATAAAGAGATGCAGCAAAGGTGGAGCGCAGCAAGAATCACATGTCTGATTGCCGGCATACTGCTGGCGGCGACAGCCGCGCGCGCGGACAAAATCGTCCTGAAAAACGGCCAGAAAATCCTGGCATACAGCGTGGTGGAGGATGGGGACAAAGTCCGCTGCGAGACCTCCGCGGGGCAACTGACGTTGCCGAAATCCATCGTGGATCACATCGAAAAAGGCGGGTTGCTGCCGGTGACGGAATCGCCCGCGGCGGCCACCACAAATCTGAACATCGCACCACCCGCGATGGAGACCACGGCGAACGGAACGGAGATCGATCACGGCGCGGTTCACGATGGATCGATTGACCGGAAGTACATTGCGCAGTTGGAGGAAGAGGCCCGCGGCGGCAGCGCGAGCGCCACTGAGCGCGCGGGGTTGGCGCATCACGCGGCATCTCAGTTTGAACTTTCGCACGGGGACCTGGATCACGCGTTGAGCGATGCGCGGGAAGCGGTTTCCTACACGCCGGAGCAAGCGGTACTGCTGATGAATGTCGCGTATATCCAATTACAGCGGAGCGAATTCCGGCAGTCGCTGGAGTACCTCGACCATGCCAGACGGCTAGCTCCGGACAGTGCCGACGTGTACAAGCTGTCCGGGTGGGCCTATTACGGGATGAACCGGCCGGACCTGGCGGTGCAGGATTGGAAGAAAGCGCAGTCCATTCGCCGTGATGCGGACGTGCAAACGGCGCTGGAAAAGGCGGAGCGCGACATCCGGGAAGAGGAGAATTACCGGGAGAACGAGAGCGCGCACTTTCAATTGCGGTACAACGGCGCAGCGGAACCGGGGCTGGCACGCGACATTCTGCACACGTTGGAAGGGCATTACCAGCAGATCGAATCGGCACTGAACTACTCGCCGCCCGAGCCCATTGGAGTCGTGCTGTACACGGAGCAGGGATTTGCGGACATCACTAAAGCGCCGGAGTGGGTAGGAGCGCTAAATGACGGGCGGATTCGCGTGCCGGTGCAGGGTTTAACGGAAGTGACCCCGGAGTTGTCGCGCGTTCTGCGGCATGAATTGACGCACAGCTTTATTCAACAGAAAACCCACGGGCGGGCGCCGACATGGCTGCAAGAAGGTGTAGCGCAATGGATGGAAGGGAAGCGAAGCGATGAAAGCGCGGCGGTGCTGGTGCAGGTCTACGACCAAGGACATGCGGCGGCGCTGTCGAAGCTGGAAGGATCGTGGCTGGGCTTATCGGGAGATGTAGTGCGGTATTCGTATGCCTGGTCGCTGGCAAACGTGGAATTCATCGTGCAGACAGGCGGGACGGGAGATATCGAGAAAATACTCGATCGAGTCGCGGCAGGGCGGTCGACTGAGGAGGCGCTGCGCGAGGTGCTGCACAGTGACTACGGAGATTTGATGCAGGGGACGGTGGAATATTTGAAAAAGAGTTATGGGCGGTAGTAAGACGCCCGTTACGCACCCAAGCCAACCTGAACGGCGATTTACGAAGAGGCGAGGAGAGCGCCGAGGAGTGCGGCGCGGACGGGCATGGTTTTCGTAAGCACATGTTCGTGAGCGGAGTGGGCGCCATCGCCGACGGCGCCGAAGCCATCGAGCGTAGGGATTCCCAGGGCCGCGGTGAAGTTGCCGTCGGAGCTTCCACCGGCCGCGGCTTCACCCAGGGAGAGCCCCAATTGTTTGGCGAGTGCAGCAGCGCGCGCGAAGAGAACGGCGCTTTGCTTGCGTTCGAGCGGCGGGCGATCAAAGCCGCCATGGATTTCGAGCTTTGCGCCGCGATGGACGGGTTTCAATCCATGCAAGCGCTTTTCGAGGGCGTGCATATCGGCAGTGCGCCAGGCACGCAGATCAAGTTTTGCTTTAGCCACTTCGGGGATGACGTTGACGAGTGTTCCGCCCTCGATTACGTCCGCATTTATGGTGACACCACGGCGGTGATCGTTCCACTTTTCGATGCGGGCAATTTGCGCGGCGAGCTCATGAACGGCGTTGACGCCTTCTTCCGGGGCGAGGCCGGCATGCGAGGAGCGGCCATGAACGATGATGTTGGCCTCGCCGACGCCCTTGCGGGAAGTTTTGACGAGCCCGCGCGGACCGAGTGACGGCTCGAGGACAAAGACGGCGTCGCTGCGGTGGGCCTCCGATTCGATGAGCACGCGCGAAGATTCGCTGCCGATCTCCTCGTCGGAAGTCCACATGAAAACGATGCGCTTGGAAACCGTGGCTTGGACTTCCTGCAAGGCTTGGAGAGCAAAAAGCGCCTGGACAATGCCGGCTTTCATGTCAAAAGTGCCGGGGCCATAAGCTTTGCCACCGGAGAGGCGATAGGGCATTTTGGTGATGGTGCCGGTGGGGTAGACCGTATCGTAGTGGCCGAGGACGAGGAGCTGCGCTCTGGGTGGTGCAATGGTGGGAGACCAGACGATGCGGAGATGATCGCCGCGATGCTTCTGGCGAAGCATCTGGACGAGCGTGCCGCGCAGCAGCCATTCGTCCGCGAGAAAGCCACAGCAGCGGTCGGCGCGTTCTTTATCCAGGCTGGGTGACTCCAGGATCGTGAGTTGCTGGAGGACCTCCAACATGTTGGGCAGCCGGCGGCGGAGCAGGGCGAGAAGAGTCTGTGCAAGTGTACGGGTAACCATGAAGGAGTCATGGTAACAACGCCGGCAACGCAGGGCAACACCGGAGAGGGGTGGAAGAGGCAGGCGAGGCTGTGAGGTGCGGTGCTTAGAAGATAATCTTTGCTGGCTGTCCAGATTGCTTATAATAGTAAGTTTCCAGGAAGCAGGGGATGCGCCGTAGAGCAAGGGAGTGGCGGCGCAGGAGCACGCATGCAACTCGACATCAACGAAATACAAAAATTCCTACCGCACCGGTATCCGTTTCTCATGATCGACAAGGTGGTGGAAATGGTGCGGTTCAAACGGATCGTGGCGGCGAAGAGCGTTACGATCAACGAGGCCTACTTCCAAGGCCATTTTCCCGGGAAGCCGGTGATGCCGGGCGTGCTGATACTGGAGTCGATGGCACAGGCGGGCGGATTGCTGCTGCTGCAGGAAATTCCAGACCGCGACCGCAAGTTGCTGTATTTGGCCTCGATGACGGACGTGAAGTTCCGGCGGCCGGTGGTGCCTGGCGATCAATTGCGGATCGAAGTGGACGTGGTGGTGTGGAAGGGTGATTTTTGCAAGATCAAGGCCAAGGCGTTCGTTGAGGACAAGCTGACGACGGAAGCGACGATGTTGTGTGTGATGGCCGACCGAGAAGAGCCAATTAAATCCTGAACATGGGCGAGGTTCAAATCCACGCGCAAGCGGTTGTTTCGCCGGAAGCGAAGCTAGGGAAAGGAGTGCAGGTCGGCGCCTTCGCGGTGGTCGGTTCCGGCGTAGAGTTGGGCGAGGAGTGCGTGCTGCGCGAACACGCGGTGGTGCTAGGCCCGTCGAAATTCGGGGCGCGAAACGTGTTCCACCCATTCACGGTGATTGGCGGCGATCCGCAGGACTATACGTATCGCGGGGAGCGCGTCGCGCTGGTCGCAGGCGATGGGAACATTTTTCGGGAGTATGTGACCATCAGCCGGGGAACAGTTAAGGGTGGCGGCACCACCCGCATTGGGAATGAGAATTTTTTTCTGGCGTATTCGCATGTGGGACACGACTGCCAAGTGGGAAACAACACGCTGTTCGTAAATGGCGCGACACTGGCGGGTCATGTAACGGTGCAAGATTACGTGACAATCGGCGCGTTTTGCCCGGTGCACCAGTTCTGCCGGTTGGGACGCTACGCCTACATCGGCGCGTCCACCGTAATCACGCAGGATGTGCTGCCGTTTTCATTGGTGGTGACCGAGCGGGAGACGAAGTGCTTCGGTCCTAACACCATCGGGCTGGAGCGCAAAAGATTTTCGACGGAGCGGATCAAGACGCTCCAGCAGGCGTTCCGGGTGCTGTTGCGATCCAAGAAGAATACTTCGCAAGCCCTGGAGGAGATGCGGAAGGCTTGGGGGGATTCCGCGGACGTGAAAGAACTGATGGATTTCGTGGAGAAGGCGGAGCGCGGGATCGTTAAATAAGAACAGGGTTGGCAAGGGGCGGGACAGGGTCTGGATTCCTGGAATGAACGCAAACACGGAAGGCTGGGGACTGATCGCGGGGAACGGGCGATTCCCGTTTCTCGTGCTGGAGGGCGCGCGAAGCCAGGGAATCGAGATGGCGGTGCTGGCGATCAAAGAAGAGGCTTCGCCGGAATTGGCGCAAGCCGCGAAACGCGTCCACTGGGTCAGCCTGGGAGAATTGAGCAAGGCCATCGAGTTGTTGCAGAGCGAAGGTGTGACGCGTGCGGTGATGGCCGGTCAGGTGAAGCACAGGAAGATTTTCAGCGCGATCCGGCCGGACTGGAAACTGGCGAAACTGCTGCTATCGTTGCCCAGGAAAAACACGGATTCGTTGATCGGCGCGGTGGCTAAAGTGCTTGAAGAAGAGGGGATCGAACTGGTGGATTCCACGCTGTTTCTGAAGCCGCTTTTGCCGGACGCAGGCGTGCTGACGCGCCGCGCGCCCAATGAGCACGAAGCCGCCGACCTCGCCTACGGGCTGGGCGTGGCGCGGCAGATCGCGGCGATGGATGTCGGGCAGACCGTGGTGATTGCGGACCGCGCGTGCGTGGCAGTGGAAGCGATGGAAGGAACGGATGAGACAATGGAGCGGGCGGCGCGGCTTGCGAATGGGCGGCCACTGGTGGTCGTGAAAGTGAGCAAGCCCGGACAGGATATGCGCTTCGATGTACCCGTGGTGGGGCTCCCGACCGTCGAAACCATGAAGCGCACAGGAGCGACGGCGCTGGGCATTGACGCAGAGCGCACGCTGCTTTTTGACCGGTCCAAGCTGATCGAACTGGCGGACACCGCAGGAATCGCCATACAAGCCTTTTCTCCCGACCAGGTTGCGGAACCTAAACAAGGTTCCGGGGGAATGAATAAAGAATGAGTGGGAACAGCGGCCAGGCGGGAGACCCGCGGAAAATTCGCGTAGCTGTAGTGGGAACGGGAGAATTCGGCCGGAACCACGTGCGGGTGTATCGCGAAATGGAGGGCGTGGAGCTGGCCGGGGTCTTCGACCGGGATGTGGCGCGCGCGGCGGCAATAGCGCAAGAATTTGCGACTCGCTCGTTCAACCGAATAGAGGATTTGCGAGGTGCTGTGGACGCGGCCACGGTGGCCGTGCCGACGGTGACACACGCGGAAGTTGGCTGCCGCTTGATGGAGATGGGTATCGATGTGTTGGTCGAAAAGCCCATGGCCAGCACCTTGGCGGAAGCGGATGCCCTGCTGGACGCGGCCAGCCGCCATGCGCGAATTCTGCAGGTAGGGCACGTGGAACGATTTAACCCGGCGGTGCTGGCCGTGGAACCCGTCGTGAGCCGGCCATTGTTTTTTGAAGTGCACCGGCTGGGAGTATTCACACCGCGAAGCCTGGATGTGGACGTGATCTACGATCTGATGATCCACGACCTGGATATTCTGCTGGCGTTGGTGAAGGAGCGCGTGACGGAAGTGAAAGCGGTGGGAATCCCCGTGCTGACGGACAAAGTGGACATTGCGCATGCGCGGCTGGAGTTTGCAGGTGGCGCGGTGGCCAATGTGACCGCGAGCCGCGTATCCACGGAGCGCGTGCGGAAGATGAGGTTTTTCCAACGGAACGAGTACATTTCCCTGGACTACGCGCGACGCGATGCGCTGCGGATTGGCGTGAAGCGGCCCGGGCCGCAACCGGAATTTGCGTTTGAAAAGCTGGCGGCGCCGCCGGTCGAGCCCCTGCGAGGGGAACTCGAAGCGTTTGTGGAGGCGGTGCGGACGCGAGTTGCGCCGAAGACGGATGGGACGTCAGGGAGGGCCGCGCTGGAGCTAGCGAGCGCGGTGATGACGAGCATCTGGGAGCACGCTGCGCGCGTCCAACCTGTAGCACCATCCGGGGTGGAAAAAACAAAACGATGATTCCGCGAATTCTGGTACCGATTGGCGCCCGCCTGCCAGCCACTGATGTGGCGACAACGCGGCGGCGGCCGTCCACACTGGACGAACGGACTTTGGTGCCGTCGAATTTGCCGCTTGTGAAGTTGGACGGACAATCGACCATTCCGACGAACCTGCCGCTGGAATCCATCGCTACCCGCGTGGTGGTGCCGCGGGACATCAATGTGGAAGCGGTGCAGCGGCCGGAGGAGTCCAACCTGCCGCTCCAGCCGACGGACATGGACGAGCGCATAACTGTGCCGCAGGGGGCCGCGGCGCCCGAGGAGTTTTCTCCGCTGCCAGTCGTTTCGGAAGAACTTGTTGAGCCGGATATCCTGCAAACTGGAGAAGTGGCGTTCCTGACGCCGGAGCGGCCAGGCCAAGGGTCGTTCGGCGACGCAATAACGCGCGTCGTGTCCATCACTCTGCACATCTTGTTGGCGCTGTTCCTGGTTTTCGAGCCAAAAATATTCAAGCCGCACGTGCGCACGAACGAGGAAGAGGAGATTGCACGGCGACAAATCACGGTTCTTTTGCCGCCCGGTGCGTTGGAATCCTTGAGGCCCACGCCCAGGACAGCGCCTGTCCCCCATGAATCTGTGAGCGTCGATCCCAAAATTCTGCGCAGGGTTGCGCCGCCCGTCGAGCCGCCCCCTCCGCAACCTGAACCACCGAAGAAAGAGTTGCCTAGCGCGCCTGTACCGCAGCCCAATGTGGTTGCGCCGCCCATGCCGCCGCCGCAAGGCGCCAGAGGCGACCTTCCCAAGACGCCGCTGAAACTGGAAACTCCGGATATGCCGGTGCCGCAGAGGGGATTGAACCTGCCGAAACAGTTATCTCCTGGCGACACCATTCGCGATGCCGCGCGGTCATCCGGGAAAATAAATGCGCCGGCGCCGATTGGCGGCGGGGGGCGACTCCCAGGCGGAGGTGGGCAAGGAGGCGGCGGGCACGGAAGCGCTTACGCGGGCATCCAGATGCTCACGGACAATGAGGGCATCGATTTCAACGACTACCTGCACCGTGTGTACATTAAGGTGAAGCAGAACTGGTTTTCGGTGATGCCTGCATCTGTGTCGTTGGGCGACCAGGGAGTTGTGTCGCTGCAGTTCCGAATCATGAAGAATGGGGCGGTGCCGGACGCGGAGCCTGTGCAGGTGTTCAGTTCGGGGAAAGAGCCGCTGGATCGTGCGGCGTATTCTTCCATTCGCGGGTCCAATCCGTTCGAGCCTCTTCCGTCCGGATTCAAGGCGGAATACATCGTGCTGCGTTTCACTTACTACTACAACCTCCAGCCGCCAAACAATTAATGAGCGTTTCACGGGTGCTGACTGACACCAAAAGGAGTGTTCTCAGGTCCGGGAGCCCGATGATTTGGTGGCACTTTTTCTACGAACTGTAACTCCGACCTCTTCCTGCTGATCTGTTACCATTCTGCTGAGGCAGAGGCATGAAACTGGCCCGGCAACAGGTGCTCGGGAGCGTGTTGATCGCGCTAATCGTGCTGGTGGTGCTGCTAATCCGTGCCTGGCCGCTGCTGTTCCGCAAATGAGCGATCCCCGCGAATTGCCTCTCGTAGTCGTGGTAGGACCCACCGCTTCCGGAAAATCAAAATTGGCTGTGTGGCTGGCTCTGCAACTGGGCGGCGAGGTGATTGCGTGCGATTCCACACAGATGTATCGCGGCTTTGACATCGGCACCGCTAAGCCAAGCGCGGAAGAACGCCAGGGCGTTCCGCATCACATGATGGATTTGCTGGATCCCGGCGAAGAAGCTACGGCAGGGGGATACCGCGAGCGGGCCATCGGCGTGCTGGAGGACCTTCGCGTCCGGCAACGATTGCCGATATTTACAGCGGGGACTGGGCTGTACCTGCGCGCTCTACTCGAGGGGTTGGCGGACGTGCCACAGCGTTCCGAAAGCCTGAGAGAGAGATTGCGAACGAGCGCCGCGGAGCACGCTGCGGGGCATTTGCACCGGATCCTGCGGCGGCTTGATCCCAGTTCCGCGGGAAAGATTGCGGCCGCAGACGAACAGAAGCTGATACGCGCAATCGAAGTGTGCCTGCTGGCGAAGAAGCCGATGTCGGAAGTGCAACGAAGCGGAAGGACACCGTTGCCAGGCTGGCGAGCTGTGAGGATAGGGTTACAGCCAGAACGTGAGGAACTGTACAAGCGCGTACAAGCGAGGACGGAAGCGATGCTGGCCTGCGGGTGGATGGAGGAAGTGCGGGGGCTGGCCGCAGGCGGCTTGCCCGAAGACGCCAAGCCATTTAATTTTATCGGCTACCGTGAATTGCGAGCGGTCTTGCGCGGGGAGATGAAATTGGAAGAGGCGCGGAGCGCGATTCAACAGGCCACGCGACGCTATGCCAAGAGGCAAATGACGTGGTTCCGGCGAGAGGCGGGAGTGCATTGGCTTAGCGGGTTCGGAAATGAACCAGAAATCCAGCGGGAGGCGTTGGGCCTCCTGCGCGGGGAGTTGCAGGGCGCGAATCCGGAGAGAATGGACGTATAATTGAGGCGATGAGGCAGGTTGGCGAGACACAATGTAGTGAAGGCACGATGATTCCTGGTTTTATTCACCCGTGAAAACACAACACGCTACTTCCGCGGCTGAACGTGTCCTCCTGGTGGGCGTGGGATGGAAGCGGGCACCACGCTTTCCTGGCATGCCGGCTGGAGAGCAAGGCCGCGAATCGCTGCTGGAGCTGGAAGAGCTGGCGCGCAGCGCCGGGGCGGAGATAGCGGGCACGGTATTTCAGCTGCGGGAAGCGGCGGACCCCGCGACACTGGTCGGCCGTGGAAAGCTGGATGAGATTCGCGCCGAAGCAAACGCCCGTGGGGCGCCCTTGATTATTTTCGACAGCGAACTCACTCCCATGCAACAACGCAACATCGAAGAGGCCACCGAGCATCGGGTGATCGATCGCACGCAACTCATCCTGGATATTTTTGCCAAGCACGCGCGAAGCCGCGAAGGACAATTGCAGGTGGAGCTGGCGCAGTTGAACTACATGCTGCCCCGGCTCACGGGGCGCGGCACAGAGATGTCCCGGCTGGGCGGCAAGAGCGGCGGCGGCGGATCTGGAGGCACGGGTGGAGGCGCCGGCCGCATCGGCGTGCGCGGGCCAGGCGAAAAGAAACTGGAAACCGACCGGCGGCGCATTCGCGACCGGGTAGGGAAAATCCAGGGCAGCATAAACGAAGTGCGGAAGCAGCGGGCGCTGCGGCGGGAAGCGCGCAACGCAGTGCCGCTGGGAACAGTCGCGCTGGTGGGATACACGAACGCGGGGAAATCGACGCTGTTCAATGCCTTGAGCCGCGCGGAAGTGCTGGTGTCTTCGAGGATGTTCGCGACGCTGGACCCGACGGTGAGGGCGATCCGCCTGCCGTCGAACCGGCGCATCCTGGTATCGGACACGGTGGGGTTCATCCGCGACTTGCCGAAAGGACTGATCACGGCGTTTCGCGCCACGCTCGAAGAAGTGCAGGAGGCGGCGCTGCTGTTGCAGGTGAGCGATATATCGAATCCCCGGCACGAGGAATTGGACGTGGAAGTCGAGAAGATTCTGGATGAGCTGGGCGTGACGGGAAGGCCACGGCTGCGCGTGTTCAACAAAGTAGACCGGCTGACGGAGGCGCAGCGCCAGGAACTCGAAGCAGCTTGGCGAGGGAACGGCGGAGGAACACCGCCGGTGTTCGTTTCGGCGCTCACGGGAGAAGGGCTGGAGGAATTGCTGAGGCAGATGGATGTGGTATTGCCCGTGGATCCCGTCGTAAGGCTCCTGCTGCACATGCCTCTAAGTGAAGGGCGGTCGCTGGCGCTGATTCACGCACTAGGTCGCGTGCTTCACTCTCAGGTGAGCGAGTCGCACATGGATCTGGAAGCGGAAATTCCCGAGACGATTGCGCGGCGGCTGAAACTCGACGATTTTGTCGTGAAGGGAACATCGCGAAGTTCTCCCGCGTATCTTTGAGTGGAGGGTGAGAATCATGGCCGCTTTCATTTTGTGGTGTCTCTTGCTGGTGGTATGTTGGCCGCTTGCGCTGGTGGCACTGGTGCTGTATCCGCTGATTTGGCTTCTGCTGCTGCCCTTCCGGATTGTGGGAATTGCGGTGGGCGGAGTGTTTGAACTATTGCGCGCCATTCTCTTCCTGCCTGCGCGCGTGCTGCGCGGTCCGCGGGCGATTTGAGGAGAGCCGAAAATGGGCTGCGTTACTTCCGGGTAACTACCTCCAATTCAGCGAAATATGAACAAAATGTGACAATTAGCGGGGGCGGGGCAAGGTTCCCCGAGGTGGTGTCCCGTTGTGGAAAAGCTTGTGGAAACTTGCAGCCAGGCCTACGAGGCAACCGGCGCACAGGGCTCTGTCGTGGAAAGAGGTCGATCCGGTAGCCCCTGTAAGTTATTGATTGTTAGTACGTTAAGTATTTTTTTTGTGGTCTTCGGGGTTTGACTCCGTGTTTTCCCGGCAAAGAGTGCCAATTGACTTTTGCACAGCTTTGCAGCAGTGGTGTTACGAAAGAGTATCTCTCTGCCCATGGGCAGCCCCCGCTACGTAGTAACCGCAAAGTACAGCCCCGGCTGGGTTACAGCAGCAATCCTCCAGCGTTGACGCCTTCTTGAGCGGAGTCTATAGTGAGCCGAGTGGTGGTGCGTTGCCGCGTAGGTAGCGCCCGTTATCACGGCCCTATGAACCTTCCGAACTCCTTGACCGTCCTGCGGATATTTTTCGTGCCGCTGCTGATCGTGGTCCTGCTGACGCGAACTCCCAACGTGGAGCTGTGGGGTTTCCCCATGCACTTTGAGTTCTGGGGCGTTCTGATACTGCTAGTAGCGGCGGCCACCGACTGGGCCGATGGATATTTTGCGCGGCGCCATTCGCAAGTGACGACACTCGGAATTCTACTGGACCCGATCGCCGACAAATTGTTGATTTCCGCTGCCTTCATCTCGCTCGTGGATATGCATCTGCATCTGGTGCCGGCCTGGATGGTGGTAATCATCATCGGGCGGGAATTCACAATTCTGGGTTTGCGCAACATCGCATCCGCGGAGGGATTCACGATTGCCGCCTCGGCGCTGGGGAAGACAAAGATGGTACTGCAGGTCTGCGCGGTGGCGGTGCTGATCACCAGCGCGCGCCACCCATCGCTGAAACGCTTTGCGCTGGTTCTCCTGTGGTTGGTAGTGGTCAGCGCGCTGGTTTCCGCGGGACAGTATTTCCTGAAGTTCTGGAGCCAACTGGACGACCGCATCAAGCAGCGGCGGAAGCTCAGCCTGACGGAAACACGGAAGAATTCGCAGGATGCCGTGCCTCTCTGATGCCGACAGAAAGACCATCCTGGATTTGGCGCGCCAGGCCATCACGGAAGCTGTCTGCCAAGGGCGCTTAATGCATCCCATCCCCAGTAGCGACATATTGGAACGCCGGTGCGGTGTGTTCGTTTCTCTCCATGTGAAGGGAAAGCTGAGGGGTTGCATCGGGGTAATTGACGGCCGCGAGCAACTTGGCGATAGTATTGTGCGTTGTGCGGCGGGGGCGGCCCTGGAAGATCCGCGCTTCACGCGGATGAAGCCAGAAGAAATTGGAGATGTCGAGATCGAGGTATCGCTGATGACTCCCCTGGAGCCGATCCGGCCCGAAGAAATTGAGATCGGGACCCACGGGCTGATGGTGGAGCAGGGCGGGCGCCGGGGATTGCTGCTGCCGCAAGTGGCCCTGGAGCACCATCTGGAGCGCGAGCGCTTCCTGGAAGAAACCTGCTGGAAGGCCGGTCTGGCGCGGGAGGCTTGGAAGAGCCCGGACACGAAGATCTATGGCTTCCGCTGCGAGATCGTTTCCGAAAACAAGTAAGCGATTTTCGAAAGAAGAAGCCCGCGGCACGGAGGCGACGCGGGCTTCCGGATATAGAACTGAGGGAAGAGCGATTATTCGACTTCGACGTAATCGCCGGCGTAGGTAGCGATGCTGGTGTGCGTAACGAACATGGTGGAGGAGTTGTGGTCCACCCGGATCACGATGCCCTCGCCCAGGATTTCCCGGGGCAGATCGTTCCACTCGTACTTTTGCGGCGTGCTGCCGAAGCCGAACAGCTTGTATTGAGCGTCCGCAGTAGTCGGAGCCGTTTCCGCGCGCGAGCCCTGATAGCGGAAGATGCGAAAATAGTCTCCAACCCTCACGCCTTGATTGGTGCCAAGGTTGACATACACGTTGGAATTCTGGCCATAGGTCTGCGAATGATCCTGGCCTATGACAAGCATGCCGACAGGTTTGCCGCTGACAGGAGCAAAATGATCAAACTGGCCGGCGGGCTTGTAGGGCGGTGAGGGGCGTTCCTGCATGGGCCTCAGGATGTCGCCACGCTGCAGGTAATCGCAGGTGAAGGTTACCTGTGCAGTAGAAACGTTAGGCTGCACGCCAGTGACAACAAGTTGTCCCGTATCCCTGTAGATCGTGCCCATGGCCTTCAAGAGCTTATCCTGCCACTTAAACCATTTCACCTGCAGAGGATCGGGATCCGGCCGAACGCCAAAGAAGCGGTCGCCGACACGAACGCCCTGATTGGAGCCTTTGTTGATGTAGACATAATCACCGCGGGCGAAAATGATCTTGATGTTGGACTGCTCGCCGGAAATCAAGCGGATGTCATCCTGCATTTTCTCATCGGAGACAAAACCGGCACAGTAAACCGCGGAGAAATCAGGCGAGGTCTGTGCGCCGACAGCTTGCGTGGAAGATACGACCTGGCTGGGCGCGTTGCCCTGCGCCGAAGCGCCGACGGCGGCCAAGAGAATTCCGAAACACATCGTTGCTGCGTTTGCGCGCATCATCATCGTACTCCTTCAACTCACGCCAGAAAGGGCCGTGCGGGGACTTGCACCTTTGAAGCTAGCAAGCGCCTCAGGCCACGTCAACAAAATGGGTGGGGACGCTTTACACTTTAGCAAAGGCATGCTACAAGCCCTATTTTCAAGGGATTGGGGGTAGTTTGCGCCAATGAAAGCGTTCGGAACCGGGGTGGGGCGCATTTGCGGAGTTGCGGCTGCCGCAACCGCCCGGGAATTGAGGATTCTGCTCAGGCAGGCGCTCTGTTACACCCGGACCGTGGAACTCCGTCTCGACTGGTTGCGGACCGACCAGGAGCGCCAGAAGTTCCTAAATTGGCTGAGGGAAGCTCGCCCGAAGGGCGCCGTATTCGTAGCGACTTGCCGCCGGCGCATTGGCGGGGGAGAGTTCGCTGGTGATGCCGGCGCGGAATTGCACTGGCTCATCAAGGCACGGCAAGCGGGCTGCCAGTGGTGTGATCTGGAAGTGGAAACGCTGCGGGAGCTGCCGGGAAGGTCCGTGGAAGGATACGCGATACCACCGAAGGTGATGCTCTCGATGCACGATTTTCGGCGGACGCCAAAACTTCCAAAGCAGCTGAGCGTGCCGCCCCATGGCGGAGTGGACGCGATCAAGATGGCAGCGATGTCCCAGACAATTGGGGACAGCGTGAGGCTTCTGAAAGTGCTGCGCCATTCGCGACAACTGATTACCGTGCCGATGGGAGAGATCGGATTGCCCGCCAGGTTGCTGGCCCTGCGCGAGGGAAGTGCGCTGGCTTATGCGCCGGTGGCGGCGGAGACAGCGCCCGGACAAGTGCACCTGCGCGATTTCAAGGAGCTGTACCGCGCGCACAAGATCACGCGCAAGACGCGCGTGTATGGCGTGATCGGGAATCCCATCGGGCACTCGATGTCGCCGTTGCTGCACAACACGGGTTACATTGCAGCGAAGAAGGACGCGGTGTTCTTGCCGTTCCTGGTGGAACGCCTGGACGATTTTCTGAAGGCCGCGAGGGATCTCGGGGTGGCAGGCTTTGGCGTGACGTTGCCGCACAAAGAGGCGGTTTTCCGGCGGCTGGATGATTGCGAACCGCTGGCGCAGCGGATTGGCGCGGTGAACACCGTCACGGTGCGGCGTGACGGCTCGCTCTATGGAAACAACACCGATTATCTGGGAGTGCTTCGCGCGCTGGAAAGGAAAGTGCAACTGCGAGGCAGCCGGGTGCTGATTTTGGGCGCGGGAGGCTCCGCTCGGGCTGCGGCATTCGCGCTTGCCCAGGCTGGATCAGAAGTTTTTGTTTGTGCACGGCGGGAAGAGGCGGCGCGGGCGTTGGCGCGCGCGGTTGGCGGCGAAGCGGTCCGGCGCAGCGCGTTGGGTAAGGAGCGCTTTGACGCCATCTTGAATGCGACGCCCGTGGGGATGCACCCGCAGGATGGGGTTTCGCCCCTGAGGGCGGGCGAGTTACACTGTTGTGTCGTGATGGACTTTATCTACCGCCCAGCGCAGACGATGTTGCTTCAGATCGCGGCGGCGAAAGGGATTCGCACGGTGTCCGGCGTGGAAATGTTTCTGGCACAGGGAATCGCGCAATGGGAATTGTGGATGGGAAGCCGCGCGCCGGAAGCGGCCATGCGCCGCGCGGTGCTGCGGGCGCTGCAAGCGGTAAAGCAAAAACGCTGGTGACCCGGCCCGAAGAAAAGCCAGCCTTACGCAAGTGATTCTTTGACTTCGACTTTCAACCCTAAAACTGGAATAGTGATTGTAAAGCGATGATTCAGCCTTCTTTCCGGGAGTTTCAACGGCTCGCCAAACACGGGAACCTTATCCCGGTGTATGACGTTTTCTCCGCGGACCTGTTGACGCCGGTGAGCGCCTATTTGCGCTTGGCGCAGGGGGCAAGATATTCGTTTTTGCTGGAGAGCGTGGAAGGCGGCGAGAAAATCGCGCGGTATACCTTTGCGGGCACCAATCCGGAGGAGGTGTTTCGTTACGCCGGCGGGGCGTGCGTGCTGGAGAGCCGCGACCGCCTTATCTGGGAAGAGCGCGACCCCATTTCGTTTTTGCGGGAACACATGGCGCGGTTCCGGCCCGTGCGTTTGCCAGGATTGCCGCCGTTGGTGGCCGGCGCGATCGGATACTTCAGCTACGACATGGTGAGGCTGATCGAGCGGATCCCCAAACGGTTGCGCGACGACATCGGTTTGTACGACGCCATGCTGATGTTCTATCGCGGGATCATCGCGTTCGATCACGTGCAACACCGCTTGTGGATCACGCGCAATGTTTACACCGAGGGGCCGGGAACTCTGCTCGCGAAGTACAACAAGGCCGTGAAGGAGATACGGCGGACGCGGCAAATGCTGGAAGAGCCGGTGGGCGGGGAACGGCCCGCAAAGAAGGCTGCGAAATCACACGCGCCGCAGGTCACTTCGAATTTCAAGCCGAAGGAATACCTGGAGGCGGTAAGAAGGGCGAAGAAATACATTCGCGAGGGCGACATTTTCCAGGTGGTGTTGAGCCAGCGATTTTCCGCGAAGACCAAAGCCGCGCCGTTCGACATCTACCGCGAACTGCGGGCGCTGAATCCCTCGCCGTACCTTTTTTACCTGCAACTGAACGATGTTTATGTGGTGGGCAGTTCGCCGGAAATGCTGGTCAAAGTGCAGGGCAGAGAGGCATTTTACCGGCCAATTGCCGGCACACGTTGGCGGGGCAAGGATGAGGCTGAAGATGTGAGGCTGGAACGAGAGATGTTGGCCAGCGAGAAGGAACGCGCCGAACACATCATGCTGGTGGACCTGGGGAGGAACGATCTCGGGCGAGTCTGCGAATATGGCTCGATTCAGGTGGAAAAGTTGATGAGCGTGGAGCGCTACTCGCACGTGATGCACCTGGTGTCCAGCTTGCGCGGGAAACTGCGCGAGGATGTGGACTGCTTCGACGCGCTGATGTCGTGCTTTCCGGCAGGGACCGTTTCCGGAGCGCCGAAGGTTCGCGCCATGGAGATCATCGAGGAGTTTGAGAGGACGCGCCGGGGCATCTACGCGGGAGGGATTTTGTATCTGGATTTTGCAGGGAACCTGGATTCCTGCATTGCGCTGCGAACGATGGTCATCAAGAATGGCGTAGCGCACGTGCAGGCCGGTGGGGGCATTGTTGCCGATTCGACGCCGAAAGGAGAGTTTCGCGAGTCTGTGAATAAATCCAAGGCGCTGCTGCGCGCGCTGGAATGCGCGCATGGCGGCGGCGATTCTCCGGAAGTGAGAGACAGACCGTGATTCTATTGCTGGACAACTACGATTCGTTTACCTACAACCTGGCGCAATACCTGGGCGAGCTGGGATGTCAAGTGGAAGTGCACCGCAACGACCGGATTTCCGTGGAACAGATAGCGCGGCGGAAGCCGGAGCGGATTGTGATTTCCCCGGGCCCGTGTACGCCGCAGGAGGCCGGCATTTCCGTCGAATTGATTCAGAAACTGGGCGGGAAGATTCCGATCCTGGGCGTGTGCCTGGGGCATCAGGCGATTGGGGCGGCCTATGGCGGCAAGGTCATCCGCGCGCCAAAACTGTTTCATGGCAAAACAAGTGAAATTCAGCACGACGGCAGGGGAATTTTTCATAAGCTGCCGAATCCCTTTACGGCCACGCGTTACCATTCGCTGATTGTCGAACGCAAGTCGCTGCCCCGCGAATTGCGGGTCACGGCGGAAACGAGCGACGGAATCATCATGGGGATCTCCCACAGGCGGAACAAAGTGGCGGGCGTGCAATTCCACCCCGAGTCCGTGCTTACGCAAGCGGGAAAACAACTGCTGCGGAATTTCCTCGCGCTTTAGCAATCCGTAGAAATACGCGTTTCGCCCTCATCCCGAGCGAAGCGAGGACCCTCCTCGGCTGAAACCCAAGAAAAGAGGGATTCCTCACTCCGCAGACTCCGTTCGGAATGACGAATTCGAGGTTTTTCAGCAAGCTGTTAGGGATGAGCGGAACGCGCGGAACGATGCGGCGATCTCCCTCTCGACGTCAAGAGCAACCCGCTTTCGCGGCGGGGCTAGTAACCCGCAGGTAATGCGCGAATAAAAATAGAATAGAGATATTATGGAATAAACTATATTGAATGATTAGTTAAAATAGCGTATGGTGGCCTCCAGCGGGTTGTCCCTCCGGTTCACCCGGCTTCGGAGGTGCTTCATGTTTTCCCTGCGCACTGTCCTGGCTCTAATTCTGGGCTCTTCTCTCTGTTTGTGTCCATTTTTGTGTGGCGCGAATCCCAAAGCTCCCTTGGGGATTTTGACTCTGGCTCATGACGCGCGCCTGAACGAGGCAGCCGCCTTTCCCGGGCTTTCCGTGTTTGAAGGGGAGGAAGTGTCGACGGAACCCGAAGGCCGGCTGGGAGTGCGTGTGGGGCGAACGACGGTGTTGCTGGCAGGGTCCACCGGCGCGACGCTGCACGGAATAGACAACGGCGCCCATGTGGATCTGACCGCCGGGACGGTCTCCTTTAATTCGCCGGAAAACGGAATCGTGGAAATTCACGCGGAGGAAGCGTTCCTGCGTCCGGAAAAAAACCAACTGACACAGGCGGAAGTCTCGATTCTCGCTCCGGGGGTGCTGCAGATTCGCGCGCAGCGAGGGGATCTCGCCTTCCGCTACCGCGAGGAGTTTCAGGTGCTGCCGGAAGGTGCAACGTACCGCATTTATCTCGATTCTCCGGCAGAGCCAGAAGGGAGTGCGCACTCGGACGCCCAAAAACCCCACAAGTTGAGAAAGGTCTCGTATTTCGTGGTGGGAACTGCGGGTGCTGGGCTGACGGCGTGGGGAATCTACGAGTTCGCGCACTCCAGCAGTGGCATGGAAAGCCCGGCAAAGCCTTGAGCAGCAGAAGCCTGCCAGGCCGCATTCTGTTGCTTGGCTTTAAGCCTCGCCACTGGCGTCCACAAAGGTTTTAAGCCGCTCCAGCTTGGCGAGAGCCGCGCCGGAATCGATAGCCAGAGCGGCCAACTGCGCGCCGGAGCGGAAATCTTCAGCGATACCCGCGACGACGAGGGCGGCCGCCGCGTTCATGACAACGACGTCGCGCGGGGCGCCGGGCTGGCCCTCGAAAATTCGGTGAATGATCTCGGCATTTTCGTGAGGGGTTCCGCCACGGAGTGCTTCAAGGGGCGCCGGTACGACGCCAAACTCCTCGGGAGTGACGAGGAAGCTCCGGAGGTGGCCATCACGCACTTCCGTGATTAGGGTTTCTCCCGCAAGCGAAATTTCATCCAGCCCACTGCCATGAACCACGAAGGCGCGTTTCACACCCAGTTCCAAGAGAGTCGCGGCTACTAGATCGAGGGCTTCTTGGGCAAATACACCCAGCACTTGGCTGTCTGCTCCGGCCGGATTCGTGAGCGGCCCCAATAAATTGAAGACGGTGCGCTTGCCGATTTGTTTGCGCGCAGGCACGGCATGACGAGCGGCCGCATGAGCCACCGGCGCGAACAGGAAACCGATTCCCACCTCGCGAATCGCTTGGCCCGCGCGGCGCATGGGCACGTCAATACGAATGCCAAGCGCTTCCAGGACATCGGCGGAGCCGCTGCGCGAACTGGTCGAGCGGTTGCCATGCTTGGCGACGCGCGCGCCGGCGGCCGCAGCCACGAATGCCGCCGCCGTGGAAATATTGAAAGTGCCGCTGGCATCGCCACCCGTGCCGCAAGTGTCCACCAGATTCTCCGGGCGCGACTCTCCGGGCGCGAAGACGGGCGTGGCGTGGCGGCGCATGGTGCTGGCAAAGCCGGCGAGTTCGGCCACGCTGACAGGGCGCAGGTTGAAAGCAGTCAGAAGGCGAACAATCGCCGGGGTTTCCACGCGGCCAGAGAGCAACTCCTCCATGATGGATTCCGCTTCGGCGCGCGTGAGGGTGGCGCCGGCCTCCGCTTTCTCGATCAATGCGTTGCTGTTGGTCATCTCTTGCGCAGCGGGCAAAATCACTGCCTTGCCCGAACCCCACGTCTCAAGTAAACTTGAATGTTTTGCGAGACCTCAAATACTAACACCTGTGCACTGCACCATCGTCGCACAGCATGGCGACCGCGTCACGGCCGCGTAAAAGGCAGAACCTCAAATGAAGATCCACGAATACCAAGCAAAAGCGATCCTTGCCCGTTACGGTGTCGCCACGCCCCGCGGGGAAGTGGCGTTCACCAAGGAGGAAGCGCGGGAAGCGGCACAGCGCTTGAAATCCCACGTGGTTGTGGTGAAGGCGCAAATCCATGCGGGAGGCCGCGGGAAGGGTGGAGGCGTAAAGCTGACTCGCTCTGCCGACGAGGCCGCGGAAACGGCTTCGCATATCCTGGGCATGACTTTGGTAACGCCGCAAACAGGCCCACAGGGACGCGTCGTGCGGCGGCTGCTGATTGAAGAGGGCCTGGACATCAAGCGGGAACTCTACTTGGGGCTCCTGATTGATCGGGAGACGGAGCGGCCCGTGTTTATGGCCAGCTCCGCAGGCGGGATGGAGATCGAGCAAGTGGCGAAGGAAAATCCCGGCGCGATTCTGCGCGAGCCGATCCATCCGGCCATAGGGTTGCAGGCCTATCAGGCGCGCAAGATAGCGTTTGGACTCGGGCTGACAGGAGAGCAAGTGACGGCGGCGGTCCCGTTCTTGCTGGCGCTGTACCGGGCGTTCATCGACACGGATGCGTCATTGGTGGAGATCAACCCGTGCGTTGTGACGGGCGACGGCAAGATCGTGGCGCTCGACGCGAAAATGACGTTTGACGATAACGGGCTGTTCCGTCACAAGGAACTTCGCGAGTTGCGCGACCTGGATGAGGAAGACCCGCTCGAGGTGGAAGCGTCAAAATACGGCCTGAACTACATCAAGCTGGACGGCACCGTGGCTTGCATGGTGAACGGGGCGGGACTCGCCATGGCCACCATGGACATCATCAAGTATGCGGGCGGGTCGCCGGCGAATTTCCTGGATGTGGGCGGCGGCGCTTCCGCCGACCAGGTTAAGAATGCCTTTCGCATTCTCCTAAGCGATCCCGAGGTGAGAGCGGTTTTCATCAACATTTTTGGCGGCATTCTGCGCTGCGACGTGCTGGCGACGGGCGTTGTGGCGGCGGCGAAGGATCTGCGCGTGAAAATACCGATTGTGGTGCGAATGGAAGGAACGAATGTGGAGGCAGGACAACAGATTCTCCGCGAAAGCGGATTGAACTTTACGATCGCCGAGGGCATGAAGGATGGCGCGCAGAAGGTTGTGGCGTTGGCAGGAGGTGCGCGATGAGCATCCTGGTCAACGAAAAAACGCGGCTTCTTGTGCAGGGATTTACCGGACGGGAAGGAACGTTTCACTCGCAGCAGATGATTGAGTATGGAACGAATGTCGTGGGCGGGGTGACGCCGGGCAAGGGCGGCACTAAGCATCTGGAGCGTCCCGTATTCAACACCGTCGCCGAAGGCGTGAAGGCGACCGGCGCGGATGCCACCGTGATTCTTGTGCCGCCGGCGTATTCAGCGGACGCGATTCTGGAAGCTGCCGACGCGAAGGTTGGCCTGGTGGTCTGTATCACGGAGGGGATTCCCACGCTGGACATGGTGCGAGTCTCCAACGTTGTGGACAAGTCCAAAACGCGCCTGATCGGGCCGAACTGCCCGGGGATTATTTCTCCCGGCAAATGCAAGATCGGAATCATGCCGGGGCGCATTCACAAGCAGGGAAATGTAGGGTTGGTGAGCCGCAGCGGCACCTTGACCTATGAGGCCGTATACCAACTGACGCAACTGGGGATTGGCCAGTCCACGTGCATCGGGATTGGCGGCGATCCGATCATCGGCACAACATTTCTAGACGCCATCAAGATGTTCAATGACGATCCGGACACGCACGCCATCGTGCTGATCGGCGAAATCGGCGGGAACGCGGAAGAGCGCGCTTCCGAGTGGATTAAAGCGAATGTGAAGAAGCCCGTGGTGGGCTTCATTGCCGGGCAGACGGCGCCTCCGGGACGGCGCATGGGCCACGCGGGAGCGATCATCAGCGGCGGCCAAGGCACGGCAAAGGACAAGTACGCCGCGATGAATGCGGCGGGAATTCACACGGTGGAGACGCCGGCGGATTTGGGATCGAAGGTTGCCGCGGCGCTGAAATAAGCAAAAAGTGAAAGAGTATAAGAGTCGAAAAGTAGAAGAGCAAAAGCCGTTTCGCCGCGCGCGGGAGTCGCGGGTGAATATATAGATTTTATGGGATAGGGTTTGTCATTGCTTCGTCCGTTTGTTGCGTCATTACAGCATTGAGGAGAATCTTGTGGCGGTTGAGCGCACGTTTGCAATTATCAAGCCGGACGCCGTTGGCCGCGGCCAGCAAGGAGAAATCCTAGCGCGCATCCATAAGGCGGGCTTCAAGATCGTCGCCATCAGGTCACTGCGGTTGACAAGGGAAGAGGCTGGCGGATTTTATTACGTCCACCGGGAACGACCGTTCTACGGCGAACTCACGGACTTCATGAGTTCGGGGAAGATCGTGGCCATGGTCCTGGAAGCGGATGGCGCGATTGCCAAGTGGCGCGAAACCATGGGCGCGACGGATCCAAAGAAGGCTGCCCCCGGCACCATTCGGCGCGACCTGGGCACTAGCATCGGCAACAATTGCGTGCACGGCTCTGATGCGCCGGAAACCGCAGCGTTCGAGATCGGCTATTTCTTTTCTGGACTGGAACTGATCTGAAGGCGCATTCCCATCTTAAAATCCAATTGCACCCTTCCAGACAATTGTCCGTAACAGCCCAATTCACGTATGCTGAAACCGGGAGTAGGGGTGCAAGTCCAGGAAGGCGGCTATGTCCGCGTATTTCTTCTTACGTTCGGCGGTACTGCTCGTCGCGCTGGCGCCCTTTGGTTACTATTTGCTCGCGATTTACTGTGGTTGGGACTATTTTCGAAAGGCACGGACGAAAACCCCGAAGAGCACCGTGTTTGCGCCGGCAGCCAGCATTCTGAAACCCGTTCGCGGCCTGGACCGCGACGCTTATGCGAACTTTGCCAGTTTTTGCAACCTGGACTATCCGGAATACGAGATTCTATTCGCGGTCGAAGAGGCGAACGATCCCATCGTGGCCGTGATCGAGCAACTGCGGCGGGATTTCCCGGAGCGGGCTATCCGGTTGTTTGCGGGCGTGGCTCAGCCCGGCGCGAATCACAAAGTGAACAATCTCTGCAAGCTAGTCCAGGAGGCGCGTTACGAACTCCTGGCAATAAGCGACAGCGACATCCGCGTCCAACGCGAATATCTGCGTGAAGTTGTGGCGCCGTTTGCGGACACGGAAGTCGGCGCGGTAACAGCGTTTTTCCGGGCAGTGCCAGGCGGCACCGTGGCAGCCGATCTGGAGGCGCTGGTCCTGGCGACGGAAACGGTGCCGAACGCTCTGGTCGCGCGAAAAATCGAGGGCCGACTGCAGTTTTTGTTCGGCTGGACAATGGCCACAACCAAGTCCCACCTGGACTCGATCCATGGCTTCGAGGCCATGATGAACTTCCACTCCGACGATTTTGAGTTGGGAAGCCGGATGGCGGCCCGCGGATTCAGGATCGAATTGATGAACCACCCCGTCCAGATGATGTATCCACGGAGTACGATGCGTGATTTCTTTCAGCACGAACTGCGATGGGCGATCGGCTTGAGAAACGTGCGGCCAAGCGGGTATGCCGGGTTGTTACTAACGTTCGGATTCCCCTGGGCGATTTTGGCCGCTATCGTAGCGCCCTCGCGCGGACTTGCCGGCGCTTATTTGGCTTTGTATTTCGTTCTGCGTCTGGCGTTGGTCTGGACGATGGGGATATGGGGTTTGAAGGATGAAGTCACGCGCAAAAGCTGGTGGCTGGTGCCTTTGCGCGATTTGCTGAATTTTGGGGTGTGGGCGGCAGGATTCTTTACGAACAAAATCACCTGGCGCGGGCTGGAGTACCGCGTGGAAAAAGGGTTGTTGATACCCTCGCAGCCAAACGCGTAGCCAGGCAGGGCGCCCTTGACGGCCGGACAACGAGCGAATCAGATTTCCGCTGGAGTTGCGAACCGTTCCGCCCGTTTTACCCCTTCCCTTGGTCTTGTCTTATCTGCATAATAGGCGGGCCTGCCCCGCATCATTTTTCCTGGGAGGTCCGTATGTCCCTAATGCATCGCCGCGAATTTCTTAGCCGTAGCGCCAGAGCAGCATCCGGCGCTGTATTCAGTTTGCACCCGCTTGCGCGGAGGCTGCTGGCGTTGCCTCCGATTGCCAGCAAGTTTCGCGCGAACGACACAGTGACGCTCGGCCGCACGGGGATTCAAACATCGCGTCTGGCGATGGGCACGGGCACAGTCGGTTCCGGGCATCACTCACACCAGACCGCGCTTGGCGTTGCGGGCCTCGCGGCCGTGCTCCTCAACGGCTACGATCAGGGGCTGCGTTTCTTTGACGCTGCGGATTCCTACGGCAGCCATCCGCACGTCGCGGAAGCGCTGAAGCACGTTGACCGCAGCAAGGTGACGGTTCTGACGAAGACCTTTTCGCGCGATGCCGCCGGGGTGAAGGCAGACCTCGACCGTTTCCGGCGCGAACTTGGCACGGACTATCTGGACATCGTGCTAATGCATTGCGTCACGGAAGCCGATTGGAGCACGCGGTACCGACCGGTGATGGACGTGCTCTCCGAAGCGAAACAAAAGGGAATCATCCACGCGCACGGTTGCTCCTGCCATTCGATTGAGGCATTGCGCGCTGCGGCGAAGTCGCCGTGGGTTGAAGTGGACCTGGCGCGCATCAATCCCATTGGCGCGTACATGGATGCCGACCCCGATACGGTGGTGAGCGTACTCCGCGAAATGCGCGCGGCGGGCAAGGGGATTGTCGGCATGAAGATCCTCGGGCAGGGCAGCTTGCGCGAGAAGCAGGATGAAGCCTTCAAATACGCGCTCGGACTTGACGTGCTGCATGCCTTCACCGTGGGCGCGGAGTCGATCGCAGAGCAGAATGATGTTGTTCGCCGTATCGCTGCCGTGGCGTGAGGCATGGATCCCGCTCGCGAGCTTGGGCGCACGGTGCTGGTTCTGGGAGCGGTGCTGCTCGTCGTGGGTACATTTTTCTTTTTTGGCGGCAGATTGCCGTTTCGTCTGGGGCGCTTGCCCGGCGACATCGTGCATAAGGGCGAGCGCACCACGTTTTATTTTCCGATTGTGACGAGCATCGTGCTCAGTGTGGGTTTGTCACTGCTCCTCTGGGTGGTCTCACGGTTGCGCCGCTGAAGCGAGCTAGGCGCTATCCCGCTTCCTGCGCTAGACTTGGGCCACTATGGGAGGTCCGCGATGAAAGGCTCAGCAAAAGTTATCGAACAACTGAACAAAGCTCTGCGCGAAGAACTTACGGCGATCAACCAGTATTTTCTCCATGCCGAAATGTACGAGAACTGGGGTTACGAAAAGCTGTCGGAGTTCATCAAGTTGCAGTCGATCGGCGAAATGAAACACGCCGAGGCGCTCATGGAACGGATTCTTTTTCTGGATGGATCGCCAACAATGCTGCCGCTCGAGCTGACCGTGGGGAAGAATGTGAAGGAGATGCTGCAGAGCGACCTTGACCTTGAGCTTGGCGCGGTGAAGGATTACAACGCGGCGATCCAGATTGCCGTGGTGGAGAAGGACAACGGTTCCCGCGACCTTTTCGTGCGACTGTTGAAAGATGAGGAGGGCCATGTGGACTGGCTCGAGGCGCAGATGCACCTGATCAAGGAGCTGGGTTACGAGCGCTACCTCACCATGCAGATGGGCGAGAACGAAGAAGAGGAATAACCCGGCGATTGGAGCGATTCCGCTCTCGCCGCGGATCGCTGGACTGCTTCCACAGAGCTATGGACCAACTGCAACTCAATTTGCAACCGGAACGGCGCGTGTTCACGGTCAGCGACCTGACGGCGCGCATTCGCGACCTGCTGGCCAAGAACTTCACGGACATTTCGGTGCAAGGTGAAATTTCCAACTGCCGCGAAGCACAGTCGGGCCATTTTTATTTCACGTTGAAGGACGAACGCGCGCAGATCCGTTGCGTGCTGTTCAAGCAGCAGCGGCGTGGTGTGAAATTCCGGCCGGAGGATGGGATTCAGGTTACGGTTCGTGGCTCGCTCAGTGTGTACGAGGCGCGCGGGGAGTATCAGATTTACGTGGAGGCGCTCGAGCCGGTGGGGCGCGGGGCGCTGCAATTGGCTTTCGAGCAGTTGAAGAAACGGCTGGAGGAGGAGGGGCTGTTTGCCACGGGGCGCAAGAAGCCTTTGCCGCTGCTCCCAAACCGCATCGGCGTAATTACCTCGCCGAAGGGCGCGGCTGTACGCGATGTGGTGCGCATTCTGACGCGGCGATTTCCGAATGTGCACCTGACGCTGTATCCAGTGCGTGTGCAGGGCGAGGAAGCAGCAGGGGAAATCGTTGAAGCGCTGCGGCATTTCAATAAAAAGCATGCGGCTGACGTGATCCTGCTCGTGCGGGGCGGGGGTTCCATGGAGGACCTCTGGGCGTTCAATGAAGAGATCGTGGCGCGGGCGATTGCCGCTTCGAGCATACCGGTCATCTCCGGCGTGGGGCATGAAACCGATTTCACGATTGCGGATTTTGTGGCGGACGTGCGGGCGTCCACGCCATCCGCAGCTGCCGAGTTGGTGGTGCAGACGCGGCGCGAATTCGACAAGCATGTTGCCGATTTGCTGGAAACGTTGGGAAACTTGCTGCGGTACCGGCTGCTGGAGCATTCGCGGCGCGTGCACGAGCTGGCGGGCCGGCGCGGCTTTCGGCGGCCGCTGGATTTGCTGCGGCAACGGAGGCAGCGGGCCGATGAGTTGACCTCGCGACTGGCGCTGGGCTTGCGCGCGCGGCTGGAGTTTTCACGGAAGCGCTTCACGAAGGCTCATCTGCGCGTGGCTTCCTTCGATTTTCGGGCGAAGGTCGGCGTGCTGCGTCTGCGGCTGCAGAGGCGCAGCCAGGAACTGGGCGTGCGCGCGGAACGCCTGCTGCGCAGAAAACGCGAGCGCTGGGAACGGCTGGCGCTGCAATTGCACGAACGCGGCCCGCTGAAAGTGCTGGAGCGCGGTTACGCAATTGCCACGGATGCGTCGGGGAATGTGCTGCGAGATGCCGCTCAGGTGCAAGCCGGCGAAGAAGTGAATCTCCAACTTCACCGCGGCCGCCTTTCTGCTGAAGTGACACGGAAGGACTAGCTAGTCTTCTTCGTCGGAGGAAACCTTTAGAACGGCTAGGAAGGCTTCCTGGGGGATGTCCACCTGGCCGACGCGCTTCATGCGCTTTTTGCCTTCTTTCTGTTTTTCGAGCAGTTTGCGTTTGCGGGTGATGTCGCCGCCGTAGCACTTGGCCAAGACGTTCTTGCGCATGGCCGCCACGGTTTCGCGAGCGATGATGCGGCTGCCGATGGCGGCCTGGATGGGCACCTCGAACATCTGGCGCGGAATCAACTTGCGAAGGCGCGTGGCAAGTTCGCGGCCGCGCTCGTAAGACTGATCGCGATGACAGATTAGTGCGAGGGCATCCACTGGTTCGCCGCCGACCAGCACATCCAGCTTCACGAGGTCGGCTTCCTTGTAACCGGCCAGGTGGTAATCCAGCGAAGCGTAGCCGCGCGAGACGCTCTTCAGGCGGTCATAGAAATCCATCACGATTTCGTTCAGAGGAAGTTCGTAGGTGAACATCACGCGCGTCGGTGAAAGATACTCGAAGTTCTTTTGTATTCCGCGTTTCTCCTGACAGAGGCGGAGGATGCTGCCGACGGATTCGTCGCTGGTGATGATCATGGCCTTGATGATGGGTTCTTCGATCTTGCTGATGTCGCTGGGATTGGGGAATTTCGCGGGGCTGTCGACTTCAATGACTGCTTCGCCAACGCGGGTGATGCGATAACGCACGCTGGGCGCGGTGGTGATCAGGTTCAGGCCGAATTCACGCTCCAGCCGCTCCTGCACAATCTCCATGTGCAGGAGACCGAGGAAGCCGCAGCGGTAACCAAAGCCGAGGGCGACGGAGTTTTCCGGCTCGTAGAAAAACGAGGCGTCATTCAATTTCAATTTGCCGAGGGCGTCGCGCAGCGGCTCGTAGTCATCGGCCAGCACCGGAAACAGCCCGGCGAAGACCATCGGCTGGATGGCTTCAAAACCGGGAAGCGGCGGCGCGCTGCTGCCCGCTTCGACAATGGTGTCACCCATGCGCGCGTCGGCTACCTGCTTGATATTGGCGATGACGAAGCCGACGTCGCCGGCTTCGAGTTCCTGAAGCGCGATGGGTTTGGGCGTAAGCGTTCCGAGCTGTTCGACTTCGTAAGTTTCGTCCCCGGCGCAGAGCCTGATCTTCATGCGGCGGGCGATGCGGCCCTGCTTCACGCAGACGAGGACGACCGCGCCGCGATAAGGGTCAAACCAGGAATCGAAAATCAGCGCCTGCAGCGGGTTTTCCACGCTTCCCTTTGGGGATGGAACACGCTGCACAATGGCCTCAAGAACTTCATCCACTCCGATCCCGCTCTTCGCGCTGATCAGAAGAGCATCTTCGGCGGGAATGGCCAGCACGGTTTCGATTTGTTCCTTGACGAAGTCGGGCTGCGCGGCGGGCAGGTCGATTTTGTTGATGACCGGAATGATGGTGAGATTGTGGCCGGCGGCGAGAAAGGTGTTCGCGACGGTTTGCGCTTCGACGCCCTGGCTGGCGTCCACCACCAGCAGGACGCCCTCGCAGGCGGAAAGCGCGCGGGAAACTTCGTAGGAAAAATCCACATGGCCCGGCGTATCGATCAAGTTCAGGCGATAGGTGTTGCCATCCTTGGCTTGATAGTGCAGGCGGATGCTTTTCGCCTTGATGGTGATGCCGCGCTCGCGCTCCAGGTCCATGGAGTCGAGGACTTGTTCATGCATTTCGCGCTGGGTGAGGGCGCCAGTCAGTTCGAGCAGGCGATCGGCGAGTGTCGATTTGCCGTGATCGATGTGCGCGATGATGCAGAAATTCCGTATGAACTTTGGGTCCATTCGCTTCCGTTACCGCCAGGGTTGTGCCTGATGGTGTTCCCGTGAGATAGACGGCGGGCTCAGGCGCTGGGGCGAGCACCTCTCACCCTGCTCGAAGCTTGCCGTGCAAACACCTAGTTTGCCACAAACGCATGGGGACGTCAGCCCGCCTGGCTACGAGGCAGTGGATTGGTTTTCGGTAGGCACGTTTATCACGTATTGGGCAAAAGCGCCGTCTGTCAGATGAAACGAACTCGCACATTGGCGATCTATTCGGATGGCGTATCGCGCTGGACCAAGACGATGCGCTTCACCTGATTACGATTGAGGCTCTGAATTGCTCCGCCGATTCGTATAAAGACTTCGGTGGCGGACATGGATTGCACGTCGCCGCTCAAGACGGAACCGTCGCGCAATTCAATGGTGTCGTGAGCAGATATGCCAAGTTCGTAGCTCACGCTACCTCCGGAGACATCGTTGGGGGTAATCTCCAACGGAAAAGTGCCGGGATTGAACCCCTCTTTGCTGAACACCAGCTTGTGCTTTCCGGGCGTGACTTGAACGATCTTTGGAGTCGTTCCCACTGGGATGCCATCCAGCTTGACGTCAGCTCCCTGCGGCACGGAATTAACGGTGATGGAAATCGCTTTGGGAGGAAGAGCCGGCTGCAGCTCCGGTGGAAGCGATTGTGGAACAAGTTCCATGGAATTGATGGCGCCAGAGGCGGTTATAGTGGTCTGAAATTTAATGACTCCCGCGGGGCTCACATCACTGATGGAAATCCAACCCTCGCCAATGCGCACTTTGGCATTGTCAAAAACATAAAGCGTGAATTCCGCTCGGGAGATCTTCTTGTTCCAAAGATTCTCGGCGGTGACATCTGTGGTGTAAACGTGCTGCTTACCAACGGAGCTAAGCTCCTTGAACTTGCCAAAGCTGAAGCGCACGACGGGTGTACCTGTGGCTGGCCAGTCGATCACCAGCGGCGGAGCTTCCTTCGCATTTGCCACGGTAAACAAAACAAAACCAAGGCTAATAAACCACATTGCTAGTTTACGTGGGCTCATAGATTCACCTTGACGACAGTATAAACGGATAACCTCACGTGTCAGCGCCCGATTAGTAATAGGAAACTGGCCCGGCAGGGCTGCGAGGCAGCGCAGGAGATTCGCAGCACAGAGGCGTGTGAGCAACCGGCCCGAACGCCCTCTTGCCGGATTCCCCATCGGGCCGCGAGTGTGGGTTTGCCGCCTTTCGGGGCGGGTATATAGTGAAGGGTGGGTTCGTACCACCCGCGGACCTGTTTATCCAAAGCCAAAGCAGCATCCAAGGGCAAATCGGACAGATGGCCTCAGACGTCAACAAGCATCTGGAACGCGCGAAGAAGCTTCTGGAAAAGAACCGCGTGGAGGACGCCATCGAAGCGTACCTGGCGGTTCTGGAAGAGGCGCCGCTGCATGCAGAGGCGAGTCAGGCGCTGGGCGATCTCTACACGCGCGTGGAACAGCCCGACCGCGCGGCCGTTTACTATGGCCACCTGTTTGACCTGCTTGTCGAGCCCAAAGACGAAACCAAGGCACTGGCCATCTACAATCGCTTTCTGCGCCATTCCCAGGTGTTGCAGTCGCCCGAACGCATTGCGCGTTTCGCTTTCCTGCAGCAAAAGCAAAACCGGCCGGAAGAAGCCATCGAGCAATACAGCAAAGCCGCGGAACTCTTCGGCGAGGCGGGGCGGGGCGAGGACGCGTTGTTCTGCTGGGAGCGCACCGCGCAGCTCGACCCAGACAATCTGAAACGTCAATTGAAGGTGGCGGAGGCCGCGGCGCAATTGGGAATGAATCCGCTGGCGGCGAGGTCGTTTCTACGTGCCGGGCAACTCGCCACGGCGAGCGGCGACCAGAAAGAGGCGCTGAACTTCCTGGGCCGCGCGTACGGGTTGGCGCCGCAGGAACGCAGCGTGGCACTGCTCTACGCCGGAGCGAAATTGTGGAATGGAGAGTCGGCGGAGGCCGCGGCGCTGCTTGAACCATTCGCCGCGAGCGAAAGTGACGTGGCCTTCCTGGACACGTTCGCCGATGCACTGCGCCATGCGGGGCAGCTCGATCGCGCCCGGTCCATCCTGGAACGCTTGCTGCGCGAGAAAAATGAAGGCATTACGCGGCTGTTCGACCTCGCCGATGCTTATTCCGACACCGGGCAGGACAACAAGTCGGTGGAAATCCTGCAGACGCTGAAGCGGCGGATGTTCGCGGACAAAAAGTACGGCGAGTTCACGGCACAAGTCGAAGAGTTGGGCGCCAAACATCCGGAATCACTCCCCATCCTGGAGTTTTGGGCGGCAGTGTACAACGAGCTGAACCGCGAGTCGCAATACTTTGAAGTGCTCATCAAATTGTTTGACGCCAATTTCAATTCCGGGAGTTTTCAGAAGGCCAGCGAGATACTCGAACGCCTGGTGGACATCGATTCGTACGATTATCGCAACCAGCAGCGAATGGAGCAGCTCAGCGGGCACGTCGACGATGCTTTTCTACGCCGCGTGGCCGGGCGCGTGACCAAAACGGCAACCGTGGCCGGGTCCCCCACTTCTCACCCAAAGGCCACCTCGAGCCAGGAGGTTGCGGAAACCGCGCCAGTGACTGAAGAAGGCCGCAAGCTGCAGGCATTGGAAGATTTGATCGTGCAGACGGAGATTTTTTTGCAGTATTCGCTGCAAAGTAAGGCGATCGAGCGGCTACAGAAAATCGCGGCGATGTTTCCGGGCGAGGAAGACCGCAACGAACGATTGCACAACTTGTATCAATTAGCGAACTGGTGGCCGAAACAGCCAGGAAAGCCCGAAGGTTCCACAAGAATGGCAGCGGTGCCGATTGTGGAGGCGCAACCCACCCCACCAACCGGGCGCACGGGAAGCTACACCGCGGAGACTTTGCGCGACCTTACGAAGATTTCGGAGATCAACCAGAAGATTTTCCGCCAGCAGACGCCGCGGGCCATGCTGAACACCACGGTCAACGAGGTGGGCACATATTTGAAGGCCGCGCGGACACTCGCAGTGATCGGCGTTCCCGGCCGGCCCCCGGAGATGGCCGCGGAATATTGTACGTCGGGGTTGAAGCCCGCGCCGGGGGCGCAAGTCGTGTTCGTGCTTGCGCAAATGGAAAAAGCCGTGCCCGACGAATTGGGCGGGCTGGTGGTGGACGCAAGCGAGGGGTCCATCCTGAATGAACTGGGATTGCAAACGGCACTAGGTGTAACCATCACGGACAAAGAGACGCAAAGCCCGGCGGGGATGCTGATCGTCGGCCACGAGGGGGAGCACCGCTGGAAGCCGAACGAGACTTACTTCCTGCAGGCCATTGGCGACCAGATGATGATGAGCGTCAGCCACACGCGGTTGCGCTCACTGGTGCGCCGCATGGGAGTTTCGGACGAGCGCACGGGATTGCTCAGCCGCAGTTCCTACGTCGGATGCCTCCTGAATGAAGCGGACCGCGCGCGCACGCAGGGCACGCCACTTTCGTTGGCCGTCTTGCAGATTGACCGTGGAGCAGAAATGCTGCGTCAGCAGGGGGAAATACCACTCGAGAAATTTCTGGAGCAGTTGGCGCGCTCGTTGCAGCCCATGGTCCGGCAGAACGACATGGCCGTGAAGTACACTTCGTGGGCGCTGGCATTCATTTTGCCCGATACATCGCTTTCGGGCGCACAGAACCTGGTGGAGAAATTGCGCCGCGCCGCCGCGGGGGTTCGCCCGCCGTGGGATTCGACGCAGATCACGCTGAGCGCGGGAATTGTGGAAGCGGTGGCGAAGCAGGAATATGAGAGCGAAGACATCGTGACCGATCTGATCAACCGCGCGGAGTTCAGCATCGATGAGGCGCGGAAACGCGGGGGAGACACCGTGGTGGTCGCCGAAATTCAGCAACAGTAAAGTGCCCCCCCCCAACAGCTGGCATCCAGCATGGGGATCAGAACAGGCGAGGCCAGACGTTTCCAACCTCTGATACACTTTTCCGGGGTAGTTGTTCCCGCCGCAAGCACCGGAATTCGCAGACGTGAGGAAAGAGAATGGCGATCCAAAAAGTCGGCGTTGTTGGGTGTGGACTGATGGGCTCGGGTATCGCGCAGGTGTCGGCGCAAGCCGGATTTCAGACCGTGGTGCGGGAAGTGAGCGCGGAGCTTGTTGAAAAGGGTCTCAAGGGCATCGAAAAGAATTTGGCGCGGCTGGTGGAAAAAGGCAGTCTGACGGAAGCGGGAAAGAGCGAAATTCGAGGGCGACTGAAGGGCACGACTTCTCTTGAGGACTTGAAGGATTGCGATGTAATCCTGGAAGCGATCATTGAGCAGTTACCTGCTAAGCGAGAGCTGTTTTGCTCGCTTGATGCCATTTGCGGGCCAAACACGATTTTCGCGAGCAATACTTCTTCCCTGACGATTACAGAGATTGCCGCGGCCACGAAGAGACCGCAGCGCTTCGTCGGCCTGCATTTCTTCAATCCAGTGCCGGTGATGAAGTTGGTGGAAGTGGTCAGGACGATTGCGACAGATCCGGGTGTCTATGAGGCAATGGTTGGTTTCGGGGCGAAACTGGGCAAGACGCCGGTGCGGGCTCAGGACGGCGGCGGATTCATCGTGAACCGACTTCTGGTGCCGTATCTATTGGACGCGATCCGCGCGCTGGAAGAGGGCGTCGGCTCCGTGCTCGATATCGACAACTCGATGAGGCTAGGCTGCGGGTATCCGATGGGACCGTTCACGCTGCTGGATTTTGTCGGCCTGGACACGACGTATTACATTTCGCAGATCATGTTCGACGAGTTCAAGGAAAAGCGTTTCGCTGCGCCGCCGCTCTTGAAGCGCATGGTGCTGGCGGGCTGGCACGGGAAAAAGAGCGGCCGCGGATTCTACGACTACGGCGATCCCAACAACCCGAAACCGATGCAGCTTTGAGGAAGAAACGATGGCCTACGAAAACCTGCTGTATGAGAAAAAGGAAGGAATCGCACATATCACGTTCAACCGACCCAAGGTGTTGAACGCACTGAACCGCAAGACCATTGAGGAGTTGCAACAGGTGCTGCTGGATGCGCGCGATGACGCAGCGGTGCGCGTGCTGATCCTCACCGGCTCCGGCGAAAAGGCTTTTGTTGCGGGCGCCGATATCAATGAACTGGCGCAACAAACGCCGGTGAATGGCAAGGAGTTTTCCATTTCCGGCCAGGGCGTGTTCCACCTGCTGGAGACCATCGGCAAGCCATCCATCTGCGCGATTAACGGGTTTGCGCTTGGTGGAGGGTGCGAGCTGGCGCTCGCCAGTTCCATCCGCTTGGCCAGCAAAACCGCGAGACTCGGGCAACCCGAAGTAAAGCTCGGCATCATTCCCGGTTACGGCGGCTCGCAACGCCTGGCGCGGCTTTGCGGCAAAGGTGTGGCCCTCGAACTTTGCTTGACGGGCGAAATGATCACGGCGGAGGAGGCGCAACGCATCGGGCTGGTGAATCGCGTCTACGAACCCGCTGAATTACTGCCCGCCGCTGAAGCCTTGGCAAAAAAGATTATCGAGAAAGCGCCGCTGGCCGTGAAATACTGCATGGAGGCCATCGAGCGCGGCGTGGAGATGCCGCAGGAGGAAGGTCTCTTTCTGGAGGCCACTCTTTTTGGGCTATGCTGTGCAACGGAAGACATGCGGGAAGGAACAAAGGCATTTGTGGAGAAGCGGTCACCCGCTTTTAAAGGGAAGTAGATGAAGAGGCGCCGTATCCATGGCGCAGAGTTTCACATCGGTGGATCGAAAATGGCGGAGAACCAAAAATTCGGGAAAATCGACGGCGGCTTGAGCGCCGACGGGCTGCGCTTCGGGATCGTTGTCAGCCGGTTCAACAGTTTCATTACTGAAAGGCTGCTGCAAGGTGCGGCGGATGCATTGGAGCGCGCAGGCGCGAGCAGCAAGCACATTGATGTGGCGCATGTGCCAGGTTCGTTTGAGCTGCCGCTGACGGCGAAGAAACTCGCGACGACCGGAAAATACGATGCGCTGATTGCGATCGGGTGCATTATCCGCGGCGAAACCGCGCATTACGATTATGTCTGCTCGGAAACAGCACGAGGTTTGCAGCTCGCGCAAATGGACGCCGGGGTTCCCATCATGTTTTGTGTGTTGACGTGCGACACGCTGGAGCAAGCTGTCGATCGCGCGGGCTTGAAGGTCGGCAACAAAGGCTTTGAGGCGGGGCTCGGGGCCATTGAGATGGCGCAGCTCTCACGGAAGCTCCGCAGCGCGGCAAAGCCCATGGAAGCGCGCAAAGGACGGCGAAGCTGACGTGTCCCTGCGAACTAAATCCCGCGAGTTTGCCATGCAGATGCTCTTTCAATGGGAGATGAGCAAGCAGGATACCGAGAAGCTCGAAGCAAAATTCTGGAAGGGGGCCAAAGCCGCGGAACAGACGCGCACGTTCGCCAATCAGTTGTTTGAAGGCGCCGTGCACGATTCCAAAGCACTTGACGAATTGATTTCAAAGCATGCCGCAAACTGGCGTCTGGAGCGGCTTTCCATCATCGACCGCGCCATTCTTCGGCTGGGACTGCACGAACTGCGCGCCACGGACACGCCGCCGAAAGTGGTGATCAATGAAGCCGTGGATCTGGCCAAGAAGTTCTCCTCGGAAGAGGCGGGCGGCTTCGTGAACGGGATTCTGGACACTTTTCGTAAGACAATGCAGGAATCGTAGGCGCAGAATCTTCTGGCCTTGGTGGAAGCCGAGCCTTTTTCATTCTCAATGGGCGAAGCGGTGCATCAGGTACGGATCACACCTTCAAAGACTTTCACAGCCGCGCCGCTGACTCGAGGGGTGAGTTTCTTTCCGGCTTGCGAGACTTCCACCTCAATTTCGCTGGGGCGTCCCATCTCCACTCCTTGCGAGATTTGCAACGTGTGCCCCGCGCCGAGCTTCCCGCGCTTCACGAGATACGCTCCCAGCGAGCCCGCCGCCGATCCTGTGGCGGCATCTTCGTAGAGTTCCCAGGGCATCATCCCGCGGGCAAAAGCGGCCGTGCCACTGCCGAGCGCGAAGCAATACGCCAGAGCGCCTTGCTTGCCGATCAGCCGCGCCAATTCCACCATGTTCATTTCGATTTTTGCCAGAGCCGCGCGGTTCCGCAGCGGCACCATCAGGTTGAAAATACCAGTGGAAACGAACTCCGGCGGAAGCTTCGGGTCTAAGTCCTTGGGAGTGAGGCCAAGAGCGGCGGCAAGTTTCTTCTGATCCACTTTCGAGGGTTTGAAGATGGCTTCTTTCTGAGTCATCGTCACGCGCTGCGGCCGCCCGTCCTTGAAGCGGATTTCCACGGGAAGAATGCCGGCGCCCGTTTGCTGCATCACGTGCACGCCGCCCTCCTGAGCGGGGACCACGCCCAACTCCGCGAGCAGAAACCACGTCCCGATTACCGGATGGCCGGCCAGCTTGAGTTCTTCCTTCGTGGTGAAGATGCGCAGGCGCGCCAGGGCACGATCGTCGGTGGGCTTTTGCACGAACACTGTTTCCGAAAGGTTCATTTCGCGGGCGATAGCCAGCATCTGATCGTGCGAAAAACCGTCGCCATCGGTGATTACGGCGAGGGGATTGCCTTGAAAGCGCGTGGTGGTGAAAACGTCCATGGTGAAGAAGCGATGATCCATATGAGCTCCGTATCTATCGCCGATGGGGCGACGGGCTGCTTCAAATCCGCTCGAGCTGGCTGACGGTCCTTTCGTTGCTAATGTTTCCGGTGTTCAGCGTGCCCTTTGGTTCCAGAAGGACAATGTGCACTTCCTCCTCGGCAACGGGCAGATGTTCCATGCCATGAGGCACGATGACGAACTCTCCTTCGCGCACGAGCGCTTCATGGCCGCGAAACTTCATGCGCAAAGTTCCCTTGACCACGAGAAAGAGCTCATCTTCCGTTTCATGGTGGTGCCACAGAAATTCGCCCTTCAGCTTCACGGCCTTCACCTGGAAGTCGTTCACTTCGCCGATGAGGCGGGGCTTGCAGTAATCCTGAAACTTGCTGAACTTCTCGGCCAGATTCACGGTTTGCATTTTCAACCCCTACAAGTTTTGAATCGCTGCAACTGTGGCCTGCAAAACTTTCTGGGTGGTTTCCGCGCTGTTTGTTTCGGAATAGATGCGCAGCAGATTCTCCGTGCCGGAAGCGCGCACCATCACCCATCCAATATCGTCCAGATAGACCTTTATTCCATCCAGGGATTCGCGCCGCATCACCGGCCATTCGAGCAACCGCCGCAACTTGCCATCGGAAAAGTAGACGATGGCCTTTTCTTTTTGCCGGCGGGTCACGTCCAGATCGATGCGGCCGTAGCGGTGTTCACCAAATTCCGCGTGTAGCGCGTCTACCAGTTCTCCCAGCGACTTGCCGTGCCAGGCCATGAGTTCGGCAAGCAGAAGCGCGGAAACCGTCGCATCGCGTTCGGGCAAATACAGGTTGGTGCCAATGCCGCCGCTTTCTTCTCCGCCAATCAGGATATTTTGCTCGAGCATGAGTTCGCAGATGTACTTGAAGCCGACGGGAACTTCATGGAGCTTGCGGCCGTATTTGGCGGCGAGCTTATCGATCAGCTTGGTCACCGAAAAGGTTTTGGCGATATCGCCGGGAAGTTTTCGAGTACCAATAAGGTGCCAAACCATCAGAGCGAAGATTTGGTGGGGATTGATAAAACTGCCGTCGCGATCGATGGCGCCAATGCGGTCGCCATCGCCATCCGCAGCGAAGCCCGCGTCATACTTCCCGGCAAGAACGGCTTCGCGCAAGGCTTTGATGTGCGGCTCGATCGGCTCCGGATGCACACCTCCGAAACGCGGATCGCGTGTGCCGCGAATCTCATCGCATTTCACGCCATTCCGGGTGAACAATTCAGGGAGTAGCCCTGCCGCAGAGCCATGCATCGGGTCCGACACAAATCGAAATTTGGCGGCGCGCAACTTCTCCCAGTCCACCAGTTTTTCCACCGTATCGAGATACGGTCCCCGCGGATCAAAGGAGTGGATCAAATCCTTTCGCGGCGGCAACGGCGGCACCCCGGTGCGCAGCACGCCGTCCAGTTCTTTTTCGATTTGGGCCACGATGGATGGCAACGCGCTGCTGCCGTAACTCGCCTTGTATTTAATCCCATTCCACTCGGATGGATTGTGGCTGGCAGTGACAACGATGCCCCCCGCCGCGCCGCGCTGCCGCACCAGCAGTGAAATGGCGGGGGTTGGGCAGGGCTTGTCCGCCAGCCAGACGGGTGTTCCCGTAGCGCTGATGACCTCGGCGATTTCGGAAGCAGTGCGATCTGCAAATTGGCGATGATCGTAGCCGATCAGGACGCCTTTTCGCGCGTCTTCGCCGCGAACCACATAGCGCGCGATGGCGTAGGCAACGAGCCGCACATTCTCCGGCGTGAAATCTTCGCCGATCACACCACGCCAGCCATCCGTTCCAAACTTGATGTTGGTCATCGCTTGTGAGTATACGCGAAGCACGGGAGAGGCCAAATACCGCAATGGACTGCTTCGGAATGAGGCAGCTAGAGAAGCTTTTTTCGTTTCTTGTCTTCCAGCGCCTTGACGATTTTGGCGACGTCCTGGGCTCGTTCCCGAGGACATATGAGCAGCGCATCCGGCGTATCAACTACCACAAGGTCACGCACGCCAATGGCGGCGACGAATTTATCCGGGCTCCACAGGAAATTGCCCTCGGCGTCGAGGGTATGACCTTCACCCGCAAGAACATTCTCGCCCGGATGCTTTGCAGTAAGTTCATGGACTGCGGCCCAGGAGCCGATGTCGCTCCAGCCGATGTCCGCGGGCATTACGTAAACACGGCTGGGGCCCTCTTCGCGCGTGGCGCGCTCCAGGACGGCGTAGTCCACCGAGATATTCTCGAGTTTCCCGTAAGTTTTTCTCAGCGTTGCGGCATAGCTGCGTTTCCCGATGTGGAGAGCCAGCGCTTCCAGTGCGTCATGTGTTTTGGGAAGGTATTTCTTCAGCGCTGTCAGGTACGTCGATACACGCCAGAAAAACATTCCGGCATTCCATTGGTAATCTCCCGAGGCGACATATTCCTTCGCCATTTCAAGCTGCGGCTTTTCTGTGAATCGCCGGACGGCATAGACAGGGTGGCCGTCCACCTGCAGCGGCTCGCCCATCTTTTCGACATAGCCAAAGCCCGTATCCGGGCGCGTCGGCGTAATTCCCAGCACCACCATGCGTTCCGGCTCGCGCGCAAGCTGCAGCGCGGCGTGCACAATTTCCCGATAGCTTTCCGGCTGCGCGATGTAATGATCCGCGGGCAAAACCGCGAGCAGTGCATCACCCTTAACCGCATGGCGCACGTGGATGGCCGCCAACGCGATGGCCGCAGCGGTGTTTCTACCAACGGGCTCCGTCAAGACGCGCCGGCGGGCCGCCGCCGGCAGTTGGTTGCGCAAGGCCATGGCTTGCTCGGCGTTCGTCACGGACCAGATGTGATCGGCGGGAAGCAGCGGACGGAGCCGAGCTACCGTCTGCTCCAGCATGGTGGTTTTACCCACAATGTTGAGCAACTGTTTTGGCGTGCGTGTGCGGCTGCGCGGCCAGAAGCGCGTGCCGCGTCCCCCGGCGAGGATGATGGCGTGGTTGCTGAGTGCTTGTGTGGTCATGCGAAGCTACTCAACCAGGACGCGGGCAATGGCCGCTTCCTCAAAACCCATTCTCCGGAGTTGCAGATGCAGCGCCGCAAGATCCGGAACAGTGATGCGCAAAAGCGCGGTCGCGCCTGCGGGCTGCAGAGAAAGCACCGGCAGGGAAGCTGGAAGAAACCAGGCTTCGCCGGTCCGGTAGTCCAGCGCCCTGTCCGCGTCGTAGAACTTGCCGTGGCCTTCCAGAATGACGAGCAACTGGAATCGCTCCGGGTCGCTTTCAATGAGCGTTGTTTTGTGGCAGTCCCAGCGCTCTGTGGCGAAGAATTCGCACGCTGCCAACAGTTGTTTCTTGGCATCGGGCGAATGCAACGCGAGCGGGGGAATCTTGCCGCCACGTGTTCCCGCAAAACTCGTGACTTCCATCGCCTTCTCGATGTGCAGTTCACGCGGTTTGCCGAAAGGGTCGACACGGCCAAAATCGTACACCCGGTAGGTCAAATCCGAGTATTCCTGCACTTCACAAAGAACCATGCCGGGCCCGATGGCGTGTTGCGTGCCCGCAGGCAGAAAATAAGTCTCTTCGGGGCGCACCGGGTGTCGGACGAAGAGGCCTTCGACGTTGCCTTTGGCGATGCTCTCCCTAAACAGTTCTTTCGTAACCCCAGGTTTCAATCCGATCAACAATTCCGCACCAGGTTGCGCGGAGAGAATGTGCCACATCTCGGTTTTGCCGCGGCCCCCGGCTGCCTGCTCGTGCTTCGCCGCATAGGCATCATCGGGATGCACCTGGATTGAGAGCATGTCGCAGGGGAAGATGAACTTCACAAGCAACGGGAAGCCGCAACAGCGGCCAAGCTGGGTGCCACGCCATTCCTCGGGCATGGCTCGCCAGCTTTCCCCCAAGGATTTCCCGGCATAGGGACCGTTGGCGACGGGCCGGTCAATGCTGGTGAGCCACGCCTCGCCCAAGAGTTCCTTCAGGTTGGTTTTCTCAGGGAAATAGGGAGCCAGCGAGCGCGCACCCCACGGGCGCGGGCTGAAGAAGGGTTCAATGCGCGCTGGAACGGGCTCGATCACGGTTCAGGAGGCAGCCTCGGCACGCGTGAATGTTCTCCGCAACCGGCGAAGGCCCTCTTCGATGCGTTCCAACGAAGTTGCGTACGAAAGCCGCAGAAAACCCGGTGCGCCAAAGGCCGCGCCGGGGACCAGCGCAACGTGCGCCTGTTCCAGCAGCAACTTGGCCAGATCCGTGCAGTTCTTCGCAATCGCATCCTTGCCTTCGCCGAGGTGCGCGGAGACATTGGGGAAGGCGTAGAAGGCGCCGCCCGGCCATTCGCACGTCACCCCGGGGATGGAACGAAGCCCTTCGACGATGCGTTTGCGCCGCGTGGCATATTCCGCGAGCATGACGGGCAACGTGTCCATCGTGCCGCGCATGGCTTCCAGCGCAGCGTATTGTGCGATGGAGGTGGGATTTGACGTGGACTGGCTCTGCACCTTGATGATGGCTTGAATCAGCGGTTCCGGCGCGAGCGTATAACCGATGCGCCAGCCCGTCATCGCAAATGTCTTGGAAACCGAACCAATCACGATGACGTTGCTTTTTGAATCCTTGGCGCTGGCGATCGAAAACGGCTTGTGCGGCTCGTATACAAAATGCGAATAGCACTCATCGTCCATCAGCCAGATTTCGTATTTCCTGCAGAGCGCCAGAATGCGCTCGTATTCCTCGGGAGTGACGACGCCGCCCGTCGGATTGCAGGGGGAATTGATGATGACCATCTTCGTTTTTGGCGTGATGGCTTGCTCAATGTCGGCCGCTTTGGCCCCGAATCCGTTTTCCGCGCGCGTTTGCACGATCACCGGCGTTCCGCCGGCATACTTGATGATGTCCGGGAAGCTGACCCAATACGGAGCGGGCAGGATGACTTCATCGCCGTGCTGGATCAGCACGCTCACGGTGTTGAAAATAGCGTGCTTCCCGCCGACGTTGACCACACATTCTTTCGCTGTGAAGTCGGAACTAAGCTCGCGCTTGTGCCACGCCACAATGGCTTCGCGCAGCGGCATGATTCCTCCGGTGGGCGTGTACTTGGAGCGATTCTCCTCGATGGCCTTGATGGCGGCTTTCTTGATGTGATCGGGCGTGGGGAAGTCGGGTTCCCCCGGGCCAAAATCGGCGATGTCCACGCCCTTGGCCTTGAGCTGTTCCGCGGCGTTGATGACCGCCGCGGTCGGTGAGATCTGAATGCGGTTGATGCGATTCGTTAGTTGCACAAAGACTCCTTGGGGCGACGTAGCAGGTGTAACCCAACAGTTTTCAGGAAAACGGGAAGAAATTCAATCGGGAAGAACAATGCGGCCGGGCAGCCTATGTGACGCGCAACCCGAGGTCCTAAACGCAGCACGGCGCCAGCGCTTGGAGGCCCTCAATTCAGGAGACTTTTGTGCGCAGCCGCTGCTCGACTAACGCGGGAACCAATCCCGTCAGCGGCCCGCCGAGTTGCGCGAGCTCCCGGACAATCTTGGCGCTCAAGTAACTGTAGGTTTCGCTGGGCAGCATGAAGACGGTTTCCAGGCGCGGCTCCAGCTTGCGGTTCATCAGCGCAATCTGCAGTTCGTACTCGTAGTCGGAAATGGCGCGAATTCCGCGGAGGATCACGCCGGCGCCGCGATGCCGGGCGTAATCCACGAGCAGCCCCTCGAAGACGTCCACTTCCACGCAATCCCATTTTTTTGTGACTTCGCGGAGCATATCCACGCGCTCGGCCACGGAAAACATCGGCTCTTTTTCCAGGTTTTTCAGGACAGCGACGATCAGGCGGTCAAACATCTTTTCGCCGCGTTCGATCAGATCCAGGTGACCGTTTGTCACGGGATCGAACGAGCCAGGGTAGATGGCTACAGAAGTCTTCATTTCGGGTGTCCGCCGCACATTCTATCCCAAACATTCCGTAAAGCGCGAGGGAACTTGCACAATCGCGTGATGAGCGGGGTAAAAGCATTTCCCTTGGGGAGAGAACTATGTCAATCTCATGTGTTTCGCAATGCCACGGATGGGTTTCCTGATGGCAGTGGTTGGATTGTCTGGAGGTCTGCTCCATGCGGAGTCTTTTTCTCGGTAAAATGATTGTTTTCCTACCAGTATTGTCGCTGGCTTTTGGAGCACTTTCGATGCGCGCGCAATCTCCCCCGTCCGTGTACCTGATGCCCCTGCCCGCCAAGCTGCAAACGGGCAGCGGCTTCCTGAAAGTGGACGAGACTTTTCGCCTGGTTTTTGCGGGTTACCGGGAGGCACGCTTGGAGCGCGCGGGTCAGCGGTTCCTGGAGCAACTCCATCGCCAGACGGCCCTCGTGTTTGCAAGCCGAGAAACAGTTGATCCAGCAAGAGCGACGCTGCTGGTCACCACGGGTCGGGAAAGCAAGGCGGTCCAGGAAGTTGGCGAAGATGAGTCGTACACGTTGGACGTAACCCCGTCTGGCGCGAAGCTGCATGCCACGAATCCCTTGGGAGTGCTGCGCGGACTGCAAACATTTCTGCAGTTGGTCGCCATTACGCCGGACGGTTTCGGGGCGCCGGTTGTCAGCATTCAGGATCAGCCAAGGTTTTCCTGGCGCGGCTTGATGATTGATTCCGGCCGCCATTTCATGCCGATCGCCGTACTCGAGCGCAATCTGGACGGCATGGAAGCCGTCAAGCTGAATGTCTTCCATTGGCACTTGTCGGAAAACCAGGGCTTTCGCGCGGAAAGCCAAAAATACCCCAAACTGCACGAGCTTGGTTCCGACGGGCTCTACTACACGCAGGAAGAGATTCGCGGATTGATTGCCTACGCCCGCGACCGCGGCATTCGCGTTGTGCCGGAATTCGATATGCCCGGCCATAGTACTGCCTGGTTCGTGGGCCACCCCGAACTCGCCAGTGGCGCCGGACCCTACCAGATCGAACGTAAATGGGGCGTGTTCGATCCGGCGATGGATCCCACCAACGAGAAAACGTACAAATTCCTCAACGATTTCATTGCGGAAATGGCGAAGATCTTTCCGGATGCGTTCTTTCATATCGGCGGCGACGAGGTGAATGGAAAAGAATGGGATGCCAATCCGGGCATTCAAGCGTACCGGAAGGCGCACGGGATCAAGGACAACAATGCCCTGCAAGCGTATTTCAGTCAGCGCGTGCAAGAGCTTGTGGTGAAACACGGGAAGACTCCCATCGGCTGGGATGAAATCCTGGTGCCGGGCGTGCCTAAAAGCATCGTCATCCAATCCTGGCGCGGCGCGGATGCGCTCGCGACCGCGGCAAAGCAGGGTTATCGCGGGATTCTTTCAGACGGCTATTACGTGGATCTGGGTTGGAGCGCGGCACGGCACTATGCCGTCGATCCGTTGGGAGGCGCCGCGGCAAACCTCACACCCGAAGAGCAGAAACTGGTGCTTGGCGGAGAGGCCTGCATGTGGTCGGAGTACGTGGACCCGGAAAACATCGATTCACGCATCTGGCCGCGCACCGCAGCGATTGCCGAAAGGCTCTGGTCGCCAACGGATGTCCGCGATCCCGCTTCGATGTACGCCCGGCTGCCGGAGATCAGCCAGCGCCTTGAGAGGGTGGGCCTGAGCCATCGCACGTATCAGCGGGGAATGATCGAGCGGATGGCTGGAACGGCCTCGCCTGAAGAAATCGCGGCCTTGCAGTCACTTGTCGAAGCGCTCGAACCCGTCAAAGACTACACTCGGGAGGGAGTTGGAGAGGAGCCGACCAGCCAGACGCCTTTGAATCGCGTCACGGATACTGTGTCTCCAGAAAGCGAAGCATCGCGCTTGTTTTCCGGCAAAGTGGATGAGTATCTTGCCAGTTCTTGCAAGGACATTGCCAAGGCATCTGAACTGCGCGCGCAACTGGTGCAGTGGGCGGGGAACGACGCGCGCCTCCGGCCTCTTGCCGATCGATCCTTCCTTGTGAAGGAAGCCAGTCCCGCTTCGTCCGCGCTTTCCCAGGCGGCGGAATTCGCCCTTGCCGCGCTCGACCGCATCACTCTGGGCGTCCCCCTCTCACCAGAACTTAAGAAGCAACAGCTCGATGGGCTGAATGCACTTGAACAGCAGGCCCACAAGGCGCAGTTGACGATTCCGTCGCTGCCAGTGTTTCAAAAACTGATCGAGGCAGCCAGCGCTGGAGGGGGGTGCACCATTTCAAAGTAGTGTCGGGCTTGGGTCGGCCGGGTTGCGTTCAGCGCGCCAGGGCAACGAGCTAACTGGTTTTGCGCACAGTGAAGCCTAGCAAACCTGGAGCCGGCAGTTGCCGTTGGGAGACCCAGCGGTGCCATTTAGCCCTCAGAATCATCCATTTAGCGAAAAGTCCTCTATATCCGACCTTTTTTGTCTTATTCTAACGCACGGCAAAATAATAGTTTGCCTGGCTTTTGGGAGCCGATGGAGAGTTGACAGGAGTGCCCGCGAGGGAGTATAGTCGAATTGCGACTAGAACAGTCGCATATTTGCTGAGTCGTTTTGGAGGCACCGGGCAAGCGGAATGTTCAAATTCTCCAAGAAGGCGGACTATGGCTTGATTGCCATGAAGCATCTGGCCAAACACCGCCAGCAGCACGCGTGCAGTGCGAGCGAAATCGCCGAGGAATATGGGATTTCCGCCACACTGATGGCCAAGGTGCTGCAGAAACTGGCCCGACAGAGTTTGGTAACGGCGAAGCATGGTTCCACCGGCGGATATCAACTGGCGAAGGCGCCGGAGAAAGTGTCTGCCCTGGAAGTCATCACGGCGATTGATGGACCGGTGCTGATCACCTCCTGCGTGACGAATCATGGGAATTGTGACGCAACGGATCGCTGCTCCATCAAAGAACCATTGCGCCGCGTGAATGAGAGCATTTTGAGCGTGTTGAGCACGGTGACCATTGCCCAGTTGACCGAGGACACCCCGGAGCCCGCGCTTGTGGAATTGAAAGGGATGGAGCGCCTGGCCGTAATCGGTTGAGCGGAATCCCAGTCTGGATAGGAGAACACGGAAATGGCCGTCAAGCTGCCGATTTACATGGACAATCACGCCACCACGCCGATGGATCCGCGCGTGTTGCAGGCGATGTTGCCCTATTTCACGGAGAAGTTCGGGAACGCCGCGAGTCGCAACCATTCATTCGGCTGGGCTGGCGAGGAAGCGGTGGAGACTGCCCGGCAGCAGATTGCTTCCCTTATTAACGCGACGCCGAAGGAAATCATCTTCACAAGCGGTGCGACGGAATCAGACAACCTGATGCTGAAGGGTGTCGCGGAAATGTACCGCGAAAAGGGCAATCACATCATTACCCAGGCGATCGAGCATAAGGCCGTGCTGGATACCTGCAAGAACTTGGAAAAGCATGGGTTTGAGGTCACCTATCTGCCGGTGCAGAGGGACGGCCGTGTGGATCCCGAGGATGTGCGCAAGGCCATCAGGCCCACCACCATTCTCATCAGCATCATGTACGCCAACAATGAAATAGGCGTGATCAATCCGATCCAGGAAATCGGCAAGATTGCCAAAGAGCACGGCATCTTCCTGGCGGTGGATGGCGTGCAAGCTGTTGGCAAAATTCCCGTGGACGTCCAGAAGGACAATATCGACCTGCTGGCGATCAGCGGGCACAAAATCTACGGGCCGAAGGGTGTTGGTGCGCTGTATGTGCGCCGGCGCAATCCTCGCGTGCAACTCGCAGCCATTATCGATGGCGGCGGCCACGAACGGGGCATGCGCTCCGGCACGCTCAATGTGACCGGCATCGTCGGCCTCGGCAAAGCTTGCGAGATTTGTCAGCAGGAAATGCCGGAGGAGACGAAGAAGATGCTCGCGTTGCGCGAGCGGTTGAAGGCCGGCCTGGAAGCCAAGCTCGACGAGACGTTCATCAACGGTTCGCTGGAGCATCGCCTCCCGAACAACCTCAACATGAGCTTCGCCTATGTCGAAGGCGAGTCGCTCCTGATGGGAATCAACGACGTGGCGGTTTCCAGCGGTTCCGCGTGCACCTCGGCAACCCTGGAACCGAGTTACGTACTCAAAGCACTAGGCGTGGGCGAGGACCTGGCTCATACGTCGATCCGCTTCGGCCTAGGGCGCTTTAACACCGAGGAAGAAGTCGATTACGTGATCGACAAGATGGTGCAGGTCGTGACCAAGCTGCGCGAGCTCTCGCCGCTCTATGAAATGGCCAAGGAAGGGATCGACATTTCCAAGGTCAACTGGCAGACCGCGTAAATTAAGGGAAAGACAGAAGGGAAGCAAAATGGCAAGCGCAATTGCAAGTGAAGGAACACTCAGGATTCACCGGTCGATTGCCGGAACGTCGGCACCTTTCCGTGTGACGTTCCAGGCTTATCAGGATGGCGACGAACCGGCGCCCGCCGCGGAACGCGCGTTTCATCACCTCCAGGAAGTACGGCAATTCCTGCATGTGCTGGGACTGACCGCGGAATACATCCGCGAGGCGTTGCGGGAACTCGCCGCGGGGCGTTCCGCGTTTCTGACCAACATCGCCTTGACTGAGAAGGCGATCAAGAATGCAGGTTTTGGCTCGCTCGTCACCGTGACGAAGGGCTGAAGTTTGAAGAAGGAAAAACCAGAAGGAGCAAGCGGCCCATGGCATACAGCGAAAAAGTAGTCGATCATTACAACAACCCGCGCAACGTCGGCAGCCTGCCCAAGGAAGATCCCAACGTCGGGACCGGCCTGGTGGGCGCGCCGGAGTGCGGCGACGTGATGAAGCTGCAGATGCGCATCAATCCGGAGACGCAGGTCATTGAAGAAGCCAAGTTCAAGACCTTCGGCTGCGGCTCGGCCATCGCCAGCTCTTCGCTCGCCACGGAGTGGGTGAAGGGCAAGACGGTGGATGAAGCGCTCACCATCAAGAATACCGACATCGTCCGCGAGCTCTCTCTGCCTCCGGTCAAGATTCACTGCTCCGTGCTCGCCGAGGATGCCATCAAGGCCGCCATCGGCAACTGGAAGAAGAAGCACGGAGTGGAAGTTCCCGAGCACGAGAAGGCTTCGCACTAATTCTCGGCTCGGCGTTAGTGGCGTCTTCCGGCGGCGAGGGATGGCCGTCGGAGGATGCTGTCCAGTTATTGGTTTGTGTGGTTTGGTAGGATTGGAGCTATGGCGACGGAAGTTAGCACCGAGGTTACCCAGAAGGTCGGGGCGGTGATTCACCTGACCGAGCACGCCGCGAAGAAGATCCTCGCGCTGCTTGCAAAGGAAGGCGTGTCTCCGCAAACTGGCGGGCTGCGCGTTGGTGTGCAGGGCGGCGGTTGCTCCGGGTTGTCTTATGCCATGCGGCTGGATACGCAGGCGCGTGACCGCGACAAAGTCTTCGAGGAGTTCGGCGCGCGGATTTTTGTCGATCCCAAGAGCCTGTTGTACCTCAATGGCACCACCCTGGAGTATGAGGAGACACTCATGCGGCAGGGATTTGTTTTCCAGAATCCGAATGCCGCGCGGAGTTGCGGCTGCGGCAGTTCGTTTACGGCTTAGCGGCAGCACGGACTTCCGTCTGTGCCCGGGCGGTTACTGACTCGGTCTGACCAGTGGTTGGCCACCGCAAACGCCAGCCACTTTTTTTGTGTTTGCGGAGCGGTGAGGAAAATTCCATGTCCACGCAACTTCCCGTCACGAATCCTCCTCTCGTCTGCTGGAATTGCCACGAGCGCACCATCGGCACGCACTTCTGCCCGGGATGCGGCAAATTGCTGCAGCTTCCGCAGGGAAGCGACTACTTCGCGATGTTCGAGCTGCCACGCAAGCTTTGGATCGAAATGGGCGCGCTCGAACAAAAGTTCCTGCAACTCAGCTGGAAGCTACACCCGGACAATTTTGTCAGCGCGACCGAGCAGGAACGCGAAATCTCGCTGAAGCGCAGCTCGGAACTGAATGACGCCTATCGCACGTTGCGCGACCCCATCGCGCGGGTGGAATATCTGCTGGCGATCGAAGGTACGCGCAAGAACGGCGAGAACAAGCAGCAGGCGCCTCCGGAATTGCTCGAGGAAGTATTCGAGCTCAACGAATCGCTCGACGAACTCCGCGAAGCCAAAGCCGAGGGAAGCGACACTGCTTCGCTCCGGCATCGACTGGAAGCCGCGGAGAAGAGTTTTGAAGAGAAGCTGAAGGACGTCGATAACGCGCTGCAGGCCAAAGCGCAGGAGTGGGACGTAGCCATCGACGCGGGCGCGGGTGTGCCAGATCGAGGGAAGATTATGGCGCAACTCAATGAGCTGTTGAACCGCCGGTCGTACATTCGCAATCTGGTAGTGAACGTTCAGAAGGAATTGCTGTAGCGTGGTCGTCGGCCCGGGTTCTAACTGAAAACGGATAACCGGTAACTGACAACTTTTCATGGGAAAGATCGTCGGCATCGATCTGGGAACAACGAACAGCCTGGTCGCGTACGTTGATGCGCAGACCGGCGAGCCGAGGTGTATTCCGGGGCCGTCCGGCAGCACGCTGTGCCCGTCCGTCGTCAGCATCGATCCGGACGGCGGCATCATCGTTGGGGAACCGGCGCGCCGCCGCTTGCTCACCCAACCGGAGCGCTCCATCTATTCCGTGAAGCGCCTGATGGGCCGCGGGCCTTCCGACGTGCAAAGCGAACTGAAGCTCTTCCCGTTCCGCATCGATCCCGCGAGCAGAAATGTGATCCGGGTGCAGCTCGGCGATAAGGTGTTCACGCCGCCGGAAATCTCCTCGTTCATTTTGCGTGAGCTGAAAAACTGGGCGGAATCTTACTTCGGCGAAACGGTGGACCGCGCGGTGATTACCGTGCCGGCCTATTTCAACGATGCGCAACGCCAGGCCACCAAGGATGCCGGCAAGCTCGCCGGACTGGAAGTGCTGCGCCTGGTGAACGAACCGACGGCCGCGGCCCTGGCGTATGGGTTGCACGAAAAGCAACGAGGCAAGGTCGCCGTTTACGATCTGGGGGGCGGCACGTTTGATATTTCCGTGCTCAAGCTGATTTCCACGAGCGAGGGCGACATTTATCAAGTGCTTTCCACGAACGGCGATACGCACTTGGGCGGCGACGACATTGACAACCTACTGCAGGCCTTCGTCCACGAACAGATACTGCAGCACGAGCAAATCGACTTCTCGCCGCATGGCGAGCTGGCGCAGGAACTCCGCAAGGCGCTGATTGACATCAAGCACCAGCTCTCCGAAACAACCACGGCCACGCTGCGTTTTCCGCTGCCCAACGGCGATGTTTTCGTGCGCGAATTCACGCGGGGCGCGCTCGAAGCCCTGATTTGCCCCGTGGTGGATCGCACGATGGCGCCGGTGAAGCAGGCGCTGGCCGACGCGCGATTAAGACCCAGGGAATTGGATGAAGTCGTCCTGGTTGGCGGCACCACGCGCACGCCATTGATTCGCCGCACCGTGCAGGAGTTTTTCGACCGCAAGCCGCACACGGAGCTGAATCCGGACGAAGTGGTGGCGCTGGGTGCTGCGGTGCAGGCCAACATCCTGGATAAAGGCGTGAAGAACATGCTGCTGTTGGACGTCACGCCGCTTTCCCTTGGCATCGAGACCTATGGCGGTGCCGTCGCCAAGGTCATCCCGCGCAATTCCACGATTCCCGCGAGCGCCCAGGAGCTTTACACCACCGGCGTGGACAATCAGACCGGGATAGACATCCATGTACTGCAGGGCGAGCGCGAATTGGCGAAGGACTGCCGTTCGCTGGCGCGTTTCACTTTGCGCGTTCCTCCTGCTCCTGCGGGGCTTCCCCGCATCGAAGTGAAGTTCCTCATTGACGCTAATGGCATTTTACAGGTGGCTGCGAAAGATTTGCGTACAAGCGAGCAGCACACCATTGAAGTGCAACCCAGCTATGGCCTGAACGACGCAGACATCGAGCGCATGCTCGAGGAATCCATCGAGTATGCGGAGCAGGATTTCGCGGAACGCCAGGTGATCGAGGCGCGCACCGAGGCGGAATCAATTCTATCAGCCACGGCGAAGGCGCTGGCGAATCCACAGGCGGCACAATTGCCCGCGACGGAGCGGCAGCAGGTGGATGCCAGCGTTTCCGCGCTGCAAGAAGCGGTGAAGGGCAGCGACTACAAACTGATCCGGCGGCAGATCGATGAGTTGAATCACACCACCGAGCATCTGGCCGAACTGCTGATGACTTCAGCGGTGCAAACGGCGCTGGAGGGAAAGAAGCTGGCGGAAGTTTAGGAGAGCACTATGGGCGGCAGCAATCCGTATATCGAGGAAGTGAAATACAAGAAGGCGACCAAGAAGTTCAAGGTCACTTTTCTTCCGAGCGGCAAAACCGTCGAGGTTGACCCGGAAAAGTTTCCCTACGGCCACAACGGCTTGCCCGGCAGCATCCTGGATATTTCCGAAGGATTCAAGATGGGCCTGGACCATGCCTGCGGGGGCGTTTGCGCCTGCTCCACTTGCCATGTGGTCGTGAAGGAAGGGCTGGAATCCTGCAACGAAGCTACCGATGCGGAACTCGACGAACTCGACGAAGCGCCTGGCATTACGCCAAGGTCGCGCCTGGGTTGCCAGACCGTGCCCGATGGCACCACGGACATCGTGGTGGAAGTCCCCGATTGGAACAAGAATTACGCGAAGGAATTGGATCATTGAAGACGTGACTCGTGACCCGTGTCTCGTGACTCGGAACAAGGATCTAATTGGCTGCGGGAAAAGCACCATTCCGTCATTCCGAATGGAGTCTGCGGAGTGAGGAATCCCTCTTTTTTGGGTTTTCCGCAAAAGAGAGATTCCTCGCTTCGCTCGGAATGACAAATTGAGCCACTTTGATTTGGAGGAGCAGAATTCATGCCGCCGACGTTTGATTGGCACAACCTGGATGATATTGCCATCGGCTTGACGGACAAGTATCCCGATGTCGATCCGCTGACGGTCCGCTTTACGGACTTGCACAAATGGATTACGGAATTGCCGGGGTTTGCCGGAGATCCGCTGAAGTCCAACGAGAGCAAGCTCGAAGCCATTCAGATGGCCTGGCACGATGAGTGGCAGGATCGGCAGGGGGAAGAAAAGTCCTAAGTTATAAGTATTAAGTTTTAAGTTTCAGAAACCTGCGCCGTGCTAGCTGGTTGTCTTTACTTAATACTTAGAACTTATTACTTAATACCTTTCCGCCCCCGCGTGGCGTGTCGCGCGGGTTTCTCGTATACTTAAAAGGTTGTAGTTCCCACGATTGTGGCGCTATGGTGCAACGGTTAGCACGCGGCCCTTTCAAGGCCGAAATACGGGTTCGATTCCCGTTAGCGCTACCAAGCCTTTTCCCTTGTCAGGCTAGATGAATGACGCATTGCTGCGAGGTTCTGCGAACGACTCCGTACGGTTCGCCGCGTTGATGCTATCCTAATGAATACGCCCTATTTGCGGGCTGGAGGACATTTCGATGGCAGAGCTGTTTCGCTCCAATAATCCAGTGCTGAAAGAAAAGGTGTTCGCTGGCCAGATTACCGCCGGCGAGACGATGACCATCCAGGGCACGGTCAACAAAACAGGGCTGCTGCTCTTTCTGGTGGTGATTGCGGCGGCATGGACTTGGGGACTGAGCCATTCTCCCACCCCGGAGTCTGCTTATCCGTGGATGATTGGCGGGGCGCTTGGTGGCTTCGTGCTGGCCCTGGTGACGGTGTTCAAGAACACGTGGTCGCCGATCACCGCGCCCATCTATGCGCTGCTCGAGGGGCTTTTTCTTGGCGGCATTTCAGCGGTGTTTGAGAAGTCCTATCCGGGTATCGCGGTGCAGGCGGTGGGCCTGACCTTCGGCGTGCTGTTTGTTTTGCTGCTTGCATACAAGACCGGCCTCGTGCGCGCCACGCGAGGATTCAAGCTTGGGGTGATCGCCGCGACCGGAGCGGTCGCGCTGGTTTACGCGGCCAATCTGATGATGAGCCTGTTCTTCCATTCGCAAATTTCCGTTCTCTACAGCAGCTCGCCGCTGGGCATCGGCATCAGCGTGGTCGTAGTGATCATTGCAGCGCTGAACCTGGTTCTCGATTTCGACATGATCGAAACGGGTTCGCGCATGGGCGCTCCCAAGTATATGGAATGGTACGGCGCGTTCGCCATGATGGTGACGCTGATCTGGTTGTACCTGGAAATTCTGCGCCTGCTCGGCAAGACGCGACGCCGGTAAAACACAGAAAAACGCAAGCTGTTCGCAGGACTGAGTCGAAGTCTGCCTCTTGGACGCAAGGCGGACCGGTGCAGAAAAACCCAGCGGGGCGGAACGCGTTACACTTCCAAGGAACAGAATTCGCTCATGACTGCACCGGCCGCCAAGCAACCAAAGCTGTTTACACTGGGGCACTCCAATTTGGAGATGGCCGACCTGCTGGGCACGCTTCTGCGCCATGAGATCAAAGTGCTGTGCGATGTGCGCAGCCGGCCCGGTAGTTTCCGCTATCCGCAATTCAACCGCCAACCGCTGGAAGCGCGGCTAACCGCGGCGAAAATACGTTACGAGTTTTTTGGCGAGCAGCTTGGCGGGCGGCCTCTGGATCCGCGCTATTACCTGCCAAACGGACTGGTGGATTATGGCGGCCGGCGCAAAGCTCCCGATTTTCTGGAGGCAGTGGACCGGACCATCACGCGCGCCCGCGAAACGCCTACAGCAATCCTCTGCGCCGAAGAAGACCCGCTGCACTGCCACCGATTTCTGCTCATTTGCCCGGCTCTGGTAGAGAAAGGCGCTGTGCCGCTGCACCTAAGGCGCGGCGGAGCCGTCGAGTCACAACGTGATACCGAAGACCGGCTGCTGCAATTGCACGGATTTGCCGACGTCACCAGCGATTCACTGTTCGCCCACGGCCGCGAGGCGGCGCTCGAAGATGCGCTCCGGCTGCAAGCGGAGCAATACGCCTTCCGTACTTCCCCAGAGGCCATCGAGTATTTCTGAGCAGGAGAAGCCACAGGGGAGTTTACGATCTGCACTGGAAATAGAAGCGCGTCTGCCGGATGATAGAGTTTTCATCGCTGGACGATACCGCCTCAGCCACAACTGCAGAGTTTTGCATCCGCTGAGAAACGTAAGGGGTCCCGGGTTGCCATCATCGAAAGTCTTCGTCATCGGATCCAACAGCGTTTTTGGCTCGCGGGTGGTTCCATCGGAACAGGTCGATCACGCCTTCGGAATGCCTTCCGGCAAATTGCGTCACCGCGCCGGGATTGTGTCGCTCGCCTATGCGGCGAAAGAGGAAAATGAGGGCACGCTGGGCGCGCAAGCGGTAGCGCCCCTATTGCCGGGCGGCAAGGAAAAAGGGCATGGCATTGATTGGATTGTGGCGGCCAGTGAAACGCACCACGCTTACCCCTCGCTTTCCGCGATTCTGCATGCGCGGCTCGGCTTGCCGGAGACCTGCGGCGCGCTGGATGTCGGCAGCGGTTGCCTGGCAATCGTGCAGGCACTGGCGGTGGCTCAGGCATTGCTGGCGTCTGGCCGCGGGACGAGAATCCTGGTGACGAGCGCGGACGTGCACAGCAGATCCCTGCGTCCCGGGCGCGCCGTGGGGGAGTTCGGCGGACTATTCGGCGATGGCGCAAGCGCATTCCTGCTGACAAGCGCGAGACCCGAAGCGAGCCGTCCAGCGTACCGGCTGGGAGAATTCTTTTTTGGGTGCGCCGCGCAGTATGCCGAAACGATTTCCGTCAGCGACGCCGGCGGCGGACGCCTGACCGTGCAATTCAATGGGGAAGCACTCTCTCGCGCCGCGGTGAACCGCATGGTGAAGGTGCTCCATGAAGTGGAGCGGCGGAGCGGCCTTTCGTGCAAGGAGGCGGGCGCGTTTGCCACGCACCAGCCCAATCCGCGGCTGGTCACACTGCTGGCGAAGCGGTTGAAGGTGCCGGCAAGCTCATTTCCACCGATCGCAGCCACGAGCGGGAATCTGGGCGCCTCGACCTGTGGCGCTGCTCTGCATGCGGCGCTGCAGCACTCCTTCCAACAGCCCGCCGCTCAGCGCAAACCTATCTTCCTGGCGTCTCTGGGGCCGGGGCTGCTGTTTGGCGGGGGCTGGATGGTACCGGCGCATAGCTAGTGTCCTGAATCAGAATCACTTTCTGAATATCGCAGTTCATCATGTCATTCCGAGGGCTACACGCTGCGCGGGGCCCTCGGAATCTGCTCTTGTTTTCAACATTCCGGAGAAAAGCAGATTCCTCGCTTCGCTCGGAATGACAATTTTCCTTTTTCAGCGAATTCATGACTCGGGACACTAGCGTCGGTCAAAGAAATAGACGGGCTGCGTCAGGCACAAATATTCCGCCACTAAATTTTCCCAGGCTATTTTATGGTAAAGGACGCGTGCGCGCTGTGAAGGTGGTATATGCCGGGGGCACTACGCAGCCCTGCACTGGCGGCCAGCCCGGGTCCGTGGTGGGATTGCGGCAGAGAGAAACAAGCGCGTTGCTGACATCGCTTGGTGCGACCGCGCCATCCAGAGGTTCCGCGTAAATCTTGTAGCTCTGGCCTATGGGCAACTGATCGATCTCATAGTTGCCGTCGAACTGCACCGGGCCGGGCGCCGTGCAGCTCCAGCCGCCGAGCGTGCCCGCGATGACCGCGCCGCTCGTCGCATCGATGGCCACGACGTGCGCACCGAATACTCCGGTGACTCCCGGAGGCGCCAAGGGCAGCGAAATGGGATTCGCGGGAATGATGTGCCCCTGGATCGAGCCCACATAGAGCGTGTCATTCGGATCGTGGTAAAGGACGCGCAAGCCGGTGCGATCGTCGTCCGCCAGCGGCGCGTCCGGCTGCTGCGCCGTCGGCCGCTGCCCGGAGAATGTGCCAGGCGCGGGCGCGAACGGGAACATCATGGCGCTCCAAACCGCGGAATGACTGAATCCCAGCGCGTGGCCCAGTTCGTGGGTGAGGATCGATTCCAGGTCGTAGGAGCCCGGATTTGCGCTCAGCGCCTGGGGAGTGGCGAAGGATGTTAGCGAATCGCTGGGATTGAAATAGATATCAGCGTCGAGGATCTGGCCAACTTCCGAGGAAACGGGGCCGCTGCCAACCTGAATGCCGATGGCGTCCGCGGTGACGACGCGGGTAAACGCCAGCACGCCGGGAGTGAAAGCCATGTCCGGCTGGTCAAAGCAGATGGAGTTGATCCCGTCGACGCTACATACATTCGCGGAGGAGATGCGCGTCAGCGGGGCCAGGGAAGCCGGTGTCAGCGTCGTGCCGCTCACATTTGTCCACACGGAGAAAGATTGCTGGATGGTCTGCTCGATTTCATTCAGGCTGCCAGCGGGAGTCTGGTCCTGCGTCAGGATGGTCGCGGGATTATTGCCGAGCACGGTGCTCCAGCGAAAGGATAGGCTGCCGGCGCCGGTCAATTGATGCGCGTGCACTGGGCAGGCCGAGCCTCCGGAAACGCCGGCCGGCTGGCGAACATCGGGCACAATCTCGTTGAGGGCATAACCGTGGGCGGCGACGACGGACCAGAGCGCAAAGAGAGCGGCGACGCCCATGGCACCGAGTTTTCGGAACTTCACTCTCATGGTTTGCCTCTGCCTTACCTTTCGCCCGTCTCTTTCATCGAATTCCGATTCGTGACCCAACTCGCGCATAAAACTCTTCGACCGCCAACAAAGATCTCTAGGGCACAGTGCGCAAAACCTCTCGGCGAACACGTTCCTGGAACACCTCGACCCGAAGGTTTTTGAAACCCATCTTCGTGAAGGCATGCGTTTCGGGATCAAAGACGGGCATTTCGGCGGAATCCTGCGTGACGGTTTCCTTGCCGGAGAGGGCGTCGCGGTGCACGCGGAATGTTCCTTGCGACCAGCCCAGCACATAAAACTGCCTGCCCGGGCGGCCCCAGAGAAAAAGGTAGACTTCCTCGCCGAGGCGGAATTCCGGCGCTCCCTCCACGTGCGAAACCAGGTGCTGGAATTTCCCGCCCGGCTGGCGCACCACGATCGTAGCCGGCAAAGATCCTTTTTCGCTTTCCAGCACGTGGAACCGCGTGTCAGTGAAGATTTCACCATTCTCGACTCGGGTGTCAGCGCCGACGCAGCGCACCCGCGCGATGGCCGAAGCGTAATGCACCAGGTCCGGGAAGCGCAGCCGCACGAGCGTCGTGGCGCGCGCCGTCACGGCAATCAGGAACAGGCCCGCGAGGAACAGGAGCCACAGAAAGCGTCGACGTTGTGCGTAACTCATCGTGGTCTCCCGAAGCTCATCGAATCTCCAAGGCCCCGGAGGCGGCGGTGCGATCCAGGTTGGCGTTCTGAATGAAAAGAGTTCGTGCACCCGGCGCCGCGCTCGCCGGAATCTGTAGCGTCAGGTGAATGATGCCGAGGCCCGCAGGCTGCTTGGCGATCACGGCAACGTCACCGGAGCCGGAAACCGTGTAGCTCATGCTGGTGTCGAAACCGGCTTGCGAGAAAAGGCAGATGTCCGCCGCGGCGGTCCCGGAGGAAGGCCGCAGCAGCGGAATGGGATTTCCGGCCAGCGTGCAGGTATTCGTGGAAGTGGTGAACAGACCGATGGCGGCCACTTCGAGGTCCAGATTGGCATCGGCGGTGTCCAGTCCGGCGGAGGTAGGTTCGACGACGGTGATATCCTTACCGGTTGCCGCGGGGGAACTGCTGGTCAGCGTGACAACGTCTTCGCCGCTGCCGGGAGCCACGATCACGAGATCCACGACATTCGACTTGCTGGTATCGGGATTCACGATTTGCACGCTGAGATTTCCGGCCAGGGACACATCAGTGCTGCTCACCGGCGCCGTGCAGGAATTAGCGCTATCGCAAGTCGTGACGCGTGCGGTGCCGCCAATTTGCAGTACGGTGCCGGGGCCAGGTTGGGAGGGCGCGAAGCCGCTGCCGTCCACGCGTACGGTGAAACCGTCAGTGCCGCCGGCGTAGACGCTTGCCGGATGCAGTGACAGGATGTTTGCGCCACTGGAAATGGTGATGTTGGCGCTGCCCGACTGCGAAGTGTCGTCCTGGCTGATGGCAGCGACGGTCAGAGCATCGGGCGTGGGCGCGACGGCGGGGGCCGTGTAGGCGCCTGCCGGTGTGATCGAGCCGCACATGCCACTCGACGTGCAGCCAGTCCCCTGGATTTGCCAAACGACGTTCTGATTGCCCGTACCCAGGACCGAAGCGGTGAATCCTTGCACGCCCAATGGTGGCAGCGTCACGCTGTTCGGCTGCACGCTGACCAGCACATGGTTGATCACCGTCATTTGCGCCGAAGCGGAAAGGCTGGGGTTGCCGACGCTGGTAACGGCTACGGACACTGGATTTGTCGCGGGGATTGCGCCTGGTGCGAGGTAGTCCGCTTGTGTGGCAGTGCCGCTCGCGAGAATCTGGCAGGGATTCGAGCCCACAACGCAAATTTGTCCCAGCGTGGTGTTGCCGCCGGAAACGCCGTTGACGCTCCAGACCAAGCCATTGTTGGTGGCGCCATTCAGGGATGCGCTGAGCGTGATGCGATGATTGCCAGCCAGCGTCGCCGTCGGCGGAGAGATGCTAAGGCCGGCGCCCGGTGTGATAGTGATGATGGCCTGCGTTTTTTTCGTGGGATCGGCTTGCGGCGTGACGGTTACGGTCACGGTGTCCGGTTGAGGGGCGGTGACAGGCGCGGTGTAGTTCGCCGTATCGGCGATCGTGTTCCCACCGGCGGATTGAGTGGTTGTGACCGTCAAGATTCCGCAGGCACTTCCGCTGCAGCCCGTTCCGGAGAGTGACCACGATAAAGAGCTGCTAGGATTCGATCCGGGAACCGGAGTCATTGTGGCTACCAGCGCCGCCGTTACACCGGGCTGCACGATCGCAGGTGCGCTGAGCTGCAGTGAGAAATCGCTGGTGATCAGGACATTGGCCGAGTTTTGTTTGGAAGGATCAGCGGCGCTCGTTGCCGTCAAGGTGACACTGGCATTTCCCGGCAGAACTTGCGGCGCGGTGTAATTTCCGTTTGCATCCACACTGCCACATGAATTGGGGCAGGATGAGCCCGATAGACTCCAGCGCAACGCGGGATCCGGCTTGCCTTTGCTGGAAATGGAGGCGTGAAAGGCTTGCGCGGCGCCCAGTTCCACGCTCGCCGTTCCCGGAGAAATCGAGACGGTGATGTCGCTGGAAATGGCCACGTTTGCAGAAGCGAACTTCGAGGAGTCCGCGTGGCTCGTGGCAGTCACTTGCACCGTTCCGCCCTGGGAAAGATCAGCAGGCGCCATGTACAGTCCATCGGCGGAAATCGTGCCGGCTTGAGGAGAACCACCGGCGATGCCGTTGACACTCCAGATCACGCTGGTGTCCGTGGAGTTGGAGACGCTGGCCGTGAACGCGAGTGTTTCACCGAGCAACACCGTACCCGGATTGGGACTCACGACGACTTGAATGGAGGGAGGTGGGGGCGGCGGGGGCGTTACGGAGCCTGCGCCTCCCCCGCCGCAGCTCAGAGTCCACGCACCCATCGCGAGGAGAACACAGGCCAAGGCAAAACGGCGCATTTCTGGTGCAATTTTTTTTTGGGCCATGTTCTTCACGGAAGTTCTTGCATCTCGGGTTGGCGGAAGGGGCCGCATGCTTTCTGCAATTGCAGGCGAAGGACCAGCGAAATGGCGCTGCGCCAGTTTGCTCGCGGGGTCCGCAAATGGGCCGCGAAACGCCTGCTAACGCCTTTGGATCGATGTATTTGGGATTCCTAATGAAATTTGGCAGCGGCGCAGGGAGCAGAACCAGTGTCACGCCACGGATGACTTCCGCGTGCCGAACTGAAACTCTGGGCTCAGCCAAAATCCCGAAGTGGGAATGCAGACCTTGCCTTTATTGACATTCCCGCGAGCCCCTTCAATAATTCGCCCATGACGCGACCCGACGCGGTGCGGCGAGTGAAGAGCTACTCGGCTTCCAACGGCTACGTCTATCAGTATTGTTTCTATGAAGTGAACCGCATCACGTACGAAGACAGGCCCGCGGGCGAATTCGTTTACGTCATTTCCGCCGATCGCAAGGCGACGTTTCCGCTGCGCATCGTCGTGGTGCAAACGGCGCTGAGGGCTTGGGCTCAGGCGAATGGCCGCGCGCTGACCAGCAGCGAAGAATACGCCGTGGCCAAAATGCGATTGTTCCAGGCCTTCGACGAAGGCGAGGTGCCGGTCACGGGCCCGGGTGGGGAAGAGCTGCGCCTACTGGTGGACGAATCCAGGCTGGAAGACTTGCTCCGGATGCTCAATATCTGATTACTGGCCTTTGCCCGGGATGAACCGAAAGGCGGAGCGCGGCGTCTAGTTCATGTAAGGCAGAGCGGGGATGGCATTCCCGCGCCAGGGGAAGCATGCAGGAGCTCGTTCTGGTCCAGCCGGGACAATCCATCGAAAGGGTCCCCACAGGTGAACTGGAGCGCTCCGGGACCCACGCCGAGTTTGAGGCCCGGCTGGCCGAATGCGGTTCGCTGACCTTCCGCATTGCGCAGGGCGTCTTGCGGAATGCGGCGGACGCGGAAGATGTGGCGCAAGAGGCACTGCTGAAGGCCTTCCGAAGTTTTCATCGATTGCGCGACCCGCAGAGATTTCGCGCATGGCTTGTGCGCATCACGTTTCGCATGGCGTTGGACCGCTCGCGCTCCGCCAAACGCCGGGAACAGCGCGAGACCGACTGGTCGAGGCCCGCGTATCGGCCCTTGCCGCCAACCGCGGAAGACCTCGCAGTTTCGTGCGAATTCCAAGCTCGCTTGGAAAGTGCCGTCGCAGAGTTGCCGGAGAAGCTTCGGCTGGTGCTGTTGCTATCGGCACTGCAGGGTTACACGCTCGAAGAGGTTTCGGCCATGCTGGCCATCCCAACGGGCACGGTGAAGTCCCGTTTATTTTTCGCCCGGAAGCAGTTAGCGGGGAAATTGCGATGAATTGCCAAAGCGCACGTGAACAAGTCACTGATACGCTGGCCACGACCCGCGCGGAACTCACCGCAGACCTCACGGAACACCTGCAATCCTGCGCGGGATGCCGGATATTTAACGCGCAGCAGACCGAGTTGTTTCGTGCCATGGATTCCGGTTTAAGCGCAATGGCCAATGAAGTGGTGCCTGCTTCGCTGTTGCCGAGAGTCCGCGCGCGGATGGAAGAAACCCGCACCAGCAACCCGTGGTCCGATCGTTTTCTGCCCGCCGCTGCCGTCCTGGTTATCGCTTGCCTGATAGCACTTCCACTCGTGCGTCGCAGCTTTCGGCCTGGTGGCGTTCAAGTAGCGGTCATTCCCGAGCGCAACGAAAAAGGCGTCGAGCCTCGAGAGCCACTTTCGGGACAGCCAGAGAACTCGACAATTCACCCCGCGACTCGGGCACAAAGCCCCCACTTTTCTGCGCGACCGTCCGCGGCGCAGAGACCCGCGCAAACTGCTGAGGCTGCCATCCTCGTTAGCTCCGAGGAATCCCAAGGCCTTTTGCAATTGGCGGCGGCTGTGCCGCGAGACCCGCAATGGGCTCAGGCAATGGTGCACCCGGCTCCCCCGAAGTCGAGTCAGATAGCGCCTATCGAACCGGTCGAAATCGCGAATTTGGAAGTAAACCCGTTGTCCGAGGAAAATCAGTGAATTTCTCCACGAGCTTCTGGAAAACAGATTCATTTACGATCAGGAGGACAGAATGAAGAGCATAATCGGCGGTTTTCTGGGAGCTTGCCTTTTGTTCACAGCCATTCCCGGCAGGTGCCAGGACAAGCCAAATTCCCCCAAGGACGAGGCGAAGAGCACGGAGGTGCAACCGGAGGGGCCGCAGGTCAAAGTGCAAATTGTCTTCGCCGAGTACGACGGTGACAAGAAAGTGAAAAGCCTCCCCTACACCATGCTTATTCAGTCCAATCGCACCGGCAAACTCCGGATTGGCAGCCGCGTGCCAGTAGCCACGGGCGGCGACAAAGGAGGGCTGCAATTTCAATACATCGATGTGGGAACCAACCTGGATTGTTCGGCCACTCCCGCGCAAGACGGCAAGTACCAGTTGCGCTTGTCCCTGGAACGATCCTGGGTGGAAGGCAATGTCCCCGTGGCCATGGAAAAGTCGGCAACTGCTTCCGCGGAGCATAACGACAGCTTGTTTCGCCAGCCGATCATCCACCAGTTCAGGTTCGACAACACCATTTTCTTGCGCGATGGCCAGACACTCGAAACAAACTTCGCTACCGACCCGGTGAGCGGAAAGGTCATCAAGGTGGAAGTTACACTCAACGTTCTGAAGTGAAGTATCAGCCCCCCGGGCGGAGCGATTCCTAAAGAGATTCCGCAGTAGGGGCGGGGAACTCCTGCGCCCCTGCCACCAATGCTCTCAATCCCTCCCGGGCTATGCCGTCCCAAAAACAGCAGCCAGTGCACCGGGCAGATCCGGATATAGAAAGCGATAACCCAGCTTTTCGAGTTGCGCGGGTAGCGCTCGCTGGCTTGAGAGAAGCAGTTCATCCGCCATCTCGCCGAGCAGCAGCCGCAGCGCAAACGCCGGGGCGGGGAAGAGAGCCGGGCGGTGCAAAGCATTGGCCAGCTTGTTGGTGAACTCGGCGTTACGCACCGGTTGTGGCGAAACCACGTTCACTGGTCCGCGCACGGCACCGTTTTCCAACGCAAATCGAAGAATGGCGACGACATCCGGGAGCGTCACCCAACTCATCCACTGATCGCCGGACCCGATTCTCCCGCCGGCACCCCACAAAAACGGGCGAACCATGCGCGGCAATGCGCCGCCGTGTTTTGCCAGAATAATTCCGAATCGCGCACGAACCACGCGTATACCTAGTGACTCTGCCTTAGCCGCTTCGGCTTCCCATTCTTGGCCCAGGCGGCTCAGAAAATCATGGCCGAGCGGACTCTCTTCCGTAAGCACCTGGTCGCCGCAGTTACCGTAGTAGCCGATCCCAGACGCGGAGACGAGCACGCGTGGCCGCGCCGCCATCCTGGACAGTGCCTGGACAAGAGCGCGCGTGGTATCCACGCGGCTTGCGAGCAGCAGTTGCTTACGTTGGGCTGTCCAACGGCCATCCGCAATCGAGGCTCCGGCAAGATTCACCACCGCATCCGCGCCCACGGCGGCGCCTCCGAGTTCTCGGGTTGCGGGATTCCAGTTCACATCGAAACCGTCCGCACCTCGCGCCTTTTCCGCGGCCGTCACTGGCCGCACCAACCGGCAGACCGTGTGTCCGGCGTGCTGCAAGTCCTGGCATAGTGCTGCGCCAACGAATCCCCTTGAACCTGTCATCAAAATCTTCATAGCCGCGTCTCGCTGCAAACCCCTGGCATTTCCGCGGTGCCTTCCGCTGGAAGGCCGCACCTGCTCAGGTTACAATTTTCCTATGCCATTCGTCTCGCCCAGTGTCCGCGTGAAGGTCCTTTTCTTTGGCCGGGTCCGTGAACTTACCGGGCTCTCGGAAGAAACTGGAGAAATCAGGGAAGGGGCGACACTCGGCGACCTTTTGGAGCGTTACATCCAGCGCTTCCCGCAACTCGCTGGATTCCGCGCCTCACTGGTTGCCTCGCGCAATCAGGAATTCGCTGCCTGGGACACGCGGATTACAAGCGGCGATGAGATTGCCTTTCTGCCGCCGGTGAGCGGAGGCTGAGCCACACCAGAAATGCCGACCACGCCCGAAAGCGACTTTTACGAACTTGCGCAAGCGGTCATTGATCCTGCAGCTTTAGTGCGGCATGTGCGCGCACGGCAGGATGGCGCCATCGTCACGTTCGATGGTTTTGTCCGCAACGAATCTCATGGCAGGCCCACGAAATACCTTGAATATGAAGCGTACGAGCACATGGCGTTGGCCAAAATGCGCGAAATTGGGGCGCAGATCCACGAGAAATTTGCCATTCACCGCGTCGCCATGGTGCACCGCCTCGGGCGGCTGGAAATTGGCGAAACGAGCGTATTCATTGCCATCAGCGCCCCTCACCGGGCTGCGGCCTTCGATGCCTGCCGGTACGCCATTGATGTGCTGAAGCACACCGTTCCTATCTGGAAAAAGGAGTATTTTCAGGATGGAGCCATCTGGGCGGACGGGGAAATCCCCCCGGCGGCTCCGGGGACAAAACCTGCATCTTAACGAATAGATGATCTTCCAGCCCAAGAGCCGACGTCACGCGCTGTTTACAGGATTGCTCCTGCTCATTTCTGCATGTGGGCTTGCGGCACAGGAGAAGCCCGACCGGCCGCCGTGGGCGCAGCCTACCAACAGCGGGCAAGCAAGGCCAGCCGACGCACAAACCAAGGAAAAGTCCGCAGAGCCGGCATCGCCGCGCGGCACGATCAAAGTGCACGTCAACCTTGTGAACGTGCTGGTCAGCGTCCTCGACGACCACAACCGCCCCGCGCCGGACCTGCCGGTGGGGGCGTTTCAGGTTTTCGAGGAAGGCGTGCAGCAGAAGATTGACATCTTTGAATCGGAAACCAAGCAGCCCTTGGACATCGCTCTGATGATTGATGCCAGCCTCAGCGCGCACAAGGAGATGCCGTTTGAGCGCGATGCGGCCTCGCGTTTCATCAAGCAAATTCTGCGGCCCGAGGACCGTATGAGCGTCTTCTACTTCGATGAAACCGTGACACAGCTGGCTGGTTTTTCAGACAACGTGGCGACGCTGCAGGAAGCGGTTCGCAAGATTCCCGATGGCGGGGGGACTTCGATATACGATGCGATTCTGCTCGGCTCGCGCGCCATGCAGACGCGCCCCAACGAACGGCGCCGCGTGCTGGTGTTGCTGACCGATGCCGGCGAAACCACCAGCCGCGCCGATTTCGATACGGCGCGCAAGGCCGCGCTGCGCGCGGAAGTCTTGCTTTACACGATTGTGGTTCGCCCGGTGAAGAATGAGAACGGCCGCAACACCGCCGGCGAACACGCGCTGCAAACCATCACGGAGACCACCGGTGGAGCGATGTTTTTCCCCGATTCCGCGCAGGAGCTTCCGATAATCTTCGACCGCATCGACCAGGAGCTGCGCACGCAATACCGCCTGGCGTATTACCCCAATCCGCGGAGCCCGGCGAACACCTATCGCGCTATCGAAGTGAAAGTGTTGCCGGGCTATTCGGCGCGGCATCGCACGACCTATCTGACCGGTCCGCAGTAGGACCGCTCTTGGTGATTTCCCATTCTGAACGGCAAGCTGATAACGTATATCTATGCACGTCTAAGTATGTGTTTGAGACGCCGAACTCGAGAATTAGAATTTTAGAACCAACGACTGACCCTATGACCAAGACATTCCTGCAGGCCGCCGTAGAAATCGCGAAAGGAGCCGGCGCCATCTTGCGCGAAGAACTGCAGCGCCCTCCGAGCATCGCCTATAAAGGCGACTTTGACTTAGTGACTCAGGCCGACCGGCGCTCCGAACAATGGATCGTTCAACGCTTGCAGGAATTTTTCCCCGAGCACGCCATCGCTGCGGAAGAAGGCACAGGAAAAGACAGTGATTCGGAGTACCGCTGGCACGTGGATCCGCTTGATGGCACGACGAATTTCGCGCACGGCTATCCCTGTTTCTGCGTCTCGATGGGGCTGGCCCGCAATAATGCACTCGTTCTCGGAGTCATCTTCAACCCTGTCTACGATGAGTTGTTCACGGCGCAACGTGGCGAAGGCGCGCACTTTAACGGGGAAAGGATCCACTGCTCCGAGATCAATACTCTGAAGAACAGCCTGTTGTGCACCGGCTTTCCGAATCACAAGCGCCACTCGCATCCGAATATTTATTACTACTGGGATTTCACGCTGAAATCGCACGGTGTGCGCCGCGACGGCTCCGCGGCGCTGGACCTGGCCTACGTCGCTGCCGGAAGGTTCGATGGCTTTTGGGAATTCGGGCTCAACCCGTGGGACTGTGCCGCGGGCGTCGTACTGGTCGAAGAAGCGGGCGGAACGATCAGCGACCTTGAGGGTCGGCCGTATACGCTAGGCGGCAAATCCATTCTGGCGTCCAACGGGCTCATCCACGCTGAAATGAAGCAAGTAGCTGCCGAGATCGCCAAGCGTCCGACGCTGCCACTTTAGGGTCCTACGAAATTTCTCCAACCCCCGCACGAGTCGGTCCGCGTTGTTTCTATTGGCAGGCAGTTGCAAAGCCTACCCCCCTCTTTTTGCGCAAGAGTACGGAAGTTATTGGACGGGAAAGGGTTATTGGAGTCGTTGCGCCGAAGTGTTCGCAAGAATATCAAAAATAAGGACTTACGTGTGCTCGCGGAATTAAGAAGAATCTCCACGAGGTTGATGGTGGAGAGCGACTCCCATCTGACTCAATAAAAAGGGTACCTTCCAGGTGAGCTACTCCGAGACACGACGAGACGCAAATTAACTCATCGAGAATTATACATCAAAGTAACTATTTGTCAAGAGGAGGTTTCCCTGCGGAACAGAGCTGTCAGATGGTCCCGAGCGGTGAGGGTGAAGTGACCGGGAAAGGCCCGGTCAAATGTCACAAAGAACAGTGATTAAGATCACACAGTTTTGTGGGAAATGACCCAGTTCGGGCTTCATTCCGAACGTTTTGGTGGCCTTGCCGAGTCTCGTCGTCCTGCATAAACATAGCATTTTGTTCGCCTTGCAGAGATTCGACCAAAACGACCGAATTGCTCCAGTTAGGCCTTCGAGTTGCCCTTCTGCTGAGGCGAAGCAAGACAGAAAGCGGAGGAGAGGGAAGGGCGACATGTCAAACTCAATGCTTGCGGAAAGACCGGAAGTTTCCAGCCTGCGGCAAATTACAGAACTCCGTAGCAGGACGCGCACTCCGTACGGCCTGCCGATCGAGGATGATTGCCGGAGCTGCAGGGTCCGCAGCACGCAGTTCTTCTGCGGATTCTCCGAGCCTTCGCGAGCTGCCTTGCGCCCGATCATGCACGTGAGCACGTATCCGGAAGGCGCGTTAATCGTGATGGAGGGGGAAGGGGCGCGTGGCATCCACCTGCTGTGCCAAGGCCGCGCGAAGCTGCTGACTACGAACAGCGAGGGCAAGACCTTCATCCTGAAGATCGCTAATGCCGGGGAAGTGATCGGCCTGAACCCGATCCTTACGGGAATGCCGTACGACATCACGGTAGAAACGCTGCAGCCGTGCCAACTGGCGTTCATTCCGCGCGACGAGTTTTTGAAGTTCATAAAGGAGCACAGCGACGCGTCATTTCAGGTGGCGCAACACCTGGGCCGCGACTGCCAGATGGCCTATGACGTCATACGCTCGATCGGGTTGAGCAATTCGGCTGCAGAAAAGCTGGCCAGGTTCCTGGTGGAGTGGGCCGGCGATGGGCGTTCGAGCGGCGGTGTGGTGCGCGTGAAACTGACACTGACGCACGAAGAAATGGCGCAGTTGATCGGCTGTTCGCGCGAAACCGTAAGCCGCACGCTGAGCGAATTCAAACGGCAGCGCCTGGTAGAAGTGAATGGCGCAACACTCGTCGTGCGCGACCTTGAAGCACTGGAAGATCTCGCAGCCAACTAGCGAGTATCGCAGGTAGCCTGGCCGGCCACCGCAAGAAATAGCGCGGTCCTGCCTCCGCCCGCTATCCGTATAGCGCTTTTTCGAAGTCTGACACAGCCTTTTAGTCCTGAAGAAGGATTTTCCGCAGTTTTTCAGCAAGCTGCCGGAAAAGAGGCGGGGTCAGGCCATAAATAAGAGCACGTCAGGTGGCGGCCCAGTTGGTGCGTTCGAGGAACGTGGGCGGTTCGTAGGTCTTGCCCTTGGCCAGGCGGCGTTCTTCGCGGCGCGTGGTCCACAAAAGAAGTGGGCCAAGCGCGCGCGAACTGAGGCGGGCGAAGATGCCAGATTCGCTCTCAACATCCTTGCGCAGGGTCTTCATTTTTTCGCTGACGCTGCGATTCACGGAACGGAATTGGTGTTCCATCGCCCAGAGCGCGGCGCTGTAGCCGGTGCGCAGTTTCTGCATTTCACGGGCAAAGCGCTCGCGAACGCGGGGATCGGGATAATCGCGGTAGCGCCGCCAGCCTTGCAGCATGGTTTGGCACATGCGGTACAGGCTGGGGCCGTTGCTCTCGAAATCGTGGAGAAATGCCCAATCGAGAAAGCGTTTGGAGTCTTCGCGGGAAATGGCGGCGTGCTGGAAGTTGAACTTGAATTGGCCGTGGATGTCGGCGAGGTCGATGGAGTCCAGCATGCGGCCCTGTTCTTTCATTTCGCGGTAGAGTGGCGTGCCCGGCACGGGCGTGTAAAGCATGAACTGGTGGAAATCGGTCTCGTGACTGCAGGCGTGCTCGATCTCGCTGGTGATATTGGCGGGCGTATGGTGCTCCAGGCCGATAATCGTGGAGCCCTGCACGCGGATGCCGTGGCTACGCAGTTCGTGCGTCAATACGCGCGTGTCCGTCCCCTTCAGCTTGGTGTACTCCGAGTGGGGGGACTCCAAGCCCATCCACACCCAGGAGATGCCAAGCTCCACGAGCTCTTGCATCGAGTATTTCTGAATGGCATTGGCAGAGGCGAACACCGCCATGCCCCAGCTTTTGCCACCGGCCTTCATGCGCTCCAGAAGCTGCAGGGCGCGCTTGCGGTGCAGCAGGAAATTCTCGTCCATGATGAAGAAGGTCTGCACGCCGAGCGTAGTTTCAAAGCCCTCCATGATGTCAAAGAGCTCGTCGCCGGTTTCATAGAAATTGTAGAAATTGCCCTTGCCACCAAAGAACGAGGATGTGGCGCAGAAGCTGCAACCCATGGGACAACCGACCGAGGGAATGATCGTGGCGGCGGTGGAACCCCGACGCTCGGGAAGACGCATGCCCATGGAGCGCGTCTGAATCCCGGAGATGATGGCGGGATGCTTGATGGGCGCGGTCGCGTCTTCGCCCAGGTAACACCGCATCCAGGAGATGCCTTCGCCGCGAACGTAATGATCGGCGTCCACCATATGCTCGATGCCGGGAATCGCGCTGACGTGGCCGCCAACAACGATGGTGGAGTGCGGCGAGAGTTCGCGCACCAGGCGGCACATCTCGCGGACCTTACCGACGTTGCTGATGATCGAGGAGATTCCCACGATCTCATATTCGTGCGAAGTCAGCTCGCGGGTGAAGCCTTCGCGGGTGGGAAAATCGAGGACCGTGCAGGGCGCGGAGATGTTGGCCTGGATCAGCATGATGCCCCAAGAGCGGTGGAACATCCGCAAAGAGAAAGCACCTTGAGCGCGGGTCACCTGATTATGGTACAACTCCATCGGATTGATGGCGCGGCTGCCGTACTTGTCGTCCTGAGCATACGGGCCGAAAACGGAGCTAAGAAGAACACGCGCACGCGTACCGCTGGGATGGGTTAGGCTACAATTCGAATTGTGTGGACTCATAGGTTCTACCTCAACGATAGCACGGGAGGCGCGAAGCCCCGTGTGACATGTGAACATGGCGGTCCCGGAAATCTGTGTTCCATTTTGTACACCTCGGCCGTAACAGTAATCCCCCGTGCGCGGGTTGAATCTAGCGGTGTGGTTTGCCATTTTATTCTCAACAAAAATACTGGATAGTGCCGCGTGAGAGGCTTGCTTGCGAAGGGCCACAGGGCGTGCGAAAATAAAAAGCTGTGGCTTCGCCGATCTAAACGGCAGTTGGCTGCAATGGCGATATCGTCTAGGGGTCCAGGACGCCGCCCTCTCACGGCGGAAACCCGGGTTCGAATCCCGGTATCGCTACCAACAAAATAAACAACTTGCTCGGCTTTTCTCATTCGCCGGTTTCCTTGCGGTGACGAATGGGTGACTAAGGATCGGGTTTCCGCTCAGCACTCACAAAATTGAGGGGGGGGGGCTGCGGGGACTGATTGCCTATCGGATGCGTCCGGCGCGTCCTGTGGGCCTGTACGGGCCTTCCGCTGGGCCTTCTACGCGATGGCAGCGGGTGAATGAAGGGGAAGAATTCTTTTTAGGACAGGGGGTAGGCCCCCAAATCGACCCGCATGCCCACTCTTGTACGGATGCCAGTCCTACGGGTTTCAAACAAAACGGCCCCTCGTTTAAATTTTTCCCCGCAAAAAGCACAGCGGCTACATCGACGCAACTTTCCAACGGTCCAGTAATTCTGATCCAAGCTCTTCAATGGTCTTCGACTGCCCTTTCAGTGTTTCAAAGAACACGTCGTTATCTCGGATAGACAGGAAGTATTGAGGCTTCGGTACAGCTCCGCATTCAACTGTGATTCCATGAGGCGCGGTACGGTAGGAAATCGTCATCGGCAGGCGTTCACCTTTGGTGCTCGAAACTTTGAAGAAATGATGACAGTCAGGGCCGCCGAATTGCTTAATCTCTCCCACTTCAAACGCCTGCGTTGGTATCTTGCCGCTGTAGGACTTCGCCTGTCCCTCCATCCATGCGTGCAGTTGCTTGAAACACTCAATTCCACCCTTGTCTTTGAGACGCGCGTCGCGCTCACTCTTCTCCCTTGCTTCCTCCGCCTCTCGTGCTTCACGTAGGTTTTTTGCGGCTTCGCGTGTTGCCCAGTCCTTCGTTCTCTCATCGTCTTCCATAGGTTCCCCCATTGTCGGTCGATGTGAGTATATCCGAGGCACGGCGCTTCTAGGATGCCCGTGGGCGCATCGTTGAGTCTCCGGTGATGAGTTGCTATGGCTGCTTGCGCAGTCCGTGAAACAGCGGGTTTGTGTCGTCCTCAGAAGGTTCAACGGGGACAGGTGTGTAGTATTTTATGCGCACGCGCACTCCGTCGGTAGGTGCTGCCGATTGATTGGTGCCAGGTGCAGGTGCTTCTGCTGGTTTCTTGGCGAGTACTGGGGCAGGCGTGGGCGTAGGGATCGGACGGCTTGCAGGCTGCTCTGTCTGCGGGACAGGGGATAGGGTGCGCTGCGTTTGCGCGACGGCTGGCAAGGTGTGTTGCGCTTGCCATGCGCGCTGGGCCTCTTCGTCGGCTTCATCCCTTTTTCTGCGGATTAAGCCCGCCACGTCGAGCAAAACTTGCACATTGATATTTGTTGTGGGCTCGCCAGCGAGAAGCAGGCTTTTATCCAGGAGCACGCCAGAGGAAATTGATTTTTGCTGAAGAGATGCTTTGCTGATGTCGGTGTCGCTAATGCTCGTAACCACGTCGCGGGACTTCTGCCGGAAGATTTCCGCGAGTTCTTGTTTCTCGTCGCCCACAGCCTTTTGTACCTCCGGTTCTGCCAAGACATTTCGGACTAGGTGTCGTGATCGCCCTACGGATTTGGAGATTGCGTTTTGAGACGCGCCCGATGCGGCCAGAGTCACGATTGTCTCTCGCTCCGCGACGGTCGGCGGAAACTTGGGCTTTCCCTTCGGTTTCATCGGCGTCCCTTGTACCATTTCTGGCCGCTCTGCCACTCCGGCGATTTTACATCGGCGGTCAGGTCGACGATATGGAAAGACCTGACCATCTGATTGGCCACGTCTCGCGGGGGACATGCTCGACTTTCAAAATCGAGGAAAGAATCTCGCAGGCCGTCGAGCAGCACGATGAACAAGCCCCGCTCCGCGCTGCGCACGATGGACTGACATTCGGCGTACCACGTATCGAAAACGCGCTTGGCAACGTCGCGCTTGTTTTCTTCGATTGTGTTAATGCGGTTGGCAAGCTCCTGTTGTCTGGAGCGCATCGCTTCCGGCGCACGCTCAGCCTCTCGCATTTCCTCAAGTTTGAGAGCAGCCTCGGCGGGCTTTTCGGCGAGCGTAAACTTGTCTGCCTCGGCTTGCGCTACTCGCGCTTTGGCGGGCAAGAGCAATTCGAGGCTGTGCGCGGTCTCTTCGATAGCGGCGTACTCTTGTCTGAGTGATTTTGTCTCTTCGTCAAGCGGCGCGATTGCGGCGGCGAGTGCAGCCTCGCGCCGCGCAATCAGCGCCGAAAAAGTATCGTTGAAAACGGTTGTGATCCGTTCTGCCATCTCCCCCGGACTCATAGCCTCAACCGCATTGTGAACCTGAATCATTTCCTCGTGCATTGGGTGTTTCCTCTCTGCCGTAAACGGCTTGTTGGTTGTTTGCTTGGATTGAGG
>Ga0316363_10000165_pt1 | contig 104644 bp, 73 predicted proteins | sample Sb_taG_3_FD_200459 | JGI IMG/M metagenome (GOLD analysis project Ga0316363, IMG submission 200459) | Peat soil microbial communities from Weissenstadt, Germany - Sb_50d_a_PC metaG (v2) (version 2) | ecosystem: Environmental > Terrestrial > Soil > Wetlands > Peat | place: Germany: Weissenstadt...
GTTCCACCGCAAAGGCGAAATCAACGTGCCCAAGGAAGCCGCGAGCGAAGACCAGCTTCTGGACATCGTTCTGGAAGCAGGCGCCGAGGATATGAAGGACGAGGGATCGGCGTGGTACATCGTGACACCACCGGAATCGCTGGAGGCGGTGAAAGAAGCGCTGGTGAAGGCGGGGATTAAGCCTGCTTCCGCGGAGTTGGGCTTGGTGCCGCAGAATTACATCAAGCTTACCGGGCAGCAGGCCTCGCAGATGTTGCGGTTGGTGGAAGCGTTGGAAGAGCACGATGACGTGCAGCACGTGTACGCCAACTTCGATATCGACGAATCGGAAATACAGGCGGCAGTTGGCGCAAACTAAGCAATGTTTTTCAGCAGCGGCCATCGGGCGAAACTCGATGGCCGTTTTGCTTTGAGGACTGCTTTGCCGCGAGAATGTGGTGGAAGCGGGTTGGGGTTCGCCGTAGACTAGCAAAAGTGGGCGAGAAAACGACTGAAAACAGGAAGGCCAGAATGTTTCGCGTGCTGGGAGTAGATCCGGCGTCGGCGGGACCCACAGGCTACGGCATCGTTGAGAGCGACGGCAAAACGTGCCGGGTGCTGCACTATGGAGCGCTGCGCGTGACGGCGAAACGTCAGAAGGCTTCGAGGGGCGCAGCGCTGCAGGATGTGCACAAGCTGCTCTGTGATTTGCTGGAGGAGTTTGCGCCACAGGCGATGGCGGTGGAATCGGTGTTTACCGCGTTGAATATGAAGACAGCGCTGCGTCTGGCGGAGGTGCGCGGCGTGGTGTTGCTGGCGGCGGAGCAACACGGCGTGGAGGTATTCAGTTACGCGCCTCGCGAAGTGAAGGCTTGCGTTGCAGGGCACGGCCAAGCCGACAAAAAGCAGATGCAGGCCATGGTGCAGGCCTTACTAGCAATGAAGGAAACGCCGGAACCATCGGACGCGGCGGACGCACTGGCCGTGGCGTTGTGTCACATTCAGGCAGAGCAATTGCAGCGGCGGTTCGGCGTACAACGCGCTGCTTGCCGTGGACGAAAAATCAATCCGCTGGGTGCGCTGGCGAGCACCGCAACAGGCCGCCGCGCTGCCGGCATCTTGACAAACCAATGAGCTTCCTTCTCCGCCGCGTGGTGATTTTCTCGCTGGGGCTATGCCTGTGGGGAGCAGCGGCGGTCGCTGTGGCTGCCACGGCGGGCAATGTTTTTACGTACCGGCGGGTGTTCAAGTCCAGCGTGCCAGAGTTCATCGAAATCAAGATTCCGGAGAGCGCCGGGAATGCAAGCTATGAAATCCGGCAGTTGGACGAAGACGCGGGAGCAACGCCATTTGAAGTTGGCGCGGGACTGCGCGCGAAGATTTTCGAGTTGGCTGGCGAGTTGAAGCATTTCAAGGGGCTGGATTTGGATGTACACCGGAAGATCGCGAACCTGGGGGAAAAGACGTTTCGCTGGGAGGCGCCGGGCGAATCGTACGAAGTAAGGTTCAATTACACGCTGAACACTCAGGCAACGCAGTTGCTGCAGATTTGCGAGGGATTGGCGCGGCAACAGGAATTGATCGACTTGCTGAAAAGGCGCATAAAGTATGACCGGCTCGGGGTAAACGACGCGCTGCTGCAATTCGAGAACGACATGATCAAGGGAGTTTTGCCGGAGCCCCAGCGAGCGCTGCCGCTGCTGGACCAGATTGCGGCGGATTCGCGGTTTGTGGAAATCGCGCGACAGCGGGCGCGGGCCCTGGCGGAACGCGTGAGGCATCCGTAATCCTCGATACCTTCGAGGGTCTGTCGGCGCTGGTGGCTGGCTGACCTACCACTGCAGCTGCTGAAAGAGACACCACATCCAAGGTCTATTAAGTATATGAATTTTGGTAAGAACCATCTTGTGCTACTTAATTCTGTATTCCATGTGCAAGACGTCCTTCTAGGCGACATGCAACTCATTGAAATGTAAAATCTTATGTCACAAACGGTTTGGTTAGTCAATTGCGATGAGTGTGGCTAGTCACTCGCTCCTGTGGTGGGAGCTTACCTAACCTGACAAGCTAAGGGGTTTGTAGGAGTTGGCGGTGTTTGACGTCCCCACGCAGTTCATCTCGCGAGGTGGCAGGGGACGTTACCGCAAGGTGACAACAAGCTTTTCAAGCAAGAAGGTTGAACGAAGTTTTTCAGAGGAGGAATACACAAACATGCGAAAAATAGCGGTACTTTTCTTCGCAGCTGTATTAATTGTCTTTGCAGGCACGGTTTGGGCTCAAACAGAAACCGGCCAGATCGCGGGTACAGTCACAGACGCCACTGGTGGCGTCGTAGCAAATGCAAAAGTAGTGGTCAAGTCCGTCAACACCGGCCTTACGCGTGAAACAACCACCAACTCATCGGGTCTTTACACGAGTCCCAGCCTCAAGCCTGACACCTATGACGTAACCATCCAAGTCGCAGGCTTCAAGACTTTCACCCAGCGTGTGGAGGTGTCGGTCGGGTCGAAAGTTGAGGTGTCGGCACAGCTTACGGTCGGTGCCCAAGTCGAAACTGTGGAAGTGACAGGCGCGCCAGTGAACGCCGTCAACACGGAAAACCAAACCCTTTCGTCGGTTATTACGGAGCAGCAGATCAATGAGTTGCCGACCTCTCCCACGCGCAATCCTTACTCGTTGGTAGCCACCTCTGGCAACGTGACAGAGGACACTAATAGCGGCCGCGGCGCGGGTTTCGCGATTAACGGGATGCGTTCGGCCTCCACGGACATCCTGCTCGACGGCGCCGAAAACGTTGACACCTTTACGGCCGGCGTTGGCCAGGTTGTTCCGCTTGATTCGGTGCAGGAATTCAGCGTGCTCACCAACAGCTTCACCGCGGAATTCGGGCGCGCCAGCGGCGGCGTGGTCAACGTTGTCACCAAGTCAGGTACCAACGCTTTCCACGGCTCCGGCTACGAATACAACCGCGTTTCGGCCCTGTCTGCCAACACGGAAGAGAATGATGCCACCGGCACGCCCAAGGGCATATTCGCGCGCAACGATTTCGGATTCTCCGTCGGCGGCCCCGTTAAGAAGAACAAGCTGTTCTTCTTCAACAACACCGAGTGGATCCGGGTGCGCAGCGCTTCCACGCAGGACTTCACGATCATCGATCCCGCATCGGTAGCGTTGTTAGCTCCGGCCAGCCAGGCGTTTTTTACCGCCTATGGGAAACTGGTGCCCAATGTCAATACCATCGCCAGCGGTCCTTGTGTGACCGGTGGCACAATAACCTGCGATACGGTGGGCTTCTCTGCTCCGAGCGATGCCGGTGGTGGCAGCCCGCAAAATACCTGGATGGAGGTAGCCCGGGTTGACTACAGCTTCAGCAGTAACACCTCGCTTTTTGTGCGCTACGCTTCGTACAAAGAGCTCGATTTCCCCGGCACTGTCAACGCCAGTCCTTACCAGGGGTATAACACCGGGCAAACCCAATACGACCAAAACTGGGATATAGGCCTCACGCACTTTTTCGCGCCGAACCTGGTAGACACAGCGAAGGCCATCTACAACCGTCTAAACGGACCGGTCCAACCACTTAGCACGGCGCCGATCTCCCCAACCCTGTACACCGCCGGTAGCCTTCCGTCCGTGTCGATCAATAATACATATACCTTCCCGTTGATTTTCCCCGGGTACAGCGAGACGACTCCTGGGAACTCTATCCCCTTCGGCGGCCCTCAGAACCTTTACCAGTTTTATAATGACCTCTCCTGGACGGTGGGCAAACACCAGTTCAAATTCGGCGGCCAATTCATTCAGCTCCGCGACAACCGCATCTTCGGGGCCTATGAGAACCCGGTGGAAAACCTGGGTACGAACCTGGCCACTGGAATTGCCAACCTAATGGCGGGAACCATCTATCAATTCGAAGGGGCAGTCTACCCTCAAGGCGAATACCCTTGCGCCAAGGACCTCTCTGGCAACGTGATACAGACCCCTGCGTGCACGCTGACGCTGCCGGTCGGACCGCCAGCCTTCGAACGCAACTACCATTACAATGACGGGGCATTCTATGCCCAGGATGCCTGGAAGATCGTACCCCGGTTCACACTGAACGTGGGTGTTCGCTGGGAGTACTACGGCGTGCAGCACAATGCCAATCCAGCGCTCGACTCCAACTTCGTTATGGGTCCGGGAACTAACATTTACGATCAGATTCGCAACGGGGCTGTTGAACTGGCGCAAGACGGCGGCGTCTTCTGGAATCCCCGGTACGGCAACTTTGGTCCGCGCCTGGGCTTCGCCTGGGACGTTTTGGGCAACGGCAAAATGGCCATCCGCGGGGGTTACGCGATAAGCTACGAACGTAACTTCGGCAACGTCACCTTCAACGCCATTCAGAACCCGCCAAATTATGCTGTGGTCAGCCTCATCAACGCGAGCGTTAATATTGTCAAGGGAGTTCCGACTGGCGATGTTCCCTTCATGCCGGTGTACACCGACCCTGCCGGTCCTTTGGCAGGCACGGGAACTAAAGCCTTGCCAGCGGTCAGCCAGCGTGCGATCAACCAGAACATGAAGTCCGCCTATGCCGAGACTTGGAATCTGTCCATTGAACGCCAGATGGGGAGGGGGCTCTTGTCTGCTGGCTATGCGGGATCACATGGCATCCACCTTTATGACATCGCCAACGTTAATCCTCTGGGCGGTGGTGGGTTGTTCCTAGGCGATGCACTTAATCCTAGCAACCGCCTCAACCTCCAGTACGGCAATATGAACTTCCGCAGCGACAACGGCTACAGCCATTACGACGCTTTGAACATCAGGTATGCGGTGACGAATCTTCTCCACAAGGGGCTGGGTCTGACCGCAAACTATACGTGGTCGCATTCCCTGGATAACCTTTCCTCCACATTCACCGAAACCAACGGTGGAAATTCCGGACTCTACCAATTGGGCTACCTGGATGCTTTTAACCCCCAACTGAACTATGGCAACTCCGATTTTGATATTCGGCACCGCCTGAACCTCAGTGGGACTTGGGAAGTACCGTGGATGAAGAGTTCGAGCAACGCGATTGCCAGGAACGTGCTGGGTGGCTGGGGCCTCGGCGCCGTGATCGGCATCCGCAGCGGTGAGCCGTTCAGCATCTATGATTGCAATAACGCGACACAAACGGGATGCCCGCTCTATATTCCGAACGCGAACGTTGCAAGGACAGGCACGTCAACCGTGGCGGGTGCGAACTTGTATAACTACATAGCACTGCCGTACGACACGGTTGTAAACGAAACAACCGGTGTCACGACGTACCCGGTGGCTAACCAAGGCGATTCACTGGGAATGCCAATCTGCACCGGGCTCTATCACACCGGTTGCACGTATTCGACCAGCGGCCTGAGCTACCCCCTGCGGAACCAATTCTTCGGGCCAAACTACTGGAACATGGACATGAACTTCTATAAGAACTTCAAGCTCACCGAGCGGTTCGGGCTGGAGTTCCGCGGCGAGTTCTACAACATACTGAATCACCACAACATGTACGTCGAAGGTCTAAACCTGGATGTTAGTTCGATCAGCGCCGCAACCCAACCGTTTATCCAGACAGAGAAGGGTGGCCCCTGGGGCTATACCGGAACGACTGCCGACGAGCGTCGCAACATTCAGTTCGGACTGAAGCTGACGTTCTAACCATTTACTCAATTCCTTGGCACTTGGGGAGCCTTCGGGCTCCCCAAGTTTTTTTTGGCGCCCATCCTTACTCCACAGTTTGGAGATCAGAGTCCTCTTCATAACCTGAAAGGAAGTGAAGTGGGATCCCCCAAATTGCAACCGAGGGTTCCCGTTGCTTCCCCTTGACTCCCCCGAAAACTCACTCCTGATTTCTCAGAATGGCAAGCACAACCGATTAACGTGCGCCATTTTTTGCACATTTGAGGAGGAGTGGATGTTGTTGGTAGAACAGAGCGCCCGAGGAAGGCGCAAAAGCCTGTGGGAGCGGGAGTTCGCGGAACGCGCGAGGCACCAAAATTGATTTCGAGGCTAGCCTCCCTGTCTTGAAGGCCCTCTACCTATAAATAATGGAAGATACTGAGAAAACTACAAGAAATGGTAGCTACGGTCGTGTACAAAGGCTTTTGTCGCCATTAGTCTTTTGTTTTCAATAACTAAGACTGGCGTAACAATGGAGATGAAGTTGCAGCTTTGCTGCCCATACGTTAGGTCTTGTTAGGCTCGAAGTGTGGTGGTTTGGGGGAATCCCAGAAATTCAAAAGGTCTTGTCGGTAGTGTTTGTATCCATAGATCCAGGAGGATCGAATCATGCATAAAGTGGGAAGTATGCGAAGCATGCGCGGGTTCTTTCTCGCCTTTTTGGCGTACTTAGTTGTTGGATTGGCAATAAATTTTACGCTGGCGATATCGACTGACGCTCAGGTATCTACGTCCACCGGGAGTGTCACGGGGACAATCACGGACCCGTCGGGCGCGCCAGTTCCTGGTGCAAAGGTCACGGTTGCAAGTGCCGAAACCGGCTTCAACCAGGTAACAACGACGACAGACACTGGTTTCTTCAACGTGGGGGCGTTGTCGCCGGGGACGTATAGCATCAAGATCGAGGCTGCGAATTTCAAGACGACCAAAACTACGGCGGTAGTGCAAGTCGGTCAAATCGCGACAGTGAACGCGAAGCTGGAACTCGGCTCATCCAGCACGACCATCGAAGTGACTGGGGCTACCATAGCAGTCAACTCGGAGCAAGCCACCGTTCAGGACGTCCTGACGTCAGCGGATATTGACCAGCTGCCGGTCAACGGGCGTAACTTCCTGGACTTGGCCACGCTGGAGCCCGGTGTTCAGATTCAGGACGGTTCCACGTTTGACCCCACGAAGAACGGGTATTCTTCGCTCTCGTTCGGCGGGCGGTTTGGACGCACGGCGCGCGTTGAAGTTGACGGCGTGGATATTTCCGACGAAACCGTCGGCACTACGACACAGAACATACCGCAAAGCGCGATCCAAGAGTTTCAGGTGGCGTCATCGTCACTCGATATGTCAACGGAGTTGACCTCTTCCGGGACCGTGAACGTGGTCACCAAGTCCGGCACGAATGATTGGCACGGGCAAGCTTATTATTACGGCCGGAGCAATCAGACCTCGGCAAAAATCGCGGACAACCCGGATGGATCCCCGGCCGACTTGCCGTTCGGCCGCAAGCAATTTGGCGCAGATTTTGGCGGAGCTTTCGTAAAGAACAAGCTGTTTTTCTTCGGGGACTTCGAACGGACGGACCAGAGCTTGCAGAACCCAGTGAACATCAGCCAGGCCAACCCGTTTCACGCTTTGTCCGGCAGCTATAACTCTCCATTTACCGAGCGGGAATATTTGACGCGTTTGGATTACAACATCAAGAAAGACTGGACGCTTTTCGCTCGCTTCAACTATGACGAGAACTCGAGCGTGCGCGGATACAATCCCGGCGTGTACCAGCCGTTTGGAAACGTGGACTTTGTGCCCACGTATGTTGTCGGTACGGATTTTCAGATCGGCAAAACCAGCAACAGCATACGCTTTGAGTTCTTGAAATTCCGCAATGGGATTGTGGACGCCGTGGCCCTTTCCGGAGCGCTCGACCCGTCCACCGGGATTTCCTTGAACATCACACCGAATGGCAGTGATTTCTCGTGTCTTGGAGGAGGCGAACTCTTTTGTTCCGGTGCGAACATCCTCGCTCCACAGAAAACTTTCCAGGAAGACCGGCAGATTAAATACGACGGTAGCTACACCGCAGGCCACCACACGCTCCGCTATGGGGGCAGCTTCAATGCCATCCTGGGCGGTGGGTTCGCGAAGTTCTTCGCCAGCCAACCCATGGTCCAGGCGGTGGATGATCCTTTCGGGGTATCCCGCGCGTTCGCTAACGCAGATCACTTTGGGCCCGGCGGCGACAGCAATCCGCTCAATTGGCCTGTCAGTACGATCCTGATGGGCAACGGCCAGGGCTTCTCGACGGAACGGCCCGGATTCGGGCTTCCTGCGGGTGGACAGTATGACCACCGCGTCGATTGGTATTTTGGCGATCAGTGGAAGGTAAAGCCCAACTTCACCTTAACACTTGGTGTGCATTACGGACGGGACACCGGCCGCACGGACAGCGACTTGGCACCGGTGCAGGCGCTGGCTCAATTTGACAACCAGTTCTACAAAAACCTGGAAGCGCGCGTGAATCAACCGAATCTCAACTTCGGACCTCAGCTCGGGTTTGCATGGGATCCCTGGAAAAACGGAAAGACGGTGATTCGCGGCGGTGGCGGTTTATATTACGAGAACGCGATATTCAACAACGTGCTGTTTGACCGGCCTGGCCGCTTGACGCAGGGCTTGTTCCTCGCGCAGGCAGCCCCGTGCTTCGGCGGCTCCGCAACCGGCCCAGTGCCTGGTGTGAACAACGGCAACCCCGTCACTTATTGCGGCGAAGCCGTTGGAACGGCCATGGCGCAGATCGCAGCCGACCAGAAGTCCTACCAGGCGGCGATTGCTGCCATAGGCCTGGGTGCCAACCCGAACTTCATCGGCTCGACCTTGCAGGGAAACAATGTGAATGGTATTCAAATGTTGGCGCCGAGCTATGTTTCTCCGCGATCTGTGCAGATGAACATCGGCGTGCAGCGCCAGATTGGCGGCAGCACGACTATCAGCGTGGACTATGTGCGAAACGTTTCGACGCACTACGGACTGGCGTTAGACACCAACAAGGTGGGCGACGCCCGCTTTCTGAACTCGAATAATGCTAAGGCCGCAATCGCGGCGACGCTTACGGCATGTGGGCCTGGGGTCACTACCATTGACCAGGCAATCGCCGCTTGCCCTGGACTGCACCCAGCCATAGGAACAACACCTGCAGGTCCCGCGACGATCGCTGATTTTGCGTCGAATGGGCTGGATTCCGGTTATGATGCGACAGGTGGAGCGCCGTGCCCAACGTGCGCCTTCGGGGGCATCAACCCGAACCTGGGGCAGAACGAAATGCTCTTCCCGATAGGACGTTCCGTGTACAACGGCCTGCTGATGGAAGTAAAGAGCAATCTCAGGAATCCTCTGCCGGGGATGAGGATGTTGAATTTGACGGCGTCGTATTCTCTTGCGCGGTTCGACTCGACAGTTGCGGACCAGGACTTCGTCAACAACGCCGTGGATTTCAACAATCCGCTGAAATTTTACGGACCTGCGGGACTCGACCGGACCCACATAGTCAGCGTGGGAGCGGTGATGGATTTTCCAGCGGCCACCCGTTTGGCTCTGACCGCGCACTACAGTTCGGCCGCTCCGCTTACATTATTCCTGCCCCAAGCAGGAGCCCCCGGCGAAATCTTCCGCACGGACGTGACGGGAGACGGTACGGTGGGAGACGTGGTTCCTGGCTCCAACATCGGTTCTTTCGGCCGCAACATCAAGGCCGGGGACATCAACAATTTCATCAGCAGCTACAACAGCAAGGCCGCGGGGCAATTGACGCCAGCGGGCCAAGCGCTCGTTTCGGCGACCTTGTTCACGCAAGCCCAACTTGTCTCGTTGGGCGCGGTGACGCCAACGCTGGCTCTTGCGCCTCCGGGGCAGGTAGGACTTTCCCCGCTGTTCACTTTCGATGCGCACATTTCGTGGGAGCTGCGCCTTTCGAAGGTGTTTCATGCCTTGCCGGAACGCGTAATCCTGGAGCCGCAGATCGCTCTATTCAACGTGTTCAATTTCCATAACTACGATCCGGCCGGCAACGAACTCAACGGCGTGTTGACAGGTAACGCTGGCTCTGCGAACGGCACCACAAAACTGGACCGTTCGAACCTGATCACCCCCGGTGCGGCTTCCGGTGTGAACTGGTACGCAGTGCCACGCCAGGCGGAATTTGGCGTGAAGCTGACCTTCTAACAACTCTTAACTCTGCGGTGACGCAGAAACCGGCGGCGGGGAGCGCTAAGCTCCCCGCCGTTTGCTTTTGAAACGCGCCTTCGCTCCCGGAAACGAAGTGCATGGTGTAGGGTCACCTGTAACCTGGGATTCCACGGGAGGTACACATGAAGAGGTTGCTTCTGAGTTTCCTTCTTTTTGCCCAATGCCTGCTTGCACCGGCCTTCCTTGCCTCAAAGCAGGGGCGCCCGATCCCACCGGGAGTGCGCGAGGCCGACAAGCAGACCAACGCGCCGGTAGAAGCACCTGAAGAAGCCAAGCGAAAAGGCGCCGATCTCGCAAAGTTCAAGCAAGAAGCAGACGAACTTGCGAAGCTGTCCGCAGGGATTCCGGCGCAGATTGCACTGGTCAATCACGGGCAATTGCCAAAAGACCTCGGCGACCAGCTCAAGCGTATCGAGAAGCTGGCAAAGCACTTGCGGTCTGAAGTCTTGCCGTAGTCGGTTCAGCGTGCCGCGCCGATTGTTGGGGCAGCGGCGAGGCGGCGAAGGGACTCGGTGTACGGGGCTTGGGCCACGCCGCGTTCGGTGAAGATGGCACGAATGTAGCGGCTGGGGGTGACATCGAAGGCGGGGTGGGCTGCGGGAACATCGGGCGCGATCCGCACTCCCTGAATGTGCGTGACCTCGGCGGCGCTGCGCTCCTCGATGGGGATGTGGTCGCCATCGGGGATTGATAGATCAAAGGTGGAAATGGGCGCGGCAATGTAGAAGGGCACGTTGTTCTCTTTGGCCAGCACGGCAATCTGATAGGTGCCGATCTTGTTGGCGGTGTCGCCATTGGCGGCGATGCGGTCCGCGCCGGTAACGATGGCGCCGACCTTGCCCGTTTTGAGGAAGTGGCCGACCATGTTGTCGGTGATGAGGGTGAGGGGAATGCCGCCGCGGAGGAGTTCCCAGGCGGTGAGGCGCGCGCCCTGCAAATAGGGGCGCGTCTCTGGCACCAACACATGGAGCTTGTGGCCCTGCTGGAAGGCGACGCGGATGACGCCGAGCGCCGTGCCAATTCCTCCGGTGGCCAGCGCGCCGGCATTGCATTGCGTCATTACTTGCCCTTCCTGGGGCATGAACTCCGCGCCGAAACGCCCGATGGCTTCGTCGGTGGCCTTTTTTTCGAGGTGCACTTCCCGGGCTTCGGCAATGAGGCCGCTGCGAACTTCGGATAGACTCGCAGACGAGGCCAGCAATTCCGTGAAGCGGGTTTTCATGCGTTGCAGAGCCCAAAAAAGATCGACAGCCGTGGGGCGCGTTTCCGCCAGTTCGCGGGAAATTTCTGTGAATTCCGCTTTCAAATCATCCACGGATGCGGTGCGCGAGTGGAGCACGCCAAGGGCTACGCCCATCGCTGCTGCGACACCGATGGCCGGCGCACCGCGAATCACCATTTCGCGAATGGCTTTGGCGACCTCGCGGTAGTCCGTGTAGGTGTAATAGATCTCCTCGGCGGGAAGGCGGCGCTGGTCTAGCATGACCACGCCGCGGTCGGTCCACTCGATGGGCTGGGCTACGTACATTCTGTGGTGTGCCCTTTCTAGAACTCATCTCATAAACCAACGAAATGAAAAACCCCAAGGCCTCAGGGGCTAAAGCCCAAGGTCTTCGAGGACTTTTCGGCACGACTGAAGTCGTGTCCTCCCGAACGCCATCTGAGAAATAGTTCCTCTCGCAATTGTAACGAAGGCGAATGACGAAATGAATCGATCACTGGCCTGCGGGGATGCGGGTGAAGCCGTGCGTGCTTAAGACCGCGGCCACGGCAATGAGCGAGTTGTACCCCAGATGCATCAGGAAACTGGCAAAAACGCTGCCGGTGCGGGCGCGTACGAGGGTGAAAATAATGCCGACGAGGATGAGCATCGAAACGAGACTCCAGGTCCACCCCAACTGCGCGCCATGCATCAGGCCGAAAAGCACTCCTGTGAAAACGATGCTGCCGAGGATGCCGCTTCGCAGAGCCGGTGCGGCCTCGAAGCCGAAGAAGCGCAAGAGACCGGAGATCAGTCGCGCAAATAGCGGATAGAGATATCCTCGAAAGAGCGTTTCCTCCACCAGCGGCGCGACGAGCACCGCCATAGCTACAAAGAGAATTGCGGTCTGCCGATGTTTGAACAACTCTTGCATGGGAATGTTCTCCGGCTCCTTCATGCGCGCGGTGAGAAGAGCAACGAAAAGAGACAACCCGGAGCCGGCAATGAAATAAACAAATGGATTTCTGGGCTGCTCGCGATTGTGTGAGTTGATCTTGCGCCAGCCGAGACACTCCCAGAAGGAGTGGCCGCGCAGGAGGGATAAGGTAACGTAAAGAAAGAAGAAGATGGTGGCGTACCAGATGAGCATGCTGCCGATGGCAAACTGCGGCTTGGAGAGCAGGTACTGTTCCATCTGTTTTGTGGTGAGTTTCTGGCCGTGCGGCAAATAGTAAACCGCCAGAACGCCCTGCACCATAACCAGACTTGCGAGACCAAAAAGGACGAAGAGGATGAGGTGCGGCCACGACCAGGTGATTTGTAGGTCTTCAGGGTATTGAGGCGAATAAGGCGGGGCTGTTGGCGAGTATGCTGTCGCCGAGAGTAGCGGATCGCCGCCTAGTGGTTCGGGTGCGGGAGCGACGCGATCGGCAGGTGAAGCCGAGTCATTGCCTGGAGCCGGTTCTGGTGGCGCGGAGGGGGAATCGTCAAAAGGATTCATGATCTCGTGTGTCTCTCCGAAAAAGGCCAGCCGGAAGCGAGCGCGGCGGCCACCAGGGGCAAGAGGAGTTCGTGGTGGCCAGTGATGGCGAATCCCCTGGAACCCCTGCCTTTCTGTCCGCTAACGGGAGCGATGGGGCGCCTCACAACATTTTGGACCGGGCGGTAATGTTGGATGAAGTCAAAATTCGCCGTGGTGATGGGCTGAAGAGGCACTCCGAGATTACGAACGACGGAAACCGCCTTCAGGAAAATCTCCGGGAGGAGCACAGCGGAACCCCAATTGAGAAACACGCCGCCGGCATCCATCTCCTGCACCAAAGCGCAAAACAAGCGGAAATCGGAGAAGGTTGCGGCACCGAGTGAAGCTCCTTCCGCCGCGGGATGCATATGGGGAATGTCCGTGCCGATGGCCAGATGAATGGTGACGGGGATTCTGCGCCGGTAGGCCTCGATCAAAACGCTGGACTCCGGATGCTTCGGCGAGAGGATGCCGCTGGTCAAGTATTGTCCGGCAGCTTCGCCGTAGCCAATGCGGGTGCGGTAGGCCAGCTTGGCGATCTCGTTGATGTAGGTGCCGGTTTCTTCGGCCATGCCGAAGTGGCCCTCGCCGAGGCTGGCTTCGACAGTCTCAGAAGTATTGCCGGCCATGGCGATTTCGAAATCGTGGATTAAGGCCGCGCCATTCATGGCGATGCCGGAAATGAACCCGCGGCGCATGAGGTCAACGAGAACCGGGCCGAGGCCAACCTTGATGACGTGGCCGCCGAGACCCCAGAGGATGGCCCGTTTCTGTTTACGCGCGCGATGAATGGCGGCGAGCAGGTCGCGCAAATCCTGGGCGGCCAGAATTCGTGGTAAGGAGTCGAGGAACTTCGTGAGGGAAGCGTTACGCCCCACCGCCCGCGCAAAATCGCCGACATTGACTTTGCTTTTGCGGGAGGCCAACGGGTAGGTACGCACACCGCCAAACGTGAGAGGCTGAATAGAATAGATACTCATGCAGGTGTCATCACTCTACGAGGAAGACCGCGGAGGCGCAAGTGGGAGATGGAGTGAAGCGTGGTTGTCATGCTCCGGCCTCTTTGCGCTCGGTGATGGCGCTGCCGTTTGAGGAGCCACTCAACCCCATGGAACGCGCGAGAGCCTGGCCGGTGTAGGACTTTTTCACGCGGGTGACTTGCTCGGGAGTTCCTTGCGCCACGATCCGCCCGCCTCCCTGGCCGCCTTCGGGGCCCAGGTCGATGACCCAGTCCGCTTGTTTGATGACGTCGAGATTGTGCTCAATGATCAAAACCGTGTTGCCGAGATCCACGAGCCGCTGAAGGACGTCCAGGAGCTTGCGCACGTCATCGAAATGCAGGCCGGTGGTGGGCTCATCGAGAATGTAGACGGTTCGGCCGGTCTGGCGTTTGGAGAGTTCGCGGGCCAGCTTGATGCGCTGGGCTTCGCCGCCGGAAAGCGTGGTGGCCGATTGGCCGAGCTGCACGTAGCCAAGGCCCACCTCGACCATGGTGGAGAGCTTCTGCTGAATCTGGGGAATGTTTTCGAGAAGCTTCAGCGCATCGCTGGCCGGTAGATTCAGAACATCGTTGATGCTGTGCCCCTTGTAGCGAACGGCAAGCGTTTCCGAATTGTAGCGGCGGCCGCGGCAAACTTCGCAGGTGACATACACGTCAGGGAGAAAATTCATTTCGATGCGGCGCAGACCTTCGCCCTGGCAGGTTTCGCAACGCCCGCCTTTCACGTTGAAGCTGAAACGGCCGGGGCGGTAACCGCGCTGACGGGATTCCGGGAGCATAGCGAAAAGCTCGCGGATGGGAGTGAAAACGCCGGTGTAGGTGGCGGGATTCGAGCGCGGCGTGCGGCCAATGGGCGCTTGATCGATCTCGATGACTTTGTCGATGTGCTCGATGCCAAGAAGCATGCGGTGCGCGCCGGGCGGCTCCATGGAGCGATAGAGCTTCTGCGCCAGGACACGGTAGAGAATGTCGTTGACCAGCGTGGATTTCCCGGAACCCGAGACGCCGGTGACAACGGTAAACAAGCCCAGAGGAAAGGAGACATCGAAATCCTTCAGGTTGTTGGCGTGCGCCCCGAGCACCTGAATCATTTTCCCGTTGGGGCTGCGGCGCTTCGTGGGAACGGGAATCTTCGCCGCACCGGTTAGATATCGCCCCGTGAGCGACTCGCTGCAGGCGGAAATTTCCTCCGGCTTTCCTTTGGCGACCAGGTAGCCGCCGGCATTCCCCGCACCGGGACCGAGATCGACGACGAAATCGGCGCGGCGGATGGTGTCTTCGTCATGCTCGACGACAATAACCGTGTTGCCGAGATTGCGAAGTTGCTCGAGCGAATGCAGCAAGCGGTTGTTATCGCGCGAGTGGAGGCCGATGGACGGCTCGTCCAGGACGTAGAGGACGCCGCGAAGGCGGGAACCGATCTGCGTCGCCAGGCGGATGCGCTGGGCTTCGCCACCGGAAAGAGTGGCGGCGGAGCGTTCCAAGCTGAGATAGCCGAGGCCGACGGCGAGCAGGAAATCGACGCGCTCCGCAATTTCACTCAGCGGCCTTCCCGCGACTTCCGTCTGGCGGGGCGTGAGCAGAGAAAGAATCTTGTCAACGGCAGGCCGCGCATCACTGAGGGCCAGAGCGGTGAAGTCTGAGATGGACCACCCCGCCAGCTTTACGGCCAGCGATTCCGGGCGCAAACGTTTGCCGTGGCAGGCGCTGCATTGCGTTGCGGACATGTAGCGGGTCATCCATTCACGGTAGGAATCGGAATTGGATTCCTCGAAATTGCGTTCGAGAAAGCGCAGGATGCCCTGAAAGCGGAAGCCTTTCTCGTTGCTTTCGGAGCGCGTGGCCTTGGTTGTTCCGGTGCGTTTGCCGTCCGAGGGCGGATAGCCGTAGAGGAGTAGATTCTGCACGCGGGCTGGATATTTGTCGAACGGCGTATCCAGGTGGAAGCCGTGCGCATAGGCAGCCAACTCCAGCGTGCGCTTCAGAATGGCGGAGCCGGAACCCGTCCCCAAACCGCCGTCGAAGAGGGGCCGCGTCCAATCCACAATCACTTTGGCAGGATCGAAATCGTATTTCGAGCCAAGGCCGTTGCACGCCGGGCAAGCGCCATAGGGCGAGTTGAAGCTGAACGAGCGCGGCTCAAGTTGCGGCACGGAAAGGCCGCAATCCGGACAAGCCAGTCTTTCGGAGAAGACGTGCTCTTTCCCGCCGACGACGGCCACGGTGACCAAACCTTGCGCCAGCTTCAGCGCCGTGGCGATGGACTGTTCGAGGCGCGAGGCGATGCCTTGTTTGACGAGGAGGCGGTCAATCACCACTTCAATGGTGTGATTCTTGCGCTTGTCCAGCACCGGCGTTTCGTCCAGAGGGAGCAACTCTCCATTGATGCGCACGCGGACGAAGCCATCCTGGGCCAGCTTCTCGAGTTCCTTGCGGTAAGCGCCCTTTCTTCCGCGCACGATCGGCGCCAGGATCATGATGCGATCGTCGGGTTTGCAGAGCTCCCCCTGCAGGATGGCCTGAACAATCTGCTCGCTGGATTGCCGCGTGATGGGCTTGCCGCAATTCGGGCAGTGGGGCACGCCCACGGAGCTGTAAACAACGCGGAGATAATCGTAAATTTCGGTGATGGTGCCGACGGTGGAACGCGGTGAGCGCGTGGTGGTCTTCTGTTCGATGGCGATGGAGGGCGATAGGCCTTCGATCACATCCACATCGGGCCGCTCCATCTGATCGAGAAACTGGCGCGCGTAGGCGGAGAGAGATTCCACGTAGCGGCGCTGCCCCTCCGCATAGATCGTGTCGAAGGCCAGCGAAGATTTACCGGAACCCGAAAGCCCGGTGATGACCGTGAGGGTATTTCGCGGGATCTCGATATTGATGTTCTTCAAGTTGTGCTGGCGGGCGCCGCGCACAACAAGTTTTGCGAGTCCCATAATCCGAAAGTGCTCCCTCACAGGGGATGCCAGCGCCCAGTGGGTAGACTGGGCCCAGCATAATCATTCACCATAGCAATTCGCGCAAGTAGCGGTCAAGGCAGGCTGGCGGAGATGGGCGAAGATGGGGAGAAATCACGATGGGAAAGCTGGTTCCATAAGGGTTCAGAGTAAATTTTTCCCCGGGGGTAGTGCATTTTTACCCGCTGCTCCACTTTAAAATATTGAAAACACAAAGGTTATATTGGCGGGTGGCGTGCATCCTTAGGACCCGTGGGGGAGGCGAGCCGAGGATCCCTTTAGGGGATTGAGGGCTGGGCCGGTTCGTACTTCCCCTCACTTCTACCCCTCCGCGGTTTTTTGCGCCACTGGGCCGCGCTTCTACTCCAAACTATTCCGCAGAGCTCAACGAAGCAGACGAAAATCGTCCAAGATTTTTGTGACCGGGCCAAACCTCAAGAGGAGAAATGCGACCCCAAGACCCAGGTAGCAACCCGAACCTGGGGCACCCTTCGTCTCTCTATACTTCGGCACAAACTATTGAAGTGGTATCCTCTCCTCGTGCGCCTGTCAACCAATTCCAAATCGCCAACTCCGGACCTGCCGCCTTACTCTATGATCTATGTAGCGCCCAGGTGATGATATGACTCTCTTGCGGTGCATCATTCTTCTGCAGTTCACGACGATGTTGACTCTTGGCCAGCTTGCTCACCAGGGTAAACCACCTAGAGTGCCCGAGCAGCCCGAGGCGATGATCCGGAGCCTCTATAATGAGGTGGTTGCTCGTCACCCGGTCGGTATTCCAAGGGACGCGGACATGAAGACTTTCGCGCCATACCTCAGCAAATCACTGCTCCACAGAATCGATTTAGCCCTCGCCTGCGAAGATGATTATTATCGGCGGCACCAAAAGCCCAACGAAAAGCCACCAATCGAGTGGCTTGAATTCGGACTCTTCACAGGTGGAAATGAGAGGGTCTCGCCTCGTGCCTTCCAAATTGAAAGAACGCAATCAGAGAAGGGTGGCTCCTTTCGTGTGTATGTGAGGCTCACGTGGGGGTTGCGGCCATTGATTTGGCACGTTGCAGCAATCGTGGTGCGCGAAGACGGCCACTTTGTCGTTGATGACGTTATCTTTTTGAAGGACGACGAGACCCTAGATACTGAATTTCCGCTCTCGGAGTATTTAACCGGAGGATGCGACGGCCCTCGTTGGGTTGGGTACGGCGAGCAGCGAAACGATTTCAGGTAATAAAGATAAGCGGCGCCGGGTGGAGCACCCGCTGCAGGTTTGCATGCCACGGGCGCCGTGCCCTAGTGGTCTTCAAATGTACGGATTTTGACTCTTGCGGATGAGAGCGGCGCGCGGACCAGGCGCGCTGGGCGGGGAGTTGCTGGATGACTTGGGTCATCGGGAAGCGCACGCCGCGATAGTCTACGCGGGTGATGTAATCGCTAAGGGTCATGCCGAGGAGCAGCGCGAGCCAGAAGATGCCCGCGAGGATGATGAGCTTGGTGCGCTTGGGGCTGTACTTGGCGTGCATGAAGAAAAGCACGACGAGCGTGGCTTTCAGTGTGGCGATGGCGAGCGCGACGACGATATTGAAGCGGTGGAGATTGATGAAGGCGGCCCCAACCGTGGTGGCGGTTAGGACGAGCAGGGTCAGAATGATCGCCAGATACGTGGTCGGCGGAACAATATGTTCGGAATTTTCTTGATGTTCTTGTTCAGACACGCGTCACTCCCTACTTATGCCGGTCAATCAGATATAACAGCGGGAACAGATAGATCCACACGATATCGACGAAGTGCCAATACAAGCCCACAATATCCACGGGCGTATTCCATTGCGGCGTAAACCGCCCGGCCAGCGAACCCTTCAGCAGCCAGAAAAGCAGGCCCGCGCCGATTACCATGTGCAGCGCGTGCAAGCCGGTCATGCCGAAATAGGCGGAATAGTACAACTGCGCGTGAGCGTTCAGGTCCGGGTCCGCGGCTTTGGCTTCATCCAGGAGTTTGCTTTCTTCCATGAGTTCCGGCGCGTCCACGTCCGGGCAACTGGAGGGATTCTCAACGCAATAAAAGATGTTGAAGTTTTTGCCGGGCACCAGGTGGTGATGAAATTTCTGGCTGTATTCCACATATTTCACGCCGAAAAATACAAAACCCAGCGCGATGGTCAACAAGAGGAAAATGGAGATCAGCGTTTTCTTGCCGACTTGCGAGGACCACACCGCCATGGCCATGGTGAAGCTGCTGGCCAGCAGCACGACGGTGTTGAAGCCGCCCAGCTTCAAGCTGAGGGTATTGCTGCCGGCGGCAAACGCCGGGTAATAGACGTGGCGGTTCAGCGCGTAGGCCAGCATGATGCCGCCGAAGAACATCACTTCGGTGATCAGGAAGATCCACATCCCGAGCGTGGCAGTTTCCTTCTGCTGCTCGAGGGTCTTGAATTGTCCGTACAGTTCGCCGGTGCGATGCACTCCGCACTCCTCTGTCCATCAGTTTCAGGCGCAAGCGGCACGCCTGGCGCCGGGCCGAAGCCCAGCGGCCGTTCAGTCGTGTCCGTGGGCCGGGGCAACTTCGTTCGCTGCAACCGCGTCGAGACCCAAATCCGGGCGATTATGAAAATCGTAGGGTTCCCAGGTGACGACCGGGGTAACCTCAAAATTCTCCGTGAGCGGCGGCGATTGGGTTTTCCATTCCAAGCCCGTCGCTGGCCAAGGATTGTCGCCCGCAACCTTGCCAAAGAAAGCGGCCCAAGTGAGATAGATCATCGGCATCAGGTAGCCAATGGCGAGAATGGATGCGCCCGCGGTGGACATCACGTTGTACACCTGAAATTCCGGCGGATAGACGTGATAGCGGCGCGGCATGCCGAGATAGCCGAGCAGGAATTGCGGGAAGAACGTCAAGTTGAAGCCGACAAAGAGTATCAGCGCGGCAATCCGCGCGATCCACTCCGGGTACATGCGGCCGGTCATCTTGGGCCACCAGAAGTGTAAGCCGCCGAGGTAACCCATGATTGCTCCGCCGACCATGATGTAGTGAAAGTGCGCGACAACGAAGTAGGTATCGTGAATGTGGATGTCCGTGCCGAGGCAGCCGAGGAAGAGTCCCGTGAGCCCGCCGATGAGGAACAGACCGAGGAAGCCGAAGGCATAGAGCATCGGCGTGTCGAACGAAATCGAGCCGCCATAGAGAGTGGCCGTCCAGTTGAACACTTTTACAGCCGAAGGTATGGCAACGAGGAAGGTCAAAAAGGAAAACGCCAGGGCCGCATAGGTGGACTGCCCGGTCAGGAACATGTGGTGCGTCCAGACGAGGAAGCCGATGACGGCAATCGCCAGGCTGGCGGCGGCAACGAAGTGATAGCCGAAGAGCTGCTTGCGCGCGAAGGTGGGGATCAATTCGCTGATCACGCCCATCGCCGGAAGAATCATGATGTACACGGCGGGGTGCGAATAGAACCAAAAGAGGTGCTGGAAGAGGATGGGGTCGCCGCCCATGGCCGGATTGAAGAAGCCGAGGCCGAAGAGACGTTCCATGCCGGCGAGTGCAAGCGTGATGGCGATAACCGGCGTGCCGAGAATCATCACGATCGAAGTGGCGTAGTGGGCCCAGACAAACATCGGCAGCCGGAACCAGGTCATGCCCGGCGCGCGCATGGTGTGAATGGTGACGAGGAAATTCAAGCCGGTCAGGATGGAGGAAAAACCGGTGATGAAGACGCCGATCACCGCGGGCGCAACCGCCGAGTTCGAGTAGATGGTGCTCAAGGGCGTGTAGAAGGTCCAGCCGGTGTCCAATCCGCCGGACACCATGGAATAGAGCGTAAAGGCGCCGCCGACAACGTATACGTACCAGCTCAGCAGGTTGATCTTCGGGAAGGCCAGATCTTTCGCGCCGATCATCAGCGGAATCAGGAAATTCCCCAACACGGCTGGAATGGAGGGAATCAGGAAGAAGAAGATCATGGCCACGCCATGCATCGTGAACATGCGGTTGTAGGTGTCCGCACTGAGCAGGTAGCCGCTGGGGGTCAACAAGTGCAAGCGGATCATCATGGCGAAGAAACCGCCGATGAAAAAAAAGAACGTGACGGAAACGAGATAGAGCAAGGCGATGCGCTTGTGATCCACGGTGAGGAGCCACGAACGTATGCCGTAGGTCGCGTTCAGATAATGATGTTCCGGCATTGTCTTTACCGGCGCTGCTGCAGCGGTGCTCATAACTATTTCTTCCCCGATGTTGCTGGCGCGACGCCGGCGCCCTTGGCGGGCACGGGCTGCGTCTGCAGGGACTTGATATAGGCCGTGAGGTTCAGAATCTGCTCCTCGGTCACCAAGCCTTGGAACGTGGGCATGACGGGCTGATACCCGGCCACAATCTTAGCTTTAGGCTGCAGAATGGATTCGCGGATGTAAGCTTCGTCGGCGGTAATAACGGAACCGTCCGCCAGCAACACCCTGGCGCCATAAACGCCATTGAGCGAGGGGCCGCGGCCGGTGCCGTTGGGTACATGGCAGGTGGTGCAAGCCAGTTGCGTGAATAGCTTTTCGCCCGCGGAAACCGGACTGACGTCTCCGCCCTCGTCGGCGAGCCAGGCGGCGTATTCGGCGGGATCCATCACGGTCACCCAGCCGCCCATCATGGCGTGATTCGTGCCGCAATATTGGGAGCAGAAAAAGTGGTACTTGCCGACCTTGGTGGGCCGGAACCACATGGTGTTGTAGCGCCCCGGAACGACGTCCATTTTCACGCGGAATGCGGGCACATAAAAATCGTGGATGACGTCCTCGCTGCCCAAAATCAGCTTGATGTTGCGATTGACGGGGACGTGCAGTTCGTTGATCTCTTTGCGCCCGGTGGGCTGCTGCAGCTTCCACATCCACTGCTTGCCGATGACGTAAATGTCCAACGTATCTTTCGGGGCGGTGCGGTAGTTGACGTAAATCACGGCGCCCCAGGCGAACATGCCTAACGCCAGAATGAGCGGGATCAGGGTCCACCCGATTTCCAGCGCGGTGTTGCCATGAATTTCAGCGCCAATATCGCTGGCGTTCTTCCGCCGGTAGCGGAAGGCCGCAAAGACAGCCAGAAGCGCCACCAGCACGGTGAAGAAAATCGCGGTGACGAGAATATAGGAGAACAGGGCATCCACATTCCCCGCGAAATTGGAGGCCTGCTCCGGAAAAAATGGCAGCGATGACTGCACGGCTCTAATGTGCTCCTTGCTTCGGCAAATGCTGGCCCGAATTGCCGGGCGCGCCGGGGCGATGTTCACGCCGGCGGAAAATAACGAAACCGATGGCGATGCAGAACAGCGTCACGACGCCGCCCATGCGGATCACCGTCAGAATCGTGGCACTGTAGCGGGCTTTTGTCGGGTCATATTGGTAACAAAACAATAGAAAGTGATCGACCGGGCTCCCGATCTTCCCGGCGGACGCATCCACGAGTCCCAAACGCACATTGCTCGGGGGATACTCGACGCCGAAGAAGTAGCGGGAAATGCGTCCATCAGGCGTGAGGAGCAGGATGCCGCTGGCATGCGCAAAAACCTGCGTCTTCTGGTCGAAACTAAAGCGGAAATTGGCCGCCTTCGTAACCGCGTCAATCGATTCCTTGCTGCCGGTAAGGAAATGCCAGCCGGCCTGCGTCGCGGGGCGCGCGAATCGCGACATCGCTTCGTGCTTTTTCTTGAGGGCGCCATCCGGCGTATCGGTTGGATCGAAACTGATGAACACCACCTGATAGTCCGTTCCCGGATTGAACGAAATCATCTTCAGCGATCCGACAACGGCTTGCTCCACCTGGCTGCAAAGCATGGGGCAATTGAAATAGACAAAAACGAGCACGATGGGCTTCTTGCCCGAGTAATCGCGCAGCCTCGCGGGATTTCCCATTTCATCGGTAAACGCGGCGTCGAGCGGAATCTGCGCGTCGAGCTGCGGATCAAATCCCACATTCACCAGAGCCGGCGGAAGGCCGTTGGAGGACTGGCCAACATTGTCGGGTATCATCTGTGCGCGGCCGGCCGTGAGGCTCAGCAGCAGCGCCAGGACTCCCACGAAATAACGCAGTACTTTCATTTCACTTCTTCTTTTCTGCCGGCGCCACGGGCACTGCCGGCAAACCTTTTTCGGAGATGAGCTTCATGGCCTCGCTCACCGGAATTTGCGCGATGCCGCTGTTCTTATCGATCCAGAGAAGCTGGTCGTTGGCTTCGGTATCGGCTTTCACTTTTTCGCGCCAATCCCTCTGCGGATCGATCAAGTGGCCCGGCATTCCCTGCAATCGGGGCTCGGGCGGCATCGTGGCGGCGGCATTGCCGCGGGAGGGCGGGGGCGTGGTGTAAGTGTCTTGCCAGTAGTGCGTGAGGCTCCGGTAAACGACCAGGGTCAAGCCGTAAGACAGGATGATGGTGATGCCGAGATAGATGAGGAATTTGAGGATGGCGCTGGTGCGGACGTCGCGCGGTTCAAAGGAAACGTCATCGTGCAGCGGCCTGCCTGCCTCGCCGTGGGCGTGCTTCTGGGGCTCAGTGCTCATGATGTGCAATGGCCTCCGCAAGTTTGGGGTCTCCCAGTGGCAGCAACGGCTGCTGCTTCAGATTGTAGGCGAAGAATCCCACCCACAGTCCGATCAAAGCGATGGGAACAACGATGTCCAGCCAGGTGGGCAGGGCACTAGGGGAAAATTCGGGGCGCGTCATCCAGAACAGATCCACAAGGCGCATCAAGATCATCCAGATGGCGACCTTGGAAATCAGGCCGGCGCTGCGCTTGACGTCGCGCGACAAAAGGACCAGAAAAGGAAGCGCAAAGCTGAAAAGCAAAACGATCACCGCAACAACACCCCAGCCGCCATACAAGCGCGTGCGGTAGAAGGAAATCTCTTCAGGCTGGTTGCCGGACCAGATGATCAGCAACTGCGAGAAATCGAAATAGGCCCAGAGCATGTTGAAGGCAAAGAGCAGTTTTGCGAGATCGTGGAGGTGGCGCTTCTGGATAATGCCCACGTGGGGTTCGGAGTTGGAGAGCACGGCCACGACGATGATCATGAACGACATCGCGGTGATGGCCTGCCCGGCAACGAATATGAAACCGTAAATTGTGGAGGCCCAATGCGGCGAGAGGGACATCACCCAATCAATCGCGGCAAAGGTCATGGCCAGCACGTAGAGAATGATGCCCGGCCCCGCAAGAAGCTTCAAACGACGGCGCAGCGCGCGATCTTCGCGGTTCTGGTCCTGCTCCCGCGACCAGCTATTGAAAAGCCATACCAAGGCGCCCCAGATCGCGAAATAGAGTACAGCGCGGCCAAGGAATCCGCCGTAGGTCAGGTAACCCTGCTGGTAGGCCGAGAGCGGCTCCGCCTTGAGTTTTTCGGGATCGAGCCAAGCGCGGTAGAGCGACTTCATGCCGAACACGATGGGCACGAACATCAGGAGTACGAGCCAAATATTCCGCGAAGCGGCCTCGAGCGGGCGGCGGATGATGATCCCCCATTGCCCGCCGGTCAGATGCTGAAGCATGAGCAGGCCGAGAGAACCCAGGGTGAGTCCCAACACAAGCATGTAGCTGAAAAGATACGACTGGTAGAACTTTTCGGGTGAGGAGAAGGCGCCGAAAATGGCCGCGAGCAGCGCTACGCCTCCAATCACCAAGCCGGCAGTCTGAACACGGCCGACGCTTGCGGGCGCTGTGTAGTCTTGCGCGTTCACTTCGCGGCTCCTTGAGCCATGAGCTTCTCCCGTAAAGCGGCAGGCAGATCGGCCACATGGGCGTTTCTGCTTAGCTGCAATGCGCGCACGTAGGCGATGATGGCCCAGCGATCGCGCGGCGGAATCTGCGCGGAATAGCCGTACATCGCGCCAAAACCATTCGTGACCACGTCGTAGATGTAACCGTTGGGCTCCTGCCGCAGACGGTCCTGGTGGTAGCTGGGCGGATGCTTCATGCCGCGCACGGCGACCATGCCCTGGCCATCTCCCTGCACGCCGTGGCAGGGCGTACAGAAAATGTTGTAGCGTTCCTGGCCGCGCTGCAGCAATGCCAGCGTGACCGGCAGCGGAAACGCGTTGGAGTCCTTGGGCACGAACAAGCTGTCGTTTTCGACGGAACCGCGCGCGACGGTATTCTCGATCAACTGGCGCTCGGAACGTCCATCGGCAAAGACATCCGAGGGCGACAGCGTGTTCGGGCGCGGCTGGTTGGCCATATCCTGGCGCAAGGTGTAGTTGCAACTGGCCAAGGAGCTTGCGCCCAGAAAGGCCAGGAGGATCGCACGAAGCGAAGGGCTAGTCTTCATCCTTCACCTCGCTGACGTGCTCCGCGGCCATGCTTTGCAGGAATCGGGACGTTTCCGCCAGATTGAATTTCGGATCGCGCGCTTCGATGCAGAGGAAGAAGCGGTCCGTGGACGCGCGCGCAAAGCGTTCCACGTTGAAGACCGGGTGATACGGTTGTGGGAGCTTGTTCAGGGCCAGCATGCCCACCACGGCGAAGATGGAAGCGCCAAGCACGGTGAGTTCAAAAGTGACGGGAATAAACGCCGGCCAGCTATTCAGCGGCCTGCCGCCAATATTCATCGGATAGGTGATAGCGGCAACCCAGTATTGCAAGCCGAAGCCAGTCAGGCCGCCGCCAAGACCGCCAATCAACGTAAGCAGGGGTACCGCGGTCCAGCGAAAACCAATGGCGTGCGCGAGGCCTTCCACCGGGAAGGGGGTGTAGGCAGTGACATGCTTGTAGCCCGCTTCGCGCGCTTGCTTCGCGGCGCTAAGGATCTGTTCCGGCGTCGCGAACTCGCCCATCACGCCAAAGAGTTGTGAGCGGTGTTCCGTCATTTGTGATCCCCACCGGAATGGGATTCTTGCGCGACAAGCTCTCGCATTTCCGCAATGGCAATGGCCGGCAAGCCGCGCACAAACAGGAAAATCAGCATGACGAAGAGACCGAGGGTACCGATAAAGGTGCTGAAATCCCAGAAGGTCGGCTGGTAGCGGCCCCAGGCGGAGGGCACAAAATCGCGGGTCAGCGAAATCACCACGATTACGAAGCGTTCCAGCCACATGCCGGCATTGATGACCAGGGACATTACGAAGAGCGCGGCAACATTGCGGCGCACCTTCTCAAACCAGAGCAATTGCGGCGTGAGAATGTTGCACAGGATCAGGGCGTAATAATAAGGCGCATACGGGCCGTGCAGGCGCTGCTGGGCGAGGAATACGTCGAACTTGTTTCCGCTGTAGAAAGCCATGAAAAACTCGACGAAGTAGCCGTAGGCCACGATCAAACCGGTTGCAAGCATCACCTTGGCCATATTGTCGAGGTGGCGCATGGTGATGAAATCTTCCAGACCGTAGGCCTTGCGCAGGGGAATTGCCAAGGTGAGGACCATCGCGAAACCGGAATAGATGGCGCCGGCCACGAAGTAGGGCGGGAAAATCGTGGTGTGCCAGCCGGGCACGATGGCGATGGCGAAATCGAAGCTCACGACGGTGTGCACGGAGAGCACCAGCGGCGTTGCGAGGCCGGCTAGCAGGAGATACGCCGACTGGTAGCGATGCCAGTGGTGCGCCGAACCACGCCAGCCCAGCGCGAGCGCGCCATAAATCACTTGCTGGATGCGATTTTTGGCACGATCCCGCAACGTTGCCAAATCGGGCAGCAAGCCGATAAACCAGAACATCAGCGAAACCGTGCCGTAGGTGGAAACCGCGAAAACGTCCCAGATCAGCGGGCTACGGAACTGCGGCCAGATGCCCATGGTGCTGGGATACGGGAACATGTAGTAGGCCATCCAGGGGCGGCCGGTGTGGATCAGCGGGAAGATGCCGGCGCAGGCCACGGCGAAAAGAGTCATCGCTTCCGCGAAACGGTTGATCGAAGTGCGCCACTTCTGATTCAGCAGGAAGAGGATGGCGGAAATCAGCGTGCCGGCGTGGCCGATACCGATCCACCAGACGAAGTTGACGATCGCAAAGCCCCAGCCGATGGGGATATTGATACCCCAAATGCCGACGCCCTTCACGATCAACCAGGCGAGCGACCCGAACAGCAGCATTACGAGACTGAATGTCAGCGTAAAACCAGCGAGCCAGCCGATGCCCAGCGGCCGCGTCAGCACAACCGCGGCGATCTTGTCGGTGACCGAAGCGTAGGTGTGCCCCGGTTCCAACACCGGGTCCAGCCGGCGGATTTCGGGTGCCTTCAAAGGAGGCTGAGTCACGCTCATGCCTTTTCCAACTCCAAATTCGGATTGCGCACCGCCGCTAAATATGTCGTGCGCGGCCGGGCATTCAGTTCGCCGAGTAACGAGTAATTTCGCGGTTGCGCTTTCAGTTTAGCCACGCGGCTGTTCGGATCGTTGGCATTACCGAAAACAATGGCTTCAGAGGGGCAGGCCGATTCGCAAGCGGTCACGATTTCGCCGTCGCGAATCGGGCGGTTCTGCTTTTCCGCTTCGATGCGCCCGTTGTTGATGCGCTGGACGCAGTAGGTGCACTTTTCCATCACGCCGCGGCTGCGCACGGAGACTTCGGGATTTCGCAGGAGCTTCAGTTGGGGCGTATCCCAATCCTGGAAACGAAGGAAATTGAAGCGGCGCACTTTGTAGGGGCAGTTGTTGGAGCAATAGCGCGTGCCGATGCAGCGGTTGTAAACCATGTCGTTCAGGCCTTCCGCGCTATGGGAAGTTGCGCCCACCGGGCAAACCTGTTCGCAGGGCGCGTTTTCACATTGCTGGCAAGGCACGGGTTGGAAAAAGGTCTGCGGATTATCGAGCGAGGGATTGTACTCGGAGGGATCGCCGGTCGCTTTGCCGCTGGCAGCCGATTCGGAGTTGGTATAGTAGCGGTCGATACGAATCCAATGCATTTCGCGCCCGCGCATCACTTGATCTTTGCCCACGACGGGAATGTTGTTTTCTGACTGGCAGGCCACGACGCAGGCATTGCAGCCGTTGCACTTGTTCAAGTCGATGGCCATGCCCCAGGCATAGCCTTTGTATTCGAACTCCTTGTAAAGCGAATTGTCTTTCGCGGGAGCTTGCGCGCCTTCGTGTGCGAACGCCGGATTTTTCCGGTATTCCTCGAGCGTTCCCGTGCTGAGTATTTGCCGGCCTTCCATGTTGAAGTGGTACTGCGTGCAGGCCAGCGGATAATCGTCACCCGTGGGCGTAATTTTTCCATCGCTGGCAGTCCAGAGAGCATTGGATGTGCGCACGGCATACGCGTTGAAGCCCTTGTTCGAGCCGGTAAAGCCAGCGAGTGTCCGGCCGTAGCCGAGGGGCAGCACGACGGAGTTTTCCGCCTGGCCGGGCAAAGTCCAAGCCGCCGCGGTCACTTTGCTGCCATTCAGCGCGATGTCCACAACCGTTGAGCGAACCTGGCCATGCTCGCCGCCGCGCGAGGCAATCTTGTGGGCAACTTCCAACTTTTGCGCAAGCTTTGGGCTCACCAGCAGGGCGTTGTCCCAGGTCAATTTCGTCACGGGCTTGGGCAATTCCTGCAACCAGCCGTTATTCGCAAAGCGGCCATCGTACACGTTGGGGTCGGGGCGGAAGATGAATTCGATCTGATCCGCAGGCGACGGCTTGAACGGGGGAAGGCTCGTGGCGCTGAATTTAAGTTCCGGCGTGATGGGCGTGAATTTTGTACCGGGGACGACCCCATCGTTCAGCCATTTGCGCCAAGCGACGTCGATGGTAGCACCAAGATGCGCGGACGCTTCCGTCCAGTAAGCGCGGATGGCATCGTAGGCGGGCAAACCGGGCTTGTCACTGAAGGCGGCCACCACATCGTGGGCTGAACGCGAGTAATAAAGCGGTGCGATGAGGGGCTGAATAATCGTTGCGGTGCCGTCGTAGGCGCGCGCATCGCTCCAGGTTTCCAGGAAGTGCGATTCGGAAACGTGCCAGTGGCAATAGACAGAAGTTTCGTCGTAATAGGGACTGAGGTGAATCGCGGTCGGCACACGCTTCAGCTTGGAAGTGAAATCGAAATCGTGCGGCGCGTCGTAAAGGGGGTTGCCGCCCAGAATCAGCAACAGATCGACTTTACCCGCAGCCATGTCGGCGCAGAGTTCGCGAAGCGACTCAAGATTTTCCGTGGATTCGGCTTCCACGGGTTCTGTGTAGTAGAGGGTCGTGCCGACATTGCCGAGAGAGGCATTGATGGCGTGCGCGAGAGCATGGACGGCGGGCGGTTGATACTCGCCGGCGACCACCAGCGATGCGCCGTGCTCTTTCTGCAGATCCGTGGCAACCGCGTCGAGCCACTTTGCCGCTTCGCCGGACAGGGGCACGGGACTGTTCAGGCCGAGTTTTCCGGCCAACGCGCGCGCAAATAGTTCAATGTCCCCCGCCTTCAGTGGCAAGCGATGATCGGCGGAAGAGCCAGTGACGGTCGGCGTGGGCTCGACAACATAGAGACGGTTCAATGTGTCGTTCGGACCATCGAGTTTCCGCCGCCGCGCGTACTGCTTGGCGTAGGCGATGTGGCCGGGGCCGCTGGCGAGGAAATCGGAGTCGAGCGAGAGGATGACGTTCGCTTTGCCCGGCACATAGACCGCATTGACGTTTCGGCCAAACGCGAGTTTCGCGCCTTCCCGCGCTCCTTCACCGGAAGCGGGCTCCCACTGGTGCCACTTCGCCAGGGGATACTGCGCCAAAATTTTCCGGAGCTGCCAAGCTAGCGTGGGTGAAGTAACCGTGCCCGTCAGGATGCGGAAGCCGGCGCCGTTCTGCGCCTTGATGGCGGTCGCAAGTCCCTGCGCCGCGTCCAGGAACGCCGACCAGGAGCGGATTTCGCCGTTTTCCAAGACAGTTTGCGCGCGATCCGGATCGTACAGATTCAAGATCGAAGCCTGCACGAGAGCATCAGTGGAGCCCAGGCTTGAGGGATGATCGGGATTGCCTTCGATCTTCGTTGGGCGTCCTTCATGGCTTTCCACGAGCACGCCCACGGCATCGGCGCCAAAGGGCATGGCGGTGGCGTAGAAATTCGGCTTGCCCAACACCATGCCGTCCGGTTGCTTCACATACGGCACGATGTGCGATTCATCCGGGCGCCCGCAACCGGCGAGGCCCGCAAAGGCCAGCGACGCTCCCATCAGTTTCAGGAAATTCCGACGGTCCACGGCGTCGTCCCATTCGGAGGCATGACGGGGGAATTCGCGGTGGAGCAAATCCTGAAAATGCGGGTCGTCGGCCAGTTCTTCCAGGGTGCGCCAGTACTGCTTGCCCGATTTTTCCTTCAGTTTTTCGCGGACAGCCGCGAGGTCCAGGGTGAAGTTACGCAGCGTGCCGTCTTCGGCATGATCCTTGTGTTCGCGATCATGCCCGCGATCATGGGCTGGCGCGTTTTGCGGGGCGCCTTGAAGTACGCGCAATTCCTTGTCGTTTGCGTGCTCGCTCATAGCATCCATGCACTAACGGTGGCACGTCGAGCAACTGGTGAGCTCGACCGTGGTCCGAAGTTTGTATTCCGCCGCCAGTTTCTTTCCTGCTTCTTCCTGATCCGCGGGCGCTTTCCAATCCATATTGAAAACCTGGTCCCTGGGGCGAAGGTTTGGTTGGGGATTGCGATGGCAATCCAGGCACCAGCTCATCGTGAGCGGAGAAGCTTGAAAGACAAGCGGCATCTGGTTGATCGAGCCGTGGCAGGACGAGCAGCCGATGCCCTTGTTGATGTGGATGCTGTGATTGAAGTAGACGTAGTCGGCCAAGCGATGCACTTTAACCCACTGAATGGACTGGTCCGTGCGGAAGCTTTCCCGAACGGGTTCCAAATAACCGACGTTGTTGAAGAGAACGGAATGGCAATTCATGCAGGTCTTGGTGGGAGGGATGCCCGCGTAAGCCGAACTCTCCACGCTGGTATGACAGTAGCGGCAGTCGATGCCTTCATCTCCCACGTGGTGCTTGTGGCTGAACTGTATGGGTTGATTCCGGGACACGCGCTCGTTGGTGATATAGGGCGACCTCGCCACCACCAATACGCCTGTCAGCGCCAAGCCTCCCAGGACGACCGCTCCAAGCAGACTAAATCTCGCTAGAAAATTCGCACTGCGGTGAAAGATTTGTGCCATGTCAGCGTTGCGCTTGGGCAGATTGATTCTCCGGAAGGGCCGTAACTCTCGGGAAAATCTTCCACTCTTATGCCGGACAGCGCAGGGCCAGGCCGAAACGACCCGCTAGTTTCTATCAAATTCTCATGGAATGCAACCCGAAAGCCAAAACGGAACTCTCGGCCAACTTCAGAGTTACCAATTTCAAAAGGCTTGCTCGGTCCGAAGGTTTCAAAAATAAAGTAAAGTTGGGAGACCTTGGTTCGATTCGTTTTGAAGAGAGACTGGTCTTCATCCGTTATCAGCAACTTTATTGTGGATCGACGAATCTTGCGCTCGCTGCGTCTATAAGCGTTCCTTATGCCCGGCTCTAGCGCATTCGACTCTCGCTGATGGCCCGTGGCGTGCTATTCTTGCATTATCTTTCGCCGCTTCTGCGGCGAAGCGCTGCTGCCCCGGCTCTTCCCGGGGCGGCCACTGAACGCCGCTGGGGCGTGGTCCAACCGGTAGGACACCTCACTGTTAATGAGGATGGTGAAGGTTCGAATCCTTCCGCCCCAGCCAACTTTTCACGCTAGACATTGCACTCTCTTGCCCAGTGTGGAAGGATACCACTAGCTCCTGCCATAATTTCCGGCCGAGGCAGTTCATTGATCCTCACCTGTGACTTCGATCGGGAGACGCCAACGGAGTGAGAGCGGGTAACCCACTCGAGTCGTACGCGGGCCAAGCGTGGCGCACTCTGCTCGACACGCTTTCGCAAGGCCCTGACGAAAAGCTTGGCCGAAGCGACTTGGCTTGCTTCGCGTGGATTCTTGCTTCCTTTTCCGCAGGGCTCGCAGTTTCCTGGCAGCGTTGGGGCAACCCGTTGGTGGATAGCGGACGAGAGCTGAACGTTCCCCTCCGGCTTGTTCGCGGCGAAATGCTCTATTCGGATGTGGGGTACATTTACGGCCCCTTTTCTCCTTACCTCAACGCCTTTCTTTATCGCGTCCTTCATCCATCTCTGTGGGTCCTCTGGGGCCGCGGCATCGTCTCGACCATACTCATCCTCGCTCTAACCTATTGGATTGCTCGACAGATTGCCGGCCGCTTTCCCGCGACGCTTTCCTGCCTGGCCGTCACCTGGGTATGCGCGCTGAAGCCGCAAGGTAATTACATGATGGCATACGCCTTCGGTGGACTCGATGGCAGCACTTTCGTTCTGGCAACTACCGTCTTGTTGGTGATTTTCTTGCGGAAGAAAAACCCTGGCGTACTTTTTGGCGCGGGGATAGTGGGTGCGCTTGCGATTCTATCAAAAACGGAATTGGGCGGAGCCGCCGTCGGCACGGGCGTCGTGGCAGCGGCCCTCGCAGGGTATCCTCGCATTCGCAAAATCATGCTCTGGCTTGCGGTGTTTCTGGCTCCTGCTTTGGGAATTCCCGCGCTGGTTTTTTCGTGGTTCGCCGCGCGTGTGGGTTGGCGGACGCTCACCGTTGATAGCCATCTTTTCTTTGGGCATGTGCCGTGGCAGCTTATGTACTTCAACGGGCTGCATTTTGGCTTTGGTCATCCTTGGCATTCGCTGGGCCTGATGATGGCTTCGATGGTTCGCCTGGTTGCTTTCGGCGGACTGCTCGTTTCCATGAGCTTGTTGATCGAAATGCGCCGGGCTAGCTTTCCGCAAGAGGGTGGAGGTACCGCGCGAAAGCCGTCGCGGGCTGTGGCAGCACTTCTGATTTCCCTGGCAGGAATCGTCGTGTCGGGGATCGGCCTTTCGGACCTTGGCCCGTTCATCGCAATGCCGTTTCTCTTGCTCGTACTTGCGGCCGGTGGCATCTTCGCGTTCGTGCAAGCCGAACGAAGCGGAATCACGGCAAAACAGATACAGGCCGGCACAATGGTCATTATCGCAGCGTCTGCCCTCGGCAGCCTGGCAAGAATCGTTTTTCGCGTTTCTACCGGCGGGACAGTCAGCTCTTTTCTCCTGCCCGGCTCGGTGATTTTGTTCGTGTACATTTGGCTGGTGGTCTTCCCACTCTCTTTGCCCGATCCCGCCACGCGCCGACGGGCCACACAACTGGTTTCCATCGCGCTCGTCGCGAGCGTGCTTGTGACCGCCGCCACTCTTTCCATACGTTATCGGCGAAAATTCTCCTATCCGCTGGTAACCGCCATGGGAACCTGGCGGACTGCGCCCAATCTTGGCATCGCATTCATGCAAGCACTGCAATTCATCGAGAAAAGGACTTCAACAGGGGATGCCATTGCGATCCTACCGGAGGGAACTTCGCTGGTGTTCTTATCCGAACGGCGCAATCCCCTGCGCGACGAGATCGTTACCCCTGGTTTTCTGGATGCTGCAGACGAAGAGCGCGCAATCGAGAGTCTTCGCCAATCGCAAGCACCTCTCATTTTCATCGCCAATCGCCCTACCCCGGAATTTGCGGAAACCTCGTTCGGGAAGGACTACAACCAGCGTCTAATGTCCTGGATCGAGCAGAATTATGCTGTCTGCGGCATTTTTGGGCCTCGGCCCGACGCTGCCCTCCAGATCGGCGATCCGGTCTTCTTCCTGCGCGCATATTGCCTCGTTCCCACAACCTTCAAGCACGAGGATTAACGCTATGTTTTCGGTGATGCCAAGAGGTCTACAGTCCAGTTGTTCGGATATATAGGCACTACATTCCCTCCGGATGGACGGGCATTTCCCTCCGCCTCTTTGGACTCAACCACCTCAATTCCGCCAGGGGGATACGATGTGACAGGGCTCGTCCAACGAAGAAACTCCCTGTTCAGATGGTAGTTTTGAATACACGGTGGTTTACGAAGGCTCAAACAGGCTAACGCCAAAGCCATCGTAAATCGTTGAAAACATTGAATAGTTTCTGTTTTGGAAGGCTTGGCAGAGGCGGCGGCTAATTCTTGAATCCTTCCGCCCCAGCCAACTTTCTAGCGGTCGAGGGTCACGCCGATCGTGTTCGCTTCGGAGGCTAGTCCTTTTGCGTGGGGTAGCCAGCTTCGAGCCAGCCCTTCCAGCCACCGTCCATCGATTCGACGTTGCTATAGCCCATCTTTTGGAGGTTGTCCGCGGAGAGCGCGGACCGGAAGCCTCCGCCGCAATAAAGAATCAGCTTGGTATTCGTGTCCGGAACACGTTGCTCAATATCGCGTTCGATGATGCCCCTTCCGAGGTGCACGGCTCCCGGCAAGTGCCCGCGGCCCCACTCGCTCTCTTCGCGGACGTCGATCAATACCAGCTTTTCGCCGGCGTCCAGGCGCCGTTTAACGTCCGCCACATTGGTTTCTTTTACGCATTTCTTCGCCTCATTCACCAATGCCAGAAATTTCGAAGCGTGTGCCATACCATCCTCCTGAACATTTTACCTGCCCTAAAAGCGTACCATGGCCTGCCGCCGTGCAAAAAAGAAGGGCGCTCCAAACTCCCGGGAGCGCCCGTAAGGCCGCAAATCACGCTAATCGTATTACTCGTCGTTTAGCGTTCTATGTACCACTCTTCTTGCCAAAGGAATGCACCAGGTTCACCAAATTCCAGCGTATCTGTTCTTTGGTGCGATCGCCTTCGCCCCCAACCATTTTCCCGCGCCCGTTGGTGATGATATAGAACAGCTCCCCATCGGACATTTTCTCGATGGTGCTGGGATCGCGCCAATCGTGCAACTTCAAATCCATCGAAACGGCCAAATCACCTTTGCCGTCGCCGTCCTTCCCGTGGCACATCGCGCAGTGATAGCCGTAGAGACGCTTGGCTTCAGCAAGGCCTTCGGGTGTGGGTTTCACAGGATTCTTTTTCCCTGCATCGTCCGCGGAAACTGGTGGCGGGGCCGCTTCTGGCGCTTGCGCCTTGTCCTTGGTGTCTTTCTCTTGCGCGAATCCGATACCCAAAGCCAGGAGCAGAGCCGTACCAAACAAAATCGCATTTCGCCGCATAAATACCCCCTGAGTGGAAGAAAGGGTCGAGGGAGCAAGTTCGACGCCGTCTACGGTGATTCTACAACCGCGCCCTGAACAAAGAAAGGTCCCCGGTGATTTGAGACGACGGTTTTACCCTGAACAAGGGAGGCGCCCTTTGCGAATCGTTTTGCTGCGATTAGGGGTTTGTTTTGGTGAGCAAACTCTTGGCCACGGGCATTTTGCAGCTACGAGCGGGTTCGTTCCCGCGGCGTCCCGTGGTGAAGGGGCTCGTTTCGCGAACGCGGGTGCGCAAGCCGTCGATCTCGGCAGGGATGTTGCCTTGCGAGGCTCCTCGCAGGACGTAGATGAGCAGTGCCGCTTCTCCCGGCGCGTCAACGCTGGAGGTGATGCCTACGCCAAGGATTCCCGCCTGCTTCAGCAGGTCCGTTACGTGGGCGGTGTGCACGGTCTTGGCGCGCAGGTATTCGCCCTGCTGCAAGGGGTAAACGATTTGCGGCCGGCCCACAGTGCTGAGCAGGTCCGCGCTCTCTTCGCTGTTTAGGAGACCCTGATGTGCCCAATCATTTCCTTCAATCAGCCGGGTGCGCACACCGTCGATCGTCCTGGGGATATCCACAAGCGATTCGCCGCTGCCCACAAAGAGGAGGATTGACGCTTTGCCAGGTTGATCGTAGCTCTCTCCCACGGCCACCGCTTTGATTGCCGGAATGGAGAGGAGTTGCGGTGCGTGCAGGTCGCGCGCCATGCTGGCCTGCTGAATGGATTCGGCCGCCGCCTTTACCTGCGGGACCGTGGTGACTGCCTTCAATGCCGGCAGGGTGCAGCCAATTACTTGGTGTGTCGGGTTCGTGGTGCTAGTGCCGAACGTCGGCGTCACGTTGCCTGCGCCCACAAAATTTGGAAGGACATCGGTAATGGGATTGCCAACGCTGTCCGTATCCGAGCCGGCAAAAAGGAGTGCCACCGCCTCAGCCGTATTTTGCGTCACAATCAGGGAACCGGAATCGCCGGAGGCGCTGAAATCTCCGCCGCTGACGGCGACCAAGTCCGTATAGTTCACGGTGAAAGCTGCGTTTGTGTCGCCACAATGGGCGTAATAGGGGACGCTGGAGGCCACGTTGGTACCGATGATCGTCGAGCAAGTTAACCCGGTGGTTCTACCGCTCTTCGCCACCAAAAGCGCTAGGGCAGGAGTAATGCCAGCCGTCGAGGTGGGCGTCACGCCAACCTGGCCGGGATCTGGAACGCCATTTGTAAGCGTGCCGCCGAGGAGCAGAATGTTGCCGCTGGTGTCGACTGCGCCGCTCGCCACTTGTGCAATGGCAGCATCGATCTTGGGGATTGGCCCGGTCTCCAGAGGAAAGTATTCCGAAAGGTTGGCCACCGAGTGCGTCGAAGAGCTTTGGCAATTCACCTCAATCAATCCGGGCTGTGTGATGGATTTACCCACGTCGGGGCTCGCAGGGTTCCCAGCGCTATTAGCCATGACGTGGTTGTTGCTGAGGATGTAAAGCGTGCCGTTCCGCGTTACCAATGAACCCAGCGTGCCGGAACAGCAATAATTTCCATTCGCGTCATCGATGATGCCGCCGGAAGTTCCGAGTTTGATGGCCCCGGACTGGGTTTGCTGCTGTTGCGTCGTCAGGGTGACGGTAGCGGTGCCTGTGGCGGTCGCGCTCGCTTGAGAAATGGCGGTGATGGTCACGGTGACAGCGTTGGCGTTGGTAGGAATCAGAGCGGACGCAATGGCGTGCGGTGCGGTGTAGAGCCCTGCGGAGGAGATAATTCCGGTCGTGGCACTGCCGCCGGTGACGCCGTTGACTTGCCAGGTCACAGCGTTATTGGTGCTGCCTTGGACTTTTGCGGTGAACGCTTGGATGCCGAAGGGGCTGAGCGAAGCGGCCACCGGCGAGACGGTCACGCCGGTGGCTTGGCCGCTGCCACTGCCACTATTCTTGACATCAGACAAACCACTGCAGCCGGGAATGCACACAACCAGTGCAGAAATGAACAGGATTTCGCAGATTCGGCGCATGTACTCTCTCCAATCGACCACGCGTGGCAAGCGTAGCATGCGGGCTTCGTCTGAAGAGTGGAGCGCTTCGAGTGAAGTGCCGTATGGAGTTCCTGTCCCTGCGGACAGGTCTAGTAACTAAGCATTTCCAGGGGCGTTTTGTGATGCAGGGAAGAGCTGGTTTCCTAACTCGCGTTCTGGTTTTTACTGGGATTCAGTCCAAGTCCCGCCAGTTTGGCCCGACGCCGATTTCCACAACCAGTGGCACGGCGAGTTTGTGCACGCCTTCCATCTCTGCCTTGACCAGCTTTTCCAGTGCTTCGCGCTCTCTTACCGGCGCCTCAAAGAGCAGTTCGTCGTGCACCTGAAGGATCATGCGAGCGGTAAGCTTCTCTTTCCGCAGCCTGTCATCTATGGAGATCATGGCTAGTTTGATCAGGTCCGCCGCAGTCCCCTGCAGAGGCGAGTTCAGCGCGGTGCGTTCGGCAAAATTCCGCAACTGCATCTGCGGAGCATTGATTTCCGGGATGGGACGGATTCTGCCGAAAAGGGTTTTCGCCACACCGGTTTTGCGCGTTTCGACGAGCACATCGTCGAGATACTGCTTCACGCCGCGGTACCGCGTGAAATAAGCATTGATGAATTGCGCTGCTTCCTTCTGGCCGATTCCCAATTGCTGCGCGAGGCCGAACGCCGAAAGCCCGTAGATGATGCCGAAGTTGATGGCTTTTGCGGCGCGGCGGTGCTCCGCGGTCTGGGCCAGGGGGCCGACGCCAAAAACTTCCTGCGCTGTCCGCGCATGAATGTCCTCGCCGTGGCGAAACGCCTCCAATAGCACGGAATCCTTGGAAAAGTGCGCCATGATGCGCAGCTCGATCTGGGAATAGTCGGCGGAGAGCAGGATGTTTCCTTTTTCCGCCACGAAGGCCGCACGAATTTCGCGTCCCAACTCGCTGCGCACGGGAATGTTCTGCAGATTCGGATCGCTGGAGCTCAGCCGGCCTGTCGCCGTGCCCGTCTGCGAGAAGCTTGTGTGCAGCCGCCCCGTCTCCGGATGAATCAGCTTCGGCAGAGCATCCACGTAGGTCGATTTAAGTTTGGCGATCTCGCGGTACTCGATCACTTTGCCTGGCAGCTCGTGCTGGCCGGCCATTTCTTCCAGGATGTCCGCCGCGGTGGAACGCACTTTGCCTTTCCCGCGGCGCGACGGCGGCTGCAAATTCAACTTGTCAAAAAGGATCTCCGCGAGCTGCGTGGGAGAATTCACGTTGAATTCTGTTCCTGCCAGCTCCCATATCTCTTTCTCCAGCCGGCGAACTTCCTTTTCCATCGAGTTCGACATCGTTTCCAGCGCTTTGGGATCGACGCGAACGCCGGCACGTTCCATCTCCGCCAGCACCGGGGCCAGCGGCAGATCGATCTTTTCGTACACCTCGGTAAGTTGCTGCGCTTCAATCTGCTCCCGCAAGACAGGCGCAATGCGCTGCATGTAGTCGGCGCGTTCACCCGCGCCGCCGCCCATCGGCACGTTGAATTGGCGGAAGATTACGTCGGCAAAGTCATGCTTCGCCGTGGTTGGCCTCAACAGATACGAATAAATTTGCGTGGCGTGCTCGATAGATTCCGATTTGCCGGCCAACAGATGAAAGAGCTTCGGATCGTGCACGATTTTGGCGCGTTTGGCGTCGTGCAAAACGGACTGCAGCGCTTTCAGCACATCGCCCTTTTCGTCTATCCACACTGCGCGCCCTTCGCCCGTTTTCGAGGACACTTCAATTCCACTGACGCGCGTGCCAAATCCTTCGGCCTCGCGCTCGCCAGCTTCCAGGTTCAGCCACACTGCCAGTGGCCTTTTTGCGGGAAGCTTTTTCAAATACGCGCGAAACTCGCCCGCATTCTGAAACTGCACGTAGTCTTTTGCCTGCTCGCCGCTCGCTCTTGCCTGCCCGTGTGACGGCGCCCCAGCCTCGAGATTTGGTTCAGCCGCTCCGCCCGCCAGCAATTCCTTCAGAAGCGAGTTGAATCCGAGTTCGCGATACAGGGTAACCAGTGCGGCGGCATCGGGTTCGCGCACCTGCAACGTCAACAGGTCCAGCTCCAGCGGCACACTCGTCTCAATCGCGGCCAACTTCTTGCTCATCATGACCTGATCTCGCTGCTGCTGGAGGGCCTCGCGATACCTCTTGTTCGTCACTTCGCCGGCATGATCGAGCGCGCTTTCCACGCTGCCGTATTTCTGAATAAGCTCTGTCGCGCCTTTTTCGCCAATTCCTTTTGCGCCGGGAATGTTGTCGACGGTGTCGCCGAGCAAGGCCATCAGGTCGATAACTTTCCCGGGCGGCACACCCAGAATTTCCTCGACCTTCTGCGCATCAACGATCACGTCGGCCTTCGCGCCGCCCGATCCCGTGCGCAGTATCCGCACTCCGGGACTCACCAGTTGCATCATGTCCTTGTCATTGGAGATGACCAGCACTTCCAGCTTCTTCTCTGCGCCTTTCTTCGCCATCGTGCCGATGACGTCGTCTGCTTCGTAGCCATCCAGCTCCAGAATCGGCAGGTGCATCGCTTCGCATAGCCGCCGGACATAGGGCAGTTGCACTTTCATTTCGTCCGGCATCGGCGGGCGCTGCGCCTTGTAGGCTTCGAAGAGTTTGTCGCGGAAGGTGGGCTTGCTGGTGTCAAATACGATTCCAAGGTATTCGGGCTGATAGTCCTTGATCAAGCGCCGCAGGATATTCGCGAAGAGGAAAGGCACTTTGGTGGGAATGCCGCTGGGCGCATTCATGCGCACCATCGGCGCGTAGAAGGCGCGGTAGATGTGCGCCATTGCATCCACCAGGAAGAGCTTTTTCGAGGTTTGGTCGTGCGGCGCCATCGCGCGAGTATAACAGGTCCTCTTTTGCCGTGCGGTTTGCCCGGATCTCCGTACGCGAAGGGCAGGAGACTACCGCTAGGGGAAATCCATCAGGAAACAATCCCCAGCGATTTGCCAACTTCTCCCAATATCTCCGCCGCTTTCAGCAACTGCTCCCGTTTGTGCGCCGCGCTGACAATTGCACGCAAGCGCGCCTTTCCTTCCGCGACGGTTGGATAGCCTACCGCCGGGGCAAACACACCCGCTTCAAACAATTTTCGCGAAAATTTAAAAGCCTTTGCGGCATCTCCAACATGAATCGGAATTATCGGGGTCTCGCTGGCCTTAAACTGGAATCCATGCTTCTTCAATTCGCGCTTGAGGAATTTCGTGTTGGCCCAGAGTTTCTTCACCAGCTTTTCGCCCTCCGGCGAATCAAGAAGCGCAAACGCCGCCTGGCAGGCCGCAGCGGTGGCCGGCGGGTGCGACGTTGAAAACAAAAACGGCCGCGCCCGCAAGTATAGAAAATCGATCAGGTCGCGCGATCCGCACACATATCCGCCCATGGCCCCGATGGCCTTGCTCAGCGTGCCCACCTGGATGTGCACGCGCCCGTGGCAATTGAAATGATCTACCGTGCCGCGCCCGCCGCGTCCCAACACACCGCTGGCATGCGCGTCGTCCACCATCATGATGCAGCCGTGCTTCTCCGCAAGATCACACAGCCCCGGCAGCGGTGCGATATCGCCATCCATCGAAAACACACCATCGGTGATGATCAGCTTGTGGCCGTTCCAGTCCGCCGTCTCTTTCAGGATCCGCTCGCAGTCTTCCAGATCCTTGTGCTTGAACACCTTGATCGTGGCTTTCGACAGCCGCGCGCCATCGATGATGGATGCGTGATTCAGCTCATCCGAAACGATTAGGTCTTCTTTGCCCAGGACAGCCGAAACTGTTCCGGCGTTGGCCGTGAATCCCGACTGGAACACGACACAGGCTTCCACCTGCTTGAATTTGGCGATCTGCTCTTCCAGTTCCATATGCAGCTTCATTGTGCCGGCAATGGTGCGCACCGCTCCCGCACCCACGCCCAGCTTCTTCACCGCTTCCACGGCTGCCTTGCGCAGCGCCTTATGTGACGTGAGGCCGAGATAATTGTTTGAGGCCAGGTTGATCACCTCGCGCCCATCGAAAACGCAGACGGCCTTCTGCTCGCCCTCCAGGACGCGCAGCTTGGGCGCCACGCCTTTCGCGCGCAAATCCTCCAGCGTTTCACTGACATACTGGAGCGGATTCTTATTTGTCGCCAGCGTTCCCAATTCACTCATGTTCTTGCTCCCAAAGTTGCGTGATTTCTGCGGTTACCTTGTTGTGGCTGAGGTGAAATCTGTGTTGCAAGCTCGCTGCCGTGCGATCTGTGCATTCTGAATGGGAATCTACCCCTTATTGGGGTATTCCATTCGGATACATCAGAATTTTCCCCGCCAAGCCGCTCTGCAGTTTCGCAAAAGCTTCCTCAAATTTCTCTAGCGCCACGCGCTCTCCAAATAGCGGATCAAGATTCACGCGCCCCGCCTTGAGCAGCGCGGTCATCTGCACCCAGGTCTGGTACATGCGGCGTCCATAAATACCCTGCACGGTGGCGCCTTTGAAAATCACATCATTGACCAAGTCCAGCGGCACGTTTTCCGTCGGGATACCCAGCAGAGAGGCGCGTCCGCCTGCGCGCAACGCTTTGAAGCCTTGTTGGATCGCTGTGGCGTTTCCGCTCATTTCCAGCAGTACATCCACGCCAGTGCCGCCCGTGGCATCCAGAATCTTTTTTACCGCATCTCCCGCAGCGGGGTTCAGCACTACGTCGGCGCCCATTCGCTTCGCCATGGCGCAACGATGATCATTTGTTTCGGTTGCAAACACGGTGGAACTGCCACACGCTTTAGCCACGGCAATGGACATCAGCCCGATCGGACCACATCCCGTCACCAGCGCCGTCTGCCCCGCAATCGCTCCCGCCAGCACGGTGTGCACGGCGTTTCCCAGCGGATCAAGGATGGCGCCGTAATGTTCGGGGATAGCGGGGTCCAGCCTCCAGATATTTGTCGCGGGAATTTTCACGAACTCCGCGAACGCGCCGTCCTGGTCAATTCCGATCACGCGAAGGTTCTGGCAGATATGCGCTTCGCCCATGCGGCACTGGTGGCAATGGCCGCAATTCACGTGCATCTCCGCGCTGACGAAATCGCCCGGCTTCACCGCCGCAACTTCTTCGCCCACGCGCTCCACCACGCCGCAAAATTCGTGGCCCAGGGTAACCGGGGGCTTGATGCGGCCTTGCGACCAGCGATCCCACCCGTAAATGTGCAGATCCGTGCCGCAGATCGAGGTGGCCTTCACGCGTACGAGCACGTCCGACGGGCCAATCGACGGCACCGGCACCGCTTGCATTTCCAACCCTTTCCCCGCTTTGGTCTTGCGCAGAGCTTTCATCGTGGCAGGCATTCCGGCAGGCTCCTCAATCAGGCAGGACCGCATCCTGGAGCAAAACTAAATGCTAACACACGCCGCCGCAGCATATCTTGGGCAAGGCCCTGGGCGCCCGCGACCGGGCGCGTTCCGCGGTACCTTGATTTTGGCGACTCGGCGGCGGCGAACACCTCTCCCCAGGTACAGGAGCCGGAGTTCACCACCCGGCGGGGAATAGGGTGATCGCCCTTGTCCATTTGATACAGGTACCCTGTTTGCTCTTCCGCCACAGAAGTACCCCACGCCTATTGCAAACCTCCTTGCCGAAACGGAACCTGTCTGTATCCTGGCAACTCCAGGGCCCCCTTGGGGAGGTTGCCTTACATAGGTGTGAATATGGCGACAATTGATCGTCAGGAACTCGATCGTCTTGAGCGGCGGAGCCTACAGCTTACGATTCTCTCCGCTGTGTTCGTAATGGTTCTTGCCAGTGGCCTGGCTATGTTCATGTACCCCCTGGTGTTTGTGCACCCGGAAGGCAATAAGTGGACGCTGCGGGTGGCCTACTTTGGTTTCTGCGCGCTGACGCTGCTCTTTGTCGGGTACCTCTTCGATCGCCAGCGCACCTTCGGCAAGCTGAAGCAGCATTTGCTTGGCGAGCTGGAGCGCAACATCGAACTACAGGTTCAGGCCAGCACCGATATGCTGCATTCCATGCCCGACCAGAATTACTTCTGGGATCGCTTGACGATGGAGTTCCGCCGCGCCATGACCATGCAGAAGAATCTTTCGCTGGTGCTGGTGAAGGCTAAGCCAGGGGCGCGCGCTTCTCAGAACGATCAAAAAGGGGCGCTGAGCGATGCGGCAAAAGCCATGTCCAAGCGGCTTCGCCCCACCGATTCCATCTACCACCTCGCCGAAGATATTTTTGGCATCGTGCTTCCAGAAACCGACACCCTGAACGCCAAGCGAGTGGCTTTGCGTCTGCAGGAGGAGTTGCAGGATGTGCGCACAAAGTATGGATTCAGCTTCGATCTTTCCGCGCACAATTATCCGAGTGATGTGAAGAGCTCACATGAGTTTGAAGACATTGTGAAGTCCATGCTTCCGGAGAATCGGGAATGGGAAGTTCCCACGGAAACCCCGGCCAGTTGAGGAGCGGGAAGATGCGCTGAAGCGAAAGAGTTTAATTCAGCGCTTGCTGTAAATCCTGGATGAGATCCGCGGCATCTTCGAGCCCGACCGAAACGCGCACTGTACCAGATTTGACGCCCGAGCGTTGAAGTTCAGCTTCGCTCATGCGGTAGTGCGAACTGTAAATCGGCAGCGATACCAGCGATTCCGTACCCCCCAGGCTTACCGCCAGCAGAAATAGCTTCACGCAATCGCAGAACCTGCGCGCCGCCGGCAGCCCGCCCTTCAAATCAAAAGCCAGCATCGAGCCGAAACCGCTCATCTGTTTTTTGGCGAGGGCGTGGTCGGGGTGCGATTGCAATCCCGGGTAATGAACGCGCTCCACTTTCGGATGCTTCTCCAGGAACTTCGCGACGCGCATGGCGTTCTCACATTGGCGCTCGACGCGCACGCCCAGCGTCTTCATCCCGCGGATCAGCAGGAAGGCCACTTCCGGATCCATGCAACCCCCCAGATAGATCACCATTTGCCGCACGGGATCGATGAATTTGTGGCTGCCGGAAGCGACGCCGCCAATCAGATCGGAATGTCCGGAAAGGGCTTTGGTGACGCTGTGCACGACGATATCGAATCCCAGAGCGAGGGGTTTCTGAAGAAGGGGCGTGGCAAAGGTGCTGTCAATGATGCTGACGAGTTTGTGCTTTTTGGCAAAGGCGATGGCTTTGCGAAGATCGACAAGTCGCAACGTGGGGTTTGTGGGCGTTTCGATGTAGAGGCATTTGCTCTTCGGCGTGACCAGGGACTCGATGCCTTCAAGGGAAGTTTCCGCGTGACGCACGGTGATGCCCATGCGGGGAAGGACATCGCGCATCAGCCGGTACGTTCCGCCATAGAGCTGTGCAGTAGAGATGAGTTCATCACCATGCTGCAGCACGCTGAGAAGTGAGTGAGAGATTGCCGCCATTCCGGAGGAGGTGACGATGGCGGCTTCGGCGCCCTCAAGAGAAGCTATTTTGCGTTCGGCAATGGCGAGGGTGGGATTGGCGTAGCGAGTGTAGATATAGGCTTTGCTCTTTCCCTCGGCCCAGAGTTTCATCTCTTGGCTGGAGGAAAAGGTGAAGGTAGAGGAGCGCACAATCTCGGCACTTACCGGAGCATCCACGCCGTGACGCGGCGGTTCACCGGCATGAATGGCGCGGGTGGCGGGATTTAGGGAGGCGTGCTTGTTTTTCTTCATGGCATCGATTATTGGCCTGCGGGGTCCACGTCGGCAACCACCAATATGGCGGAGACTGGAAGCTTGGGTATTCGGTTCGAGATGGTTTGTGAGATCGTAGAACAGGGGCGAGACCCAACATGATTTGGTTGGCGATGGATGCAGGCCGTGCGTCGGCGTGGGCGGAATACTTTTGGATGGCGCTCTGGGGCGTATGGGTGGTGATGTGGTTTGGCACGAAAAGGGCAAAGAAGCGCGAGAGTTCGTGGGAGAGAGCGCAGCATCTGATACCACTGGTGTTTGGATTCTGGCTCTTGTTTGGGAGGAATTGGAACGGGCTGAACATGAGGCTGGTGCCAGACGCTCCAGTGGCATGGTGGCTTGGCCTGATTCTGACGGCAGTCGGTGTGGCGATCAGCATCTGGGCACGGATGAGCCTGGGAGCAAACTGGAGCGGTGTGGTGACGTTGAAAGATGACCACGAATTGATTCGCACGGGGCTTTACCGGTGGATACGACATCCGATCTATACGGGAATCCTGCTGGCCATGATCGGGACTGCGACAATCAAGGGGCACCTGCGCGGCTGGCTTGGATGCTTGATTTTGTGGGCGACATTTTATTTCAAGGCCAGGCGTGAGGAGGGTTTCTTGCGGCAGGAGTTTGGGGACAGATTTGAAGAGCACGCCAGGCACACGGGAATGTTTCTGCCGAAGTGGATATGAAATGCGGCTGATGCCGGGACCTTCGCTGGGTGAAACCTGAAACAAGAGAGCCCGGCGAGGAAACACCGGGCTCTGCGACAGAAGGCAATTCTTCCAGAGAATTTAGGCTTCTTCTTCGACGAGGGCTTCGCCGTGGGCCGCTTTGTGGGCGGCAATGACCTTGTCCGCCAGTTCGCCGGGCACGTAATCGTAGTGAGAAAACTCCATGGAGTAGCTGGCGCGGCCCTGCGTCATGGAGGTAAGGTCCGTGGCATAAGAAAGCATTTCCGCGAGCGGCACCATGGCTTTGACAACGACGTTATGGCCGCGCGCTTCGCTGCCTTCGATGCGCCCCCGGCGTGAGCTGAGGTCGCCCATCAAATCGCCGGAATACTGATCCGGCGCGTAGACCTCCACGTGCATGACGGGTTCGAGGAGAGAAGGCCGAGCCTGCTTCATGGCCTCCTTGAACGCCAGCGAGCCGGCGATTCTGAACGCCATGTCCGAGGAATCGACGTCGTGGTATTTGCCGTCGTAAAGCGTGGCGCGGAAATCGGTCACGGGAAAACCGGCGAGATAGCCGCGCGCGGCGGCTTCGCGGATGCCGCGTTCGACGGAGGGAATCCAGTTGTTCGGAATCGCACCGCCGAAAACGTCGTCGACGAACTCGATGCCCTTGTTGCGCTCGGTGGGTTCAAACTTGACGCGGCAGACCCCGAACTGGCCGTGCCCGCCGGACTGTTTCTTGTGTTTGCCTTCGGCGTCGGCCTTGCCGCGGATGGTTTCACGATAGGGAACCTTTGGCGGCTTGAGAGTCAGATTGACGTTGTAGCGCTTCTGCAGCTTGGCCACAACAACCTCAACATGCTGCTGCCCGTTTCCGGCGAGCAGGAATTCCTTGGTTTGCGGATCGCGGGAGAAACGCAGCGCGGCGTCTTCTTCCATCATTTTGTGAATGGCGACGCCGATTTTGTCTTCATCGGCGCGGGATTTGGGTTCGACCGCGAAGGTAATGGAAGGCTCCGGCAACTGCGCTGGTTGATAGTAGATGGGAGCGCTTTTGTCGCCAACGGTATCGCCGGTAATGGTTTCCTTCAGTTTGGCGATGGCGCCGATATCGCCCGCGTGAAGCTCCTGAATTTCGGTGAGCTGTTTCCCTTGAACGACCATGGTGTGCTGAAAACGCTCGGGAACATTGCGATTGAAATTGAGCAGCGTGGCGTCGTTCTTGAGGACGCCGCTTTTAACCTTGAAATAGTTGATGCGGCCGGCGAAAGGATCGGCAAGAGTCTTGAAAACGAAGAGGGAAAGCGGCTGGGTGTCATCGTACTTGCGTTCGATGCGATCGCCCTTGCCGGCGGGTTCCTTGAAGCCGACCTGCGAGTGCTCGTCCGGATGCGGGAAAACGTCGGCGAGAAAAGTGAGCAAGCTGGAATTGCCAATGTTCCGCGTGGAAGAGATCATCAGGACGGGGATGATTTTTTCCGAAACGATGGCTTTGCGCACCGCGGGGATCAGGTCGTGGACGGGGATAGTGCCTTCGCGGAAGAATTCCTCCATCATTTCGTCGTCGCCTTCGGCAATCATTTCGACGAGCTTTTCGTGGGCTTCCTTGGCTTCATCCATGAGCGCGTCGGGAATATTTTCGATCGTAGCCTTGCCATCGCCATCGGGCGTGTAGAGGTGGGCCTTCATGGCCACGAGATCGATCACGCCGCGAAAACCTTTTTCGGAGCCGACAGGCATCTGCAGCGCCACTACGTTGCGGCCAAAGAGCTCCACCAGGGATTCCATGCAACGCTCAAAGCTGGAAAGCTCCCGGTCCATCCAGGTGAGGACAAAGGCACGGGGGATGTCGTACTCGGCGCAATAATCCCAGACCTTTTCCGTGGTGACCTGAGCGCCGACGTGGGCGTCCACGGTGATGAGCGCGGCGTCAGCGGCGATGAGGGCCGCCTTGGTTTCGGTGATGAAAGTGGAATAGCCGGGGAGATCGATGAAGTTCAGCTTGACGGTATTGCCCGCGCAAAGAGTGCACGCCCATTCGGCGTGGGCGAGACCGGGTTGGATGGAGATTTTGCGCGCGATTTCTTCGTCGTCCCAGTCCGTCGTGGTGGTGCCTTCCGCAACTTTGCCAAAGCGCTGGGTCGCCCCGGCGGTAAAGAGTAACGACGACACCAGTTGCGTCTTGCCGGTGCCGCCGTGGCCTACAATGCCAACGTTTCTGATGTCCTTGGTGGAATAAATTTTCATGACAGACCTCCGCGTAGGTGTGGCCAACTGAGGTCACCGGGCGACGGTCCGCCGACAAAACAGCAGGCGCGGGCCTGCGCCTGGCGAGGTTGTTGGTTTGAAGGAGAGCGCGGCCCTGCCTGGGTCCCGGTAAGCGGGGCGAAGGAGAAACGCTAAATCCCTGGTCCGCTCTTCTTAACGGGGAAATGCTAGCACATGGCATGGGCAGGGGCAACGGAGCGGGGGGTGTAGCGGGTAAGCCTCCGGCCGGCAGCATTTACCGGGCAGGTGGGCGGATTCGGCTTGCATTGCTGCTCAACATCTCTGAGTCCGTGACGTCTGTGGAGGCTCAACCGCTGCGTTTGATTGCACCCTGCGGACACAGTGGCGAACTCAGTAGTACTTGCCGGATTGAGTCATGGAGATTTGGCTCTAGATGAGGGTCGCGCTTGAGCCAAGCAGCAATCAATTGTCTAACCACGGCGTCCGAGTACTCCGCGTGAAGCTCAAGTCGTACCGTTTCCATCGCGGAGGAGAAGCAGCCACCTCGCGCTGCCCAGCGATGGCCGCTCCGGCAGTGAAGCCCTTGGTGGTAGCAGTCGAAGAGCCAGTCAAATTCCGCGAGAGTGTCGCCACAGATAGGGCAAAAGGAGAAGTGCGGCTCATCCGACACACGTCGAGATTCCACTATAGAGCGAAGCAGTTGAGCGAGCTGTTCGTTTAGCACCCACCGTGCGCGCGGGTCCGAAAGCCAGAACGATGCGATGGACGGAGGCGACAGACTGCTGAGTTCGGGGAAGCTAATGCCCGAAGCCGTGGCTGTAGAAGCAGCAAGGGGACCCGGGGGCATGATGAAGAAACGGTGGTCGCGCTCGCAAGCCAAACAGATAGCCCATGGGTCCGCACACTGGCTGGAAACTAAATGGTCGCCACAAGATGGACAGTGAAACTCTATGCCTAGTTGTTCCGTGATATTTGCCGCACGCATTCGGAAAACCCGCGAGTCTACATTCTCGGTTGGATTGTACCGACTTCTAGCTTATCCAACAAATCCCGTCTTGGTCTGGAGCGCCCAAGTGCCGTCTTACTTCCTGATTGGTCCGGCGGTCGGAAACTGCCCCATTACCCAGGGGCGAGAAGGCAGCACAAAAAGCTGATGACGCGTTGAGACTTCTCTGCCATCTATTTGCTACCGGATTGTGGCGGAGGATCGAAGAGCGCTTTCAAGGTCAGTTTGGAGGATTTGGGCACTTCGACGGTACGGGAGTAATCCGGGCGGCTTGGAGATTTGAACAGGAAGAGGTGTGGGCCGGCGGGAAGTTTCAAGGTCGCGGGCGTATTGCCCACGAATTTTCCATCGACGAAGATTTCGGCGGCATCGGGCTCGGAGGTGATGGTGATCTGGCCAAAACCCTCGGGCGAAGAAACCGCGGCGGGAAATGAGACCGTGGATTCAGAAACCGCCTTGGGCCCGGAGGATGGCGATCTTGTAGCGTCCTGGGAATCGGAGGGGTGGGCCGACGACTCCGCGGTGGAAGCAGGGGGCACGGAATGGGCGGGATAGAAACGGTGAAGGATAACGAGGAGGTCGGCGGAGCTGAGAGCGAAGCCGATTCCGGTGACATTCTTCTTGATGAGTTTCTGGGTGTTGAGGCCGATGACCTCGCCACGGGAATTGAGCAGCGGGCCGCCGGAATTGCCCGGGTTGATGGGAGCGTCGGTCTGGATCCAAGTGCCCGGCCCGGCAGAGGCGAACTTGCCGACAGCGCTGACGATGCCCTTGGTGACGCTGAACAGCATGGCGTCGCCGGGGCTGCCAATCGCAAGGACCGTGTCCCCCTGGCGGATGGAGGAGAGATCGGCGAGAGGAAGAAGGGGAAAGACGAAGTCTGTAGAAGGCGGCGCGACTTTGACGAGGGCGATGTCGAGGTCGGCGTCGATGTAAACGACTTTGGCCTGAAGCTGCACTCCGCTCGGGAGCAATGCGAGGAGAGAACCGCCTCCCCGGGCAACATGGGCGTTCGTGGCGACGATCCCGGTATCGGTAACGAAGAACCCGGAGCCAAGCATGTCCAGGGATTTCAGACAGACCACGGCAGGCTTAACACGGCGAACAATTTCCTCCATGGACAGCTCTGGCCGCAGGGAGGCGGGGGCGGCGAAGTCTGGAGCGGCGACAGTGCCCGTGAAGGTGGAAGCGATGGGATCCAGGTCCGCGTGGAAATGGTCCGACTTGAACAGCCAATACTGACCGTGATTGTGACCGTGGAGATCGATCCACTCCATAGGGCCATCGGTCAGGAGGATCTCCCGCGTGGCGTAACCCGTCAGCGACAAGCGCGCGACGAGGGGATGTTCCAGGCGCTGGCCGATTGTGGAGTGCGTGCGATGGAAAAAGCCGCCCGGGTACGATTTTTCGAAGGGAGTAGTACCAACGAGGACGCCGTCAAGTTCGACGCTGGCGCCCGGAGGATTGCTGGTGATTTTGAGGGACTCGGCGGAAGAGGAGGCAACGAAGCAAAGAAGTAGAGCAGCAAGGACAAAGAAGCGGTGAAGGGAGGGTTGGGGCATGGAGGCTCCCTGGCAGGAATATATTAGAATGTAAGACTAACATAAGTAATATAGAAATCAAGGGAATAGCATACGGAGTACACAGAAATGGTGTCGCAACGGCGCGAATGGGTTATTCAGGCGGACGGGGTCTTCTGATGGCCGGAGCAGCTGAGAACGGGGAGGGGCGGGTACTTCGGAAAACGCGGATCGGATTGAGAAAGCTGGCACAGAAGGAACTGCGAGCCCTTGGCGGACTCGACGAGATGAGCGTGGACGCAGTTGGCACACAGACCGAGAGAGTTCGCGCCAGTCGAGGAGGGCATAGAGAAAAGATAACCCAAGGTGAGGCTGCGAGGGGAGTCAGGCGGCAGATGCAGAAGACTTCAATTGGGCTTGGGAGATTCAGCGGCGGGAGGTTCTGCCGGGGCCGCTGGCGGAGGAGGCGAGTTCGGCTTGCCAAAACGGGCTTCGTCGATGGGGACATTTAGCTCGATTTTTTCGGCGGTGATCTTCTGGGTATTCTCGGCGCCAAGCTCCTGGGATTCGATCAGGAAAGGATATTTCAGGCCGTTGACTTCGCGGAAGCCCCGGAAGAAGGAGACCCAAGGAACATCCTTGTCACCAAGCTTGCGATTGCCTTGCCACTTGAGAAGGAGATGCGTGGAGGCGTCGAAAAAGAAATAGCTGACGTCGCCGTCGCGGTTGGTGAGCTTGAGTTTGTAAGCTGGCTTCTCCTCGACGTCCTCTTTGCCGGCGAACTCGATTTGATTGCCCTTGGATTTGTAATCCACAAAGGGGCCATCAAAATCGGCCTCCTCAAAAACGTTGCGCAGATCGATTTCCGTCATGGGCTGGACGGAGGGGCTGGACGCGAAAGGATTGTAGGTCCAGCCTGCAGACTTGCCGTCGTAGGTGCGGATGATGACCTGGCCGTTGAGATTGAATTCCATGTGCATTTTGAGGGTGCGGGCGCGCTCGACGATGAAGGGGCCTTCCGCTCCCGGGCCGAAGGAGATGGTGCCGGTGACGCGCTCGGATTGCACCGCTTTGATCTTGTCCAGGCCACCGCGGGCGACGAAATACTTGGCGAGGATGTCGTCGGCGGATTGCGCCGCCGCGGGAAGAGCAACAACCAAGGAGAGCACTAGAAACGCGAGTTTGCGCATGGTGAATTCCGTGTGTGCGGCGTGGCGGGGACGCGGCATCGCAAGAATGTTAGATGCAGAATCTGCAAGGGTCAATACGGGGTGCCACTTAGGCTTGCTTGTATCTCTTTTCCTGCGTTTTGGATTCTCCGCAGGCTGTAGAGGCGCTGCGGGGATCAGTGTGGGCACTCTTCACAGGCAACAACCGCGCTGGATCAGACACCGGTCACGAAGGTGGAGTCCGGGGCCACGTAGCCATAGGCCATGCGCGGGGTGCTGAAGGCGAAACCGGGGTTGCCGCGTTTGTCGAGGAGAATCAGGCCGCCAGTGCCTCTGCCACGTTTGGCGAGGAGTTGCACGGCGGCCTTTGCAGCACGATCCGGATTCGAAGCGGCGGGACGCAAGAAATCGGTGGCCGTTTTGGCAAGGACGACTTTCATGATGGCTTCGCCGTAGCCGGTGGACGAGACGCCGCCGGTTTCGGCGTCGGCATAGCAGCCACATCCGATGAGCGGTGAATCACCAACCCGGCCAGGGAGTTTGCAGCAGGTACCGCCGGTGGAAGTGGCGGCGAAGAGTCGGCCGTCTACATCCAGGGCGACAGCACCAACAGTGCCTTGCTCGTGGCCGCGGTGGTGCTTGGCGGCGTGGGAGTCTTTGCTGCAGCGAAGCCAAGCCTCGCGCTCAGCGGGAGAAATGAGCTCTTGTGGATCGCAAAGCGCGACGCCGTGTTGCGCTGCAAAGCGCTCGGCGCCTTCGGAGATCAGCATCATATGCGGGCATTTTTCAAGAACGGCGCGTGCCAGGCGGATGGGATTCTTCACGCGGTGCAAACCAGCGACGGAGCCGGCGCGAAGAGTGGCCGCGTCCATGACAATCGCATCGCATTCGATCTGACCGTCGAGATTGAGATGTGAGCCATAACCGGCATCGAAGACGGGATCGTCTTCAAGCACGATGATGGCGGCTTCGATGGCGTCGAGGGCGTGGCCGCCCTGGGAAAGAACAGCCCAGCCGGCCCCCAACGCGCGGCGGCACCCGACCTTGCAAGGTTCGACAGCGTCATCGGGGATGTCCCAGGCGCCGCCGTGAACGATGAGAGATGGAAGCATAAGCAGTGAGGATTGCAGAGGCGAGAAAATTTGTCCAGGTGCGGCGGGCCGCGGCGCACAAGAAAAAGGCCCCGATCCGAAGAACGGGGCCTTCTCTAAAATAATCCCGGCGGCGACCTACGTTCCCACACAGTTACCCGTGCAGTATCATCGGCCCGGCGAGGCTTAACTTCCGTGTTCGGGATGGGAACGGGTGTGACCCTCGCGGTATGACCACCGGAAAATCGATAAATTCGTTCCGCCAAAAGCGGAAGAATCCTGACAACAGAGGCTGGCGATTACAAGTTCGACCCGCAGTCGAACGCACTGTGTATCACAAGGCTTGCTTGTGAAGCCCACCCAGCGTAGTTGGAGAAAACCAACGACGGCTTGGGTAAGTTTTATGATTAAGCCGAACGGGCGATTAGTACTGGTCAGCTCAACGCATTACTGCGCTTACACCTCCAGCCTATCAAAGTCGTAGTCTGCGACTGCCCTTCTTATCCCGCCGAAGCGGGATTGGGAAACCTTATCTTAGGGCGAGCTTCTTGCTTAGATGCATTCAGCAATTATCTCTTCCGGACTTCGCTACCGAGCGGTGCCACTGGCGTGACAGCTCGTACACAAGGGGTCCGTTCATCCCGGTCCTCTCGTACTAGGGACAACTCCCTGCAAGTTTCCTGCGCCCACACCAGATAGGGACCGAACTGTCTCGCGACGTTCTGAACCCAGCTCACGTACCGCTTTAATAGGCGAACAGCCTAACCCTTGGGACCTTCTACAGCCCCAGGATGCGATGAGCCGACATCGAGGTGCCAAACCTAAGCGTCGATGTGAACTCTTGGCTTAGATCAGCCTGTTATCCCCGGCGTACCTTTTATCCGTTGAGCGATGGCCCTTCCACGCGGGACCACCGGATCACTAGATCCAACTTTCGTTCCTGCTCGACTTGTAGGTCTCACAGTCAAACCGGCTTATGCTCTTGCACTCCACAGTGGGTTTCCAATCCACCTGAGCCGATCTTTGAGCGCCTCCGTTACAATTTAGGAGGCGACCGCCCCAGTCAAACTACCCGTCTGGCCGTGTCTCCCCACCCGTCACGGGTGGTAGGTTAGAGCGACAGTTCAATCAGGGTAGTATTTCACTGGTGCCTCCCTCCCAGCCGAAACCAGAAGTTCACAGGCTCCTACCTATGCTACGCAGATCGGACCGTTACTCATGACCAGAGTGCAGTTAAGGTGCACGGGGTCTTTCCGTCTTGATGCGGGCATCCGGCGTCTTCACCGGAACCACAAATTCGCCGAGCCGCTTGCCAAGACAGTCGCTCTATCATTCCACCATTCGTGCAGGTCGGAACTTACCCGACAAGGAATTTCGCTACCTTAGGACCGTTATAGTTACGGCCGCCGTTCACCGGGGCTTCAGTTCAGGCCTTCGCCTTGCGGCTAAGCCCTTGCTTTAACCTTCCGGCACCGGGCAGGTGTCACCCCCTATACGTCGTATTCGACTTTGCAGAGAGCTGTGTTTTTGTTAAACAGTTGCAGAGCGCGATTCACTGCGACCGCTTCGGGCTATAAACCCTACAGCGGCGTCCCTTCTCCCGAAGTTACGGGACTAATGTGCCTAGTTCCTGAGCAAGCGTTCTCTCGAGCGCCTGTGGATATTCACCTCGTCTACCTGTGTCGGTTTGTGGTACGGGCACCTGGACGACTCCTTAGAGGTTTTTCCTGGCAGCGTGAAATCAGAAACTTTGTGACCTAACGGTCTCGTCCCCAGTCTCACCGTTGAATGCCCCCGCGGATTTGCCTGCGGGAGCCGGCTTACACTGAGCAACCACCATCCATCAGGTGGCTTCCCTATCCTTCTGCGTCACCCCATCGTCAAACGTCGCCAGGCGGGACAGGAATGTTGACCTGTTGTCCATCAGCTACGCCTTTCGGCCTCACCTTAGGACCCGCCTAACCCTGAGCGGATTAACCTTCCTCAGGAAACCTTAGACTTTCGGCGACACGAGTTCTCATCGTGTTTATCGCTACTTATGCCGGCAGGGTCTCTTGTGTGGCATTCAGTAGTCCTCTCGGTCTACCTTTACACCCCACGCAATGCTCCCCTACCAAATTCAGAGGTTCGATGTTAGATGTCAGATGTTAGAAGAATTAGTGCCAGACTTGAATTAGCCTATTGATGCTCTTGCCGACCACTTCACATCGAGCTTGAAACTCGGCGTACCCTTCATCGCCAACGTATCCAAGATCGTGAGCCAAATTCAGAATTACGCTCACTTCGTTAGCGGAGCCTTGGGCGATCACCAGGAAGCGTTTGAATTCTTCCGCAGATCGCTTTCGCCCGTAACCTTCGGCAATATTAATTGGAATTGAAGTCGCCGCTCGCCGCAACTGGGACGAAAGCTCCATCCGCTCACTCGCGGGAAACTCGCGTGTCAGCTTGTGAATGTCGAGCGCCAACTGATAACTCAGTTTGTACACTCGCAAATCACGATAGCTTGCGATCGGTCCTACTCCGTCCTCGTTCATCTCTGGCATTCTCTTCTAACTTCTAACCTCTTACAACGAACCTCTGAAATTTCGCAGCTTCGGTCATGTGCTTGAGCCCCGTTGGATTGTTGGTGCATATCCGCTTGACCAGTGAGCTGTTACGCTTTCTTTAAAGGATGGCTGCTTCTAAGCCAACCTCCTGGCTGTCCGAGCGAATACACTTCCTTTACCACTTAGCACATAGTTAGGGACCTTAGCTGGCGATCTGGGCTGTTTCCCTTTTGACCACGAAGCTTATCCCTCGTAGTCTCACTCCCGCATAGTTGTCCACGGCATTCGTAGTTTGATTGGATTCGGTAACCTGAGTTGGTCCCTAGTCCATTCAGAGCTCTACCACCGTGGCAATTCATGCAAGGCTGTCCCTAAAGACATTTCGGGGAGAACGAGCTATCACGGAATTTGATTAGCCTTTCACCCCTACCCTCAGCTCATCAGAGCGATTTTCAACTCACACCTGTTCGGTCCTCCAGTCGCGGTTAAGCGACCTTCAACCTGGCCAAGGGTAGATCATCCCGCTTCGCGTCTAATACCACGTACTTGTCGCCCTATTCGGACTCGCTTTCGCTACGGCTCGCTTGCGCTTAACCTTGCACGTGACATTAACTAGCCGGCTCATTAAGCAAGAGGCACGCCGTCAGGCTTTCACAGACCGAAGTCTATGCATGGCCCTCCGACTGCTTGTAAGCATACGGTTTCAGGTTCTATTTCACTCCCCTCGCAGGGGTGCTTTTCGCCTTTCCCTCACGGTACTGGTTCACTATCGGTCGCTAGAGAGTATTTAGCCTTGGAGAGTGGTCTCCCCAGTTTCCCACGAGATTTCTCGTGTCTCGTGGTACTCAGGATGCCGCTTCGAGTCCGGTACACTTTCCGTTACGTGACTGTCACACTCTATGGTCCTGCTTTCCAGCAGGTTCGCGTAGTGTCCGGTTTGGTAACTCTACTTATGCGGTCCTACAACCCCCATGTGTAAACACATGGGTTTGGGCTTTTCCGATTTCGCTCGCCGCTACTTTCGGAATCTCTGTGATTTATTTTCCTTCAGGTACTGAGATGGTTCACTTCCCTGAGTTAGCTCACACCAGCCTATGTATTCAGCCGGCTGTAACGGGAGTTCATCCCGTTGGGTTTCCCCATTCGGAAATCCCCGGATCAAAGCCTGCTTGCGGCTCCCCGAGGCTTATCGCAGCTTGCCACGTCCTTCATCGCCTTCTAGCGCCAAGGCATCCACCGTACGCTCTTAGTAGCTTAATCATAAAACTCACCCAATACGTCGTCTGCCGCGGTGCAACGATTCGCTTGCGCTCCTCGCTGCTCATTGCGGTGGCTAAACCGCAACTTTCCTTCGGCTCGTTCGCCCTGTTTCCCGCGGATCCATTATTCCGTGGTCCGATTGCTCGGCTCCGGGACTATCGACTCCGCAGTTCCCCAGGTGCTTGACTGAGCTCGCCTTGTAATCCACAGCACTGCTCAACATCTCGAGCAGAACTTGTAATAATCCACGCCATCACTCCCCCAGGCGAACCGTAATCCGCCCGAGGTTATCGGCGTGAATTTGCCAGCCTTTCTGTTGTCAAAGAACTTGGTCCCCGATCCCTTCGGGGGCTTCGACTTGCGTCGAAGCATCCTCCTTGCGGAGGACCGGGCTATTTTCAGCAACAACTGCCGCCAAAAACCGCCCATAAAATACAAAACCCGGCGTCGAGCGCCGGGCCTAGCCGCCATTTGATTTAGCGGCTTCGCGCGAAGCTCAACTCGTACTATCCCGTGCTAATAAGGCGCCTCACTATAGGATCTGTTCCTTGGATTACTTCAGACCCGACTGTGAATCCCCTGCACGGCGCGGCACTTTTAGGGAGCGCCGAGCCATTTGTAATCTTACCAAAGCCCCTAAATATGTCAAGTCCCCAGGAAAGCTTTTTTTCCTGGCTTTCCACACCCCTGTGGAAGCTGTGGGAAACACGCTTCCCAGCCGTTTTGGGGTGATCCGGAACAGCAGCGCTCCGAATCCACCAGCGGCTTCGTGCACCACTGGAAATTGTGGGAACGTGTGCGAGCATGGGGCCGAAGCCGTATGATAGGTTTCGGTGGAAGGAGCGAAGTTGAGGTGTGCCCGGACGCAGTGAGGCCACAAGCCATCGTGACTTGTGGATCGCGTCGGGGCCAGCGCAGGCGCATGCCATGAGCATCGAAACGGAAAAAGAACTTTCAGCCAAGGGTACCGCGCGAGTTGCGGCGAACTCCGCCTCGAGTATCGAACTATCCGTGGTGATGCCCTGCTTGAACGAAGCGGCGACGCTGGAGGTCTGCATCAACAAAGCGAAGGCTGCCATCGAGCGAGAAGGCTTGTCCGCCGAAATCCTGGTTGCCGACAATGGCAGCACCGACGGCTCGCGGGAAATTGCGCGCCGCGCGGGCGCCTTTGTCGTGGAAGTTCCCGCGCGAGGCTACGGCAGCGCGCTCCTAGCGGGAATCGCCGTGGCGCGCGGCAAATATGTGATTATGGCGGATGCGGACGACAGCTACGACCTGTCGCAGGTGAGTTCTTTCCTGCACAAACTTCGCGAAGGCTACGATCTGGTGATGGGCAATCGCTTTCAGGGGAACATCGCCGCCGGCGCTATGCCTCATTTGCATCGCTACCTCGGCACGCCCGTGTTGACCCTGTTGGCGAGGATTTTCTTCCGCACGCCTTGTGGCGACGTGAATTGCGGCATGCGCGGTTTTCGCAAGGAAGCCATTGACGGCCTCGCGCTGCGCTCGCTGGGCATGGAATTCGCCAGCGAAATGCTGGTGAAGTCCGCGATTTTTGGCCTGCGCATCGCGGAGATCCCCACCGATCTTTCGCAAGACGGCCGCGACAAACCGCCGCACCTGCGCACCTGGCGCGATGGCTGGCGTCACCTGCGTTTCATGCTGCTCTACAGCCCGCGCTGGCTCTTTTTGTATCCCGGGGGCCTGCTGATGCTCATCGGGAGCCTGCTGGCGCTTTGGCTGTTGCCGGGCATGCGGCATATCGGCCACGTGGGATTCGACGTCAGCACCCTCGTCTACAGCGCGACGATGATCTTCGTGGGCTATCAGGCGGTGAACTTCGCGGTGTTCACGAAAGTCTTTGCCATCACCGCCGGCTATTTGCCACGCGATGAAAAGTTCAACCGGCTCTTTAGCATCATCACGCTGGAGATTGGCCTGGTGATCGGAGCGGTCCTTTTTCTGGTCGGCCTGGGCATTTCGATTTTTGCCGTGGATTTTTGGCGGGCCACTGGCTTCGGGCCGCTCAATCCCGGCAGGGCGCTGCGCATGGTCATGCCGGGCGTGATTTTCCTGACGCTGGGTTGCCAGACGATTTTTTCGAGCTTTTTCCTCAGCGTTCTGGGCATGGGCAAACGCTAGAAGCCGTCTCATAAACGGCTCCCGGGAGGGCACGGCTTGCGGAAAAAGAGAAAAGGTTGTCATCCCGAGCGAAGCGAGGGATCTGCTTTTCGGATAGGGGGTCGGAGCTTTAGCTCCGACATCAAGTGCTTGGCTATCATTGGGCTCTGTAGACCCTGGGCTTCAGCCCAGGGCGCGAAGCGCCCCTGAGGAAACTCTTTCCAGAATATGACTGAGAACGAAAAGAACGAGCCACAAAAATCCGTTGGCTTTTCGGTGCTGCAGGCCGCGCATACGAAAATGGTCTTCGGCCGGCGCGTGCGAGTTCTAGCCGAGATTTTGTCCGCGCGGATTCCGCCGGGTTCCGCCGTTCTGGACATTGGCTGCGGCGATGGCACCATCGGAGATCTGCTGGCCGACCGCGGCTCCGAGATTTCCATCGAGGGAGTGGAATTTGCCGAGCGGCCCCAATGCCGGATTCGCTGCCGGCCGTTCGACGGAGCCAAGCTGCCGTTTCCCGACTGGACGTTTGACGTTTGCCTGTTTGTTGACGTGCTGCACCACACGGACGATCCCACCATCCTGCTGCGCGAAGCCCGCCGCGTCACGCGCCGCTTCGTGCTCATCAAAGACCATCTCAGCGAAAACTGGTTCGACTTCAAGACGCTGCAATTCATGGACTGGGTGGGCAACCGTCCCCATGGCGTGCGCTTGCCCTACAACTATCTGAGCCGCAAGGAATGGGAAGCCACCTTCGCGAAGTGCGGCCTCTCCATAGCCCAGTGGACCACCGCAGTGCCGCTCTACCCCTTCCCGTTCTCGCTGCTCGTGGGCCGCAGCCTCCATTTCGTCGCCCTGCTCGAAAAGGTGTAAGCCCGGAGACAGCTTTGGGTGGCCTACCCTTTGCGGTTTATGAAAAGGGTGGGCTCTTCGTCCTCGCTTCTCTCTTTCCTCATTCTAGCCACTAACCACCCGCCACTAACCACTGCTTTTTGCCTTTGTAGTGGCCGACCTTCAGGTCGGTTCTTGGATTCCTCTTGCTTTTGCCTGGCCCCGTCATTCCGAGCGAAGCGAGGAATCTCTCTGATCCTTAGGGGGGCGGACATTCATGTCCGACATTTATCCGCCCCCAAAACAAACCCTCCAAAACCCGCACACTAGAGAAGACATAAGGGGTGTGCCACATCTAGGAACGGATGCGCTTGGCTTCCTTGTAGAATTGGTCGCCCTTGATCTTCATGACTTTCTGCAGCGCGATTTTTGCAGCCGTTTCGGTCAGAGCCAAGTACTCCGAAAAGGCGAAGATCCTAATGTAATAACGGAAGGCAGTATATGCTTGCGTCCACTGAGAGATTGGGAAGACCTCTGAAATTTGCACGCCGTTATGAGCGGCTTCGCTACTAATAAGCACATTTATGTCTTCGAATTTCGGTTGTTTGGGTATGTCTAGCCACACCCCGGCCTTGAGAAGGGCTTCTCTCCAATTGGGGGCGAGGTTCGACTTTAATCTCAGCAGTTCTCCGCCGATGTTTTTTTCTAAGTCTTCTACGAGTTTCGGTCGCTGCGTCAGATCCTGAAGATTCGTGAGAAAATCCGCTAGCAACGCGCCTTCGGCGTGTGACGTTGCTCCGCCTCCAAATCTATAGACCTCCCGCGGTAATAGGCGATTCCTGATCCTGTAGCCAAATTCTTCAATCTGCCCATGGCGCGACTTCGCTATTTCGCCTGAGTACAGGACGGAGTCTGTAAAATCGAGAAACTTCTCAAATATCTTCTGTTCCGTGAGACCATCCTTTTTCCACCTTGTAACGAGCTGTTCCAAAAGTAGCTGCAAGAGCCCCTCGGCGGCACGAACTTTAGGGTGATGATAAAGGTAGCCGTATAACATCATCTTGCAAATGATGATTTGCTCGATTGCGTTGATCGCTTTACGGGGCAATCGGAGGCGATAAGTATCGTAGTGCGGATATCTCGAACCGGGTCCCGCCGGCTTCTTTTCGGGCCGCACTGTGCTGAACTCCTTGTAAAACCTCTCTAATTGGCTCTCATCGTCGTCCATTCTGTCTTGTTCGAGCCTGACTGCATAAAGATACCTATCAATGTCATATGCAAGAGGAAGCCCCGCAGCCCTAGCGTCTCTCAAGAGATAGTCCAGTTTATCGGCGTCAAATCCTGAAGAGACGATATCGGCCAAAAACTGTAAGAAAGGATGTCTCGTTCTTCCGACAATCATGAGCGCGACATTTGTCAGGTCGATTTCCCCGGAATAGTCGTCGGACAGGATGTCTCCCATCAGTTGTCCCTGGGCACGTTCCAGCAGGTTTCTGACAGCAGAAGTGTTCGCAAGGCAAAACGAAATAATCTCTCCAGCTCCTTTTTCCTTGCCAGTGATCTTCTTTACTTCCTTCTGGATTTCTTTTAGGAATCCGAGCCTTGAATAAACGATCTCCGAAGCGTGGCTGTAAAGGCTGTGTCCTGTGTCGTGAAGAAGGGCTGCCATCCTGAGTTCTTGTCGAAGTCTCGAGACTGTTTGTGCCGGTTCAGTAGCCGGCTCTATGACTCTTAGTATGTTCTCTAACTCTCCCCTATTTCGTTGGAGCAGCGCGTCGAACACTCGTGATGCAATTGTCGTCACGCCCAAGCAGTGCTCAAACCTTGTGTGACGTGCTGAAGGGTAGACGTGAAAGCCTAAGCCGACTTGGTGGATGTCGCGAAGTCGTTGGATGATCGGAGAGTCGATCAACACCAACTCCCGCCAAGTAAATCTATTTGTTCCCCAAATGTTATCGTGAACAACCTTTGAGCGTCTTACTGGCAGGCAGGGGTGTATCGCCTTTTTGCCAAAAAAATCGGGGTACTTTCTGGCGAGATACGCGTCTATTTGTTTGATGAGCGCGAGTAATCCAGGGTAGTTTTTATAATGCGTGGCGGGCGACTTCATGAGGGTTTCTTGCCACGGGGGAGCCAAATTCTGTCTTCGCACGCTTTAGAACCAGCGCGAAGAATCGCTTTGAGTCGGTGTCCAGTTCTTTGTACCTTTTGAACCAAAGATTCTTTACCTCTCTGGAGAGGTTGATGGTTTCATAATGCGGATTACTCGCAGAAACGCTTGCATTCCAATGCAATGAGTGCAAGAAATCTGAGAGCTCCTGAGACTTTGGAAATGGCCCGTCCCAATCAAATTCGAGCTGGTCGAAAAACGATGGGCGTCCAATTGCATTTCTATCCTTCTTCAATTCATAAAAAAGGTAATGCCAAGTCCTTTCATTCTTAAACGGAATATCAATATTGCTATTTTCAAAGAGAGCAGTCAACTGTTTAACGAATTCGCCGAGGCTAAGCTTGTTTGCCATATCAGCTATCCCCTCTCTGCATAGAGTTCAGCCATTTGCTTTTTGTTCGCCTAGAACCTAGGCTATCTAATGCTTCAGTTATAGTCAATGCCTTTTGTTCCAAAGTTGGGGCTAGTATTGTGCAGCGTCGAGCCCGCGTCAAGGCTTGAGAGTCTAATTCTTCCTAATTAACAACCATGGAGCCCGGGGTTGTGCAAAACGTGTTAAGAATTTTTCGTCGGTTCGGGTGCCACATCGTTCGTCCCTGGGAGCACGTGTTTCTCCGCTTCAGCCTTGAATCACCAACTGAACCTTAAAGGGAAGCCCCGAGCCGCATTGGAGACCCCGAGGGCTATCCTATCTGCCCGTGACTGCGGCACCCCGCCGAAAACTCTCAGCTTATGACTCTGAGCGTGTACTTTTGCGGCCTAAGGACTTCGGCCAGAGGTGATTCCAAACCATAGACAAGCTTTCCGATCTCCTCCCGCGAGTACCCAAGCTCTTTACTGTGGGCGGTAATTACCTCGTCGAGCAGTGACGGCTCCTCCGTAGGGATGGTCACCGGCTCTATAGATCTGTAACCGGCCCTTCCCATCTGCGTCCAGAGAAGAGCTTTTGACCTTGGACCGATCGTGTTGAGGTCCCCGGCCCGCTTCAGAAGAGCGGCCATCGAGACCTTCCAAAATGCCTTCAACGAAGCCAGTTTCGGAAGGGAGAGATCTCGCAGTTGGTGCCTGATTTCCCTAGCAGGCATCAGGAACTCTGCAGCAAATCTATCGGCCTCGTGTTCCATATCCTCCGTCGGAACTTGATGCATGATTACATGTCCGATTTCATGAGCAAGCGTGAATCTTAAGCGATCTGTCGGGATGGCCATGTTCACAAAGAACATGGGTGGAAGATCGGGAAGCCATTGGCTAACGGCGTCCACCTTGGGCGTGCCAAAGTCACAGCGTACGATGATTCCTCCGGCATCCTCGATTTCCCGCGTCAGGTTCTGGACCGGTCCTGGCGGCATTCTCCAAACGGCGCGAACTGATTGTGCAATCCTCTCCACGTTGCCGGAGTGTTCTTCAATGTCGAACGGACTGAATTTATTGTCGGCGTCAATCTCAACGGATTGCAGGAGCCGCCGCACCTGGATGCGACATACGTTGACCATCGCAAGGATACGACGAAGCACTCTTTCGGAGGTAGTCTTTCGCTTCCTATGGTACACACAGCTACTTCCGAAGTTCCTGACTGCATCCGTTACATAGAGAAAGTCCTCTTGATATCGCAGCACTCGCGCAAACCGACCGATCTGGTCGGCACTTGGTTCTCGCAGGCCACTCTCAATCTTGGATATCTCACCCTGCGAAATCCCCACCATTGTGGCGAGCTCGTTTTGATTCAGGCCGCGAGATTCGCGAGCGAGCACAAGCATTTCGTAGTTAAATCGAGAGGGGCCCATTTTGCTCCACCCGTTTCTATGATTGCCGCATAGCCACGTTTTTGCGGGCCCGAACACGAATCTTTGTCGTTTCTTTGGCAGAGGTGGGCATTACCTCTATTTTCCCTTCCTCAACGATGTTGAGATCTATAGACCACAACATCTCACCCGACATTTGGCACAAAACCATTGTTTTGTAAATTGCCTGTTCGATTCTATCCAACTCATAACCCGCCGTTGCGATGGTTGCGGGTAGGACACCGGGAATCACGTACTGCATTTCAAAAAGAGTCTGCTGGCGGGTCCGGACATTACTGGGTCGGCCATTCTTCAGCTTCTTGAAACGCAACACGATCTGATTGCCCACATTCAGAAGATAGGTCGTTCCCTTGCGGTGGATCGTCACGTCGGGGTCGTCTGCAAACAGGTTTTTCGCCCGGTCGATAATCTCGCAGTAGACAATCGAGGCTCTGGCTCGAGAATCGAGGACATGGTGCCGATCCCTATAATGGCGATTCCAAGCGGTCCAACCTCCATCAAGACATTCCTTCAATTTCGGAAGGTAAGGTTCGAGAAGTTTTTCGGCTTTCGTTTTCGTGATCATGCGTGCGAGACTCCCTGCAGCAGAATGATCCAAGCATAGCGACTTCGATGCAGAAGTTCAATAGAAATATTCCTATATTTATTCCATCTCTATCTAACAGAAACAACATGGCTTAGTGCTATGGTGGTGGCCCGAGTTTAGCCCCTGGAGAGAGTTTCAGGCGGCCGACGCTCTCGGATTTTGGAAGCCTGGGTCCGCCCCTCTCTTTTTCCCACGTTCCCTCACCGTACCAGATTCGAAGATAGTACCCACTAAATAATAGTGGACAAACGGTAAATAATGTGTTATGCTTGGCCTGCTATGCTGAGGGTTCCGCAACCTCTTCCGGAACGCACACAACGTGGACCCGACTGCTGTGCCATTTCGGAACGCCCCACACCCTCGTTCTTCGCCCCTCCTTCGCTCTTGCGCCTGCTAACTCCTTTGTTTCCCCTTGATGCAAGCCATTCTCCCGTAACCCCTTTGTTTCCCCTACTTACGCAAAAACAGGGGGGTAGGGGGTATCTGATGCGAGAGTTTTCAGCGATCAGCGACCCGCGACCAGCAGGCGAGGCAAAAGCAGATCCCTCCAGAAAAATGATCTTCGCAGCGGAGCTTCTCTGTCATTCAAGTTCCGGTGATTTCAACCGGCTGGAGGACTCTGTTCAGGACCTTGAACTTTCAACTGGGCATCCGGCGAAGGATGCCCATCCTGAGCGAGCAGCGCGAGTCGCAGGATTTTTCCGTATTCTCGGTACTCGCCACGCGGTACTCGCCACTAACTCCAATCATTTCTGCACGTTTGTCCCGAGCGAAGCCCAGGATACGGAAAACAGAGGGGTGGGGGGTACGTAGCTTAATGGTAACGTACCTAAAATATGGCGGCGCGCCGACATTCGCGTTCCGGCCCGCACATGTAGCGGCTACCTTTAGGTGGCCACCTGAAGGTGTCCGCTACAACGACAACAGCAGCGCGCCGACATTTTCTTCGTCGCGCAGGCCATCACAGTTGGATTTGGACGAGCGCCGGATGAGAGGGCGCGCGCGGGGACAAAGAGCGGCCGGCGAGCATGCCGGCGGTGGGCCCGCCGGTGCGGACGAAGGATTTTTCGCAATCGGCGGAAGAGCGGCCGCGCATGTTGCCTTCCATGTAGGCGAGGCCGGGGCAGCGCGTGCAGGTGCCCAGATGCGAGCAGGATGAGCAAGTGGAGAGATGTCTTGCGCGAATCGCGCGAACTTCCCTGAGTTGCGGGGAGTCGAACCAAATTTCCGAGAAGGCCTGTTGGCGCAAATTGCCGCACGGGAGCGGAAACTGGACACAGGGGTAAACGTCGCCCCAGGGCGAGACGTAACACGAGGTGTGACCGGCGCTGCAGGGGATGCCTTCCCGGATTTCGTCATCGACGGGGCCTGGCGGCACGCAGAATTCGGCAACGTCGCCAACCAATCGATCGTCTCGAAACACCGTGCGGAGCTGCTGCGCTGGCAGGCGCATGCCGAGAATGGAGGAATCGCCGTTCAGCATCGGCGTGATGGTCGGGTCGAGCGCATAGTGCGCTCCAGTCTCCGCCGCCAGCGCCTGCACTCCCGCGTAGTCTGCGGCGTTGCTCCGCATTAAGACGTTCGCGAGTGTGACTTTCAGCCCCGCGGCGCGCATGAGGCGAACGCCTTCCAGGGTGCGCGAAAGAGAGCCCGACAACTTGGTGATGGCATCGTGGATTTCCGGCTTGTGCGAATAGACGCTGACCTGTATCTGCTCGACCCCGGCCTCGCGCAAGCGGCGCGCTTCCTTTTCGCCTACGAGCACGGCGTTGGTTTTGAGCTTCACGTTGAAACTGAGTTCGCGGGCGAATTCGATGATCTCAAAGCAGTCGCGGCGCAGGAGCGGTTCGCCGCCGCTGATCGTCAGAAAGAAAGCGCCGGCCTGTGCGAATTGTTCAAGAAAGTTGCGAATTTCGGCGGTGGTCAACTCGTTTTTCCCATCGTGCTCGAGGTAGCAGTGTTCGCAGCGCTCATTGCAGCGGTAAGTGAGGTCGAGGTGGACGCTCAACGGCACGCCGAGGTCCAGCGCCTTGCGGTTCAGTTGTTCCATCAAACTCATGGCGTCTTGTCCCTTACGGCGTTCGTTTCGGCGATCGGAGTTTCCGCTAGCAAAAGAATGCCCTGGGCGGCCAACTCCGTGACGAATTGCTCGGCATCGCGAAGCGCTTCTCCAGGTTCAACATCGAAGTCGGAGCAAATGCGTTCTTCGACAATTTTATTGAGGGACGTCTTGCCATCGGCTGCCTGCCAGATCAAGGCCGCGACCGGATTCAGATTAAAGAGGGTCGAATCCGCAGCGGACATGATGACCACCTCTTCGCCGAGCTGCCGCGCGGCGACAGTGCGGCTGCGGGCTACGTAACACTCTTTCATCGAATGAGCTCCCAGGCACGGTGGTCTGGCGTGAATTCCATTTCCATAACTTCCACGCAGGAGACAAAACGCACTACCGAATCGAGAACCCGCGCGACGAGCTCTTTATCCTGCGCGAAAAACAAAACATGACGCATCAAAGCGCGAATCGCTTTGGGACGGCTTACCGGCTGGAGGCGATTTTGCGGGCTTTGCTTGAGGAGACAGACACGCTGGACTGGCGCCGATGCGTTTGCGCCCGGGCGAGCCAGTTCACCGGCAAAGGGCGTGCCGTAGGCGCGATAGCCGGCGTCGGTCCGCCGGACATATGAGATTTCGTCGGTGAGAACTACGGCGTCCGGCGGCGCAAGCTTCACGGTGGTGGTTTTCCCCGCGCCGGAGACTCCCGCGAACAGAAAAGCACAACGGTTGCGAATCGCGCTGGATGCGTGGAGTTGAAAACCGCCTTCCATCGCCAGCAAGAGGGAATGCGTGATGCGCAGCACGGAGTCAATGGAATACGGATTGGCGCACTGGCGGATCCATCCATCGCGGCGGCGTAGATCCCACTCCGCGCGGAAGTCGCCGCGCTGAAGGCACCACGCGGAATCGCGCTTGAAAACGCTGACGTCTTCGTCCGCCGGCACTTGGTTTAGTGCTAATTGAATTTCAAAGCGGCACGCCGGCAGTGCAGCAGGATTCAAGAATCCGGCGTAGCGCTCCTCGATGACTCGGCGAAAGTCAGGATCGCTAGTGTGTAGTTGGATAGGAATGCCACCGATCTCCACCGTGATCTCGCCGGCCACCAGGTGCAGCGGCGCAACGCTGTGTTGTGACACGCCCGGCTGCATCAAGTGCACTCCGTTCCTGCCTCGACTGAGCTTGCCGGCAGCGATTCGGAGTGATGGAAATCCCGTGCCTGCATGGCGTGCCAGCGCAACAGGAGCACAGTGGCGACTTTAGAATGGCGAACGATCGAACGCAGGAAGCGGAGACGAATTCCGTCCGGCGAGTTGAGCTCGAAGGGCCTTCCCCGGCGCTCAAGGGAAGTGACGCGGCCAAGAAGTTCGCTGGCGGGAACCGGCGGGTCGTCGTCCGTCAAAGCATCGCCGCGCAAGGCGTAGAACTTTGCCGGGCCTTTTTCCAGGGTGGACACGATGCGATGGACGCGGAATTCGCCGGCACGGCGGGAAAGAACAATGTCCCCGCGGCATGGAGCTGCCGCGCCGAAGGATTTTACGGTCAAACAGTCACCCGGATAGATGGCGGGCAGCATACTGGTGCCGCGAGCGACGAATCGTACTTCGGAGAATCGCCGCAAAGTGTCAGCGACGAGCGCGAGTTTCAGAGAATTGCGCGATTGCGGTTCAGTGTTCATCGGGACCGGTAGTTCAAGAATTTTTCCGATTAAAGCGACATTGCGCTTGCGTGGGCGAGAGTTTTCCGCAAGCCAAAGCCATGGTCTCAAACACGCGTTCGTATTCGAACGACGGCTTGACGTATGGCCTTTTCTTCTTTGCTTCGGCGGGGCCGCCAGTCTTCTCATCGGCGGCACCGCTTTGGCGGACATCTTTCATTGCAAAGCCGCCTGTGTGAGTTTGACTGCGCACCCGCCGGTGTCAGTCAAGACTGTATTGTTGGTGCAAGCCGCGTTTTCCCCCTGAGCATTGAAATAGATGCTGGCAGCCTGGGCAGATGAGCTGTTGTTATCCACAATCATTCCGCTGGCGCCCAGGCCGTAGGTGACAAAGTTGGCAAACGTTCCGAAAGCGCTGGCGGTGATGTTCACCGTAGCCATGTTCGTTTGGCTGCTTTGGAGAGCGGCGACGAAGAGCCAATCGGTGGCCGATGTCGCGTTATAGAATTCAAGAAGGGGAGCCCATTCCGCGCCCGGACCACCACCGGCGTTGAGACTATTCGCCGGCGCTCCCGAAGTCATAACGCCGGTCGCGCCGTTAAACGTAGCGGCATAAACAAAGATATCTCCGGTCGTGGTCGAGCCGGCCGAACAAGGCTGGGTAACCACACCGGTGGTTCCACCCACATACACAAGGGCGCCCGCTGTGGTGGGACTAGTGTAGTAGGCGTTGTTGAAGACAGGGGCATGCATGTTGCACTGATTGCCTGCGCCAATCGTTGCGGTGACGAAAGAACTGAAGTCCGTCTTGGCCTGGACCAGCGCGCCATTTGCACCGGCGCTTGCGGAGCCGCTGACGGCGTACACAAAGCCGTTGATGCCATCGACGACTGGGGGGTCAACGATTGCCCCGTACGTCTTGCTGGCGACGCCATCACCGACGGTGATCGACTTGACCGTTCCGGTCTGCGAGACGGAATAAAGCTTGCCGTCAGAGCAGCCGACGTACACGTTGCGAGTGCCGAAATCGAGCACTGGACCGGTCAGGACTCCGCTACAGACTGTAACGGCCCCGTTGGTGCCCCAGGTTGTATCGAGACTTGGCGCCGGCTTGGTGGGACCGGCGCAATCGGGATTGGTGCTGGTACAGAAGACGTCCTTGATGCGATACAAAATGCCCAAGTCATTTCCCACGTAAGCGATGTCATAGCTGTAGTCAACGAACGGCGAAGAGAGGGTATCGGTACCACTTGTGGAAGCACCGAGAGCCAGGTCCGTGGCCGTGCCGCTGCCCGAAACCGGCGCATTCGTGACAAAAGTGGCGATGGTCTTGGGCGTCAGGACACTTTGCAAGTTTCCTGCATTTTTCCCATCGCCCGAATTCCAGGCCAGGACGTGAAAGTGTGCCGGGCTGCCAGCAATGGACTCGACGAAAGCCACCTTTGTGCCCGAACCACCGTTGGAGTCATAGGAAACTACGGGAGAGGTTGGTACAGCCCCGCCACCAGCAATTCCCTGGACGTTGTAGGACCAAAGAACTGTGGCGGCGATGCCGGTGTCGGAACCACTCACGGCGCGATTGCAGATGCCCGTGCCGCCTGTTGTACCACTGTAGAGGTTGTTGAAGGCTACAAGATTCGGCTGCGTGGCGTTGCCCTTTGCAGCGATGGGGAAGACGACGTAGTCGTTAGCGCAACTCGGAGCCTGCGTTACGTCAAAGGTAAATTTCGCGGGGTACATGTTCGGCGCGGTGCCTGCGATACCCAGATTGATGCTCCAATCGCGGTACAACGTGGAAAACACGGGCCGTGGACGCGGCCGGGGAATCGGAGGGAAGGGTGGGAATCTGCGGTAAGGACCGGCCGGACGTGCTCGCCAGCTAAAGATGGCGCGTGGATCGGAACTCGCCGAATTCACGTCAGCCAGGTAACCCCAGTTCGAGTAGAGGACGTGGCGCGTGCTCCAATCGTGGACCACCGGGACGGGCCGGTGCGTGACAATCTTTCCCCCTCCGGGCGTGGGCTTGCCGAGAGAGGTCAAGACGGCAACTACAGCCAGAAAAACACCCAGTTGAATGGAACTCTTGCCTAGCATCACCTGCCTCCTACTGACCCTGATGGTTCAGTCTCTCGTCCAGTTCGCACGAAGTGCGCCGAATGAGTGCGAAATTGATGATGTTCTGAACACAGACACGGCAGCGCCCACCGCGAAAATACGACGAACTGGCGCATAGGGAGCGGGGAGAGTCCCAATGACCCGCCGAGGCGGGCTACATTCCATTAGAGGCTGTGCACGAGGGGACATCAGGCAAGAAACGGTTCTTGTCGCCAAAGAATCAACTACTTCCGCGTTACTGAGACTCTCTGCAATTGCAGGGAGTCATCGGGAAGACGCGCGCGGCTATTTATCGTTCGCGATGCTGATGAGGCTCGGCAGGGTCACGCCGGCGCTGAGAGGCATGTCCACGGAAGAATCGCCGACCTTGATGGTGTAAGCGCCGCTATCGGCCTGCCAGTGCTTGGAGGCGACATCGTAGAAGGCGAAGGCGCGGGCGTCGAGCGAGAGGGTGACGCGCTTCGTTTCGCCAGCCGCAAGCTCGACGCGCGCGAAACCCTTCAGCTCCTGAGCCGGACGCGGCACTTTCGGGCTGGCTTCCGCGACGTAGAGTTGCGCAACCTCTGCACCGGCGCGGGAACCCGTGTTCGTGACGTCGAAGGAAGCAGTAAATAGCGCCGATCGGCCGCTGGGCGCAAACGCCGATGAGCTAGCCGGAGCGACGGATAGATTGGCGAATTTGAACGAGGTGTAGGAGAGGCCGAAGCCGAACGGGAATTGCGGCTTCACATTGTTGTGTTCGTAGCCGCGATAACCGATGAAGATTCCTTCCTTGTAGGACACGCGAACGGTGCCTGCTTCCGGATAGTAGTTGGGGTAAGCCGGATTGTCTTGCCAGTGCTTTTCAAACGTGGCCGGAAGATGCCCGGAAGGATTCACGGCGCCGAACAGAATCTCCGCAAGAGCCGTGCCGCCCTGCTCGCCGGGATACCACATCTCGATGAGCCCACGGACATGATCGATCCAGGGAGAGACATCGACATTGCCTCCCGAAGTGAGCGCAAGGATGGTGTTCTTGTTGGCCGCAGAAAGTTCCCGAATGAGTTCATCCTGGCCAAAGGGCAGGGAGAAGGGACGATCCGCGCCTTCCCCTTCGCTATCGTTGTCGAACCCAGCAGCGATAATCACCACGTCCGCCTTGGCCGCGAGTTGCTTTGCAGCATCAGAGACGATCTTATGCTGATCGACGATCGCAAGGCGCAAACGTCCCCCGACAATCGAGTTGACCCATTCTTCGCCCAGGATTTTGTGAGGTCCCGGGGACAAATCAAGAACGGCGCCCTCTTGAAAAGCCTTAGAGAGTTTCCAGTCATCGAAGATCAGCTTGTCATCGATGTAGAGGCGATAGCCTCCGCCCTCTCCCGAGCCCTGCACTGCGATTTCGTAGGGGCCGGACTGTGGGGCAACGAAATAGCCGGACCAGCGTTTCGAGGAAGGCTTCGGTTGGGAATTGAAAAATGTCGCCAGTGATTGCATGTCAATCGCGAGATCTCCAAAAGTTGTGCCGGGATCGTTGAGGTGCGGAACCACCTGCGTATACGCCGGCTTGCCGGAGAGTTCGGCATTCTGGAAAGACTCGAGTTTCAGGCCGCGCTTGCCGTTTTGCGCCTCGGTCACAAATTCGGTGGCGGCCGCCGCCCTCTCCATGCTGGGCAGCCCCGCTTCGTAGAAAACATTGGCGGATGGGCCAAGGAAGCTGGCGATGCCCTGCAGAACGCTGACGGAAGCAAAGGGAACCACACGAGCGCTGCCTGCCCCGACCGGCTCGCCAGGAAAGGCATCGGGCCCGACCACGAGGACGGTCTTGCTACTTTGCTTGTCGAGCGGGAGCAGATTGCCGTCGTTCTTCAAGAGGACCATGCCTTCGCGCGCGGCCTGGAGCGCCAATTGCTGGTTCGGCTGGTTGTAGGTCGAAATAGAGAGATCCGTCTGCGGACGATCGAGCCAGCCGAAGCGAATGGCGGTCTGCAGGATGCGGCGAACTTTCTCGTCGATGGTCGCCTGAGTGACGCGGCCATCGGCAACCGCCGGCAAGAGACTCTGGCGATTCATGAACGCGCCGGTGGGCATTTCCAGGTCGAGCCCGTTGTTGGCGGCGGCGACGCCATCGTAGGTGGCCATCCAGTCCGACATCATGACGCCATCGAAACCCCATTCCTTGCGGGCGATTTGCGTGTTGAAGTAACCATTCTGCGTGGCGTGCTGGCCGTTGATGAGGTTGTAGGAATCCATGATGGCGCCAACATGCGCCTGCTTCACCGCCGCTTCAAACGAGGGGAGATAGATCTCGCGCAGCGTGCGTTCATCGATCAAGGAATCGGAATCATGCCGCAGATATTCGGAGTTGTTCCCCAGAAAGTGCTTAATGGTCGCGGAGACGCCCTGCGACTGCATGCCCTTGATGTAGCCAACCGCAATGGACGACGTGAGGAATGGGTCTTCTCCAAAATACTCGAAGTTGCGGCCATTCCGCGGCGAGCGGTAGATGTTCACTCCGGGGCCCAGCATGAAATGAACGCCGCGGGCCCGCGCGTCTTTGCCGATGGCCGCGCCGATCTTTTCGGCAAGTCCGGCATCCCAGGACGCCGCGAGACCGATGCCGATCGCATAGGTGGTGGAAGGAAACCGTTCATTGCTGCGCACACCGATGGGGCCGTCAGACATCTCAAGAGACGGCAGGCCGAGAGCGGGGACGGCCCGAACAGCAAAGCCAGTTCCGCCGATGTAATCGATCTTTTCCTCGAGCGACATTTTGCCGAGGTAGGTGTCCGCCCGCTTTGCCACATCCGCATTGGTCGTTGCGGGCGCCTGGGCAAAGGCCGTCGCGCAAACGAATAGAAGCACACCCAGAATCAGCGCTCTACGCATATCCGGTATCCTTTCCGGTCCTAATTCTCTTAATGGAGCGAAGCAGATCCCCTGCAACTTAAACTCTATTACTGATAGTGTCCCGGCGCAAATCCGTGCAGATGCACTTGCCAGTTCTGCCAGGTAGGGCCGCTGGCGGCGGGCTAACTCCTGGCAGTGTGTGGTGAGAGGCGAAGGCTTGGCAGGTCCGCGAGTGCGCGGGGAGGTTCTATTGCGGGCGGATTTTTCCGTCGGCGGTCAGGCGCTCCAAAAAATGCCGTGCGGTCGCGGCTTCCGCGGCATCACCGTGGTTCTTGATTAGTTCTCGCAAAACGTTGGCTGAATCCTCATAGCGCCCCACGGCCACGAGTGACTTTGCAACCAGCAGATCAACCTGCGGCGCCTGTCCGTTGGACTCCGCTTGCGCCTGCTGCGAGAACTTCAAAGCTTCCGCAAAGCGTTCGCTGTGATAATACGCCTCCGCCAAAGTCCAATGCGTTTCCCTGTCGCTGGCCGGGTTCAGTTGCACGGACTTCTCGAGTGGTGGAATAGCCTCTGCGTATTTCTCCTGGTTGCACAGCACCATTCCCAAAGCAGCCAGAGAGAGAGCGCTGTTCGGTTCAAGCTGTGTGGCTTTTTCCAGAACACTTTGCGCCTTTGTCCAATCGCGCTTTTTCAGATTCAACACCCCCACGACATAAAGCACCTCAGGATTATTGGGAGCGAGTTTTAGCGCCTCGTTCAAGGCTTTCTCCGCCTCGGCCAGTTTATCGTCCCTGAGAGCTTGAATTCCCTTATCGAGGGCCTGTTTGGCCTTTGGAGCGAGAATAGGATTCCCAGCAGCCCCTGGTGTGTAAATCGGAGAGTTGTCAGATTGCAGGGTGAACTCCACCTCGTATTTCGATGACACAAGAGCGGACACGTCTTTCTGCGCGGATTTAAACCCAGCGGCGTCCACGGAGACGGTGTACTCTCCCTTAGCGGGTACCATGAAGAAGACGCGCCCGTTGGAGGTTGACCCCTGGTCGTAGGGTACTCCTTGGTGGAGGAGTTTCACGCCCGCGGCCCCAGAGATGAGGTGTCCGGAAGTATCCCGAATGGTCACATCGATTTCCGCGCGGAAACCGCGAACTTCCATCTCGTCTCCGCCGTTGGATTGGCACCAAGTCACAAGCGGGCACACTAGGTTACATGGGAGTACCAGCAGCAAAAATGTTCCTGTTCGCAGCAGCACGCGTTGGCTTGGCTGGCGCATAAGTACCCTGAAAAGTAGCCAGAAGCCTAGCCCTCGGAGTATGGGGAGTCAAGGGGAAACGGCCCGTATCTCCAGCGCTTATTTAGCGAAAACCCTACGTATCTACAAGCGCTATGGATGAATTGCCGGAGGTGCATTAGAAATCTTCTTCAGGAGAGCGTCGTCTTCTTTTTTGTGGAGTGCGCGAGACTTGGCGAATTCTTCCTCAGATGCGGCCGTGTTCCCCATCAGGCGATACAGATTTCCCAGGCGGAAGTGCATGTCAGGTTGTTCGGGGTCGAGTTTCACGGCCTGCTGGTACGCCGCGAGAGCTTCTTCATATTTCTTCTGCTGCAAGTAGATTGAGCCCATGTCCGCGTAGGCGATGCGAATGTCGTCTCTCGCGTCCACCGCCTTCTTGAGTAAGACGAGGGCTTTCTCCGGGTCATTCAGTTTTATTTCGACATCACCTAGATAAGCCAGCGCCTGAGGGTTTCCAGGGTCAATCCCCAGCTCCGTCTCAAACTCAGCCTTAGCCTGGTCATATTGACTTGCCTTCCAATACAAATAGCCCAAACCGAAATGTACTCCTGGCTCTCTGGGAGCAACGTTGACTGCAGCCTGGAACTCCGCGATCGCGTCCGCGGGCCTTTCCAGGCCGTCAAGGGCTTCCCCCATTAGCATGTGGGCCGCTGCCGAATCCGGATTCTGCTTCAGTATCTGCTGGAATTCTTGCAAGGCGCAGTCGTTGTCCTTTGCCCACAAGCAGCTCTGCGCCAGCACCTGATGCAATTCCAGATTGCTGGGATCAGCTTGGGCGGCCACCTTCAGATACCTGGCAGCGTCAGCATAACGCTTCGCTCCGTAATAGCTGAGGCCCAGAAGCGTGCGCGCCTGCATGCTGTGGGGATCGGCAGCGAGTGCCGCGCGAAGACCGGGGATTGCTTCGGGGAAATGCCCTTGTTTGAATTCCGCCAAGCCCAAATTGAGCTGGATGCCGGGCAGTTTCGGATTCAAGGCCAGCGCTTTTCTGTAGGCCGAAGCCGCCTCGGGGAATTTCCCCAGCCTGGAAAGTACAACCCCCCAGCTTGCGAAAGCCGCAGCCTCGTGTGGATTGTGAACCGTTATCGCCTTCCACGTTTCGGCTGCCTCAGAGAATTTGCCTTGTTGTTCCAAAGCTTGTGCATCGGAAGGGGTTGGGGTCTGCGCGCTGAGCAGCAAAGCCGAGAGCAGTGCAGCGAGGAGGCAGGTTGTCTTCCACAAGCTCATGGGTACCTGATCTTAGCTTGGATTCCGAAGTTGAAGAGAGATTTCATCGCACATAAAACGTGCGATGGAAAACCGTATCTCCGCTCCGGGATGGCAAAAAGCGCCGTCCCTACGGTCGAAATGACAAATCTGATGTGCTCTTCTGGTGGGACAAACCGCAAGTTCGGCGAGGTTGGACTTGTCAGTGTAACGCCTTCGAAGCTGTTCGGCCCCGCACGAAAAAAGAACGCGGCGGGCAGGTTGTCCTGCCGCGCCGCGTTGTTGGAGGTGAAGGCTAGACGAAGCTTAGAAGTACAGCTTCAGGGCTAGCTGGATTGCACGGGGATCATGCGAACCCGTGATCGCGCCGAAGTTGCCGGCGGTAGTGCTCGTGCTGACTTGGGTGGGATCAAGTTGAGTGTGGTTCCACACGTTGAAGAATTCTCCACGCAACTGGAGGTAGCTTCCCCGCGATTCGCTGAAGGTGAAGTTCTTGAAGAGGGACATGTTCCAATTGTCACGTCCCGGGCCCCGGATGCCGTAGCGCGGGGCATTGCCCCACGTGCCAGCCGCAGGCGCGGTGTAGACCGAGGTGTCGAACCATTCACCAACGGTGTGCGGGTCGTGCGGCGTGCCGGTTATGTTTGGCCGATTGCTGCAGTTCGGAACCTGGCTGCATACGTTCGTGCCGCCTAGGCTAAGATTGATCGGAACGCCGTCATTGGCGCCGATGATTCCGGAAATTTCCCAGCCGCCAACCAAGGACTTCATGAGGTGGTTGTCGCTGTGCTTCATGAGCGGGATGTCGTAGACGAAGTTGGCAAAGAACACTTGCCGCTGGTCATACTGAGACGGACCCATGTCATACTTCCAACCCGCATAGGAATTGGAAATACTGTTCAGGTCTCCGCTGTTACTGGGGTCATTGGTATGGGAGTAGGTGTACCCAAGCTGGTAGGTTAGATCGTTCGACAGGAACGAACCGCGAAGGGACATCTGGAGACCGTTGTAGTCCCCGTTCGCCTCGTTTCGCGACACGTTAATGCTGTGGTAGCCGGGGTAATTGACAAGGCCATTATACGGTGTAGCAGAGGTGCCGTTCTGTAACGCCGGAAGATCGGCGTATGGCACCAGGGCTATTTGTTGGTAAAAGTTCTGATGGCGGTTCTGGGTCCCTACATAAGCAACAGAGAACACAGACTTGCCGAAGGCTTGCTGCACGCCGAGGCTGAACTGAGTGCTGCGCGGCGCCTTGTAGTTGGCCTCGTCTAGCCCGGTGAGGCCGTTGACGGGGATGGATGGCAGTAGCGCGGTGCCACTCGCGACGCTCGCCTTGGGATTCGAGAGCGACACGTTCTTGAAGTCGATGCTCGCCGACAGCGGAGGCGCGCCGGAGTTGTTGTAAACGTCGTTGCCCTGGATGCGTTCGTTCATGACGCCGTAGCCGCCGCGGATGACGGTCTTGCCGTTGCCGAACAGGTCGTAGGCAAAACCAATGCGCGGCTGGATGTTCAACCAGGAATCGTTAACGCAGCCCCTGGGAACACCGTTTCCGCAAATGGCCATGCCGTTGGTGTAGAAGCTCTGACCCTGGAAAATCGGGTTCGGGCTGGGCCCAAGCCCCGGGCTTGCCGCGGTGCACCCGGATCCCACGGGGTTATTAGCACCAAGACAGATGGTGTTGTCGTTAGCGTCAGCAAAGAGGGGCGCTGCGCTTGAGCTGTAGAGGTTCGGATAGAAGTTGGCCATGTTCTTGGAGGCCTCATAGGTATGCGGAATGCCATCCCACCGCAAACCGAGGTTCAAGGTGAGGCGGTTGTTCACGCGGTAGTTGTCCTGGATATAGGCGGCATAGGAAACGTTGTTCCACTGCCCCGTCCCCTTGTAGCCGTCCTCGGCGTAGTCTTGGGTAAGTCCGAGCAGGTAGTCGGAGAAGTCGTACCCCGTGAAGCTGCCGTTGAAGGTATAGCCACCCTGCGTGCTCTTGAACCAGTCCTGCGTCTTCTTGTAAAGAGCCCAGCTGCCGCCCATCCTGAGCTGGTGCCGGCCCTTCGTCCAGGAGACGTCATCGCGAACCTGGAAGTCGTCCGCAAGGTTGTTCCATGGCTGCCAAGCTACCTGGTAGTTAGAATTGGTCTGGTCTGACAGGAAGATGTTGGGGATGCGGTTTTGCACGTTCGTACCGGTGAAGAAGCGGTTGAACGTGAAGTCGGAAGGCGCGCTAACCAAGCTCGACGCCGATGGAATGATGTGGATGCGGTTCCCGTTGTAGTTGAACGACGTTTCGTTCACTAGCGACGGGCTAATCGTGTAGGCAGTATGAATGACCGCGGCGTAAGAAGGATTCCCGAAGGCGGTGCCGACGGCGGGGCTGGTGTTGGAGTTACCGGCCCACAGCGTTTGGCCGTAGTTTTGCGCAACCTGTTCGGCTACGTAGTGCCCATAGATGGTGAACTTGTCCGAGAAGTTATGGTCGATGCGCACGATTTCTTCACGCAGGTCGGTCGGCACGTTGTTGCCGCCCAGGAAGGCGGGATAACCACTCGAGGTGCCGTTGGGCGCGGGGAAGATGCCGCCATACTTGCCGCCAGCTTTAAGAAGTGCTGTCGCGTTGGGATCGATCATGCAAGACGGAATGATGTTGCCCGGGAATGGCGAGCCCTGCGTGACGGTGACGCCTCCTTCTACAGGCGCAATACCGCCGGGGCAGTTCCTGAAGAGGAATGTTGGAGAAACTTGCGCGGCTGTGGGAACCATGACCTCTGCAGGAAAAGTAGATTTAGGCAGAGCAGCAAGATCACTGATAGTGCTGAGATTCCCCGTGTAGAAAGCCGTGGGAGGCTCGAGTATGTTCAGGGTCGAACCCTGAATCATCTTGCGCCATTCCATGTTGTAGAAGAAGAAGGTCTTGGTCTTGTTGGGATTGTAGATGTGCCCGAAGGTGACCGGACCGCCGGCGTTGAACCCGTAAACGTTGTAGCGCAGAAAAGGAATGGTGTGCTGGAAGGGATTCGCGGCGTCCAACCAGTCGTTGCGGAAGAACTCCCATGCCGAAGCATGGAGGGTCTTGGAACCGGACTTCACAACCGAGGTGATCGTGCCGCCGGAAGAAAGGCCGTAGTCCGCGCTATAGTTCGATGAGAGTGTCTGTGTCTCTGCGATGGCATCCATCGAGGGCATGACGCTGGAACTGCCGGCGCCGCCGCGGTCTGAGTTTTCGCCGCCGTCCAACAGATAGAGGTTGTGGCCGGGACGGGTGCCATTGAAGCTGATGCTGCTGTTCGCGCCAACCGGCGTCGGCGCCTGGAAGTCCGGCATGAGGCTGGCGGCCCCTGTCGTCAAGGCCACGTAGGTATAAATGCTTCGGCCGTTGGTGGAGAGTTCGGTGATCTGCGAGCCGCTGACGAGTGAGCTGACTTCACCCGTATCGGTTTGCACGGCCACGGCATTGGCTTCCACGGAGACGGACTGCGCCGTGGTGCCAAGAGTCAATTGGAAGTCCACGCGTTCGCGCGCGTCGACGTTCAGCACAATGCCCGTGCGCTCCGCAACCTTAAAACCGGTCGCAGAGGCCTTGACGTTGTAGTGGCCGATCGGAATGTCGGGAACCACGAATTGCCCCGCATCATTCGATGCCGAAGTAATCACACGGCCCGTTTCCGCTTGGGTAATCGTTATTGTGACGTTGGGAACCACCGCGCCCGAGGGGTCGGTGATTGTGCCAACGATGGTAGCGGTCTGCCCATAGGCCAGGAACGGCAGGCAAACCATGGCCAGGAGCAGGATCGCCAAATACTTTAGATTTAATGATTTAAAGGAAAAAAGACGACCACAAATAGACGAAACGGTACTTCGATTCATTTTTCACCCCTCTTGCCATAAGGCAAGATATTCTAGACATCACCCTAAGTCTCAACCGTTAAGGCTAACGGTTGACCCTTATCTATTACGTTGTTGAATCCATGTCAAGCGAATTTTTGCTGATAAACCGCGAAAGTGCCATACAAAATCGTTTTGCTGAGACCTGCCCGGTCCGGTTTAAACGGGGCAACGGGCGGTTCGACTGGCTAAATCAGCAATCTTTCTCTCACTTCTGAAAGCGATTGCGCGCCCGTTGGCTGGGGCTGTTCCGGCGTAACTCAGGCGCAACCACGTAACGATTAAACCCCATGGGATTGTCCGTGAGAGTTGCACAGGCCCAAGGACGCCATATTCCAACTGTGAGAAGATGTTCATTCGATCAGCGCCGCGGCCGCGGCAGTCAAAGGAGGCAGGTTCCGTGCTGGATCGTGCAAGGCGTCCTGACTCGCCTCTGGGGGCAATGAACCGCCGAAAGTTGCTTTCGCTTCTGGGCGGCACATTCGCATCGTATTGTTTTTCGCCTACTCGGGGCATTTGTGCAGCGAATAGTGCCGCCGCGGCCGAGATTAAATTTGCCCTGAAAAGCTTGCCCTTCCGCGTGGAAACCGACGAAACTCCAAAGTTTCCCCACGCGCCAGCAACCATGGCAGGCGGAGTCGCTGTCTTTGACTACAACAAAGATGGGCGCCCCGATGTTTTCTTTGCTAATGGCGCCAATATCGAAACGCTGAAGAAGGATGCCGCAAAATTCTCCAACCGCCTTTTTCGGAATGATGGAAACGGCGTCTTTACGGATGTCACCACGGAAGCGGGCCTGGCCGGCGCCGGCTATGACATGGGCGTGGCCATCGGCGATTACGACAACGATGGCTTCCCGGACATTTTCGTTGCCGGGGTGCGCGGCCATTCGCTCTATCACAACAATGGTGACGGCACGTTCACGAATGTGACCGCGAAAGCGGGGCTCGATCGCTGCATCGATCCAAAGTACGGCCCCCTGTGGGCCAATGCCGCCGCCTGGGTGGATGTGAATAGCGATGGCTTGCTGGATTTGTTCGTGGTGAATTATTTACAGTGGGACCTGAAAACAGAGCATCTGTGCGGCCCTTCGACAGGATACGATTATTGCAGTCCAAAATTTTATGAAGGCCAGCCCAACCAGTTGTTCCTGAACCGCGGCGACGGAACCTTTGAAGACGCCTCCGAAAAGTGGGGGATTCGGGACTTGGTGGGCAAGGGCATGGGCGTGGGAGTGGCGGATTACGATCTCGACGGCCGGCCCGATTTGTTCATCACCAACGATACCTCCTACAACTTTCTACTCCACAACACCGGAAAAAAATTCGAAGAAGTCGCTTTTTCGCAGGGCGTCGCATTAGTCGAGGACGGCGAATTTATTTCGGGAATGGGAGTCGATTTTCGCGATTACAACAATGATGGTTACCCGGACATCGTACTCGCCGCTTTGAACAACCAGACATTCCCCATCTACCGGAACAAGGGCGGCAAAGGATTCGAGGAAGTTACCTACGCCAGCGGGATGCGGCAGCTCAGCCGCTCCATGGCGGGCTATGGCCCCGGCTTCTATGACTTTGATAACGATGGCTGGAAGGACCTGTTCGTCGCACGCGGGCATGTGGAGTCGATTCCCAAGCCCGGCATGGATATCGAGCAACCGAATACGGTATTTCGCAATCTTGGCGCAAGCGGCCAATGGCAGGCGCTCACCGCCGAGGCAGGCTTGGACGCGGCTCCGCCAGCCCGGCATCGAGGTGTGGCGTTTGGAGATTTTGACGGAGACGGCCGCGTGGATGTTGTCGTCACGGCGCTGGGCAAAGACGCGGAGATTTGGATGAACCGAACGGAGGGCGCCGGGCACTGGCTGGATGTTGCGCTGGAGGGCACCAAGAGCAATCGCGATGGAATTGGAGCGCTCGTGAAGGTTGTGACATCAGCAGGCGCTCAGTACAACCACATGACGACCAGCGTCGGCTATGCTTCTTCCAGCCACGGCCCGGTGCACTTTGGTCTTGGCAATGACGCGAAGGCCAAACTCGTGGAAATCCGCTGGCCATCAGGAACGGTTCAAACGCTGAAGGATGTAGCGGGCGATCGCGTGCTCAACGTAAAGGAATCCGCCGCGAAATAGAAACGTCTACGGACGGCCGAGGAGCAGCCGGTCAATGCGCCGGCTGACGTCACGCAGGTAGGCTTCGTCGCCGCTCGCGAGTTCCGCGATGGCGCTTCCGGAGTAGCCTATCTCGGCGAAAGCCTGGCGCACCGCAGGCCAGTCAACGTCGCCGTCACCCAAATTTACCCAGGCGTAACCATCTTCCTTGCGCTTGAAGTCTTTGAGGTGCACGTTGACGATGTCCTTGCCGAGCGTGCGAATCCAGTCTTGCGGATAACCGTAAAGCAGCACGTTGCCGACGTCGAACCACGCCTTGATCCACGGGCTCTGAAACTCGGCGATATATTGGGCCATCTCGAGAGGACTCAGCAGGAACTTGTTCCACACTTCCTCGAGGGCAATTATGATTTTCAGCTCCGATGCGAGGGGAATCAGCTTGCGGATTTCTTTCTGAGAACGCTTCCAAGCGTCGCGGTAGGACGTGTGCGGATTGACCACGGCTGGAACGAGCAGCACCGTCTCCGAACCCCAGAGCTTGGCGTTGTGGAGTGAGGTCCGCATTCCCGCCAGGCTTTTTCCCACGACCTCCGGGTCATTTGACGACAGCGGATATTTCCAGTGATCCATGTTCATCACGGAGTCGATGCGGATGCGCGCTGCGGCAGCGGCGTTCTTGATCTCTTCGGCCGTATGCTCGTCGGGAGTGGTGGGCGCCTGCACCACGTCAAAGCCGACGTCACGCGCCAGCTTGAAGCGGTCGGAGTAGCTGAGGCTGGCGGGGAGCATGTCAAGGACCAAACCCTTTTTGATCGAAAGTGCCGCGGGAAATGGCGCGGGTTTACCTGTGCCAGGCGCCGAGCCGCCTGGGGCAGCTACAAGCGAACTAGCGAACCCTGCGCCGCTAAGGCCGGCCGCACAAGCCGCTGTGACTGATGATTCCAGAAACTTGCGGCGTGACATATGGCTCATCTGTGCACCTCGATGGAGGCTTAGTGGGCGGCGCCGATTCGTCCGCGATTTCTCAAACCAACGGAACCACGGCTGAATCCAATCCAGAAGAGAACTTAACCCGGCGTCGCGACCTCAGCCCAGCTTGTCCAGGTCAATCTTTGGATCCCACACCTCGGTGGACTTGATCAGTTCATCCCAGGTGACTTCGTGTCCAGTGTAGGCAGCCGAGCGCGCCATCATGCAGGAGAGGGCAGATTCGGCGCCCTTGGCGGCCTGATTATGGATATTACCGCTCGTGATGCTCTCGACGAACGCCTTCTTCTTTTCCGAATCGGCGAGTTCGAGATTGGAGCTGAAATTCCCTGTAGCTGAAAAACCCTTGGAATCGGACGATTCCTTGGCGACGGAGCCCGGCGACTGCCAAGGATCATCGCCCCAGATGCCAAGCGGACCGGTATAGGGAGACTGGGAGGTACCCTTGGTGCCAAAAAAACGTTCGGTGACGTCCCACCAGCCCTTTGCAAACTGCGTGGAACTGAAGGTGACGTCGACCCCACTGGGATACTGGAAGAGAACATTGTAGTTTCCGTAAACGTCTCCGTCGCTTGGGCGACCCAAGCGCCCGCCCGTTGCGGAAGCTTTCAAGGGATGGGCCTTGAGGATCCAATTGCAGATGTCGATCACGTGAATGTTTTGTTCCACGATGATGTCGCCGGAAAGCGCGCGGTCATAGACCCAGTTGCGGAGGCGACGCTGGACGGGTGAAGCGTTAGGCCAGGCCGGCCGGTCGAGGTAGCCGGCCAGGTAATGAGCTTCGCCACAGACGATGCTGCCGAGCGCTCCGTTATGAATGCGCCGAACCAGTTCTACGAAGGGCGGGCAATCGCGGATCTGGAATCCTACATCAAGACTTAACTTTCCTTCGGCGCGTTTGCCGATTTCGATCACGTGCAACGCGCCGGGTACGTCGACCGCCACTGGCTTCTCGAGATAAACGTGCTTGCCGGCGGCAACGACAGCCTCCAAATGCCGGGGATGATAATAAGGCGGCGTGGCGATGACGACTGCATCCAGTTCCTTGGAGGTTGCGATCTGCTGGTAGGCATTGGGGCCAACGAAGAGTTGCGACGAGTCCAAGGCGGGATAACCCTTAGCTTGCTGGAACTGATCGAAATGGGCCCGGGCCGTGTCGAGTTGGTCTTGAAATAAGTCAGCCAAGGCCACAACGCGCGCGCCACCCGTGTCGACAAGATTCGCGGCGTCCTCGGAGCCCCGGCCGCCGCAACCAAGCAGGCCCACACGGACGGCCGAGTTGGCGGCTGTGCCGCGTATGAGGGACGGTTTGATGAACATGACGCCCGCGCTGGCCGCCGCTGTCCCCAGGAATTTCCGGCGGCCAATCTTGCCGGAGGTGTTCAATTGACGCTTGGAATCGCCTGACATGTTGCCTCCTGATGCTGGATGCAGCCGTGCGATACGCATTCTGGTATCCCGCCTGCTTTGGCGGGGAACGTGGACGCCACCATAACTACCCGATCAGCTTTTCCAGAAAGACCTTCGCGGCGCGGACATCTGCCAATTGTTGCGGGCCGGAAATTTCGCGTTCGATGGTGACCGCGCCGCGATAGTCCAGTTCCTTCAAACGAGCGATGACGCGGGGAAAATCCACCTTACCCTTGCCGATGGGAACTTCCTCGCCGAGTTCCCTCGGGTTTGTAGGCCAGAGGCCGTCCTTGGCGTGAATTCCCTGGACGTAGGGGGCGAGGAGTTCCAAGGCGTCGACGGGGTTGGCCTTGCCATAAAGGATGAGATTGGCGACATCGAAATTTACGCCCTGGTTGTCCATCCCAACGTCCTGAATGGCGCGCAACAGGGTGATGGGAGTCTCCTGCCCGGTTTCGTAACGGAGATTCTGGCCATTGCGTTTGCAGTACGCGGCCACCTCGCGAATCGCCACTACAGTCTCCTTGTATAACTGGTCGTTGGGGTTTTCCGGGATAAATCCGCAATGCGTCTGGACGGCGGGAATGCCGCACAGCTTGGCGAAGTCCGAAGCCTTCTTGATCTGCAGGATGCGTGCCGCGCGCGTCTCTGGCGGAACCAAGCCGATGGTCAGGGGCCCCTGGTAAAAGTCCCACACTTCTCTCCCGGGTCCGCCGACGACTAGAGAGGTTGCCTCGATGCCGTATTTCTCGATGGCTAGCCGTAGCCGCCCGACTTGCTCCGCTTCGAATTCGTCCACAAACACTTGGCATGTGGGAAGACCAAGATCGTGGACCTTTGCCATAGCGGCATCAGGATTTTTTCCGATGCCGATGATTAGGCCGAGCCGCAGAGGCTTCTTGCCGTAGTTGGAGGCCACGGTCTGCGAGCCGAGTCTGTGGTTGAGGTCGAACGAAAGAGCGCCGGGAGTGGCGCCATCCAGTAGGACGGCGCGCCCGGGGCCAAGGCTGCCGGCCAGAGCCGCTGCAGAAGTTTGAAGAAAGGCTCGACGGGTTTGATTATTCATGATTGAAGATCCGTGAGAGGAACCTCTTCTCGCGGTGAGGCTTCCGTCACCGCCTGACGAGGGAATACGGTGCCCACTCAGAGAGGAAAGTTATCACTAACTGTGGATTAGCGAAATCAGTTTCACGGCGTGCAAGAGGAAATCATTGTTCTGATGACCTGCCCCCTGGATCCGCAGGGTGGATCATACGACATTCGCCACCTGTGAGAGTGCGGCTTCGTCTGGCGTAGCGCGAAGCGCGGAGCCAGACGAAGGAAGAGAAAGTTGCCGCGCGAACGCTGCTGGCGTCTGATACCCCAGCGCGCTGTTGCCCCGAATCATCACAAGGTTCTCATCGTTGTTGTACGATGCGTGCAAGGCCAGGTCACTGACGTCGTCAAGGTAGCCACTATAGGTCTTAAAACAACTTACACGTGCACGGCGACTGCCAAAGTGCGTGGAGGAGTATGCTGCGACTAAAGTCCCGCCCGTTCAAGGCGGCGGTTTGCTAATCTATTTTGCCTTGTTTGCACTCACCACGATTCATTCGCATTGAATAACTCAGGACGCTGCTATCTGCATTGGATGATCTCCCTTGCAGACTAAAGTGCACAAAAAGTACACCAGACTTGGCAGCCTCTTGTTGCGACATTCACCTCAGTAAATAAAAAGGATTTGGCAATTTGAATACACGCTCTGCACAACAACCTGCAAGATCACTAGCTTGGTCCCCCATGTTCAAAACGATTCGGTAGCCTTTGTCTGCGATTTCCTTCCGCGCTCGCGGCTTAAAAACACTCGCAAATTCAGGTTTCTCACCGGGTTTCAGGTCGGGTTGCATACATAGGTCCGTCCAATTGGAATACCCAACCTCGGTGAGATTCTTGATGGTTAAGTCGCGCTGGCTCTCGGGGCGACCGGTAACGAAGAACACCGCTATCCCGTTTTGCCGGGCAAATCTGAACAGCTCGAGAGTGGGTATGATTGCCGGATCGTGCTCGTTGGAGTAGAGCGGATCGTGCGCTTTCGAGTACAGCTCCAATTGAGCGTTGTACGAACAGAAGCCACATCCGGCCATGGCATTCCAGTTCGAGAGTGCAGTCTCGTCAATGTCGAATACCGCAGCCAGTTTGTCCCCTTTTGGATTGTCTCTGACGACCGACTCCAAATAGTCCCTTGCTGAGTTTGCGACATCACGGATTTGGCGATCGTATTCTCCGTAATCGTGGTATCGCATCAGACGGTCTACTTCGACTGCGTGATTTTCTGGTTCTTGCCAGGTGTAGGCTGCAGGAGCGGTCACGCGAAGGCCGCTCTCCGCGAGCATGGTGACGCCAAATGCGGTCATGAGAACAAACAGCTGAACGAATCGCTTCATTGATTTCTCCCGTACGATGCTAGATGTGGCGGCTTTACCTGTCTTGAATGGATGGCCTCCCTGTTATGCTTATATTCTAACCACGCACATCAAATAGAGCATTTATTGCGATGCCGACGGGTTCGGTTGATATTGCAGCTGACTTGCCGCTATGCGCCTGCTTGTCCAGTTAAAATTGAAGTTGATCGTAAGCATGGCCTGCTGCTGCCAAAGGGTCATGTAAGCTTGTTTATTCTCGTAGAGGAAGAGTTGATAGGTCGGAGAAAAGGATAAGGAGGGCCACACCTGGAAAGAATACTTAGCGGTCACCAAGTGTTGGAGACGAGTGTCAGTGGAATTGTCGCCGGCATTGTTAAAGTAAAATTCCCCTTGGTTTTCGAGGGAGGCGGACATCCTCTTTACGACGGGAAAGCTGAGGAAGCTGTGCCAGTAGAGACCGGTGCGGGCTCTAGAGCTTTGAAGCGTCGTCACCTTGGAAGTAGGAGTCACGATGGTGTCCCCGAGTTTGGATACGCATTTTTGCAGAGACAGCGTCGCGGAGGGCACGCATGGTAGAACTAGCACTCCGTTCGTGTAGATATCAAACTGGTCAAAAGCCCCGAAGGCTCTCCCTCCTTCGAGACCCACTTCGAAGTAACTCTTTTGATCGTACCTGCCAATACCCAGTCGGTCCGTCAGCGTGTAGACACGGGGGAGAAAGAATTGGAGGGGGGTAGCCACGTCCACCTGGTTCTGAGTCAGACTGAGAGACTGTTCCAGGGCAACTGGCTGCGTATCAAAGTGAAGGTACGTCTCTATACCCCAATGTGGCAGTTTTCTTTTTTCTGGCAGGTGAAAGCGAGGTCCGACGGAAAACACAAAAGAATCCGTGGATTGGTTCGGGTTTCGGTAGGCACCTGACCTTGCATCGGCAAAGGAGGCGTTGTAGAGAACTGCTTCCGTGCTGACGAAATCCCATGCGTGGTGGTTGTAGGTATACGACGCCTCTTGGTCTATGTTCCAGCTGTGCGATCTAGGAGCAGTTGCCTGAGAATTCGAGACTCCTCCAAAATTTCTGTTGAGGTTGGCCTGAGTATCGCTGTGGCGTTGGATGGCAAAACCGATGCTGGTTTTATCCAGCGAAAACCGCCAAGCGGGCGGTTGTTCCTGGGCCCAGGATTCGAGGCTTGGATATCGGGAATCTTTGCCGTTGGGGTCGGGGTTACCGTTCACGTCAGTCTTTACCTTTAAGCCGGGCTTCTGCTTCGGGTCATCCTGACCCAGCCGTGGTCCAAATAGAAACCACTCTTTCCATGCCTCCTGCCAGGTATTACCAGCAGACGGCGGCAACTGCACGTACAACTCATCGAAATAGTCTTTTCCGCTGAAGGTCGAAGTGCATTCTATGTTCTGTTCGGTGGGCAGCTTGTGATTACCCAACGCATTCCTGAGTTCGTTGCAGACCAGGCCGCTTATGTATTCGAGCCGTCTTTTATCCCACAGAGGCCGAGGAAAGCCCGGCACAGAAGGATCGATGAGTTCTGGATAACCCGTATCTCCCAGAGCGATATAGTCGGTAGTAGCGACGGAATACAGGCGGTTGGGGTCCAGAGGCAAATCGTTAATCAAGTAGGTGTCCTTATATCCCGCTGCCTTAATGCCCAGGGGGTACAGACCACGACCTGTTTCATTGATCAACGACAGCCCACTCTCATCCTTTGCGTCGAACTGGCGCGAGTCTTTCATGACGGCCTGTAAGACGCTTCCACGCACCGGAATCACCGTCAGAATGTCCCCTTTCCAGATGAGAGCGTCGAGGATTTTTTGCCACGCGTGACTATCAAGTCCCGCACTGCGCTGGATTTCACACGGCATTGTGGAAGCGAGGAATCCCGAAAGCTGACGGAGCAGGCAATCTGCCACTGGGATTGGCAAATAAAAATCACGCTTTTGCAGAAGTGCAACGTCAGCCCGCGTCTCTTTCAACATCGCGTACAGCGTGGCGTCCTTGAGCACACTCTCGGTTTCTTCCTTTGTGGGATCGAGAGGATTCTGCACAGCTGGCTGCACCGGCAAGACTTTCCCCAGGAATTCCACCAGTTCATGGCGTGCGGCCCCACTCAATTGTGGATCCTCCGCCAGCCTTGTTCGCGACTGAGCTAACGCTTGCGCCGCGGCGCTCTGAACGCAGCCGTCGCAGATCGCGGTCCCGCTACGTATTTGTTCTATCCCGGTTCCGCTGACTACGTACCTCTGCTGGCCCATGGCGATTTGCGACACCCGGAGTACACGCACGGGATCGTCCTGCCAGGCGAGATCCCACGCGGGTGGTGGCACGGCGATGAATGATGGCAGATCACACACGTCCTTGTCACAAGCCGATTGCTCCGGCAGAGGCATGCGTGGAGAAAGAGTTTCATCCACTACGCTGACCTGATTGCGAGTGAATTGTTGTTGATCGAATTCAGAAATGACGGTCTCAAAGTGGTATCGGCGCTTCAGGTGCGCGGCGAGAAGACTCGCTTTTCCGCCATCCATCTGGGCCAGGAGAATTTTAGATTTAAACTCCAGCTCAGGCCCTCCATTGCTCTCAGCACCATAGCAGTCGTCGCCGTGGGTTGAATTCCCGTATTTCCCACAGGCGAGAAGATAGTCGATAAGTTGCTTTAGTGACTTTGCCGGATCGGCGATTTCGAGAGCGGTTTCGTACTTTTTTTCATTTTTGCCGCATTTCAAGTCGCGCTGGCAGTTGACGTTTTTCTTGGTGTCCTTTTTTATCGCTCGCCAATCGGAATCCAACCTGCCGATCTCCTGCTCCATATCAGGATCCACAGCGCCGAAGACCGCGACCGTGTTCCATTCTCCTTTGCAGGTTCCATCCGCGAAGCGGCTGCACACTGGTTTCACCAAGTACGGGCTTGGGATTAGATTCTGGTCTTGTTTGTGGAATGCGTCTTTGACATCGTCGGAGAGATGCAGCGGGTCGATGTATTGAAGAAAAGGGATACCTACGCTGAAGCGGCTGCAAGTGGGAGGGACGCTATAATCCACCGGATTTTTCGTTCGATCAGGAATCCAGACACACACCTTATAGTTGCCCCCAGCGAGGCGTTTAAGTGGAAGGCGCCAACGCAGCCTATGAACGTTCTTTTGTTCGTCTCGCGGGTCTGCTTCCCCTTTTACCGGTTCCAGCTGGTGACATTTTGGATCCACGTCATAGCTCGCTATATCCCGGACAGACCAACATTCTCCGGTATATGGAAATTTGATATGCACGCCCGCACTATCAATGGAACTGTTCCAATCTCTTCGATCAGGATCGTCTCCGGATGCAGAGATGACGACTTCCGCCTCGTTGATCTCGCGTTTAAACACGCCTTTAATTTCAGCAAGCCACGGTAGAATTTCAGTTCCATCGGAAGGAAATGTCATATAGGGATTTGGCGAGCTGGAAACGTCGGAAATCTTGAAGGGCAACGGTGGCTTCTTGCTGTCAGGGATGGGATCGTGGCCGCTGACCCAGGAGGTCTTTACCAGCAGATTTGCAGCCAGCATCTGGACAGGATGATATTGAGGACCGGCACTTTGAGATATCGAAGCCAGAAAGCGCGCGAGGGCCCGAACCCGGTCCGCGCCAAAGTAGAAATCTTCCTTTCCCGGAACGATTGCATCATAGCCCGCGTAGGACAGAAAGCAGCCTACGTTGTCGGTAGGAATCATAACAAGGCCGTTGCGCAGACCCAGCGCAATCGAATCGCGGGTTGGCTTGACCCATTTCAGTTGCTCCCAATCCCAATCGAACTGATCCTTCCCGTACTGATCAACCTTGGCTTTCTTCCACTCTTGGGACTGTTCTGGCCGTGGCTCAAGAACACGCGAAGGAAGAAACAGCGCGAAATTGTCTCCCGTGCCAACGAACACCCTTCTCTCGTATGCATAGGATTGAGCTGCGTCCAGCAGTTTTTGGCCCTCGCTGCTGATGTCCTTTGGGCCTGTAACGCCAGGACAAGGAGAATTCTTATCAACCGTGACGCCAGACTGGACTCCTGGGTTCCGAAAGTATCCAAGCAACCTGCCAGTGAAGAGAATATCGAGATCTGTATTTCTAGTGCCTGGAACAGTCAATCCGGATGGACTACTGTCTTGTGCGAACACAGCACTGGAAACCAAACCCATAATTAGAATGGAGCAGACCAGCAAACAAGATCGGACCATGGCATCCTCCTGTGAACAGCCATGCAGAATCTGGCCGATATAGGAGCCGAGTGAGGACATGAAACAATATATTTCCGTTAATGTCTAGGCGGAGAATTCCATGCCTACGAACTTTGCATTCTGACGGCGGTGCCCGATTCCCTCTTCATTTCTCATAGGCTCGGTACAATGGGCCGGATTAGAATGCAGTCCACTGGTATTCGAATGAATGGTTGTGGGTGTTGGTGAGTTGAATTGTGTTGGGAGAGCAAGCATCCGAACAATCTTTTTTAGTGATCGCTCATCAAACAATGATACCCTCATACCCGTTAAGTAAGGGACAAGTAACCGATCTTCCGTAGGCTCACATGAGCATAGGAGTCGAGATCCTCCGCAGGCATCTTGCATTGATTGCGCTATGGGCCTGCCTGGTCGCGAGCGCGGGAACTCAAGCGCAGGATGCTGGGGTTTCGACGAAGAGCCCTAAGCCGGAACTGCTGGTTTCCTTGTCGCACTCGGCGATTCGGGAAAACGATCAATCCCCTGTAACGATTTGGATCTCGAACGACAGCGATGTTGCGCTGACATCCCTAAATTTGAAGATTACTTCGCCCGATTCCTTGGAATGGGACGACCTTTCTTGCAAAGGTCCCCGGATTCAAGAGGGTGTTGCGTTTGGGAGGCTTGCGGCCCACGCGGTGGTTTCCCGGACGCTATGTCTTAAATCGGGATCGACGGTGGAACCGGGCAGCTTGAACATACTGTTCACCGCAAATTTCACCTGGGAGATCAACGGAGAGCCGGGTGAATCGTTTGTGTCGAGCGAGAAGCCACTGACAGTGGCTTTACTGGGCACCGATACGCTGGGAGGGGTGCCGCTGGGAATAGCGGGCCTGGTCGCGCCAGGATTGTTGTTCTGGCTGGTGGTGAGCGCGTTCGGAGCGAAGTGGGGGCCCGGGGTGGCGCTGGGAGACAAGATGATTTACAGCGTGTTGGCTTCAGCTCTGATCCTGCTGGTGTTGTCGCCGTTTCCATTTTTCGGCCTGAGGACAGGATTGAGCGTTGGGAAACTGGTTTACCTTGCAGGCATAGGCGCGGGGCTGGGTTTAGTGGTGGGTGTGATCGACTGGGCCATTCGACGCGCCCATCGGGATGAGATGGAGGCGGAGACGGTGCGGTTGGGGGACGACGAACAGACCGCACTGGGAAAACTGCTGCGAGTCTACAAGAACAAGTCGATCGTCAAGACGACAGTTCGATTGAAGGATGGAAAGCAATTCGTGTGGACGTTGGGAGAGGAGCGTTCGGATCTGGTGACGCTGGTGGGAGCGTTTAAGATAAACACGGAGAAACTAGAGGCCGGCCTGAAGGGTGAGTTGAAGGAACTGGCCACAAAAAAGAAGTACGTGGAGCTCTTCGACAAGGCCGCACAGAACAGGCTTTCCTTGGAAGAGAGCGACGCCATCAAAACCCTGCGGATCGATGACAACCAACTGGTTACCACAGGTAATATGGTGCGCTTCTGGAAACCGCAGGACGTGGAAGAAGTTGTGCCGGTGTTGGGCGAGCCGAATCCCCCGCCGATTACATTGGCGTAAAAACATCGTGCCAGCTTTTTAGGGCTGGCACGGTAGATTTCGCTTCAAGTTCTTTCGCAAGTTTGAAGCAAATGGTTCGCGCGTACGCTCCGGGCCCTGGTACCTAAGGCCTACGATGAACATAGAAGACGGGAGTCAAGCAGTCAATGGGAAACTCGGGTCTTCGATGAAGAGGGCGAGGTAAGGAGGGGAAGCAAGAAACGCATGAGCTATGTTTTCAAAATCGTGGACATCATCGCATTCGACGTTCACACCAGCGTTCAACCTTTGCTCAATCCCGCGCTCGTGCAGCCACAGTTTCAGTTTGTTCTCGACCCACCGGCGTATGTCAAACAGCATGAGGGAACGGAGCCGTTTGCGCTGGGAAACCTCATGTTGGAGCCATTTTCAACCAAGCGCAAGGCGGTGAATCATTTTTGGCAACGCTGCGCATCGATTTCCCACGGTGCCACGCCGGATCTTTGGAAGCTGCAAATCCCTTTTGTTTGTAAGGCGCCAGCGGTGGCGGTGGAATTCTCGCCAGGGTTGGCGCAGGCCAAAGCGGCGGTTTTTCCGAGCATCTATTTGTCTGCACTGGGCTGGTCCACGAGCTTGCATGTGCGAGTCTTTGGGTCGATGAGTCCCAGTGATCTTATCGGATTGGTTGGCCGGCTTCGGAACAATCGGTCTTTCGTAGTTGCGGGAGCCCCGAACAAGACGCTTTCGGAGGCATTCATCGCCCTCTCGGGCGTAGTGAAGCGGAGCTTGTATGTTGCCGCGGATCCGCTATACGACAGGGTGACGACGCCGCGTCATACCGTGATTTCTATCGCCAAGTTCGAAGGCGCCCCGGCCGCTTTTGCGGCGGCGCAAATGCCGGACGCTGACCGCGCGGAAATACACTCGATCCTGCACGGGCGCACTATCAATTTAGCGCAGCTCGCACAGAATGAGGCGGGGCCGAGCTTTCTGCAGACGCAATATTCGTCTTATGATTTTGCACTCACTTACTTCGAACTGGGAACTCTTTTGTGGATGCAGTCACCGCGACAGAAAGGGAAAAGAACAAGTCTATGGTGCCTTCCCGCAAATCTGGGGGCGTGCTCGATGTTCCTGTTGGCAATGAACGGTTTCTGGAAGAGCACGGAGTTGCAGGCGGCTGCAAACGCAACGACAAAGGACTTACGTGACGCGATCCGGTTCACGGTGAATCAACTTGCGGCAGCGTACTCGAACAAGTTCTGCCGGGGCTTTCTGGCGCATCACAATGAGTTGGCCAAGATAGTTTGATGGCACGTCGTCGGGTGTTGTGCCGTTCTATCGCACGGAAGCAGAACGCATAGGTATTCTCTAGTATAATACCTATATCATGAATGGCGGAGAGGGGGGGATTCGAACCCCCGGTACAGGTTTTGGCCCGTACAACGGTTTAGCAAATTCCCCCGTTTCACAGCCTGGTGTTCGGAATCAATAAGTTACGTTCGGGTGAGATGCCCTATTTTTGTGCAAAAAGCCGCTGTTCGGGAGCATTTGTGCAACTATTGTGCAACCAGAACTCCAACGGTTTACCATGCCGACGTGCGCCCGTCACGAGCGTTAAAGACGGAGCGTCTTGCGGATTTGCGATCTTCCGACGCGCCGCTCGGAAGTGGCCAGACCAGTCAATCCAAGGGCGTTTCCCGGGAGCAATCGGCCAACCCGGAGGCATTGCTTCCGGTTTGCTCGTTAGATCGGCATAGGCTCAGCGGGCAACCGCTGCCCCTATGCCGATCAAGTCGGCTTGTAGAACGTGATTTCCGGTTCGCTTCTGGATAACGGGCAAGGGTGCAATTCGTTGTTCTTGAAACCTTCTTGGTTCTTCTACTCTGTTTCGGCAGAGATGTCTCGGTGGAGGTGTTCAGTGGCAGGTCTGAGACACCCATTTAGCATCAAAATTCACACTGTCCTCATACTCTAACCGGCGGTAGTGGTGCCGTTTGATTTCCACTGGCGTCACGTCCTCCCTGCCACTTTGAGTCCGTTGATCTTAGACGGCCGCAAGGTTATAACTTACCTGAACTACTCCACCCTCGCCCTCTCGATGGAACGCAAGGGGCCTGATGCAGCACATTTTTCATAAATGGAAGCGGTTAGGACTGGTGGCGGCATGGGGAACAGCCCTTTGCGGAATATTGTTTGCCCCTTCGAGTACACCTGCACAATCCGCGGGTCGAATCGTTGGACACATTGATGGTGTGGCCTTCGATGGAGCGAGTGGCGTCATTTGGGGTTGGGCGTGCCAGCAAGGGCAGCCAAAATCGATCGTCGTTCATGTTTTTGCCGATGACGCCTTTCTTGTCGCGGGCAACGCAGATCAAGGCAGCGAATCTGGAGTCGGTCAGGCTTGCCACGATCCAGGGGGCAAGCACCGGTTTAGAATTGAGTTGCCGAGGGAGCCGTTTGCCAACGGCCAGGATAAAAGCCTCACAGTACACGGGATTCGTGTAGCGGGAAATGTCGAAAACTCGGCCATCGCAGGGTCTGGAACCCGGTTTCGATTGCCCGCGACGCCGAGCGTTGGCGGCGCTTACGCCAGTTCGTCGTCGTACCCTCGAGTATTCTTCACCCATAGCGAATTGGAAGGGCTGGCCAATCGGATTGCTACGCGGGGCAGCTACTCGACGAGCCGCTTTGCTCAGCTTGCCGCGCAGGTGGAGCGCGATCTTGCGTCCGGCGAAGACTGGGACGCGGCTTACTCTGGCTGTAACGAGGACGTGTACACCTACGGATTTTCCTACGAGCCTCAAATCACCGAGCATGAAGAGCATTCTTCCCAAGTGCGTGCTGCGCTCGGACTCGCCGCAGGTGTAAAACCCCCCGCGGGGGCCGCCGTAGTGGCATCGCGCGCGGCTCTCTATGCGGCCCTGGTTAAGGCTGGAGCCACAGTGCCGTCCGGAGGGCCCAGCCCCGACCGTGCGGCTGCCCTTGCAAGACAAGTACTGATCGCCTGGAGTTCGCGCGGCTTCCGTGACGACCATGGACGTTTTCTCCGTGCCCCTTCTCAGTTTTGCAGCGGGGACGGAAAATTCGACGACGGCGCATTCGTCGGGGCAGGGCTGGTGGTCGCGCGCGGCATCCTCTATTCCGTGCAAGCTCACGATTTGCTGATGTACTTGGACACTCTTAACGCAGCGGAAGAGAAACAGGTCCGTGCTTTTCATTCCGCCATGTTTGATCTGCTCCTCAACGCGCTCAATTACAATTTTTCCGAGCACCATGCCTGGCCCTGTGATCATTACAGCAATCATGCGGCCAATCAGCTCGCCGGTCTATTGGCGCTGGCGCGGGACCTCGACAATCAAAGGGAGTTCGAGGCGGTCCTAAGCGGCAAGGATCCCTCGCTTCGCGTTACTCTGCCGTGGATAGTGTTTTTCCAACGGGCTGTCTACGGCGAGGCAGACGCTCCAAATGGTTGCTATGCCAATTCGGGTGCGGACGGTTCCACGAGCAGACCTTTCTTCCAGACGCCGGTGGTCGCGCCTGGTGAGATCGACGACCGCTACCGCAATGCCGACCCTGGGAAAGGCATCGGATATCCAATGTTTACGCTAGAGCGCCTCTACGATTCGGCCGAGGTCTTGCGCATCGCTGGCTTCGATTCGTACGGTTATCATGGGTTCCACAGACAATCGATCGAAATGGCTACCGAATACTACGCTTGCTTGGCAAAGGGAGCTGGATTCGGCCGAGTCGTGACTGCCGAGAATTCCGCATCCTGTCCTGACGCCGCGCAGTACTACGGCAAGATCGTGAACGGAGAGGATCGTATGATGATTATTGGAGCATTGCGCTACTCCAATAACAAGGCCATTACAAGCGTGGAGGCGGCCGCAAAAGTTGCTGCGTCGCCGGGGATCTTCTCCCTCGATGCTGTTCTATTTGGACGCTGGCGAGACTGAAGGAAAGCTTTCGCGGGCAAATTTAGACCGTGCAGGAGACTGGCCCCTGGATTGGTAACGAGAAGTCGGCCAGCGAGTAGGATTCCCCCGCAACGCCGTTCACGAGGGCGCATCCGGCTCCAGGCCGATGTGATCGTTAACCGCATCGCGAAAACGCTGTTTGCACCCGAGGTATCGCTCCGTGGTCTGAATCGAAACGTGGCCGAGCAGAAACTGAATCTGTTCCAGTTCGCCACCCGCCTGGTGGCACAGTCGCGCACAGGTCCTTCTCAAATCATGCGGTGCCACCGATGGCAGACCACAGCTTTTGGCGTTAGCTTTCACAATTGCCCAGTTCACCTTGGGTGTAAAGCCGTGTCCCCAAACTCTGCCCGCTTTGTTGATAGACCGCAGCAACGGACCTGCGTTGATGCCGGCACCAAGGGTCCAGGTATCGACCGCCTCCTTAACCCATTCCGGAACGGGGATCGTCCGGATGTGGCCACCTTTTCCTCGAAGGTCAGCGATGACCCAATGCCCTTCGCGAAGCTGGAGATCCTCGAACCGTAAGGTTGTAACCTCAGCTCTCCGGAGGCCACAGCCGATGAGAAGCGAGAGCAAAGCAAGATTTCGCTGGCTGCGGAGGGTGTCAGCGTTATCAGCGCCGAGTAACCTCTTGCCTTCCTCTGCCGTCAACCAATTGCCGACACGCACTCCCAGACGCCGGACGCCCTTCACCCGCCGAATGCCTGCCGCGAGATCTGGGCTAAGAAGGCCGCAATCGGACGCCTCATATGCCAGCCGGCGTATCGCCGCCAATCTCAGGTTAATCGTCGACGGGGCGTAGGGGTGCTGTTCGAGTGCGATTCGGTAGCGTGTGACCACGGTCCTGTTGAAGGCTAGCCTGGGCTCCGAGCAGTACCAGTCGATGAATTCACGAATGGCATGGTCGTACGAGCGCTTTGAGCTCGCCGACGTTAGGCTGTTCAAGACCGCAGATTTCGATTGTTCTAGATCGGGTAATTTGAGGACCGCTTTCGGGACTCGTTTGCGTTTGCTCTTCGCCATTGGAAGCGGCCTCCAGTGCCGCGGCGAAAAGCGTGATCCTGTCCCTGATCTTCTGACCAGCAGCGCGTTTATCAGGCGTTACAGACCAAAACCTTTTGTTCAGGAGGGCCGAGCGTCTGGAAACAGACTCACTACGAAGTCGAGAATGTCGCGTTCCTCTCGGGGCCGGTCACGTCTATCTACCTATCTCCGTCACTCATTCGCTCCCTAATTTGACAATTCCGCACCCCCGCCAACCTGCCATGCCGTAACGGCTCGCCCACCCGATCATTCAAGTCACATATGTATCTACAGTACGCAGCCTTACTGGTTTCCATGCCTGCCCAGCCTCGTTCTGCCTCTCTTGCTGCCCTGAAAGAGGCCAAAACGCCCCCCAGAGGCTCCTAAAGCCAAAAACATTTCCCCCGGCGGTCGCCCTGGCACCCCACTGTTCCAATTTGATCGGAAGCCGAGTCCTGAGAGAACCTGCTCCACCGGTCAAGACAGAGCTGGCCCAGTATCCCGAAGTACCAAGGTTCTGGCTAAACCCAACTGCGAAAGAAGCCGATGTCATACCTGATACAAAGGGAGACCGTCTTGTAATTACCAACCCGCTGAAAAGCTCAAGAAGAGGTGAATATGAGAAAAATCTTAGTAGTCCTAGCATTGTTGATTGCTTTCCAAAACCCGGGGTTGGCGCAACTCCGTTCCGGCAGATGGCAATTCAACATCTTGACCGGTGACGTTCCAGCACAACTAAATTTCAGCGGCGACACAGAATTTGCTGTTTGGCTGAACGTAGATCAATCAAACGGACAGATCACCGCCGATGATTTTGAAACCGTCGATGCGTCCGGCTGCGACGTAGTAGTCGGCAACAACATCGTGGTATCCAACAGCAGCATCGACCCTAATGGAAATGTCGTTGTACAGTTCACTAGCACCAATCCAGATGCCACTACGATGGTCACGACGTTCTCCGGTCAACTCGGCAGCGGAAACAGTATCACCGGAACGTACACAGCTAGCACGCCCGGCTGGTCCTGCCCTTACATGCCGACCGGCGGAAATTTCGTCGCAACATTTTTGCCGAATCTCGACTCGCAGACGCATATCTATCAAGGAACTTTCACGAGCCCACTGTTTTCAAATCAAACAGGCCAGCCGCAAATAGGTCCGGACAACATCCACGCTACGCTGGTCGTTAACAGCGATACCGATGACTCACGACTCACGGGTACTATCACAATCAGCCCGACAGATCTCACGAGATTCACCACAACTCAAGACATAAGCGGCACCCCGTGTCTGGTGCCATTTCCAACCGGAGAAACTATTCGATTTGCCGGTCCTTTGTCAGATATGCCTTTTGGGTCATCACAATTCGGAACCAACTTTGAACTGGCTGGATACGATTCAGTCGGAACACAGATCGGGATTCTCGGCTATAGCATGGCAGATCCCAACGGCACTAACGGACCTGTCCAGCCAAACGACCCACCTGATGCCTACGGCGAAACGCTCCAAGCAGCCCCGGGCTTCAACTGGCCCATGGATGGCAGCGGCCAGCCCGCATACTTCAACGGCGGAATTTGGTCGGGAACAAATGAAGCTCTGTATTTCCAATACGGCATCATGAACGGCGTGTGCCAAGAATACGGTGGCTTCGATATCCCGTTCATGCCTGTTTTAAAGCACGGAAAACCAGCGTGGGCAAAGTCGAAACCGCACGAAGTCTTGCCAAGACATGATAAGAAGTGGCAGCGAAGGCATCACAAACTGCACCATGTGAAAGAAGACAGCGAACGCTAAGTTCAGGAACCACACACCTGATAGAACGGAGCCCCCGGCAAGATACGTGGGGCTCTTTTCTTTGGTAGGTTGGACCCGAAATTACGCAATCGATAGACTATATCGTGCGTCGTGAGCCGCTGTCTCCGCGTGTGATAACATCCGCGTATGCCCAGAGGAACTAGGAAACAACCTTGCCGATGCACTCACGGCAAAGGTATTCACCACGCCCGGCGTGTCAAGATCAGGAACAAGGATACGATCCGGAGCGCCTGCAATTTTCCCGGCTGTAAGTGCCGCGACTACGAACCGAAGAGGTAGCCCACTCCACTCGGCGGGTCTTCTCTCACGGTACCATCCGACCGGGAAATGTACGAAGCTACTCGGCCTTCGCGTAATATCCTATTTTGGCGTGAACCAGAAGTGGCGGGACTCCCCGAGGTGGCCGAAGTCTGACTCTGATTTTTCTCCACTGTCCATTGTAGGCATGATTGCTCGGAGTGTACCCTAGGATGTACTGATTCCGCAGTTCCGCGCCGATCTTGGCCGCAATGGCTGGTAGCTCTTCAAGATGTCCGCCAGGATATACTTGCCCTCCCGTCATTTCAGTAATCTCCTCCAGCAGAGACGGCCCGTGTATTTCCTCTAGCGTTTTATACGGATAGCCGAGCGGGTCGTAAAAGCCGATGGCATACAGTTGGACATCTGCTTCCCTTACGAGTCGTTTGATCTCTCCTCGTGAGTGTCGGCTATGATTGTCACCACCGTCTGAAAAAATGAGTAAGGCCCGCCTCTTATGTTTGGAGGTTTTCGCGTAACTGATTCCGAGGTAGATGGCGTCTAGCAACGCGGTTCGCCCTTCTGGGTTTGCACGCGCGACACGACTCTGAATATGGTCGGGGTTATCCGTAAACGAACTCATCAATTCGGCCTCCGCGTTGAAGCCTATTAAGAAGAAGTCGTCCTGTTTATTGGCGGCTTTGAGAAACTCCGTGATGGCCGCACGGGCTTCGTTAATCTTATTCGTCATAGTCCCACTCAAATCAAGAATTACGCCGAGGGATATAGGTATATCCTCTGAAGAAAAAGAAATGATTTCCTGTTCCACGCCGTCCTCGAAGACACGAAAGTTGTCCTGGTCGAGTCCGACTACCATTCGATCAAAAGGATCGGTGACGTTGACATTTACTAAGGCCAGATCGACCTCAGTCCTGATCACCTTGCCCGACTGGATTGTCACCGCCGGAGTGTCGTGCATGATCCTTGTTGGCATAGGAGATGCATGAGACGATTCAACCGATGTCGCGTTCGATGTGGCTTGACTGTAGACTGGGCTCCCGAAAGTAAGTTGCACTATACAACCGATTAGACAAGCTCGGCTGACGACGGGTTGAAGCAGGGAGATACCTGGATCTCCAAAGTTCTTAATTTTGAAGAGAATGGCCATGCTTACTGTGATCTTCAACGTGCAACTCAATTGCCAATAAGATGTGGCTTTTCGTCTGCTCCATTTTCATTGGATGGATACTCGCGGCAAGCTCCGAATGTTAGCTAATCGGGAGGCCATTCCCGGTCTGGAATTGGAAGTTTCAAATCGGGACTTAAGAGAGAGAGATTCTCCGCAAAAGCGATTCCCAACCACCATATCTTTCAAAGCCAAAGACCCGTTTGCTCGCTTGGAAAAGGAAATGCAGTAGTGATCCTGCGAGGTGAAGTTAGGATGCCGTTCCTGGACCTTCCACCTTCTCCCTGTGCGCCATCGGTTTGGGAGCGGGGTTTCTCTTTCATGTCCGCCCTAAACACGCTCTTTTGCAGTCCACCACATGGGCACGCAGCAAGCCCTTTCACTCTCCTCCTGCTGGCTCTTTGCTTTGGCAGCTTTACGCAGCGTGCAACTGGTCAGACGCCACAATTCTTACTCGATGGCGCTCCACGCCTCGGCGAAAGCGTTAAGCGATTCAAGCACGACTTTCCTGCTGCCCATTGCCGTCGGCGGAGGTCTGGTGAGGTAGAGACACATGCTCTAAAGCGAGAATGGTACCGATGGATCGATTGCGCGACTGAAAAAGCCGTTTCCGCGAGTGGGCAGCCCGTCACTACATCTATGGTTGACCAATCCCCGGTTGCTATGAGTGCGACCTTTCAGGACCAAAGGCTTGTCTCGTTTGATTACATATTTGATGTTGAGTTCCTGGATCAGTTGTTACGTTCGTTTGTGTCACATTATGGGCCGCCCGATTCTGCTATCCGGCAACCTCCAGCCGGGTCAAGATATGCCTCTTGGACTCGTGGCAATTCAAGGCTGGAGATCGAGCGACTAGTTATCCATGGGCGGGTGGATGGATCAGGCGCACTCAGGATCGAGAAGAAATCCGCAACTACAGGTGTGCGGGTGAGGATATCTGTGAACAATCCAGATCTGTCGGGGGAATTGCAGGAGCAAGACAATCCGGGGCACTTAATCCTTACCCACTAGAATCGATTGTGCCGCTCACGGTTCGTATCGGCACCATCGTCCCACAATGGGTTGGTTCATCTGTTTCATCTTGGTTTAGACCTCGGTAAATCCTTTGTCTTCAGTGCTCACTCCGTGGAGGAGCGCATGCAAAACATCAGAACTGACTCATCCAGAGTCTCGGTGATGTCTGATGATTTTGCGCAAAGCCATTCCGATCTTGATCGTATGTTCATGGCTATCCCCGTCGGTACCGGCCCAGAAAACCCTCTTTAGTCCATCGCCATTAGCGTTACCCTCTACGGTTCTACAGGCGCAGGACTTTGACAAGACGGTCGTCCCCATCACAGAGCTGAAGTTGGTTGGCCTCGCCCTAGAAGGCAAGTTCGGCACGGGCTTCTGCTTGGACCCTGAGTGTCGTTTCATCGGAACCAATTATCATGTCGCCATGATGGCGCGGCCCCGCAAAATCAAGGGAGAAAAAGTCATCCAGCGGTACCTTGCTACTGGCCCGGAAGATGAAGGCGCTACAGTGAACGACGGCCCCTCTGTGGGTCCCATGAAGTACACCGTCAGTCGGGACCTAGCTATCTTTGAACTGCGCCACCCGCTGGCTCACCATCACGGCGTTGCTTTCAGTCTCGACGACCTCGAATTTGGGCAGGAGATAGACATCTACGCTTACCCTAAAGAGTCCATCAATCCCATCCGCAGCCTCCTGCAATTTCACGGTACGTTCAAGGGCCAGACGATAACAGGCCTTCTTGCCTTTGACTACGGCTTGTCCGCTGATAAAGCAATCCGCCCTGGCGCGAGCGGCGGTATAGTCGTTGACAGCAAAACTCGGCAGATTGTGGGCATTCTGAACGAGATAGCGACGAACGGTGAAGCAATTGCGATGGCCGTGCCCGTTCAGTCCTTGGCTGATTTTGTGAGCAAGGTGCAACCCTACCTGGCACAGAACATATTCCCATCTACCAAGGGAATCTCTCCAGTTTCAGGCGACCTCTACCCGAGATTCGTGCCGCCACCTCCAGTCGACACACTACAGCACCGGCCCGAGGAACCTGCCGAAGTCAAGGCCCTGCGGAGCAAAGCACAACTTCTGGCCGATAGCATGCGCAACTTTGTCGCGGTGCAGACTTTTGCCTGGGGATCAGGAGACAAGGCGCCCGTTTCTGAGTTGGCATATGAAGTTCAGGTCCTGGACGGCAACCAACGATTCCGCAAGTATCCCGATGGCAAGAAACACTTCAAGGACCTACCTTTGCCCCCATTGAACAATGTGATTGGCACCGGTGGCGAGTGGTCCGAACTACCCTGGATGGTAGGTACAAAACTCGGGTTGAAGATTCATCAGGCCCCCGACGCTGTTGTCAACGGGCGGAGAATGAAGGTCTTTCAGTATCGGGCTGACGCCGAGAATGGCGTTTGCAGTTTCAGGTCCATCTTCGACTTTGACCTATTCACGATCCACAAGGATGTCACCGTCGCTTGTTACGGCGAAGTCTGGACCGACGAGGAAGCCAACATCCTCCGCATGTCGGAGCATTTCGAGCATCTCGGCTGGTGGAAACACTACCAGAGTGTGGTGACCTACGGTTGGTTCCAGCGAAGGGGCGAGACTCCTCGGCTCATTCCTCTCACCATCTCTACGCAGGCTGAGCGCGGCAAGAAGATCTATTGGTGTCACGGCCAGTTTGTGAACTACCGGGAATTCAGCAGTCAAGCGAAACAAATCCCTCCTGGATTCCGAGAATAGTTCCAGGGCCAGTTTCAGGCCTCCGGCAGCGAAGTTGGCTGATTGGTTGCTCCCTTCCAGAGAACAGAGCTTTCTCCTCTCACGACCCTCGCTAGTCAGACCCTCCCTCTGACAGCACCCAAAGAACAGACCCTAGGAGTGTTCATGAGAATTCAATGCAAGATCCTGCTTTTGACCTTTTTGGCGGTGAGCACAGGCAATATTACCAACGCCCAGAAATTGACCAAAGAGGCCGCGCCATTAAAGAAGAAAGCTGCATTGCGGGTTCCAAACGGATTGTGGCTGTCCATGAGCGCAGCCACCTATACTGCGGCTGCGCTTGACATGCACGCGACTGCTGACGCTGAGGAGAGGTTCAAGAAATATCCTAACGTTAATTGGGGGACTACCGAAACAGACCCGCTCGCGCGGCCCTTCGTGAGATTGCCGCGTCCAGCCTATTACGCCACCGGCTTTGCCTTAGCAACAGGGATCAATTGGTTTGGTTATCGAATGAATCATTCTCGCAGATTGCAGAAAGTCTGGTGGCTACCTCAGTCCATCTGTATCACTGCAAATAGCTGGGGATACCAAACTCGACGGCTCAAATAGTGAAAAGGCCGAAGAAATCTTTAGGATCTAGAATAGCGTTCTGCTCCCGCGTCTAGTAACCCTGAGGAAGCCAACATCCTCCGCATGTCGGAGCATTTCGAGCATCTCGGCTGGTGGAAACACTACCAGTCTGTGGTGACCTACGGTTGGTTCCAGCGAAGGGAGGAGAAGACTCCTCGGCTCATTCCTCTCACTATCTATACGCAATCTGAATGCGGCAAGAAGGTATATTGGTGCCGAGGCCAGTTTGTGAACTACCAGGAATTCAGCAGTCGAGTGAAAATCGCAGCGAAGTAACCGAGTGCGATTCAACCGTCACCCCTCTTAAAGACATTTACGGATAGTACATAATATGGTAGCGTTACGGCTATTAGTCTTAGTAGTGCCATACTGCTAACTTTGGCGATAGGAGGGAACCATGTACCTCGCGGAACGAATGCGGCAAATAAGGGAATCCAAGAAGCTATCTCAAGGCGACATCCAGGATCGTTCAGGGCTCCTCCGCTGCTACATCTCACGAATCGAGAATGGTCACTCCGTTCCGGCGCTAGAGACCCTTGAGAAAATAGCGCATGCTCTGAACGTACCGCTCTACGAGCTTTTCTATGAGGACGGGCCGCTCTTTGAAGCTCCTGCCCCCGTCAAGAATGCGAAGGAAGATTGGGCATCGCGGGGCAAAGGACTCAGAATGTTTACAAGAATCCGCAAGGCAGCCGCCAGTATGAACAAACGAGACCGCGGCTTGCTCCTCTATCTCGCTGCCAAAATGTCTAAGTGCACGCACCACAATGGGAAGGTTCACTGACTCCGTTCCCATACGCCACCACGCTCATCTGTCGCGGTCTGTACCATTCTGGAACATTAACTTTATGTGACAATACTACTTGACACTGTACCAATAGTGTATTATTGTGCGCGGCGGAGGATGGCAAATGGACCCAACCCCTATGCCCCATGTTCCAAACCTTGCGCCATTGGTGCGCGTAGTGTTTACTCTCGCCGGGTTACTCACGGCTGCGTTGTTCTGGTCAATGATCCGATGAACAACTCGCATGCGCTGCAGAACGTCGGTAAAATGCGGATGTACGCGCGCATTGACCAAGAGACCTTGGCGGAGCTAAATATTCTGTTTAACCGTGTTGTCAATACTCTCGGGACAATTGCGCCTGTCCTGGAATTGGCGAAGAATAAGAACGCGACGGAGAAAAAACGACATCTTCGGGCGGTCGTGGACCTGGCGTTCCGTGGACATCACGCGCTCAAGGCATTTTCACAGCAGTGGGCTCTAGTACTTGAGGAGAACGAGAAACCTTTCTTCCGGCCATGCATGGAGGACTTTGCCGACATTTTTCAGGAGGCTAAACAAATCACGATACCGAAACCGCCGCTTGCTTCGGCCGGAAATACTGGCGCGGATTACACCGTCTGCAAGGTGGTGAGTACAGACCCAACTCCAGACTCGGGTTCAGTACCGGCTGAGGAAACTCACGGCCTCGGTTAGCTTTTGTTATTCTGGGTGTTTCCTTCTGTGGGATGCCGTTCGTTTTGCGCCAGCCAAATGTCCGGCCTAGTGGAGCAGTAGGCGCCTATCGGCCTCTGTGGTGTGGCTCAGCGTGCGGCGCAGCTTCACGAAAAATCGGTGACTGTGCCTCTCGATAATCTCGAAATGTTTGAGCGAATGGGGGTTAGTTTTCTTCCATAATTCTCGCTGATGCTCATTTCTCTCACGACGCTCTTCACAACTCTGTCTTCGATCTTCCGTTCGCGCGCTGCGCTCCAGTTGGAGAATCTGGCTCTGCGCCACCAAATCGGCGTGCTTCAGCGATCCTCGAGAAAACGGCCAAAATTAACTTTGGCGGATCGCCTATTGTGGGTCTGGCTCTCCCGCATTTGGAGCGGCTGGCAATCGGCGCTGGCCCTCGTCAAGCCCGAAACGGTCGTGGCCTGGCTTCGCAAGGGTTTTCGTCTTTTCTGGACCTGGAAGGTGCGGCACGGCCAACCGGGACGACCTATCATTTCCCGTGAGGTCCGAGATCTCATCCGCAAGATGTGCCGAGAGAATCGCTCTTGGGGTGC